>Ga0079997_104578_pt1 | contig 87650 bp, 68 predicted proteins | sample PerSpoCPS_CMetaG_FD_69200 | JGI IMG/M metagenome (GOLD analysis project Ga0079997, IMG submission 69200) | Archaeal communities from Yellowstone National Park, Wyoming, USA - Perpetual Spouter C (PS_C) MetaG (SPADES assembly) (version 2) | ecosystem: Environmental > Aquatic > Thermal springs >...
TATACCTAAAATAAAAAGTAAAATCATTATTTTGAGCATCAAAAGAAAATGCAACTATGAAATAGAATAGAAAAAATGTAAAAACAAAAACAGAAAAGCCGAGAATACAGAAAAGAGCTGAAAAGATTTGACCCTATTTTGAAAGAGATCTTCTCAAAAGCAGCTGGAAAACTTATATCAATAGCAACCGGTGAGAAAATCAATCAAAAACTTGAAGACATAACAGCCGAAATAGAATTTGTTAAATCACTTCGCCCTGACATGGTTTTAAAAGCAGGAAATAAAATTTTCCATATTGAAATTCAAGCTCAACAAGATAAGGATTTGCCCGAAAGGATGCTCATATATTCTCTGGCAATTAAGGAAAAATTTGGTCAAAAACCTGTGCAGATTATCTTGTTTGTGGGTAAGGGAAATCCTCCACCTTCTTTGTTCAGGGATGAATTCACAATTCATAAATTCATTGTTTTAGATATGAAAAAAATAAATCCTGATGAGTTCATAAAGAGTGAAAAGCCAGAAGAAGTTATTGTTGGGATTTTAGCTGGAAAATTCAAAGATAAACCCAAAATTATAAAAAAGGTCAAAGAAAGGATTGTAGAAATTGTGAAAAATGAAAAAGAAATTGCTAAATATATAGATAGTATAAGCTTTTTAGCTGGGCTATTTGATGTTAAAATAGAGGTTAAACCTATGCCAATACAAGTTGATATAAGAAAAACCTTTCTTTATAAGTGGGGAGAGGAAGAGGGAGAAAAAAGAGGATTTGCAAAAGGAAAACAGGAAGGATTAAAAGAAGGATTAAAGGAAGGACTGAGGGAGGGATTAAAGAAAGCAATCTTGTTAGATGCAGAGGCAAAGTTTGGTCTCTCAAAGGCAAGGAAAATCAAAAAACTTTTAGATAAAATAAATGAAATAAATAGATTGGGAAAAATAAAAAGAGAAATAATAAAAGCGAAAACCTGGGAAGATTTTGTCAGAATGTTCAGAAACCATAAGTGATTTATTTAACTCCGAGTTTTTGTTTGAACCACTCTATTGTTCTTTTCAGACCTTCACGAAAAGGTGTTTTTGGTTCCCATCCTAAAACTCTCTTTATTTTAGATATATCTGGTCGCCTTTTTTTTGGGTCGTCTTCAAGAGCGGGTCTGAAAACAATTTCAGATTTTGCCCCAGTCATCTCCTTTATTATCATTGCAGTTTCAATAACAGAATATTCCTCCGGATTTCCAACATTGAAAACTTCACCTGATATTCCGTCTGCCGTTGCTATTTTAAAAATTCCTTCAACAAGGTCTTTGACATAGCAATAGCTCCTCGTTTGTGTTCCGTCTCCATTTATTTCTAATGGCTTCCCCAAAAGAGCAGCAGTTATAAAGGATGGAATAACTCTACCATCCTCCGCCCTCATTCTCTCTCCGTAAGTGTTAAAAATTCTTGCTATTCTGACATCAACTTTGTGCTCTCTAAAATAAGCCATGCAAAGTGCTTCTGCAAACCTTTTTGCCTCATCGTAAACGCTACGAGGACCTATTGGATTTACATTTCCAAAGTAAGTTTCAGGTTGAGGATGAACCAGAGGGTCCCCATAAACTTCGGAAGTTGAGGCAAGGACATACCTTGCTTTTTTTTCTTTTGCAAGTCCTAATGTGTTCAAAGTTCCCAAAGAATCAACTTTCATCGTATGAATAGGGTGGTTAAAGTAATCTTTTGGTGATGCAGGAGAGGCAAAATGCAGAATCAAATCTAATTTTCCTGAAATATAAATGAAATTTACAACATTATACTTTATAAAGTGAAATTTTTCGTTTTCAAGAAGATGAGCTATATTATCTGGTGATCCTGTGAGGAAATTATCCATTCCTATAACATAAGCACCCTCTTCAAGGAATTTCTCTGCAAGATGGGAGCCGATGAAACCTGCAACACCAGTTATAAGCACTCTCATACTTTTAAAAATTGATTTTTTATTCAGAGTTTCTCTATAATCAAAAGATTTCGTAATTTCAGCTAAACATATCTAACTCTACCTTATCCAAAAACAATTTTTTACCAGCAGATTTTCCGTTGAATTTAATATTTGAAGTTTTTGACAAGGTCAAGAAGTTTTTGAGCTTTTACTTTAAGTTCAGAAATCCTCTCCTTTATTGAGAGTAATGAACTTCGTGAGTTTTCAAGTGATTGGGCGATATAAGTTATGCTCCTTGATATTTCAGCAGAGGCTCTCTCCTGCTCTTCAAAAGATGTAGCTATTGCCGATACCTGCTCTTTTATCTTTGAGAAGTTTTGAGTCACTTTTTGTAAAACTGCAACATTTTCAGAGGCTTTTTGAGCGTTCTGATGAACTTTTGAAGATATTTCATTTATGCTTGTCATAGCTTTGTTCATCTCATCTGTAAATTTTGAGACTATTTGAGATATCTCTTTTGCCATCTGAGAAGTTCTACCTGCAAGTCTTCTCACCTCCTCTGCAACGACCGCAAATCCCTTTCCATGTTCCCCCGCTCTTGCTGCCTCTATTGAAGCATTCAAAGAAAGAAGATTTGTTTGCTCAGTAATATCCATTATACCTGAAACAAAATCTTTTATTTTCTTTTGAATTTCCTCAACTCTTTTCATTCCAGAAATAACATTTTGCATACCGTAAGAAAGCTCCTGGATACCAGTTAGAGAAGAAATTATTTCTTTGCTCCCCTCAGCAAAGCTCCTTCCTGCTTCCTCAGTAAAATGAGATATACTTGAAAGATTTCTCACAGATTCTGATATTGTTGATGAGAATTCTTCTGCTGTCGTGGAAATTCTTGCTATTTCATTAAGCTGGTCTGAAATTGTTCTATAAAAATTTTCAACAAGTTTATAATTTTCATCAACAAAAGTATAAAGTTCATTTACTGTAATTACAACCTGACTTATTATCTCTCTGAGTTTATCTAAAAATGAATTGAAGTTTTGTGCTAACTGTCCCATTTCATCTTGGGTTTCAACCTTTATCCTTTTGGTAAGATCACTCGCACCTTTTGCCATACCAGAAAGAGACCTTGAAACCCTTAATATAGCTCTTGATACATTTGAAGAATAAAGAAAACCAATAATAGATAAGAAGATCAAAGATAAAACTATAGATAAAATAACCGAAAGATTCTGCATCGCAACTATATTTCTTATCCTTTCTGAATAGCTTCCTTTGAGCTTATCATATCCCTCCCTCACCTTCAAGTTGTAATCTGTAAGTTGAGATAAAATTTCAGGATCAAACCCAGAATCAGACTGAGAAGCTTTACGGATAAGCTCTTTATATTTTTTTACCTCATCTTCAAAAAATGCTACTTTAAGTCCTAATGCTCTGAATTTGCCCAAATATGTTTCCAATTCGTCAAAAAGAGGCAAAGCATCTTGAAGTTTTTGAGGAGCAGAAAATTTTATCGCTTCCCCCACACCTTTATCTATTTCTCTCAAAGTGTTATCAATCATCAAAATATTCTCATAATTTACAGCCATACGGGTTATCCTCTGCCCGCTGAAAAAAATGAAAATTCCCGCTATAAAAAATGCAAAGGAACCTAATACGAACCCTAAAATCAGTTTTGCCCTGATACTTAATTTTGGGAGTAAATCTCTCATAGTAAAAAATTTAAAAATTAAAAGAAATATTTTGTGAAAAATTTTAACTGCACGGAAAAAGAATTTTTTTAGATAAGGTAAAGCATAATATATTCATCATCTATATGCTCTCTATTGCATGTAGTAAGAAATACAATTATTGAAATTTATTGAAATTGCTATTAGAATGTTGCTTCTTTGTTCCTGGATTTTTCTTTCTGTTCTAAAATTTCAAGGATTTTAGACAATATCTCCTCTGGATTTTTTCCGGTCTTTGAAACCGGAACGCCATCTATATAAAATGCGGTAGAAGTTCCACCACCAACTACTCCAACATCTGCAACATATGATTCCCCAGGCCCATTTACAACACATCCCATTACTGCAACGGAAGATTTTATTTTTCTCTTTATCATTTCTGTTTCAAGGTCTTCTGCGATTTTCATAACATCAATTTGAGTTCGTGCGCAGGTTGGACAAGCTATAACTTTTCCCTCCTCCTTCCTTAAACCTAATGATTCCAAAATTCTTTTTCCAACTATAACCTCATCTCTCGCAGGAGCTGCAAGAGAAACTCTTATTGTATCTCCTATTCCATGCCACAAAAGAATTCCCAAAGCAACAGCAGATCTTGCAGTTCCTGAAATCTTCGTGCCAGCTTCTGTGACACCAACATGCAAGGGATAATCACTCAAAGATGAAAAAAGAAAATAGGCTAAAATAGTATCAAAAGGTGAAGATGATTTTAAAGATACTTTCATATTGTAGTAACCCATACTTTCTATAAGTCTAACATTATAAAGAGCACTTTCGCACAGAGCGTATGGATTTGGTTTTCCATACCTTCTCAATATAGGTTTTTCAAGTGACCCAGAATTTACTCCGACCCTTATTGGTGTATTTGTTTTTTTCGCTAAATCAACTATTCTTTCAAGTTTCTCTGTGCCTCCAACTTTTATATTTCCCGGATTTATTCTTACACAGTCTGCAAGACCATCTTCTAAAACTAAAATAGCCATTCTTGGATCAAAGTGAATATCAGCAACTACTGGAATTTTAACCTTATCTCTTATTTTTGAAAGTGAAATCACGGATTTTTCATCAGGAACCGATATTCTAACTATGTCTGCTCCTACTTCCTCTATTTCTTTTATTTCTTGAAGTAAAGCATCTGTGTCCTCTGTCGGATTTTTTGTCATAGTTTGAACTGAAATAGGAGCATCGCCTCCAACGAAAACATTTCCTACCTTTATTTTCTTTGTTCTTCTTCTCGGAAATGGTCCGAAATTTTTCATCAAACTTGAAACTTTTTCATGAACTTCTTCAAAAATATCTTTTTCGCTCATTCTTTTTAATTTTAATCCCTAAACCTAAAATTTATAATTTTTCAGCTTACATGTAAGTAAAAAAAACGGAAAATACAAAAATTTCTCACAAAAGAATAAAGATATAAAACTTATGATACCGAAGAAAAACAAGGAATGGAAAAAGAAAAAATTTGAAGAGTTAAAACAAATGAAGGTTAAGTACAACTCCTTCATATTTTTCAATTTCACAGACCTTGATATTCCCGCAATAGCAGAGTTAAGGGATAAAATGAAAGAGATAGGCAATGAAGTAAAAATATCTAAGAATGCATTTATAGAGAAGATAATAGGAGCAAAATTTGAAGACCCTACGGCAGTTATTGGAGTGAAAGACGATCCGATAAAAACTATAAAAATTCTCTCAAAACTTATTGAAAATAAAATAAAAGGAGCGTTAATTGAAAATAGATTTTTAGAAAGAGAAGAAACAATAAAATTAAAGAATCTTCCCGATGCCCCGGAATTAAGAGGAATGGTTATAGGCTCTCTGATATCAGCAATTTATAGACTAATAACATCGCTATCATGGTACCCCTCCTCTTTAATTAGTATATTAAAAAAAAAGAGCGAGAAAGAATAGAAAATTAAGGAGGTAAATACCTATGCCACAAAAAGAAGACTTGATGGAAAAAGTAAAGGAACTAAAAGAAACAACTGGTGCTGGATTCGCAGAATGCCGCAAAGCACTAGCAGAAGCTAACGGAGATATTGAAAAAGCAATTGAAATCCTTAAAAAGAGAGGTCTAACAAGAGCAGAAAAAAAACTCTCCCGTGAAGCGAAAGAAGGAATAGTAGAAGCATACATACACATAGGTGGAAGAATCGGAGTTTTAGTTGAAATCAACTGTGAAACAGACTTTGTTGCAAGAAATGAAGAATTCAAAAAATTTGCTCACGAAATAGCTATGCAGATAGCAGCAATGTCTCCACGATGGATAAAAAGAGAAGATATACCAGAAGAAATAGTAAAAAAAGAATTTGAAATATATTTTGAACAGAGCAAAGCAGAAGGGAAACCCGAACATATTGCAGAAAAAATAGCAAAAGGAAAACTTGAAAAATTCTTTGAAGAAAACTGTCTTTACGAACAAATCTGGGTAAGAGACGGAAAAAGTAAAATAGAAGACCTTATAAAATCAATGGTAGCAAAGTTCGGTGAAAACATAGTAGTTAGAAGATTTGCAAGGTTCGAAATAGGTAAAGAATAAAAAAATAGTTAGAGAATATAATCCTCTTATAATCATAACAATTATTCATAAATAAAGCTCGTTCTTTTCTATATACATCAAAACTCCATCCGGAACAAGATACCTTATTGATTTTCTCTCTTTTATAAGTTGCCTTATTCTTGAAGATGAAACCTCTATTATTTCAGCCTCTACCTTTATAAAATTCCCTAAATCCAAAAATCTATAATCTTCATTTCTATTTTGTATATAACGCGGGAACCACGCTACCTTAACTAAATTCAAAATTTCTGAGTTATCTTTCCATGTAAAAAAATTCAAAGCCGAATCCTCTCCAACCAGAAGGAAATACTCATCCGCAAAAATGTTCTGATGAAAAAATCTTACCGTGTCTATTGTATAGGATATTCCTCCCCTTTCTATCTCACATGTTGATATTGTAAAATCAGGATGAGGCAAAAGCGCAATACGAAGCATATTTATTCTATGCTCAGCAGAAGCAACGGGAACCTTTTTGTGAGGTGGAATATTCGCAGGTACGAAAAAAACTTTATCAAGTCCTAATTGTTCAGACGCTCTCCTCGCCATAATAAGATGTCCAATATGAGGTGGATCAAAAACTCCGCCAAATATCCCTATCTTCCTCAAAATCATAAAATATATCCAAAATAATAAATATATTTTATAAAAGATGGAAAAAGAAATAATAAAAGAAAAATATATACCAGAAAAATTCGTAGATTTTGTTAAAGTATTTGTAAAAGGAGGAGATGGGGGGGATGGAGCAGTAGCATTCTTGAGAGAAAAATTCCAACCAAAAGGTGGTCCAGCAGGTGGAGACGGAGGGAAAGGTGGGGATGTCATTTTAGTAGCAACCTCAAAAAAAACAACACTCGTTGACTTCAAATACAAAAAACATCTCACAGCACAAAACGGAGAAAAAGGAAAGGGAAAAAATCAAAAGGGAAAAGACGGAGAAGACCTCATCATCTTCGTTCCAGTAGGAACAGTAATAAAAGATGCGGAAACAGGAGAAATTCTTTGCGATCTTGATGAAGATGGAAAAAGCTTTATTGTAGCTAAAGGTGGAAAAGGAGGAAGAGGAAATGCGAGATTCTCAACTGCAACCAACCAAGCTCCAAGATTTGCAGAAAAAGGCGAACCGGGAGAACAAAAATGGGTCATACTTGAACTCAAACTACTGGCAGATATAGGTATTATTGGACTACCCAACGCAGGTAAGTCATCACTTACAAGAGCTTTGACACGAGCAAGACCGAAAGTAGCTGACTATCCATTCACAACTCTAACCCCACAACTTGGCATACTTGAAATTGAAGACCTCAAAATATGCATAGCAGATATCCCAGGAATAATTGAGGGAGCTCACAAAGGAGCAGGTCTCGGATTAGATTTCTTACGACACATAGAGAGAACTTCAATTTTGCTCTTCGTAATAGACATTTCAAGGGATGATATCAAACCAGACAAAACCTTTGAAATTCTAAAAGAAGAAATAAAAAACTATAATCCCGACATTCTCAAAAAACCTAAAATTATAGTAGGTAATAAAATTGACCTATTAACCGAAGATGAAGTAAAAAAGTGGGAAAAACATTTCTCTTCAATCGGACTGAAATTTATACCCATATCCGCCCTGCATAAAATAAATATAGATGAACTCAAAGAAGCAATTACAGAAGAAATAAAAAAGGTAAAAGAAGCAAACAAAATGAAAAATAGCAGCAAATAAAAATACTGAAAAACAAAAAATAGAAAATGAATAATGAGCAAACAAATAAGAGAAAAAAAGGAGAACCTGAAAGAAAAGATTATAAAGAAGAAACAAAAAAGATATTACTAAAACTAGCCAGAGAAGCAATAGAAAATTATCTTGAAAATATTGAAGAAGGAATTATAAAACTACCAGACGAAATAATAAATAAAGCAATAAAAGAAAAAAAAGAAGAAAAGGAAAAAATAGATGAGGAAATTCTCAAAGAATTAGGTGAAGAAAGAGGAATTTTTGTAACCCTGAGAAAAAACGATCAAGTAAGAGGCTGTATCGGCACACTGAAAGAAGATAAATTATGGATTCAGGTCCAAAAGTATGCAGTATTTTCTGCATTCAACGACCCACGTTTTCCTCCCCTACAAAAAGACGAACTACCACAAATAAAAATAGAAATATCTATAATAGAAAATGTAGAAGATGTAAAAAATATATCTGAAATAAAACTCGGAGAAGATGGAATAATTTTAGATGTTGGAGGAAAAGGCGGAGTGCTCTTACCAGAGGTTGCCACAGAATACAATGTAAAAACTCCCGAAGAATTTCTTGATATGCTGTGCAAAAAAATCGGAGCTCAAAAAGGCTGCTGGAAAAAAGCAAAAATAAAAAAATTCAAAACAAAAAAAATCTCAGAATAAAAAACCTGTTTCAAACTATTCAATAAACTTTTTACGCACCAAATTTTTCAAGTCTCCCTGCGTGGGCTAAAAGCATCGGCATAACACAGGTAGCATAAATCAAACCTAAACTACCATATCTACAATCTCTTTCCGTAAATCTCCCAGAACCATCTTTGAAGGCTCTTTTTGACCATATCATGATTGGAACAGGATGGAATGAATGCCCCGCCAAAGCGGAAGGCGAAGAATGGTCCCCCGTTATAGCTAAAACATCCGGACCCAAAGACAATATCTCAGGTACTATTGAGTCAAATTCTTCTATTGCTTTGACTTTTCCTTCAAAATCACCATCTTCACCCCGCGAATCTGTCTTCTTAAAATGAAAATAAAAAAAGTCATATCTTTCAAAGTTTTCTTTAAGGGCTTTGATCTGGGAGCTAACAGTTTCTTCATCAAGTTTAGCAATATCCATACCTAAAATTTTTGCTATACCTTTATACATAGGATAAGTCGCTATCGCAAGTGCTTTAAGCTTCCACTTTTTTTCAAAGCTTTCTATATCGGGCAATTTTGAAAAACCACGAAGCAAAATACACTGAGCATACTCGCTGTTTTTTAGAACTTCAAATATCTTGAAAGTAAGCCTCTCAACAATTTCAGCTGTTCGCCTTTTTTCATAAGTTTCATCTCCTAAAATTTGAGGAGTTCTTATATACTCACCTTCCTTTTGAGGATCTGTATCTCCGATTTCGTCCGAAAGTCCTTTTCCCTTCAAAGATATGCAAACTCTATGCTCTTTCACGGGATAAAATTTAACTTCAACATCGTCTAATTTCCTTATTTTTTCTGAAAGTATAGCACATAAATCCTTGTTTATCTCAGTTGATATCCTCCCAGCTCTCCTATCTAAAACTTTTATCTTTCCATCTTCCTCTGAACATTTCGCAAAATTACCCCTTGCAACAATTTCATCAGAAGAAGGAGTAATACCTATCCCAAGAGCCTCCATAATCCCCCTCTTTATTATGTTTTTTACGGGATCATACCCAAATAGTGCAAGATGCGAAGGTCCTGAACCCGGAGTTATTCCAATCTCAACCGGAATATGCATTCCTTTCGCTGACTCTTTTGCGAGTTCGTCAAGATTTGGAGTTCTTGCAGCCTCCAACTCAGTTCTACCTTCACGGTATGGTATCCCACCAAGCCCATCAAGAACTACCAAGACTATTTTACCACCATCGCTCTTTATAATCTCTCCAAATGTTTCCGTAAAATCGTACAGCATAAAGAAAAAATTTATCTCAAAAGAAAAAAGAAATAAAAAGACAAATCAAAATTTCTACTATATGCATAAAATAAACTGGCAAATATTCGTACGCCTTTCCATGTTTTTTGGTTTTCTTTCATTCATCATAGGTTCTATTTCAGGTATTGCAAGAGGAGGATTAGAATTGGGGTTTATAAATAAGCTCTCCTTTTTTCATCAGTATTTTATGATAGGAGGATTTTTCGGAACACTTATAACGGCAGAGAGAATAGTTAGCCTGAGAAATGAAAAATTGAATTTTCTCATCCTTGTAAATGCTTTGGGAGCTCCACTCATAATCCTCAATCCAAAAATCTCATTGATATTTTTTTATTCAGGGGGTTTAATACTCTTTACAGTATATTTATACTTCCTTTTGAGGTTCAAGAAAGAAGAGTTTTTAATTTTGGGTTTATCGGCTATTTTTTATATACTTGGTTTTGAGCTGTATGAAAAAAACAGATTGCTTGCTATTGATTTTTGGAGTCTGTTTTTCGTCTTCACTATTTTAGGAGAAAGATATGAGTTAATAAAAAACTTCAAAAAGATAAGCAAAATATCAAAATATCTGATTTTTGCTACAATACTTTTGCTACCTTTTATCCAGAAATTTTATCCATTAAAAGGCATAATATTAGTCGGACTTTCAGTTGTTTTCATCATCACTGATATAGCCCTAATAAATCTGAGAAAAACTGAACCTTTTAGATTCACAGCATATTGTATATTGACAGGTTACATCTGGCTTGCAATTTATGGTTTATCTTTCACAATACCAAACATAAATTACGATTTGAGGATTCATTCTTTACTTTTGGGTTTCGTATTCAGCATGGTTTTTGGTCATGCAAGAATGATACTCCCATCTATCTTAAGGAAAACTGCAAAATCCCTCAAAATCCCTAATTACATAGCTTTTATTTTATTTGAAGCAAGCCTTATTGCAAGATTTATTTCTTATGGTAAAGCAGCATTTACTATATTCTTATCTGCAAATTCCCTTTCCATTTTGCTGTTTTTTCTCATAAATTTCTTATCCCTGGAAAGAAAGTAGAACTGGCAGAAAAAAATAAAAATCAAATAAAAAAGCAATAAATTATTAAGAATATGGAAGATGAAATTAAAAAGAGTAATGGAACTGACAGAAAAGAAAAAGAAAATCATGAAAAAGTAAAAGGTAAGACACAGGATCAAAGCCAATTTCAAGAATACAAACCTCTACTTGAAAAAGAGAGAGTAGAATATGCAAAAGAGATTTTCAGATCAAAAGGATATGCAGAAAAATGGAAAAAACTCTCCCCTCTTTTTGTAAAGGCGAAACAAGAAAAAGATTTAAACATAAAAGAGATTCAAGAGGAAATAATAAAGCTCAAAAAAGAAAAAGAGGCTTTAATTTTGGCTCACAACTACATGCTTCCTGAAATTCAAGAAATAGCAGATTTTGTCGGAGATTCCCTTGAACTTGCAATAAAAGCAGCGGAAAGCCCCCACCAACTTATAGTATTTTGCGGAGTGCACTTTATGGCAGAAGGTGTTAAAGTTGTATCCCCAGAAAAAACCGTCCTTTTACCTCGCCTTGAAGCAGGATGCTTTATGGCAGACATGATAAATATATCTGCTCTCAGAAAATTCAAAGAAAAGTATCCGGGAAGACCCGTTGTATGCTACATAAACACAGATGCAGAAGTAAAAGCAGAAAGCGATATATGCTGCACATCAGCAAATGCAGTCTCAATAGTAAAATCTTTAAATGCTCCAGAAGTTCTTTTTATACCAGATAGAAACCTCGGATTATATATACAAAGATTTACAAACCAAAAAATAATACCTTGGGATGGGTGGTGTAATGTTCATCACAGGTTCAAACCAGAAGACATAATAAGATTGAGGGAAAAACATCCTGATGTTGTTGTGGTTGTTCATCCCGAATGCTCGCCAGAAGTTATAGACCTTGCAGATGAAGTTTTCTCAACGGGTGGTATGGTAAAATTCGCAAAAGAATCACCTCACAAAAAAATAGCTTTCGCAACAGAAGAGGGACTCGTAGAAAGAATAAGAAGAGAGAACCCAGATAAACAAATTCTTTCGGTAGGTAGTCCAAAAACTTGTGTAAATATGAAATCAATAAGAATCCAAGATGTTTTAGAGTCCCTAAAAGAATTAAAACACAAAATAGAAGTTCCAGAAGAAATAATAAAAAAAGCAAGGATACCATTAATAAGAATGCTGGAAATATCAAGAGGAAAAGAATTTACAAGAAAAATTTTTGGCTACCAACAAATATAAAAACTTGAAAAAATCAAAATAAAAAAAATAGAATTTAAAAATAAAGTTTCTATCACAAAATAAAATTTCTATAAGAAGGAGGGTTAAAGAGATGGTCAAAGTAAAAATACCAGGTCCGTTAAGAAAACTTGTAGGTGGAAAAGACGAAATAGAGGTTGAGGCAAAGACAATAAAGGAAGTTATTGAAAAACTTGGAGAAATAAACCCAGAAATAAAAGCCAGAATCCTTGATGAAAATGGGGAGGTGAGAAGATTTATAAACATTTACCTGAACAACGAGGATATAAGATTTCTCAAAGGTATTAACACAGACATAAAAAATGGAGATGAAATTTCTATTATTCCGGCAATTGCTGGCGGTATAAAATAAAACATCAAAAAATCCAGAATTAAAAAAATCCAGAATTAAAAAACCAGAAAGTAAAATAAAAAATATACAATCAATTCCAAAAAGTTTGCCTTCCGAAGGAAATTATATTAAAATTTTTATATATGGGAGATGAAGAAAAACTTGAAGGATGGGAAGAATCTTTAAAAGAATATATTTCTCAATACATAGCTGAAACTAAGGAGAGAATTCCTGAGATAGAAAGGAAGCTTTTTGCAATAGAAAAGAAAGAGGGAGACGAAACTGAATTAGTAAAGGAGCTTTTTAGAGATTGGCACACGGTAAAAGGTGCGGCTGGTTTTTTAGGACTAAATAAAACCGTTGAACTATCACATAAAACAGAAAATTTAATAGCAAAAATAAGAGACGAAAAAATTCCATTCACAGAAGACATAATTAATGCACTATTTGATGCCCTTGAAAAACTCAAAGTTCTCACAGATAATATTGCTCTTACAGGAGAAGAGGGAGAAATAGATATAGAACCAGAAGTAATAAAAATTCAAAAAATAATAGAGAAAATTCAAGGAGGAATAATAACCGATTTTGAAGAAAAGAAAGAAAAGCCACCAGAACAAATCCAGAAAGAAGTTGAATTAGGAAAAGAAGAGGAGAAAAAATTAACAAGTGAGGAACCGCAAACGCAAAAAGCTCCTCAAACCAAAACAAAACACGAAGAAACAAAAGAAGGTATAATGAGAGAAGAACTCCTTCAAAGAAAAAAAGAAGAAAAAGAAGATTCAAAAAAAGAAGAAGAAAAGATTGAAGAGGAGAAGAAGAAAAGAAAATTTGCCTACGAAACCATAAGAATTTCAACAAAAAAAATAGATGAGGTTATGGCATTATCTGAAGAACTTATACTGGAAAGGAACTTCCTCCTGAACCTGTTCCCAAAAATAGAAGAAAAGTATCCAAAAGATGAGGATGTATCAAGAGCGTCAGAGGTCGTTGCAAACATAGATAAAATAATCTCTATGCTCAGGTTCTCCATAATGAAAATGCGAATGATCCCCCTAAAAACAATCTTCTCAAAATTTCCAGGTACCGTAAGGAACATAGCAAGACAGTTTGGTAAAAAAGTAGAACTCATAACAGAAGGTGAAGATACAGAAGTTGATAGAAACATAGTTGATGAAATAGAGGAACCCATTATTCACCTTATAAGAAACTCAATAGATCACGGAATAGAAAAACCCGAAGAAAGAATAGCTCTTGGGAAACCTCCCGAAGGTAAAATAGTCCTTAGAGCGTATTATGAAGGAGAAAATGTAGTTATAGAAGTAGAAGACGATGGAAAAGGTATAGATCCAGAAATCATTAGAAGGAAAGCGGTAGAAAAAGGTTTTATAACAGAAGAGCAGGCAAACTCAATGACAGAAAAAGACATCATAAATCTTATTTTCATTCCTGGTTTTTCCTCAAAAGATGTGGCAACAGAGGTATCAGGAAGAGGAGTTGGAATGGATGTTGTAAAATCAAAAATAGTTCAACTCAAAGGAACCCTTGATATTGAAACAGAAGTCGGAACAGGAACAAAAATAACTATGAAACTTCCATTAACAATAGGTATTATGAACACATTAAAAGTATCCTGCAACGGAACTCACTTCTTCATTCCACTATCCTCTGTCATAGAAATAAGCAGAATTTCAAAAAGTGATCTAAGATTTGCAAGCGGACAACCAGTCATAAACTGGCGAGATGTCATGCTACCAGCTGTATATTTAGGAAAGGTCCTCGGAATAGGCTCAAATAACTCAGATATGTATCACATCATAATAGTTGGAGTAGCAGAAAAGAAAATAGGAATTCTTGTAGATTCTGTAATATCCTCTGAGGAAGTATCGGTAAAAACAATAAGCGGTATAAAAAAAGCAACGGGTATCGCAGGTGCAACAATATCAGCTGATGGAGAACCAATTCTTGTAGTAGATGTTTATTCAATATTAAAGTTCCTTGAAGAGGGCGGGATAGATTCAAGAAGACTTATATGAACCATTTACGCTTTACTGGAAAGACTCTTCACATCTGAAAAAAATTCAGGATATGAAACAGAAACAACAGATTCTACTCCATCATCAACAAAAATTTTCCCGTCAATAACACACCCTAAAACAAAAATAGACATAGCTATCCTATGATCTTCAAAAGATTTAAGGTAGTATTCGTTTTTTAATTTTTTTGCGGCACCTTTGCCAAGACCTTCAAATGAAAATCCATCCTCATATTCCTCGACCTCAATCCCCAAAGCTCTCAAATTATGACATATCGCACGAATTCTATCTGTTTCTTTCACTCTGAGTTCTTTTGCATCTCTTATACAAAAAACACCATCAGAAAAAATAGCAACAAAAGAAAGAATAGGGATTTCGTCTATCATAAGTGGGATTACTTCTCCCTTGAACTCTTGGGCTTTTAAAAAAGATGATTTTGCAACGACTTTACCAACTGGCTCCCCTCCCTCCTCTCTTTCAACCCAAAATTCAATATCAGCTCCCATAGATTTTAGAGCTTGAATAAATCCTATTCTTGTAGGATTTAGCAAAACATCATAGACTTCAACCTCAGAGTTTTCACCCAAAATTCCAAGAGCTAAAAGAAAAGAAGCAGAAGAAATATCTCCGGGAACATTAAAAAATCTGGGAGATATAGGTTTGCCTTCACAAAAAATAAAACCATCTTCATCTTTTTTCACATCAACTGAAAAAATTGGCAGAATTCTCTCTGTGTGATCTCGTGAAAGCGAAGGTTCTTTTACCTTTATAGGCTCATCACTCCAAAAGTTAGCAAGTAAAAGAGCAGTTTTAACCTGCGCACTTGGAACAGATAGAAGAAAATTTTTCCCTCCCCTAAATTTCCCAATACCATCAAAAATCAAAGGTAAGTTATCACCATTATTTTTACCCCATATTTTTGCCCCAAGCTCCCTGAGAGGTTTCACAACTCTTTTCATAGGCCTTTTTCTCAAACTTTCATCACCATCTAAAACAGAAGGAAATTTCTGAGCAGATAAAATAGCTGAAAAAATCCTTGCCGTAGTTCCAGAATTACCAGAATATAATACAGATTGAGGAGAATTAAGGTATAAACCTTTACCTTTAACTTCAACACAATTTTGATTACTTTCCTCCCTTATCTCAACTCCAAGTTCTGAGAGAATTCTCGCAGTTCTTTTTACATCATCAGCAGAGCTCAAATTATATATTTTTGTATTACTTTCTGATAAACCAGAGAGAATAAGGACTCTGTGAGATATTGATTTATCTCCCTTGACACTAATTTTCCCTCTGAAAGTCTTCCCTAAATTTGGTATTTGCATCAATAAAAAAATAAAAATAAAACTCCCTTACATCTTTTGTTTAAATTCAGGTAATATTTTTTGAGAGAAACAAAAAGATCTCAATTGATAAAAATTGTGAAAAAATTACAGGAGAAAAAAAGAAAAAAGGGGGACCGGATCTCCAGGTTTTTAAAGGTCCCCCTTCTTCGTTATTATTTTCTCAACCTTCTTGCTATGATAGCAAATCCAATCATAAACATACCAATAAGTGGGAGCAATCCGGCTGCTGATGCTGATGAACAACCGAGAACACCCACTTTTTCTGTTGCAAAGAACCTGTGTGAATATGTTGAAATATTTCCTACATCATCCTTTGCTCTTATGTGAAGAATGTGCTCACCTTTTGTAAGAGAATTGATTTCTATTGATGTAAGTTCGGATGCTGGCAACCACTCACTCCACTCACCATCATCAACTTTCCATGAAACCAAAGTCTCCGATTTTTTCGCTTGTGCATCTTGAACATCCACAAATGCTTTCATCCTTGAACCCCTTACCATATCAGGTGCTGTAAGTTTTATATCTGGTCCGAGAGAATCAACTCTGAAAACATATCTTGCAGGAGTTGGATCTATTAATTTATTTTCATCTTGTGCTCTTACCTCAAGGACATGCCATCCTTCAAGTAGGTGAGTAAGAACTACTGAATTTTCTCTTTGCCAGAGGTTCCATGTTCCACCATCAAGTCTCCAAGAGTATCTGAACTTTGAACTATCAGGAGACCAGGCAGAAAACTCAACTTTTGTATAAAGAGCGTGCGGGTCTGATGTGTATGTTATGAATGTCTCAGGTGGTGTGACTTTGAAGCCATTTCTCATATTTCCATCAGCAAGGTGGAGGTTTACCGCTTTCGGTGAAAGTCCAGCAACTCCTCCAATTATATCAACGATATCTACGCCGAAACTCTTGAGAATTTTGATTATACGAGCAAGCCCGACTCTTCCTCTCCAGTGTATAAACATCTCAAAGTAATCACCGATATTGTCTCTTGGATTTCCTGCAAATGGTTGATCCCAGTTTAAGGTTGTTCCGAACTCCGGACCGACCCATGGGAAGTTAAGCTCAATTGGGAGCTGCAAAAGAGCTGCTGGGTCAAATGCCACTCTTAATTTTGCACCAGCAACTGCATTCAAGATAACAGGTAAAATATTACCAAGTATTTCAGACCAATCAGACCCAGAAAGCCCAAGAGCATTTGTGTTATATGCTATAAAGTATCTAACATCTGGATCCACATACAAGGTCAAGTCTATAACTCTCGCAAACGTACCACCATATGGGAAGTAATTTGTAGTTTCGTTCAAGTATTGACCAGTATAATAATCTTTTAAAACTGATGTTAATGGCTTTGAAAAATCAATAGATTCGTAAGGAGGAAATTCAACCGTTCTCGCACAGTCAGGAGAGACACACGGCACTATATCTATATCAACGGATAGCATAAGCCCAACTGTTAAACCAAAAATTCTCATCCATGTTTGGCTTGCCATAGGATCTGTTATAGTACCGGTTGTGACCACATTAAATGAAAGGTCAAGATAAGGAATATCTATCATAAGGTCTGCTGTATCAAACCAAGTTGATGGCTGAACAAACATCGTAAAAGATGAACCATAAGTTGCATTCGCTAAAAACTCACTCCAGAAATTAACTCTCGTTGAGTTTGAGGAATAGACAGAAAGAACGGGTCTGAAAGTTGGACCACCAGTTTTTGCATAAGCTACAACAGATAGAGGTCTGTTATAAGAAGCTGCTCCACCCGAGTTTCCAGATGGGTTCCCTGGGTCTTTGTAGTTTGGAATAATCTCAATCGCCATATCCTTTCCAGGGTATTTGTCTTTGAGTTTTGGCATAAAGAACCCAAATGAATCTGTTTTCAAGAAACCACCGGCAAATCCTCCCAACATAGGTGTGTATTTATCTACCCATATGCAAGCAAGACCATCTCCTATTGCTTCAAAAAGAACCCTTGATATTAAGTTGTGGTGAATTCCTATTCCCACATAGTAATTCGTAATTGAGTATCCATATCTACCTTCTCCTAAGGTCGATGGAGCAGGAGCTTGCGGTAACCATTCCGTAGCAAAGACATACGGGTTTAAACCACCGTTTACAATAGGACAAGTTGACACAGTTCTTACAGTAGATGGACACCCTGTTTGTGGTTGGCATTCAGGTATTGGTATTATTGGGCTTGTAGCAGCAGTTACAAAAGAAGCAAATTGTACGCAAGTTGAAACATAATCATTAAATACTGAGTAGTCTCTTTTGACATATGTTATGCTTGTAGCTGAGGAGTTCCACATAACATATCTTATATCAACTCCGACATTAGCCGCTATAATTATTCCGGCTGAATCTGCCCAGAAATCGTTTGTGAAACCAAAATCAATGAAAATCTTATTTGGTTTGTGCTCATAATATGTTGTCGGTCCCACATAAACAACCTCCTCTGTTGGGTGATCTATTGGGTTCAAGCTCTTTATTATATCTTTCAAATCAAAAACTTGTCCCGGGAAGAGATAATATGCAACACAAGTATCATATTGAGTTACCGTGTGACCAGAAATACAAGATGTATTAAATGTATCAATAGCGATCATTCTTATTACTGCGTCAAGCCACAGCAGAGTTTTTGCAAATTTCTGTGATACCCTGTATTCTGGACAATACTGAACAGAACCCACTTGGTTCCATGAAGTGGACCAGCAAGCTGGCGTTGTTATTGATGCGCTCATAGGGACAAAGTCATATGCGACACCCGCTACAACATCTAATGCTTTCAAGTTTATTCCGAGACCTCTCACCATGTGTTCCCAATCTTTATAGTTGGTATAGTCTGTGAAGTTTCCTTTTATTTGTATTCCTAATCTTAAAGCTAAAATTGGTATTCTTATATATGCCCTTCCATTTATGTAGTTTGAAATAACACGAGCTGGATCATATACATAATTTGTGGCTCCTTTATCAAATTGTGGGTCGCATATATGGTTATTACTTACAGCAGATCTGTTTTTGAAACAGTAAGAAAGAGCATTAGGGAAAGTCGTGACACCATCTTTGAACTGACAAGAACCTGAAACCCAGTTACAATCAACATATCTTGTTGGAGAATCCACAAAAGGAGATGTAAATGTTATGGCTATTTCAAAGTTTGGTATCTCAATACCGATATCTAATCTATCATCTGATGTATGTTCTGTCAAATCTCCTTCACATGTAGCAGTTGCAGGATAATCTGTTCCTATATTCTGTTGGAGTGTTACCCTTATACCATTCCTATTATAATCTGCTATTAATCTATTTCCTGTTACCCTATCCAAAAAGTAATAGTTATCCCATCCTTGTGATGTAGGACAGATACCTGGCAAATCAGAAGCACATTTTCCAAACGGTCGCCAATAAAAACCTCCAGAATAATATCTTATTGAGCTTGCGTTATTAGGTTGTTTATTTCTTTCTTGCCCATAGATTACAGCATTAACGCATATTGGAGCACCTTCATCATTAAGAAGCGGGATAGGTAAGCACAAAGAAAGAAGACCTTTTCCGTCGTCTTTGCACATATTTGTTCCTTCATCCCATGTTCCCGTTGGGTTGTATCCACCTATATATTCAAAATAAATTCCATTTCCAAAGCAGTGTGTCGTACCTTCTCCGTAGTTGAAAAGAGCAGGAATAGTAGGAGTTATTCCACAGGCATATGTTGCTACGGTTTGGTAGTAATAATATTTTGTTGCATTATTTGAATAGTTTTGTGTAAGCCACTCTTGAAATTCAAATAAAGAGTCCCAAAAATCTGCGACAACTTTTGTATCTGTGCATCTATCTAAAAATGACATTGCAAAGTAATTTACAAGGTTAGCTACCGATGGGTCATATTTTAGTATATCTGAAATAAGATTTCCTATTTCATTAAGTCCCCCTTGTGTTAATCTTATCACAAGATTATGTTTTTCAAGCGCAGTACGAGTTATAAAACCGGGAGCAACTTGAGGAAGTCCACCCCATCTTATCGGGTCTTTTGGACCAGCAGAATATGGGTTACCAGTATCCAAGGTTATTGAGTGGTGCATTTCTTGGAGTCTTTTTGCGTTTGCCGAACCTGCCGCCAAAAACAAAGCCACAAAAAAACCAAAAACCACCATCAATACTCCACACATTAATTTTTTATTCCTCATGTTTTTTACCTCCTTTTTTGTTTTTTTATATGAAAAAATATAATCACTTCAAAAAAAAAAGTCAAGATTTTGAACAACTTTTGGAGCCCTCATCAGACAAGGGAAAGAAAGCGGTCAAAACCCAAATTTTTGCATTTTTGAGCAAAAAAATCAAATTTTTTCCAGGATTTGTAATTTTCAAATACGAAAGTTTCTTCCTGAAACAAATATTTAGCATTAACAACTATTTGAACTAAAATAAGATTTCGGAAGTATTTTAAAAAAAATTAAGCTAAGTGAAAAATAACTTTCCTCACATCTATAGTTGTTTTACAAGAGAAGAAAAATATGAATCAAAATCATCAAGAGCTTTTTTAAGCTTTTCTTCAATCTCAGGCATCAAATCTTTCTTTTCCTTTATATTTTTGAGAATATCAGGATATTTTGATTCTAAAAATTTATAGAGTTCTTCTTCGTATTTTCGGCAGAGCTGAACAGGGTACTTATCAAGATATCCTCTTGTTCCGGCATATATTATTACGATTTGTTTTTCAACTGCGAGAACATCGTGAGGATTTTGCTTTAAAATTTCTGTAAGCCTTCTTCCCCTTTCTATTTGTTTCAAAGTTGCAGGGTCAAGGTCTGAACCAAATTGAGCAAAAGTCTCAAGTTCTCTATATTGAGCGAGTTCAAGTCTGAGCATACCAGCAACTTTTTTCATAGCTTTTATTTGAGCATTACCACCAACACGAGATACGGAAATTCCAACATTTATTGCTGGGCGAATTCCTGCATAGAAAAGTTCTGGTTCAAGATAGATTTGACCATCTGTTATTGAGATAACATTCGTTGGTATGTAGGCAGAGACATCTCCCGCTTGTGTTTCAATTATTGGTAAAGCAGTAAGGGACCCTCCTCCAAGCTCATCAGATAGTTTTGCTGCGCGTTCAAGAAGTCTTGAATGTAGATAAAACACATCTCCGGGATAAGCTTCTCTTCCGGGAGGTCTTCTCAAAAGTAGAGCAAGAGCTCGGTATGCTTGGGCATGTTTTGATAGATCATCATAAATAATAAGAGCGTGCATTCCGTTATCTCTGAAATATTCCCCTATTGTGCAGCCAACATAAGGTGCGATATATTGCAAAGTCGGAGGTTCAGAGGCAGATGCGACAACAACGGTAGTGTATTCCATAGCTCCAAACTTTTTGAGAGTATCTACAACTTGTGCAATAGCTTGAAGCTTTTGTCCTATTGCAACATATATACAGTAGACAGGAGGTTCTGCATACTTTTGATTTATTATAGTATCAATAGCAATCGTAGTCTTTCCGGTTTGCCTATCTCCTATTATCAACTCTCTCTGACCTCTCCCTATCGGTATCATAGCATCAATTGCTTTAATTCCAGTCTGCAAAGGTTCTCTTACAGGTTGCCTCATTATAACTCCGGGAGCTTTAACCTCAACTTTCCTTGTTTCTTCATAAGGAATTGAACCGAGACCATCTACTGGTTCTCCAATTGCGTTTATTACTCTTCCGAGAACGGCTTTTCCAACCGGAACCTCAAAAAGCTTTCCTGTTCTTTTAACTATATCCCCTTCTTTTATCCCTTCCGTCAAGCCCGTTATAGCTATTCCGACTGATTCTTCTTCAAGGTTTAAGATTATTCCTTTATGTCCTGATGAGAATTCAACAACCTCACCCGCCATAGCTTCCCAGAGTCCATATGCTCGTGCGATATAATCTCCGACATATGTGACTACCCCTATTTCATCAAATCGAGCTTCAAAGTCTGTACCCTTTATTTTCTCCTTTATAATACTTGATATCTCATCTGCGCCTATCATAAGATTTTTCCTCCCTTACTCTGAAAAATTGTTATTTTATATTGCTACTTATTTTTCTATTCAATAATGAATTTTGTCAAATGTATGCGAAAGTCAAAAATCTTTCTTCTACAAAAAATCCACAAAAACCCATCAAAAGTTACAAGTTTGTGTATGTTCATAAGATCAGTAGTTTATGTTTAAAACGGCAGATATAACTGGTAAATTGCCTTTGATAGAAGCTGTTTTTCCTTGTGAAGAAATTTGTTTTTGAGATATCATATGAAGTTGACCTGAAAATATGAACTCCAAATCACCTTTGACTAAAAAGGGAGATGGAGCAGAAATTCCTAATCCGCCAGACACAATCGTTCTATCGGAATCAACGAAGAAAAGGTTTGTCTGATTTTCAAAAGGTGATGGGAACAAAGAAAGACCTGCTCCTATGAGAAATTTTGTTTTACCAGCTGGTATTTCTCCCATACCTCCAACTTTTATTACATTTACATCTTTTAATTTTAGCTCGTGTTTCGGTAAGAGACCAGATAAAGTTCCTCCGATTTCCTGCGGCTCAACACTTTGAACCTCTAAAAGAGATGGTTTGAATTTTGAGAACTGATATCTTGCAAAATCAAACCCAAGATGAATACTAAAAGCTTCTGATTTATATCCACCTGCTAACCCACCTCCAAAAAGTCCCGGCACAAAAGAATCTACCAAGACAGCCATTAGAGACAGAATTTTCTCTCCCGTAAGATAAGCATTAACTTTTGTTGGTATATTTATATAAAGAGATGATCTCCCAACTCCTCCAACTCTCATATATATATTTTCTGATGAATACTCCACTGCTGCCCCACCAATAAATCCAGGTTTACCTTCAAGAGCACCATCAATAATAACAAGGTCTTTATCAGGAGATAAATTAGCATCAATAAAAATTGGAAGATCTGCAAAGAAATATCCCCCTGCACCTAAAAACAATTTAAAATTTTCAGCTACTGGGATGTTTCCTGAAAGTCCCGCAAATGCAGAGAAATGGGAGTTTCTATTTCCATAAAGGAGAGTTGAAGGTGTTTTTGTTTCAACATTTCCCACTCTTATCAGCTGTTTTCCGGTTGGCAAAAGAGAAGCCAAACCTATGGATATATGTTCAAGGACCTTACTTTCCTCAAAAATAGGTAAATCAGATAAACGCCAAGAAAGACCAGCATTAATTTGAGAAACATTTTCAAGAGGATTCCCAACCTTATCTAATTTTTTCCCGTTCAATTCAACTTCAACTTTTTGAGAAGCAAAGAGGTATCCAAGACCAAAGTTCTTTTTACCAGATATAAGAGCAGGGTTAAAGAAAGCGGATTCATAACCACTGGAAGCTGCAATACCTGTGCATCCGGTCATACGAGATTTTGGTCCGGAGCAATAAAAATCCATAGGCTCGGCAACAGAATGAGGAACTAAAAAAACCGAATAAAAAGAAGATATAACTGCCAACAATATTACAAGAGATAAAAACCTTTTTACTTTTACTATATTCCCATTTTCATTTCCTTTGTTTTTGTTCCTCATTACCATATTAATACCTCCTTTCCGACATTTTTTGTATTGTTTTTCAATTTATACTTTAAGCAATTTTACAAATTTTTGTTTTGCAAAGCACTGGATTAATACTATAATGCTAAATTCAAACAGATTTACTAAGCACTCTCTTAATAGTCTAAAAATGGCGTGAAAATTTTTTTCAAAATATTCAGGATAGATTAAATGTAATCAAATTTGAAAAAGTTCTCTGCTTTTCTGAAACGCAAAGCTTCAAGAATGTGTTCAGATTTTATATTCTGGCTGCCAGAAATATCTGCTATGGTTCTTGATATTTTCAAAATCCTAAAAACAGCCCTTGCAGACAGAGAAAACTTTTTTATAGCATCCTTTAAAATCGCTTCTCCTTTCTGTTCAAGTACAAGAAACTTATCTTGTAGAGAAGGAGGTATTTCGGAATTAAGGAAGAATCCATGGTCTTTATACCTTTCGCGTTGAATTCGCCTCACCTCAATAACTTTTTCTCTGAAACTATCTGTTTCTGATGTACTTTTTGAAGAAAAAATTTCATCAGATTCAAGAGCGGGAACTTCGATATACATATCAAACCTATCAAGCAATGGTCCGGATATTTTTGAGATATATTTCTTTATTTGAGAGGGAGTGCACCTGCATTCCTTTTTCGGATTTCTGAAATTTCCGCAAGGACAAGGATTCATAGCTGAAATGATCTGAAAACTTGCAGGAAATGTTATAGTTCTTTGAGCGCGAGAAATGGTCACACGCTTTTCTTCAATTGGAATCCTTAAAGCTTCAAGTGTATGTCTCTTAAATTCTGGTAGCTCGTCAAGAAAAAGAACTCCTCTGTGTGCAAGAGATACTTCCCCCGGCTTTGGTATAGAACCTCCACCAACCATGGCAACATCTGATATCGTGTAATGAGGAGACCTGAAAGGTCTTGTTCCCAATTCCCTTTTTATTCCAGCAACAGAATATATTTTCATTACTTCAACTTCTTCTTCATCTTCAAGCGGAGGTAAAATTGAAATAATTGATTTTGCTATCAATGTTTTTCCAGCTCCCGGCGGACCTATCATCAACATGTTGTGCCCTCCGCAAGCTGCGACGAAGAGAGCTCTTTTGACAAAATCATGCCCCTTTATATCATCAATTTTTACCTCAAAGTAAACTGACTTATTCAAATCTAAACTCTTTGAATTTATAGGGACAAGGTCTGCTTCGCCTTTCAAGAAATTTACAACTTCTGAGAGATTTTTTGCATAAAATCCCTTAACACCTATATATTCAACTTCTGTGTTCTCCTCAGAGATAATTAGTTTTATTCCTTTTTGTTTTGCGTAAACAGCTATTGGAACTATACCATTCACACCCTTCAATCTACCATCAAGCGATAGCTCCCCAACAAATATAAAATTTTGAAGTTTAGAGGGATCCACTATTCCGTTCGCGGAGACAATCCCCACAGCTACTGGCAAATCATAAAAAGAACCTTCCTTCTTTATGTCAGCTGGTGCGAGATTAACTGTAATTCTTCTTAAAGGGAAATCAAAACCGGAATTCTTTATGGCACTCTTAACCCTATCTCTACTCTCCTTCACGGCAGAATCAGGAAGTCCAACGATATTGAAAGAAGGAATTCCCTGCGAGATATCAACCTCAACCTCTACCTCATAAGCATCTATTCCTATAACTCCGGCAGAAAGAACTTTTGAAAATTTTCCCATATCTTATCTTAATAGTAAAAATGAAATTATTCTGTTTCTTATTTAAGAAGTTTTTAGATTATGCCATTTCTGATTTTTCTCCGCTATCAGAACAAAAAAGTTTCCCCACCCTTTCATTATATCTGAAAAAGACAATATATTTTTCAACCTTTCATTTTCAGGTAATTTATCAGAAAAAAGAATTTCCTCAACATACTCCCTACTTTCGTATAGATTAGAAAAGATAAACGAAGAAAGGTGTAAAACATTAGTTTCAAATCCAAAATTTTGAGCGATCTTTTCTAATACAAAGAAATCAACGAAAAAAGAAATGTCCTTTTTACCAAAAGATGACCTTACAATTTCAGCTAATTTTCTGAGATCAAAAAAATCAATTTTTTCAACCGAGAGCTTCCAGTGAATATTTACAGAACCTTGCGGTCTTCTCTCACCGAAAAACCTATAACCATAATCACATAATATCAGAATAGATGAGCTTTCTACACTATTCAACACTTTCTCAAAAGCAGGAGAAACTTCAAAAAAGAAAAAATCATCTCTATAATTAGTTTCTATCAACTTAATCTCTCTCTTATAGTATTTTTCTACGAAATTCTTAGTTTCAGGTGAAGGTTGATCAAACAAAAGAAAAAGCTCTCCATCTGAGCTGCGTAGTACAAATAGTTCTCTCAAAGCTCTTTCCTTCGTTGAATACAAAACAACCGAAAAAGGTAAAGAATCAAAAAACTCATTTGCAATCACAATAGTTGGTAAATCCTCCTTTAAAAAAGGAATTTCATCGGATATATAAACTTTTACACTGCATGACTGAAACCTCCTCTTCAAACTATTTATTCTTGATGAACTTGCTTCAACGAGATAAGCCTCCGAAATATTCATGCCAAACTTTTGAGAGTATTTTATCAAAGCTTCTGAAAGTTCTCCATCGCCAGTACCGAGTTCAACAAATTTAAAATCAGAAAAATCTCTTGACTTAATAAACGCAAGAATTGAAACTGCCATAATATCAGAAATCTTTGGCAAAGTGAGAAAATGATCATCTGGATTCTGTTGGCGGTAGAATTCGCCAATCCACGAGGCCACAAAATCTCTAAAAGTTATCTTCTCCACCCAAGTTCTATCTTTCATATCTCCAAAATTATACGAATCAAACCATCAGAGTAGATAATTTCTTTCTTGATCGCTATATTACTTTATAAACTTCTCTGCAAAACTCAAAATTCTTTTATAATTGCAAAGTTTTAGGAAATAAAAACAATAAAAATCTAAAAAACGAGAAAACATTAATTCATAAACCTATTATATCGTGAATACAAAGGAGGTGAAAGTCATGCTTGACCCATCAAACCTTATAAGATATGAGGTTATAAGACCAATAGCGTTTCTTATAATTTTTGCATTAGCTTGGGGAATATTCTTTTTCAACTTCGGGAAACTTTTAAGATATGTATTAGTTGGAAGATATGAAAGAAGATGGGACAATATACCAAAAAGAATTTTCACAGTAATAAAAGACGCATTCGCACAGTATCAGCCTTTAAGGTACCTTACATCTGGAATAAAACATTTCTTCTTCTTCTGGGGATTTATGATAATCTCACTTGAAACTCTTGAAGGATGGATAGAGCTCGTTTTCCCACATTTTAGACTTCCTATAATCAATACAACTTTCAGACCTGCATTTTTGCTTGCAGAAGATATAATCCAATTTTTGGTACTTGTGGCAATAGGATGGTCTATTGTTCAAAGATTTGTTCTCAGAATAAAAAGACTTGAAAACACACTTGACGCAATAATAATTCTCTTTCTTATATTTATCATCGCAACAACTTCTCTTGTTGGAAAAGCAGCAGCTCTTTTACTTGAAGGAGAACCTTTCACATTTTCTCCGTTTGCAAAAGTTTTCGGAGCTATGATGATAGGCTCTGGTCTTACCGAAAACCAAATATACATAATAAGAGAAATTACTTTGTGGGGGCACTCTCTCACAGTACTTTTCTTTTTAAATTATCTCCCGTTCTCAAAACACATACACATACTAACATCAATCCCAAACATACTTTTCAGGAGGATAGAGGGAACAAAATGCAATGTTGAACCTCTTGATATAGGAAAACTTGAAAGGGGAGAGATTGAATACTATGGAGTCAGAAAAATAGAAGATTTTACCTGGAAACAACTTTTTGATTTCATATCATGCACGGAGTGTGGAAGATGCTCCGATTTGTGCCCAGCCTCAATTACACAAAAACCTCTCTCACCTATGCATCTTGTTCACAAACTAAAAGACAGACTGAAAGAAGATGGACCAAAAGTCATAAAAGGCATTCAAGAAAGAGAACCACTTGTTGACGGCAAAAAAATAACGGAAGATGAAATATGGGATTGTACAACCTGTGCAGCTTGCGAGGAGATATGTCCAGTTGGGATAGAACACCCAAGATTCATAATGGATATGAGAAGATATCTTGTTTTTGACCAGAAAATGCCTTCAACAGCAGGGAAAACTCTTCAAAAAGTTATGAACCAAGGAAATCCTTGGGGGCTTCCCGCAGAAAACAGAAATGAATTTGCAAAAAGTATAGGTTTGAGAATTCTTTCTCCCGGAGAAAAAGCAGATTTTATTTACTGGGTAGGATGTGCTGGATACTTTGATCCACTCGGACAGAAAATCACAAAAGCAATGAAAAAAATTCTTGAAGTAGCTGGGTTAGATATTCCTGTTCTTGGATCAGCAGAAAAATGTACAGGAGATCCTGCGAGAAGGCTCGGAGAAGAAGGTTTATTTGCTATGATATCACAAGAAAATATCGCCATACTCAAAGATATGGGAGTAAAGAAAATTCTAACTCACTGCCCTCACTGCTACCATACTTTGAAAAATGACTATAAACAATATGGTGGAGACTTTGAAGTTATACATCACACGGTGTTCATAAAAGAACTTATTGAAACAGGTAAGATAAAAGTTGAGAAAATGAGAGATGGTACAGCAGCATACCATGACTCTTGCTATCTTGGAAGATATAACTCAATATATGATGAGCCAAGATTTATTCTTAAATCTACATTTGATGGTGAGATAAAAGAGGTTTTGAGACATAGAGAAAGAGGAATGTGCTGCGGAGCAGGGGGTGGAAAAATGTGGTACGAAGAAGAAAGAGGAAAAAGAATAAACTATACACGCTTTGAAGAGTTTGAAGAGGTTTCTGCAAATGTAGTAGCAACGGCTTGTCCGTATTGCATGATAATGTTAGACGATGCAACAAAATACAAAGGCTTAGAAGAAAAAATAAAAGTAAAAGATGTTTCACAACTTGTAGCAGATCAAATATCAGAGTAAAAAATAAAAAAATAAAAAACCATCCAAATTCCACATCTAAATCTTCTTTCAAAAAAACAGGAAATAAATATACTAACTTGTATAATGGCTAATATTTTATTGTAGGTGAAAAAAAAAATGGGTAAAAAAGTAGTAATATTAGGAGGTGGCACAGGTGGAGCAGTAGTAGCTTCAAGACTTTCTAAAATTCTAAAAGAAGAAATAAAAAATCAAAAATTAGAAGTATATCTTATTGATAAAAATCCTCTTCACGAATTTCGTCCATCTTACTTATGGGTCGCCGTAGGAACAAGGGAACCTAATGATATTTCAAGACCTCTATCAAAATTAAAAGAAAAGGGCATAAATGTAATCAATTCCGAAGTAAAAGAAATAATTCCAGAGAAAAATAAAGTTTTATTTGATGGACAAGAACTTGAATATGATTACCTTGTAGTATCATTAGGAACAGTTCTAAAACCAGAAAAAATATCAGGGATAGAGAAAACATTCCACGCATGGGAAATGAAAGACGCTCTAAAACTACGCGAAGCACTTAGCAATTTCAGAGGAGGAAAAGTAGTTGTTGGTCCGGCGGAACCTGTGTACAGATGCTCTCCGGCTCCTTTTGAACTTGCATTTATGATAAGATATATTTCAGAACAAAGAGGCTTCTCCGAAAAGACAGAAATAACAGTAATACATCCGTGGAGTGAGCCTATGCAACCTTTTGGACCATTTATGGTAAATGCCTTCAAGATGTTTCTCAATCAATTTAATGTGAAATTTGAAGGTGGGTTTTCAACTGAAAAAATAAAAGATGGGAAAATACAAGCAAAAGATGGTAGAGAAATTGAATACGATCTTGCAATCATAATTCCTCCTCATGAACCAGCAGATCCTGTATTCAAAAACAGCAAACTCAGAAACGATAACGCAGATGGATATATGTTAGTTGATAAGAAATTGCTCAGACACCCGGAATACAAAAACATTTTCGGCATAGGTGATATAATTTCAAGAAGTCTTGGAATAGGTATGGCAGGAGTTTTTGCTCACTTCCAAGCAGATTATGTAGCTTCACAGATAATAGACGAAATAAAAGGAACATCTATGGGGATCATGTACAACAGAACAGGAATATGCGTTATGGATGTGGGATACATGGGAGCCGGAGTATTTTGTGATTTTTCAAAGGTCATAGATGGTACGGCACCTTATCCCGATTGCTGGATGCTTGGAGGTATGAGAGCGTTCAGAGGTTTAAAAGTTGCTTTTGAAAGGATGTGGTTTAGCCAAATTTTTGGTAGATAAAAAAGGAGGTAAAAAACTATGGAAATAACAATAAAGGGTATTGATGAGAAAGAAAAGGAAAAAATAGAGGATATAATCAAAACACTAATAGAAAATAAAGATGCAATAAAAGATATAATAGAAATCGTTCAGAAACTACAAGAGAGCGGTATCCTAAGTGCTGTATCTGGTCTCCTTGAAGGATTTGAAGAAGGTTTCAATTCAATAGTAAAACCTGAACTTATGGGATCAGTTGCAAATGCTATGATGTTGGTGTGGATGATAGGGAATCTTAACCATCAGATGTTATTTGAACTTGCTCAAAAATTACCAGAAGGTATGAAGAAAGCAACAGAAGAATTCTCCCAGGCTCAAAAAGAAAAACCTTCAATATTTAAAATGTTAAAGCTAATGAAAAGCCCAGAGTTCTACGCAGCAATAAAATCTCTACACACCATAATAAGATATATATCAAATCATACAAACTCACAAGATAAAAAATAAAGAATTAGAATTATACAACAAATTGCAAATTAAGAAAAGCTCTCGCATTTATTTGCCTCATCGCATATCTCGCCTGTACCATCAGCGTTGAACTTGACATTATATTTTTTGTTATCAGCCGTAATAGTTCCAGTTCCTGAACCATCTGATTTGAAACTGAAATCACCTTTTATTTCTTTACCATCGGCAAGCTTCATTTTAAGCGATATATCAGCTGAACCATCACCTTTCACCTTACCAGATAACTCTATATTACCTGCTTTTGTTTTTAATGTTCCTTCTATTTCAGCTATATCATCTAACACATAATAAACAACTTTTATCTCCCCTTCTATACCTGCTTTCGTATCAGATATTTTCATCGTATAGGTTTGCTTTGTTCCTTCGCTTGCAAAATCCGACAGACTTGCAACAATATCAGCTGTCTTTTCTGATATTTCACAACCGCTTATAGAACACTGAGAAAAATCAACTTTTGAACTTTCAGGACAAGTATAAGTAGTAAATCCTTTCTCCGCGCTCCCCTTTGAATATTCATATCCTTCTTTTATTTTCTTTATCTTCACATTTTCGCCCGATTTTTCATCTACTTTTGAACAATAACTTACTCCATCGCCCTCCTTTGAAAGCAACGATAAAACAATATTAAAACAAGAATTCTCCTCCTCCGAAGTTAAGCTACATTCAGCATAGTCTTTCATAGAACAACTTGATATAACAGAGTTCAAGTCTGCTCCTTTTGATGGACACTGAGAGATATCACAGGAACCAACCTTTACTTTGCAAACAATGTCAGCACTTGAAGAGCTAAAAGAACAGTCTAATCCTACCGAACTTTTATCAGAATTCGCGATAACACCTGATAATTTATTTTGACCTTCAACATAAACAATTAATTCACCTTCACCATCATTGTCCACATCTTCTTTAAAACATCCCCCATCTGCCGTTAAATATCCAGAAAGAACCCACTGAGTTTTACACGAGAAACTACAATCTTTTTCCAATAAACTCCCAGAACACCCGTTAGCAGAATACTCATCACAGGAGAAGCTATCTTCACCACTGAACTGACAAATTCTCTTCGTACCATCACCTGTTCCACTTATGAGAACCTCCGTATCCCCACCGGGATAAAACTCACTCCTCAAAAGATCTGCTAAGCCATCCCCGGAAAAATCATATTTAAGACAAGATATACCCCCTTGATTATCATATCTTGTAAATCCAGAAAGTTTTGCGGAGCAATTTTTAGAGACAGAATTAGCATACTGGAAAGCAGATGTTATATCGCTGCCAAAACTTTGACAATCAAAAGAAAACTGACAATTACCAGAACCTAATGTAACATCTGAAAGATAAACTTTACAAGATTCACCAAGGAAACTACCATCTTCAAAATTTCTATCACAAAATCTAATTTGCAGAACATCTCCCTTTAATCCTACTCCATACCTGTCAAATACAATAGCTTTCTCAATATTTTCTATGCGAACTTCATCTTCTCCCCATGACCAACAAGTTCCTCCTTCAATTTCCCGCTGACTAACTCCCGAGAAAGAATTAGTAAGTGTACAATAAGAATCTATATTGTTCAAAACATAATAAAACGAGTTTATATCGTAATCTTGGTCAGCTTCACATCTTATATTTTGAAATATTTGACTTTCCACAGGACAATTATAATCTTTAAAATCACAAGAGCCCTGAGAATCACAGTAGCTCACGCTTGCGAAACCTGATTCATCTATAAATACAAAAGTTGAAGATTGGCTGAATGACCCATCCCCTGAATAAGGGAAATATGAATATGATACTGAGAACTTTCCATTATGGTCAAAATCACTAACAGAGCAACCAAAACCTCCGGGATACCAGACAGACCCATTATCAAAAGTGCATTTCTGGTCCGCTTGCGATGTAATTTGGTTAAGATATTGAGAAGCATCTTGAGGTGTATTTATTCCACTACAACTCAGAGTAATTCCGCTACAATCTACAAACTGTGCCGAAATTCCTCCTTCGTTAGAACTACCAGATATATTCAGTGTTCCATTATCCAAAGAAAACCAGAGATTAACCCAGTTTCCCTGCCCATCTTGAAAACTGATATTAATTTCATTTCCATATTCAGAACATATACTTGTGTTAGCCTTTAATTTTATTCTGCCAGCTTTTTGAGGGGCTCGCATTCTTGGTTGCTGTGGTGGCCTGGCCCTTCCTGTTATCATTCCTGGTTGCTGCGGCCTTGACCTTGCCGTTATTATAGATTGCTGAACATTATCTTGAACTTTCATAGAAGCAACAGATTTTGCAACAGCTGAACTAACTTTCACCGCTGAACCTACACCTTGGAGAGAATAGCTTACAGATTCATCAGATGTTATAGGCTTTTTCTCCTCAGCAGGTTTCGTTTCTTCTTTCTTTGCACAAGAATTTAAAATAAGACCAAAAAAAACAAAAACCGAGAGAAAAACTTTCTTAACCATTTTTGCTTTAACCATTTTTGTTTCACCTCCTTTCTATTTTTTACAGACCACAAAAAGTATGGCTTTTGTAAAGACCACAAATAGAACCACACTTCTTGTAGCTGTACCTATAATTTTAAGATAAGAAATTTAATCCTCATGATTTTCTATTGTTTTTAATTATTTAAAAAAAATATTATATAGAAAAAACTATCTTTTAAAAATATATTCAGTCTATACAAGACAACTCAACATCAAGGTAATTTTTAAATAAGTCCCCAAACATTTGTAAAATTATGTATAGTAAAAATGAAAACACTGAACTTAATAAAAAAACTCTCTTTTATCGCAATTGTTATTTTTTTTGTGATATCTTTTTTTGAAGGTATAAGTTTTGGGGCTACCAATCCAACTCGTCCTGAACCACCTACACCACCAATACCTCCTATAAATATCCAAGTCGGAGAAGGTAGAGAAGGATTCCTCAACGCAATAAGAATAGTTTTACTTTTAACCATACTAACACTTGCTCCATCTTTACTTATGCTCATTACTTCATTCACGAGAATAGTTATAGTCCTTTTTCTTTTAAGGCAAGCAATAGGAGTTGTACAGGTGCCACCAAATCAGGTCCTTATAGGACTTGCTTTATTTTTATCTATCTACATAATGAGACCTGCGTTAGAGCAAAGTTATAATTCAGCCTACAAACCTTACGCTGAGGGGAAAATAGATGAAATAGTCTTCATAAAACAAGCTTTTGAACCTTTCAGAAAATTTATGTTAAATCAAGTTGGAGAAAAAGAACTTGATGTTTTTTTGAAGATTGCAGGAAAACCAAGACCATCAAATCCATCAGAAATAGGAGCAGATGTTCTTATACCAGCATTCATAATATCAGAAATAAAAAAAGGATTTGAAATAGGGTTCCTGATTTACATACCATTCATAATAATAGATATAGTAATAGCCTCAATACTTATTGCTATGGGGATTATATTTGTTCCACCAATAATTTTGTCCGTTCCGTTCAAACTTATAGCTTTCGTCTTAGCTGATGGATGGACTTTACTTGTAAATTCCCTTGTAGTAAGTTTTAATATAAAATGAAAGAGCCTTCAAATAAGCTAAGCTTCAATCTAAATGAACAAATCCAAAATTTCAAAGCTTCCATATACAGATTTATCTACTATAAAGCAAGATTTAATTTTACCTCCAAATCTACAAATTACAAGAACATTACTATCAGACACAGGGTGAGGTAAAATTTGAAAATTACCATCGTCTACAAAAACAGAAAGCTCGATTCCTAAAAAACTTTCACAAACTTCAATCTTAAAATCTTCAATCCTTGAAATAACTTCTCTTATAGGAATTGGAATTTTACCGCTTAAGATAAAACTGATTTTTTCATCACGGGTAATAAAATTTGAAAAAAATGCATCATATCTTTTGAGTGGAATGTTTTTGAAAACCCCGTCTTCATCGTAAATGAAGGCTTTCTTTACTTTAAATTTTTTCATTTATGCACTACGAACCCTTTGGAATCAGAAAAGGTAAGTAAATCTGAGTTGAGCTTTAAATGTGTTTTTCTTTTCAGGCAAAGCATCAGAAAGAGCTTTTCCCAAAATTAGATATCCAAGCTGTGTTCCAAACTCAAAGTTTTCTGTGCCTATCCTGAGCCCCCAATCTATTTCAACTCCCAGTAACCCCTTTTTAGATTCTCTTCCAAACAGAGGATTACCGGATAGAGGATCCATCAAAGTATTTTGATTTGAGAAAGCCAGAAGAACGCTCAAATAAGTTCCGACAGCCTCAAACGGGAACAAACCAAATGTTGGCATCAAAAACCATGCTCCCGATACTCCTCCCTTTGTTCCAAAAAATTCTCCACCTCTCCCATATATATTATTAATTCTCGCTGCCATACCCTGCCCCGTATATCTTGCGATAATATCCTCAAAGAGTATGAAACCTGCGTTGTAATCCGGATGAAAACTCCAGCTTTTGATTTTATTGTCTTTTGGATTATCGTCTCCGCTTGCCCATCCACCATCTAACATCAATTTAAAAAGTCCAGTCTCATATCTTATTCTTCCTGCAAAGTTCAAAGCAAAAATACTATATCTTCCGAAAGAGTCAAGAGTTGGGATCAAGTCTTTTCCTATATTCCCTGATATAATGTTTGTCTCAAATTCAAATGAAAAACCGGTCCAAGGACTCAAAGAAATGTAAGGAAGTAAAAAGTAATACTCTGTCTGTTTTGACGATGAGTAAACTGCTCCTCCATACAAAGATGCTGAAAACTTATCCGACACAAAAGAAGGGACTAAAAATGGATTTACTAAATTTTCTCCCGAATAACCGAGCTCAGATAAAAGGAAATCAAAACCTGTATCTAATTTAAAATTATCTGATAATTTTACTCCGAGTTTTAATCTATCTTGTGTTGAACCAAAGTGAGCATCTCCCCACAAGTTTCTGAACCAGTTTCCATCGTTGTAAAAGATTCCTAAGCCATAATGAACGGGTTGTCTTCCTATACTTATGCTCAAAGGCAAAGTTAAAATTGAATCTATCTCACCCCAGAACCTTTTTATTGCAAATATACGAGGAATACCCTTACACTCAGAAAAATTATTTCCTCCGTTGTAATACTCACATAATATCTCCCCTGGCGTAAAACCTTTAACTCCTTCTCCCCAAACTATATCATCAAAAACATCAACCTGACCTATCAGCCTTAATGTTGGAGAGATATTAAAATAAGGGTCAAGTCTTAATCTTGACTGAACATAGAATGGGTTTTTATATTTTAGTTCTAAATTTTGAACTTCTGGTATTCCAGAGTAGAAGAAAAATCTTGACCTAAAATATCCTTTTAGAGTAAGAAGTTCTGGCTTTTCTTCTTCCTGCGCAAACCCATAAGGCAAAGATGGTTCTTCCTCTATTATGGTTTCAAGTTCCTCTTCTCCTTCTTCATTTTCACCTTCTTCATTATTTTCTTGTGATTGACCTCCTTCCTCCGACCGCTCTGATATTAACTTTCTTGTATATTTATCTTTCCTTTTCTCTTGCTGAACGATTATTTTAGAATCCGCTTCCCCTTGATAATCGGATATAAAGCTTGAATTCCCTAATGCTAATATATTGAAAGAAAAAATAAGTTCCGTTATCATATTTTTAACCTCCGCTTTTAAATGATATATTTTCCCTTATTGTTATCTTTTTTTTATTATCTTATCTTTTTTTTATTTTCTTTCAACTTTACTTTTTTCTTTAATTTTACCTTTTTCACTCATATTTTTGGTTCTATTTTTAGATAATTTTTTATCATCTTCCAAATTATTCTAAAATTCAGAAAGAAAAAAATCCAATATAAAGCCTGTTCAAAAATCAAAATTCAAAAGAACATTTTTGGAATAACTTATGCAATAAACTTAATGAATAGAATTTGTTCTATGTTTGAAGAAATAGTAGAGGGTTTCATAAGAGGGGAAAAAAGCGCCCTATCACGGGCTATAAGTTTTGTGGAGAGAAATCCAGAAAAAAGTTACCTCTTAATATCTGAAATATCAAAGAGAACTGGGAGAAATTTACTATCAGAAGATGTTCATATAATAGGCATTACCGGACCAGCTGGAATAGGGAAAAGTACAATAATATCACAACTTATAAAGAAAACAAAGGGAGGAGTTCTTTTATGCGACCCATCATCAGTAAGAGTAGAAGGCGGCGCAATTTTAGGAGATAGAATAAGGATTCATGCTGAAAGCTCAACTGAATCAAATGGCGTATTCATAAGAAGTGTTGGTACAAGAGGAGAATTTGGAGGAATTTCATCAAATACAGGCGATATAATAAATCTTTTCATGCTCTTTGGAATGAAAAATATAATAGTAGAGACAGCAGGAGCAGGGCAAACTGAAACCGAAATTCACAAAATCGCAGATACAGTTGTACTTGTCGTTTCACCTGAAAGTGGAGATGAAATACAGTTTATGAAAAGCGGAATTCTTGAAATTGCAGATATTATAGTTCTCAACAAAGCAGATAGACCAGATGCAGACAAACTTTTTAACGAAATAAGAGTAGCAGTAGATACATCCCATATGGTTCTTTTAGGAATAGGTCAAAATATAAAATGGAAACCTCCAATAATAAAAACAATAGCGAAAGAAGGGAAGGGAATAGATGAACTTATAGAAAAAATAGAGGAACATAAAAAATTCTTAAAAGAGAATAACCTCATATTACAAAAGAGAAAAAGTAGATTAGAAAGAGATTTTTTAAGCATCTTATCAAAGAGCATAATTTATAAACTAAAAGGAACAAAAATATACAAAGATGAACTTGAAAAAATATTAAGCGGAGAAAAAGACCCATATACATCAGCAAAAGAAATATCAGATATAATAAGAAAAAATATATAGATACCTGAAATTTATTTATCTGATAGAAAATTTATGTAAAAGATAAATTTACGAAAACAATGAAAACGGGTAGTTTTATTCACAACCCTAAAATGAGAAGCTTGTTACTAAAATTTTTTGGACAAAAAAATTTCTTCTGGAAACTCATTACACCTTTATTAAAATTACAAAAAAACATGAAAACTGATTGCATATTTTGTAAGATAGTAAGGGGAGAAATAAGCTCAAAAAAAGTATATGAGAACGAAAAGGTCGTTGCTTTCCACGATATAAATCCACAAGCACCAGTACATATTCTGGTTGTCCCCAAAAAACATATAGAAAAAATAACAGATTTAGAAGATTCGGAAGAAGATAAAGAAATATTGTACGATATAATCAAAACTTGCAAAATCATAGCAAATCAAATGAAAATTGCAGAAAGAGGTTTCAGAATAGTAGTAAATACAAATCCAGAAGGCGGTCAAACAGTTTATCATTTACATTTCCATATTATCGGTGGAAGACAGATGAGATGGCCACCAGGATAAAAATACTAACTGAATGTTAAATTAAAAATAACAACCAATTAAATAAAAATAATAACCAATTAAAAATAAATCCATCACAAACTGATAATCTCTCCCTCCTGAGGAATTGATATTTCTAAATTTAACTTTTCCGCTATTTGATCTATTTCTTTTTTCACTTCATCATAAAATGTAGGTTTTATATGCACAACAAATATTTTCACCTTCCTTTTTAGTTTTTTTAGCTCCTCTTCAAACACATCTGTTGAGAGATGCTTTGCTTTTTCTCCTAAATCGTGAAGCCGGGCAGGATATGATACATCTACGAAAATAGCTTTAACTTGTTCATCATCATTAGCAAGCTTCCATATGTTTTGCTGGACATAAGTATCACCAGAAAATATTACAGATTTTCCTCGGAAAGTTATCTTAAATCCGAGGGTTGGTATAATATGATTTGACTTAAAAGGCAAAATTACATATTCATCAATCTGTAAAATTTGACCGACCTTTACTTCATAGTATTGCAACGAAAAGCTCCCATTTTTTCTTAGTTTCAACGCAGAAAAATCTGGCCATATCTTACTATTCATAATAAACTTCTTCATAGCTCTTATTGTATGTGAGCTTGCAAATATACGCAGAGGTTTTAATCTTGAAGGAAAAGATTCAGATATAAGAAAAGGAATCTCTGTAATATGATCAAGATGGTGATGAGTAAGCAAAATATTTTCTATATCAAAAGCTTTATCCCCAAGCGGATTTAAGATATTCCCCGCATCTACCAAAATCTTATCATCAACAAGAAAAGATACCATATTTTTATCTTTGAATTTCGAGCCGAATGCACCAAGAACATGTATTCTCATTCTTTTATTTTATTACTTTTTTTTATTTTTTTCCTTTTTTTATTACACTAAAAGTTTTCTTCTATTTCCCTATACAGAAGTTAGAGAAAATTTTATTTATAACTTCTTCTGAACTTCCGACACCAAAAACTTCATCAATTTTTCCGAGAGCATCTTTTAGAGAATATGAAGCTCCTATATACTCTGAATTTTTCATAAAATCTAACGCACGCTCCACATCAGCAGCTACTCCATCTAATAACATCTTCTGCCTCGTACTTATCACAGATATATCATCTGACCTAAAAGTATTCAAAAAACTTCTTATCTCTGCTCTCAACTTTTCAATACTTTCTTTATAATTTACAGATGTTGCAATTATAGATACATCTTTCTTATCTCCTGGGTCGGACGCACCGGAAACAAAATCAGAAATCTTTTCTCTCAAAAGGTTTTCCCACTTTCTCAAATCACCTATATCTATTTTGTTAATTACAAATATTAATTTAGAAGCTTCCGAAAACAAAGTGTATTCTAATGCGTCTTTATCATCATCTTGAAAATCAGATGAAGAATCAAAAACACATATTGCAATATCAGCCGATTTTAAAACCTCTTTTGTCCTCCTTATACCTTCCTCTTCTATCGGATCAGGGGTTCTTCTTATACCAGCTGTATCTACTACCGTAGCTATAACACCTCCTATATCTATTTTCGCATCTATAAAATCACGAGTTGTACCAGGTATAGGAGAAACAATAGCACGAGATTGCCCCAAAATAGCGTTAAATATTGATGATTTTCCAACATTAGGTTTGCCAACTATAACGCATTTTGGACCATCTATAAGAACTTTTGTAGATTTCCATCTTTGAGCAATTTCTTTTACTTTTTTTGAAACTTCTAAAACTTCCTGATACAATTTTGCGTAAGGTAGTTCCCAATCAACATCCTCTGGAAAATCAATTGATGCCTCAATCTTTGATAAAACATCTACGATTTCATCTTTTATTTCTTTCAGTGAGACCTCAAATTCTCCTCTCAAAACTCTGAGAGAACTTTTTACGCCCTCCAGAGTTGAAGCCCTTATGATAGAATTTATAGCTTCCGCTTTCTCTAATGTTACCTTGCCGTTAAGATAAGCTCTTTTCGTAAATTCTCCCTCTCCGGCAAACCGAGCACCATATCTTATGCACAGATTGACAACATAATCAACCAGCAGAGGATTTCCATGAAGATATATTTCTGCCATATCCTCACCAGTATAAGATTTCGGTCCCTTAAAAAAAATAGCCATCCCCTCATCTATAACTTCTTTGCCATCCTGATCATATATTCTCACAAACTTGATTTTCTTTGGAAGTTCAAAATCTGAATTTGTAAGTCTTTTCAAAATAGAAAGAGTATCTTTTCCTGAAATTCTAATTATCGCTATCGCAGATGGAAATGGAGGAGTTGCAGGAGCAACAATAGTATCGTTAACCCTCACCATAATCTAACCTTTGTATTTAATTGTAAAAAGCTGGTATTCGTATTATTGAGCCTCCTCAAAGCTTTTCGTACTATTCCATCAAATCGTAAAAATGCTATAACTTTATCTTAATGAAGATGAAAAGACAAAAAAAGTTGAGCAGAATAGATAAAATAGAAAAAATAATTCAGAGACTTTCTGAAAGGATTGAAAGATTCTCCAAAGAAAACGAAAAAGGGTTTAGGGAGCTCAGGGAAACCATCGCTAAACTATCTGAAAGGGTAGACAGAGCATATGAGCTATCAGAGAAAGCTTTTGCAGCGGCAGATAGAGCCTCGCAAGAAGTAGCAAAAGCATCAGAAGAAATAAGAAAACTGAAAACAGAAGTGAGCCGGCTCACAGGAAGCTGGGGAGAGGTTCCAGAAGGTATGATTGAACCCTCTGCTATAAAGTTTATGGAAAAGAAAGGCTTTAAGGTAGTTGGAGTATATCCTGAGGCAAAAGTTTCCCGAGATGGTGAGAACGCAGAATATGATTTATATTTGGTCTGTGAGAAATCACATAATACCAAAAATAAAGGCAATAATAACAGAAAAAAAGAGAAGGTAATTTTGTTGGTATCTGCAAAAACAAAAGTTTCTTCCCGAGATGTGGATGAGCTTTTAGAAGACATGAGAAAATTTTTCTTTTTCCTTGAACAATACAAAGGTTTTAAATTAATAGGCGCTATTGCTGGGATAAGATTTGGTAAAGGAGCAGATTTATACGCTTTAAGATCAGGACTGATTATTATGAAACCAGCGGGAGAGGTTATGGAAATTCACGAACCGAAAAAACTCAAAATTATTGTATAAAAAATGGAAATTAGAAAAACTCCGTTTTTTGAACTTGAAAAAAAAGAAGGGGCTTTTTTTACTGAATTTGTAGGATGGTATCTCCCCTTGCACTTTGGATCAGCCATTGAAGAGGTCCTATCTGTAAGACAAAATGTAGGATTTTTTGACATATCTCACATGGGCAGAATAAAAATATTTGGTAAAGATTCAGAAAAACTTATAAGTAAAGTTTTCACAAGAAAGTTAGACCAAGAAAAAAAAGGATTGTATGGATTTTTCGTATCAGAAGACGCAAAAATAATAGATGATGTTGTAGTCTTCAAAAAAAAAGAAGATGAGTTTTTTTTAGTAGTAAATGCGAGTAGAAAAGAAAAAGATATAGCTTTACTTGAATATGAAAAACAAAAAAATTCTTCCAAAGCCGAAATAGAAGACATATCAGATAAAACAGTTTTCGTAGCTATACAGGGTCCAAAATCCCCTGAAAAAACCGTGAAAATAATGAGTAAATTCTCCCCTGATTTATCTCAAAAAATCTCCGAGCTCAAAAGATTTCAATTTGATGAAGACGGAGAAATATTCATTTCAAGAACGGGATACACAGGGGAGGATGGATTTGAAATCGTTATGCCAAAAGAAAAAGCTTATGAGCTGTGGAATGAAATAAAAAAGGAGGTAAGACCATGTGGGCTCGCAGCAAGAGATATTTTAAGACTTGAAGCTGGACTTATTCTTTTTGGGATGGATTTGACAGAAGAAACCCCTCCCCCATTCCATTCACATCTTGAAAGATTCATTTCGGAAAAGTCAGAAAGATTTGAGATTCTGAAAAAAAGATTTGAGGAAAATCCTTTATACCTCAAAGGCATTATATTTGATAGCTTACCTGTACCAAATCCTGGTGCTAAAACCGAACCAGAAGGGGTGATTTCATCTGCTGTATTCTCCGCAGTCCTGAAAAAACCCATAGCTTTCGGATGGTTCAAAGAAAACCTAAAAGATGGAACAAAAATAAAAGTTCTCATAAGAAACAGAATATCAGAAGGTACAATATCTAAAACTCCTTTTTTCAAAAATTAAAAACAACTTAAAAACTAACGAAAGAAAGTTAGCAAAATAAACAAAAATACCAAAAAAATAGAAAAAGGATTAAATTATAAATTTGTAGATTCTGAAAATATTAAATACGAGGTAGAAAAATGGCGTGGGAGAGAACAAGAATTTATATTTCACCCAAGATTTCAAAAAAAAACCCAAAGAAATTTTTGAACGAACTTTCAAATTTTGTAGAGATTGAAATATCAAAATCAAAGAAAAACTCAGACATAATTGTTATCTCCGAAAAAGAACTGAAAAATCAAATGAGAGCAATAAATGAAGAAAAAGAAGAAGGAAAAGCTTTTATTATACTGTGCGATAACATAAAAAAAATCCTCAAATTTGACACTTTACTTGATGAATTAGGAAGCAGCAATTTAGTAGATGTTATACCAGAAAAAGGATGGGAAAAAATTCTACCTTTGTTGATTTTGAAGCTTTTGAAATTGAAAGATAAACAGAAAAAAGAAGGCAGAAGCTTTTTTATTTCAGGAATAAAAAATAAAATAGAGAACATTCAAAAAACTTATTTCATATTAGGTTTAGTTCAAATAACCAATTTTGATTTCATATCAGCATACTTTGGGGATAAATTAGCCCTTGAAATATCAGAACATATATTTCATAAGTTAAAAGAGATAGTTTTGGAAAATAACACAAATGGAGAATATATTGAAAGCAGAAGGGAAGACAAAGAAGACAGAATTTATAGGATTTCAGATAGGAAATTTGGTTTTATCGTAAAAACATCAGCAAAAAATGAAAATGAAGCGTATGAAAAAGCAAAAAGGTTAATAAAAAAGTTAAAAAGTGAATTAAACTATCATCTGAAAGTTGATGGTAGAAAAATTTATGTATCATCAAACGGAGGAGTATATATTTATTTTTCATCGGAACATCAAAATGGCCAAAATATTCTGGATATTCTTGACATATTAGAAACAACTTTATATGAATCAACAAAATTAGGAAGTGGAGAATATTTGATAGCAAATGAAATCATAGAAGGCATTCCTAAAAAACTTGAAGTTATAAGAAACATATCAAAAGCAATAGAAGAAAAGAGAATTGGAGTTGTATTCCAGCCAATTTATGATTTAAAAGATATGAAAATAAAAATGTTTGAAGTACTTTTGAGATGGAAAGGACAAGATATAAACCCAGAAGACATAATAGACATAGCAGATGCATCAGGAACGCAATCTGATTTGATAGATTTTATACTTGAAAATACAGTAGATATTATGAAAAGCTTGAGAAAATACAAATTTGCAATAAACCTTACAGCAAGAGCAATAACAGGAAAGAGAGCTTATAGAATACTTCAAATTCTATCAAATCAGGGTATCCCCCCAACTGATTTATGTTTGGAAATAAGTGAAAAATCAAATTACGAGGAAATAAAAGCAGTAAAGAAGAATATAGAGCTTCTTCATAAAGCAGGAGTAGATATAGCAATTGATGATTTCGGATCGGCTTTCTCTGAAATTGGGCTTCTATATGAGCTCCCAATAAAATTCATAAAAATTGATGGTTCAGTAATTAAAAGTTTGAAAGAAGGAGATGAGAAACAAAACATAATAGCAGAAGCAGTAATTTACATGGCTACAAATTTAGCAAAAAGAGTAGGTGCAGAAACAATAGCAGAAAAAATAGAAACAAAAGAAGAGCTTGAAATAATAAAAAGATTAGGAATAGACTACGCTCAAGGTTTCTTTTTATCTTATCCTCTTACCCAAGAAGAACTGATGCAAATCTGAAAAGTTTCAAAGAATAATTTCAGGCAACAGAATCACCAACCTTTAACCTTAATCCATTTACAAAATCTTTTCCTGATATAATTTTTTTCCCTAGTCTCTGAATTTTTTTTATGGCTATTGGTTTTTTATCACCGCAAAGAACCCAAAAAGATTCTTCATTTATTTTGACTATTGTTCCAGGTTTCCCATCAAACTCAAAATCAGGAAGGAAAGTTTCATGTATTTTCACAGTTTCGCCTTTTATTTTTGTAAATATTTTTGGCCAAATACAGAATGCTCTCATCTTTCTGTGAATATCTTGCGCTCTCTCTTGAAAAGAGAAAAAACCATCTTCTTTTTTTATTACTCTTGCCCATGTTGCCAAACTTTCATCTTGTGCCAAAAACTTTGTCTTACCCAAAATTATATCATGTATAGATTTTATAAGTAGCTCCGCTCCCAACTCAAAAAGTTTTTGCGAAAGAGTAAGGTATGTATCATCATCTGAGATTTTGATTTCTTCTTGTGAAACTATGTATCCGCTATCAACTTTCTCTTCAACAGTGCAAATTGTAACACCAGTTTTTTCATCTTGCGAAAGTATAGCCCACTGCACAGGAGCAGGTCCACGCCACCTTGGTAGCAAAGATGGATGAACATTCAATCTCCTTTTTTGATCCAAAAGATAAAGAATTTTTTTAGGTATTATTTTACCATAAGAGGCTACAACCATAAAATCAGGTTTGAAATCGTAAATTGTAGAATAAATTTTTTCCCAATCATCTGTATCTAAAAAATTTATTTTGTTCTGGATACAAAAATTTTTTACCGCATTAGGTTTTAGCTCTAATCCCCTTCCAGCAGGCTTATCTTGCGAAGTGATAACAAAACATTGAAATAAAGTAATGAATTTTTTTAGAACCAAAACAGATAAATCAGAATTACCAAAGAAAACAATCTTCGTTTCTGAAATCATGAGATTAAATCTTTCTATTTTATTTTTTACTTTTTATTCTTTGTCTCACATCAGCTGTTTTAGTTGAGGTATAAGTTTTGCTGCTTTTTCTATGTCTTCGTCTTTTGCTGTGAGTGATATCCTTACAAATCCTTCGCCACCCTCACCAAAGCCTATACCGGGAGTAAGCAAAATTCCGAATTTATCAAGTGCATTTTTTACGAACTCTTTTGAACTTCCTCCGCAGCGGAACCAGATATAAAAAGTCGCATAAGATTTGAAAAAACTTATTCCAGTTTGCTCCAAGGCAGATTCTATTTTTCTTTTTCTTCTCTCATAAACTTTCAGTATATCCGGGACTATTTTGCTGTAATTTTCAAGGGCAAATTTTGCGGACATCTGGATCGCCCTGAAAACTCCAGAATCAGTATTCGTTTTTACTTTGCCAAGTGCAGAAACAACATCTTTATTCCCCACCGCCATACCTATTCTCCAACCAGTCATTGAAAAAGTTTTGGAAAATGAATGGAACTCAATAGCATAAATTGAGTCATCTTTTACGACTTGAAAGAAGGAAAGAGGCTTTTTATTATCAAAATATATTTCAGAGTAGGCGAGATCTACAGCTACAACAAAATCATATTTTTTTGCATAAAAAGCAACTTTTTCATAAAACTCCCAAGTAGCACACGCACCAGTTGGGTTATTCGGATAACAGAGCCAAAAAATTTTTGCACGAGAAAGTATATCTTGCGGTATATTTTCTATATCTGGTAAAAATCCATTTTCTTCTTTCAGGAAAACATTATAAACTTTACCTCCTGCAAACTTTGTCCAGATACTGTACACCGGGTACCCGGGAGATGGTACTATTGAAATATCGCCTTCATTCAAAAACGCAAGATGAAAATGAGCTATTCCTTCTTTTGAGCCGATCAAAGTTAACGCAGAAGATGGAGAAAAGCTGAACCCGAATCTTTCATAATACCAATCAACAAAAGTTTTTCTCAAAGATATATCTCCCTCATAAGAAGGGTACCTATGGTTGCGAGGATCTTTTACCTCCTCTCTCATTTTTTCTACAATAAGTGGGTGAGTAGGTAGATCAGGATCTCCTATGCTAAGGTCTATAACATAAACTCCTTCCTCTATTTTTTTAGTTCTAAGGTCATCTATTTCTGCAAAGAGGTATTTTGGTAGAGATTTTATTCTTTCAGAAACTTCTGGCATAGGTAAAAAATTTTTAATAAGTTAGGATATTTCCTTTTCTTTTTCAAATTTTTCCTGTCTAATTATATGTGATTTAATCATATGATTTCGTAATTTTTATGCTCAAAGAATTGAGTTTTGAATACTTTCTCTTCTAGAAACAAAAGAATTCTTTTCAAAATGCTCTTTATTTTTACATCTTGCTCTGACGGGATTTTCTGCCATGTAGCCTCTTCAACTATGTTTTTCATAACCTTTGGATGGTCAGCACGAAAAAACTTCAATCCTTCAAAGTTTTCAAATATTTTATCTTTTTCTCTGTAATTTATCTCAATCCACCGGTCATCGTGCCAGAATTTATCTAAGTTTTTTTGTTTTTCTATCATTATTTTTTCTGGTCTAACCCAGCCATAGTGATATATATATGCGTCAAGAAGCTTTACCTTAGGTTTTCTCCACTTATTTTTCTTCTCATCCCAAACTCTAAATCCTTGCGCATCACCATAAGATTTTACTCCTATCTTATTTCTAATTATTCTTACCTCTCTTCTGTAAAATGGTCTGCGGTCAAAGTATGTCCAAAAACTTGCATAAAAATGCAAGTAGTTAAACGCAAATCCTTCTACCTCTTTTTTGTTCAGATATTTTTTCATATTTTCTCTTATCAGATCAAGGTATTTTTCGTGTACAACTTCATCAGCCTGCAAATAAAAACACCAATCACCTGAACATTCAGCAAGAGCTACATTGGTTTGAATAGATAATATCTTTCCTCCTTCCCTAATAGAATCATCCCACCATGTTCTTATTATCTTTATTTTTTCCGGATACTGTTTTTTCAGCTCATATAATTTATCAAGAGTGTCATCTTCGCTTTCTCCATAATTTATGATGAACTCATCGCAAATAGGAATTATAGAAAGTATGGACTGAACAAAGTAGTAGTTGAACCTTACTCCGTTTCTTATTATTGTAAATCCGCTTACAGTCATAAAAAGAAGATTTATAAAATAAAAAGCAAAGAATAAATGACTTTCTCAAAACTTATAAACTAAAAAAATTTTCAATTTAATATATTGAGCGTCTTGTAGTCATATTTTAAAAATATGACAACTTTTGTAATCTCAGGAGCCACAGGTCTTATAGGCAGAACACTTATAAAAGATTTATCAGAAAAATATGATGCAAAGATAATAGTTTTGACAAGGAACAAAGACAAAATAAGAAAGATAGATTGGCAAATTAAAGAAAAAACAAAAATAATACCTTATCTTTGGGACGAAAAAGAGAAAATAATATCAGAAGCAAAAGAAGGAGAAAACAAAATAGTGATTAATCTTGCAGGAGAAAACATAGGTCAAAGATGGACAGAAAAACTCAAAGAAAAAATAGAAGAGAGCAGAATAGAAAGCACAAGAGAAACATCTGATATTGCAGAAAAAATAAACGCAGATCTTTTCATATCAGCCTCAGCAGTTGGATACTATGGAGATAGAGGAGATGAAAATTTAGACGAAAAATCTGGACCGGGGAATCTTTTCCTCTCAAAAGTTTGCGTAAAGTGGGAAAATGAAGCTCAAAAAGCGGCAGAAAAAGGCATAAAAACAATAATAACAAGAATAGGAGTAGTTTTAAGCAAAGATGCAAAATTTATAAAATCACTCCTTACACCAATCTTCATAGCAAATCCCTTCGGCAAAGGAGAAAATTTTATCTCATGGATACATATAAAAGACCTTACAAGAGCCTTTTTGTTTTTGATAGAGTTAGATAAGGAAAAAAAGAATAAAGCAGGAAAAGAATGGGAAAGTACCAAAGCAAAAATCGTTAATATAACTTCTCCTCAACCTGTAAAATCAAAAGAGATAGTAAAAATACTGGCGGAAATAAAAAATAAAAAGGTTGTAAATCTACCACAAAAAATATTATCTTTGATGCTCGGAAAAGACTTTGTAAGAGAAACTATAACTCCAAGCCAAAAGGTGTATCCAAAAGTTCTTATATCAGAAGGGTTCGAATTTCTTTTCCCTTATATAAAAAAAGCACTAGAAGATATAGCAAAATAAAAACTGAATCAATCTTCAAGTTTCATTTTTCTTTTTACTTTGCTTTTTTGAACTTGACTTTAGTGATTTTGATCGCCTATCTTTTTTTAAGATGTTTGAACCAAAAACAATAGAAACCGCCTCATCAAGATGCTCAACAAAATGGAATTTAAGCTTCTGCTTCACCTCATCCGGGACTTTCTCAAGGTCTTTTTGGTTCTGTTTAGGTAAAATGACTTCTTCAACACCGTATCTATAAGCCGCAAGCAATTTTTCTCTTATACCTCCAACAGGCAAAATTTTTCCACGCAAAGTTATCTCACCTGTCGTTGCGATTGATTGTCTTACAGGAAAGGAAGATAAAGCGGAAATAATGGAGATACACATCGCAATTCCAGCAGATGGTCCGTCTTTCGGAACAGCTCCTTCTGGCACATGAATGTGCAATCCCATCTTAAACTTTCGTTGATCTATTCCAAACTTTTGAGCATTAACCTTAGCATAGGTCAAAGCAGCCCTTGCGGATTCTTTCATAACTTCTCCCAAACTTCCCGTAAGATTTATAGAACTGTCTTGAGGCACAACAGAAGTTTCAATTTTTATTATATCTCCTCCGTAGGGTGTCCATGCAAGTCCAGTTGCAACACCAATAAATTCTCCCTTTACATCTTCAAATTCAGAAAAAAGTGGAATACCCAAAAGCTCTTCAACATCGCTATCTTTTATTTTTATCTTATTGCCATCTTTTTGTTCATCTAACTTGATTTCACCCAAAAGTAATTTTTTTCCTAATTTCCTCATGAGAGCTTCCAACTTTCTTGAAAGTTCTCTCACTCCCGCCTCTCTTGTGTATTGTCTTATGACTTTGAGTATCGCAGAATCATCAATATGGACATCATATTTTGGAGAAAGACCAACCTCCTGAGAAATCTTTGGAATAAAATATTTTTTCGCAATATTGAGTTTGTCTATATCTGTATATCCTGGGATGAAAATGAGCTCCATTCTATCAAGCAAAGGAGCAGGGATTGTATCTATTTGATTAGCTGTGCATATGAAAAGAACTCGAGAAAGATCAAAAGGCAGAGATATATAGTGATCAACAAAAGAATTATTTTGTTCAGGGTCAAGAACTTCAAGTAAAGCCGAGGCAGGATCTCCTCTGAAATCAAAAGATAGCTTGTCTATTTCATCTAACATAAAAACAGGGTTTTTTGAGCCAGCTTGTTTCATTCCGTTTATTATTCTTCCCGGCATGGCTCCAACATAGGTTCTTCTATGACCTCGTATTTCAGCTTCATCTCTCACACCTCCCAACGATACACGAACAAACTTTCTCTCAAGAGCACGAGCTATAGATTTTCCCAAAGATGTCTTACCTACTCCCGGTGGTCCTACAAGACAAAGTATAGCACCTCGTGGTAATGAACCTTTGAGAGCCCCAGTAGATAAGAACTCCAAAATTCTTTCTTTCACATCTTCAAGGTTCCAGTGGTCTTCATCAAGAATTCTTTTAGCTCTTTTCAGGTCAAGATTATCTTGAGTTTCTTCTGTCCAAGGTAAAGCTAAGACCTCCTGGACCCATGTCAAAATGACAGTGTATTCAGGGGACTCCTTCGGTATTGAGGTAAGACGATCAATCTGCTTTAAAACCTCCTTTTTAACACTATCAGGGAGTTTTTCAGCTTTGTCTTTCAACTCATCTATTTCAGATTTTACACCTTCCAGTTTGTCAAGCTCCTTCTGGATTTCTTTTATTTCCTCTTGTAATATCCTGATTCTTTGAGCTTTATCTATGTTCTCCTGAACTCTTCGTGAAATCTCTGCTTGTATCTTCAATACTTCTTTCTCTCTTACAAGAATTCCTATAAGTTTTCTTATTCTTTCAGTCTGATCTAATGTCTCTATAAGTTCCTGTGCCTCGGATGGTTTTAAAGGTAAATTAGAAGCTATTATATCAGCAAGTCTTCCCGGAATATCTATATTTCGTAATATAGATATGGCTTCTGGTGGTGGTTTTATTGGTAAGAGTTCAAGGTATTCTTCAAAGATAACAAAAAGCTGTCTTGATAGAGCTTCAAGCTCTGGATTAAAAATAATTGGTTTTTTATCTTCAAATATCTGAACTTGAACTAAAAACGGTGGAATTTCTCTTACAAATTTATCTATTCTTGCTCTATAAACACCACTCAAAAGAGCTCTGACAACATTACCATCTTTGAAAGCTCTTATAACAAATGCAACAGTTCCAAAGTTTCTTACCGCTTCCTTTTGACTTTTCGCATTCTCATTTACCAAAGATGCAAAAACAAATCTCCCAGACTGGATAGCTTGTTCAAGAGCTATCTGTGATTCAACATCGCTCAAAGTAATAGGTACAACACTTCCAGGAAATATCACAAAACCAAAAAGCTGTATAACAGGAATAGGAATATCCTTTTTAAAACTTGTGACTGGAACAGGAAAAAAAGGAGTTTTTATTTTATCTTCGCTGCCGATTTCCCCTTGTTCAGGGTTTTCTGAACTGTCTTCATCATCAAAATTTCCAGATTCTCCAAAATTTTTGAATTCGTCCCCCATCTGAATTGCAAATTCACTTTTATTTCTTACTTTATCCGCCGCCAAACGCCTTTGATTTTTTAGCTTCAAAAAACCTTGAAAGTAATTTTTTAGATAAAGAAGATGAAATTTTTTCTATTTCCTCATCAGAAAGATTTGTATACTTTTTGAGATGCTCAAAAATCATATATTCAAAATCCAATTTTAGCTGAACAAGTTCCCTTGTATCTTGATGAAGAGCAAGTTTCCTTTTGAGTTTCTCAATTTCTCTTTCTATAAGCTTTTCCGCCAAATTTAATTTTTCAGGTTCAACATAAAGCTGTTTTGCTGAATCAACATTAAAGAGCCAGATTTTTCCAAAATTAGAAATTTCTGGATCAACATTTCTTGGAACGGAAAAATCTATAACAAGTAATTCCTTTTGCCTACCCAAAACATATTCTTTTTTGAGTAAAAACCCTGGATGCCTTGTTGCGAAAACTGCAACATCTGCAATTTCAACTCCATCTTTCACGGAAGAAGCAAAATCTATATCACAGCTCAAAAAGTTTTTTAATCTATCTATTCTTTCCTTTGCCTTTTCCTTACTATGAGAGTAGATTATAAGCTTTTTGAAAGAGTTTGCAATTTTAAAGACATCGTGAGCAACCGCCCCGGTTCCGGCAACAAACAAAATTTTATCTCTTACATCACCAAAAATTTCAAGAGCTTTGTCTAAAACAAACGATGAAAAATTTTTGTCCTCAATATTGACTTCATTTCTTATAATTTTTGATATTCTTAGAGCTTCTGAAATGAGCAATAACATCTCATTTCCGCACCACCCTTGCTTTTTAGCCTCAAAAAATGCGGATTTAACCTGATTTACTATATGAGTCTCACCAAAAATCAAAGTTTTTACTCCAGATAGAACAGAAACTATATGCCCAAAAGCCTTCCACCCAGCTATCTTTTCAAAACCATCTAAATTCAAAAAATTATCTGCTGTGTAAATAAACTCAATTCTTCCACATGTTATAAGAGGTACAATACTTCCCTTAGGATTTTTTTTTAAAAACTCAGGTATTATATTTCGGTAAACATCAACTCCACACAAAATATTCTCTCTCTCTTTAAGACCATAAGAGAAAAAATTGTATGTTTCAACCTTCAAACTTTCTATAAAACTTTGATTCATTTTTCCTAAACCCTTTACTTTTTCTTGTTGTTTATTAAAAGACTTTAATCTACGCAAAAAAGATTTAGCAATTACCTGAAAAATTAAGCGCAATCAGAACTTCTGAACGACCTTTTCTTTGAGTAAAAAAGCAGCAGTATTGAAAACCAAAGTTATAACAAATAGAGTCAGACCGACAGCAAAAATTGTTGCAAACTCAGGTGTTCCGTATGGGACATCTCCCAGTGCAACCTGAACTATGTACGCAGTCATAGTTTGAATTGGCTCTAATGGATTAAAAGTCAGCTGTGGCATCATTCCAGCAGCTATTGACACAACCATAGTTTCTCCTATTGCTCGAGAAATTCCGAGGATATATGCGGAAGAGATTCCAGAAAAAGAAGCAGGTAAAACAACAGTTATAGCAGTATAAAGTTTTGATGCACCAAGCGCATATGCAGCCTCTCTTAAAGACTGCGGAACGGCTCTCATCACATCTTCACTCAAAGAAATAACATAAGGCAAAATCATAATCCCTATTGTTATCCCAGGAGAAAGCGCATTAAAACCTTGAATTTCGGGGAAAATTTTTTTGAGCAATGGAGTCAAAAAAAGCAAAGCGAAATATCCATAAACAACTGTTGGAATAGCAGCGAGAAATTCCAAGAAAGGTTTTATATATTCCCTTATTTTCTGATGAGCAAACTCACTCAAAAAAATTGATAAAGTAAGCCCAATCGGTAAAGCCACACCCAAAGCAATAGTTGTAATCAGAAAAGTTCCAGATACCAAAGGCAATATACCATATTTTTTCGTGGCAAAAAGAGGAGTCCATTCTCTACCGAAAAAGAACTCGCCTAAATTAACATGCCGAAAAAAAGGAATAGATTCTCTAAAAAGCACAAAAACTATAGCAAAAGTGATAAAAATAGACGATACACCAAAAAAAGTTATTATTAACCTCATCAGAAAGTCTTTGAGATATCTCAAACGCTCGTGCATAAATAAAATTTCATCCTAATTCTAATCAAACTATCACAACCTTTTCTTTTTTGAAGTCATCTATAAAACCAACTATAAAGACATCAGAAAAATTTTCAGTTATTTTTTTTGCCGTTGTTTCGTCGTAAATCATCGCAAACCCAATTCCCATATTAAAAACTTTGAAAAGTTCTTTTTCCTCAATAAAATTATAAAATAAAGAAAAAATGTTGTGAGAGTAATTTTCAGAAATATTTTTTAAAACTTTCTTTTCAACAAAAGCAGATAAACCATCTGGTATAACACGAGATAAATTCCCCGGAATTCCTCCACCTGTAATGTGAGCCGATGCTTTCGGGAACCCAAATTTTTCCACAATTTTAAAAAAATCTTTGACATAAATTTTCGTTGGAGCTAAAATCAAGTTATAAAGTTTTTCACCATCAAAATCAGAATCAATCTTTATTTCTTTCTGAGATATGAGCTTGCGAACAAGAGAAAATCCATTTGAGTGTATCCCAGCCGAAGGGAAAGCGATAACTAAATCTCCTTTTTTGATATTGTTGATTTTTGGGAGCGAATTAGAATCAGCAAATCCTATACAAAATCCAACAAGCTCTACACTTTTTCGTCTATAAAATCCTGGCATTTGAGCCGTTTCTCCTCCAACGAGTGAGCATCCAGATTCCTCACAGGCTTCAACAATTCCCTCAACGATACCCAAAACATCTACATCATCTAATGAATTTACACCTATATAGTCTAAGAAAAATTTAGGTTTCCCGTGCATAGCAAGAATGTCATTAACATTCATTGCAACGAGGTCCTTTCCCAACCATTTTTCTTTTTTGTATTTGAGCCCAAGCAAGATTTTAGTTCCAACTCCATCACATGTAGCAAGCAAAATTTCGCTTTCTGATTTTAGAACAGCTGAAAAAGGTCCAACACCTTCAATTACACCAGAGATTAAAGTTTTTTTCGCAAGATCCTTTATTTTTGATTTAATAAAATCAGCTCTATCTATATCAACACCGGCTGATGCGTAAGTGATTTTTCTACTTTTTACATCTCTACTTCGCTTCTTCACTTTCATATAGTTTGTAATTGTTGATTGAAATTGAGAAAATTACATTTTTATTGAGTTCAGTATATCTGGCATAAAGACGAAAAGTATGATCGTAAATATAATCAGAGGAATTACAGCCAAAGCTATAACCCACCTATTTTCATATTTGAGGTGCATATAAAACAAAGCAATAAGTAAAGCTTTAATTGTGCTTATTGCAAAAACAAAAGGTGGAGCATGCTTCCGATGAACAATCTGCGAAATAAAAATGGAAGCAAAAGTAAGAATAACCAAAATAAAGTAGATAGTAACATATGGAGGATGATAGTGAGTTTCCTCTTTGTTTAAACTTTTTTCCTTTTCAAGCTCCATCTCAAACATACCTCCTTTTATGTAAGATAAAATAGAGGGAAAATATAGAGCCAAACCAAATCTACAAAGTGCCAATATAAACCTACATTTTCAACGGCTTCAAGAACCTTCTTTTTTTTGAGAAATATCATAACACCTATTATTATCAGTGCTCCAACCAAAACATGCAATCCGTGAAGCCCAGTTATCCCAAAATAGAACATCCAAAAAACATTCTTCGTAGGTACAAATCCATGATGAATTTCACGGGAATATTCAACAAATTTCAAACCTATAAATGTGAATCCAGCCAAAGCTGTAAGCCCCAAGAAAAGCTGAACCTTCCCCCAATCGTGAAAAGTTGCATACTTGTGAGCCAATACAGCCGTCAAACTACCTGTAAGCAAAACGAGTGTATTTATAGAAGCAATAATAACATTTGTATGTTCAGAGTTAGCAAACCATTCAGGATAACTCAACCTGAACAAAATCCCAGATGCAACGATACCTCCTAAAATTACAATCTCCCCAGAAAGGAAAACCCAAAAACCAAACTTTCTAAAAGAAACAGGAATTGACTCATATTCCTCATACTCCACTTTATCTAAAACTTTTGTTTCCTCCACCATAAATTACCTCCTTTTATACTTTATGTTTTGGTTCAATTTTGACAAGCCTACCTTGCGGTAAGAAATCTATATCTTTCCCATTCCTTGCATACTCATATGGACCTCTTTCAACAATAGGAGCAAATGAGCCCCAGTTGAGATGAGGTGGAGGAGATGGAGCAAGCCATTCCAAAGTTGTAGATTTCCAAGGATTTGGTTCCGTCTCTTCTTTTCCTGCAAAAATAGAATAGAAGAAAACAATTATAAAAACAACCTGTGTAGCGAGCAAGAGTATAGCAGAAATTGTCATAAGTTCATGAACCCACTGATATTTTTGAAGGTAACCAAATTCTAACGCAGTAGCATATCTTCTCGGATGTCCTGCAAGCCCCAAAAAGAATGCTGGAAATGCGAACCCGTTGTAAAAAATCAAAGTAAGCCACGCATGAATTTTTCCGAAAGTATCATTTATTCTTCGCCCAAACATTTTTGGAAACCAGTGGTAAATTCCAGCTATCGTGCTTAAAACTGCAATTGTAAAAACTGTGTAATGGAAATGACCAACAACAAAATATGTATCATGAAAGTATATATCGGATGCTACCGCCCCTAATGGCAATCCTGTGAGCCCCCCTATTATGAACATAGCGAAAGCAAATGTAGCAAATAGCATAGCAGGAGTAAATCTTATTGAACCACCCGCATATGTCAGTCCCATAGCCACAAGTGTCATGGAAAATGGAACAGATATGGCAATTGTAGTTATTGAAAATCCAGTAGCAGATAGTGGATTAATTCCTGCAACGAACTGGTGATGTGCCCACACAACAAAACTTAAAATTCCAGCAACAATTGTTGCATAAACAACTAATTTGTAGTTGAACACTGGTCTTCTTGCGTAAGTTGTTATAACTTCAAAAAGAATACCAAGAGCGGGGAAAAGTATAACATAAACCTCTGGATGTCCGAAGAACCAGAAAAGATGTTGCCACAAAATTGGGTCTCCGATTTTCCCTGCTTCAACCCTGAAAAAGTGAGTTCCCAAAATAATATCTAATAGAAGCATAATCGCACCTGCTATAAGAGGGGTTGCGGAAAACAAAAAGAGTAAAGAAGCTACAACTTGCATCCAGACGAAAATAGGGAGTCTCATCAACCCCATACCTTTTGCTCTCAAAGTAAGAGCGGTTGTAATGAAATTCACACCTCCCATAAGCATAGAAGCAAACTCAAGAGCAAGAGCCAAAATAAAAAGAACTGTTCCAAGATTTGCACCTAAAAATCTTTCAGGATCTGAACTCAAAGGAGGATATACAGTCCATCCGCCAGAGAAAGCTCCACCTGGGACAAAAAATGAAATTATAAGTACAACAGAAGATAAAAAGAATGTCCAATAAGAAATCATATTAAGAGTTGGGAAAGCCATATCCCTCGCTCCTATCATAAGAGGAATAAGAGCATTCCCGAATCCTCCGAGCAAAATAGGCATCGCAACCCAGAAAAACATTATTGCTCCATGATATGTGACAAAAGCATTATACTGGCTATCTGTTAAAAAACCTGGATGAGCCAAGTTTATTCTGAAAAAAATAGCAAGAGCCCCACCAAAAATCGCCATTATAATTCCTGTAATAAAATACTGCTTACCTATTGTTTTGTGGTCAGTAGAAAAAATATATTTTCTTATAAAAGACATCTCATGTCCTCCGGCTTCCAAATGATGTCCCACAGCTGATACAACTTGCGACATATACTTTCACCTCCTTTCCATTATTTTTTAGCAAATTTTTCTTCAAAATCTTTTAATACAGAAACTTCATAGGGAGCTCCCTCAATCCATTTTTTATAATCTTTTTCGCTGAGCACAACAAGGTATGCTTTCATTCTGTAATGCATCTCACCGCAAAGTTCGGCACAAGCTATCTCATACACACCCGTTTTCGCCGGCTTGAACCAAAGATGTGTCTCCTTACCCGGAATAGCATCATACTTTATTCTGACATTCGGGATAAATAGAGAATGTATAGTATCTCCTGATGTAAGTTTTACAAAAACATAATGATTTTCAGGAATAACAAGGGCATTCCCCAAATTGAAGTCATCCGAGGTTCCAAATTTTCCATCTTTTCCCGGATATTGAAATGTCCAGAAAAACTGCCTTCCTATAACTTTTACCTCTACAAACTTTTCTCCTTTGTCAACAACCTCCTTTTTTATCTTGTCAACGGGTCTTATAAAGAAAATAAACCATGCATAAGTTGATACAAAAAGTAAAATCAAGTCAAATATAATCATAACAAAGTCTATATAAACAACTTTCTTGAGTAAGGGAGGAACATCTTGCAAAGGAGTTGGATTTTTGCTTCTTCTGAACCGCCAGAGCATGTAAAATAAAATTGCAAAAGATACTATACCTATTATTACCGCTCCACCTACGGAGATTTTTATGACCCTATCAACGAGGTATCCATGCTCAGATATATCAATTGGTAACATACTCATTCACCTCCTTTTTTTGCACTTAAATTTTTATTTTCAAGGTAAAGAACATAGGAAACTAAATCCCATATTGTTTCATCTCCGAGATGTCCCCAAGGAGTCATAGTTGAACCAGCTATCCCCCTTTTTATTGTAAGGAAGACATATTCTGGCTTTCCTCGTCTTAAAGGTTCTTTTCCAAACCACCTTGCTTTCACCATTTGAAACTCTTCACTCTTTTTTCCTTTTTTATCAAATTTATACCACGCCAAAGGTTGTTCTATCGGTTCTTCTCCTTTTTCTATATTTCTGTGGCACGCTATACACACAGTCTCAAATTGTTTTCTTCCTCTTTCAATTCTTTCATCGGACATAAGATCAGGAGGCGGAGTTGGGAGATCCGATTTTTTTTGTTCATAAAATTTCCACCTCGGATTCAAAGATTTTATATACTCTAAAATTGCATCAAGTTCTTTTTCTTCAAGCATAGGAAAACCTGCCATAGGAGTTCCCGGGAGTCCTTCAACTATTATTCTTTTTATTTCTTCATCAGATGCGAATTCACCAGTGTAATCCGAGGCAAATTTGAAAACGACTTTGCCTTCCCTATGATATTTTCCTGTAAAATCTCGGGCGTATATTGGGTACCCTAAAAGAGTTTTTAGACCTTCTGGCGTTATTGGTAATGAATCTCCTTCTCTCCCGTGGCAAGTTGCACACCAGTTTTCAAAAAGTTTTTTTCCATAACTTACTTTCTCTGGATTTGGCTCATATCTTATAAAAAGTTTGTCAAATAAATTTGCCAAATCTTCTCTTCCAGAAGATAAAGCTTTTGCCTCATTTACTAATTTGTTGTTCTCATCACGCGGGAGATTTTCTTTGAGCTTTTCGGCCAAATTTTTTAGCTTATTTACTTGATCATTTTGTTCCACCTCGTTTAACTTACCAAAAATTTCAGAAACAACACTCTCCCTATACTTTTTCTCTATTTCAGAACTATCTAATCTTATTTCTGAAACTAGATATTTTGGTTTTCCAAGAATTCTATATAAAGCAGGAACACCTATTGAAAATATTGCTATCAAAACACCTACCAAAATCCCCCTCATTTTTTTATACTCTCCTTTTATTTTTTACAAAACTATTTTCACTTTCAAACTTTTTCAAATTTACAACCTCTTTCGAAAGAAAGTAATTCTTTTCTGAAAAAAGGATAATTTTTCCTGAAAATATGATTTTGAAATTTTTTTCTAAAATAAAAAAATATCCAAAACAAAATAATAACTTTATGAAAAATTTTTCTATTTGAGAAATATAAGACAGCAAATTTTCTTTTCACACTTTGATAACAAATGAAAAAAATCAATAACTTATTTTGTGATGAAGCTACCGAAAGTTGAGTTCAGAAAAACTGACGATGCTCTTGAAGTGTACTCACAAGATGCGTCAAGATGGTATAAGGTAAAACCTATTGGCGTATTTTTCCCGAAAAATTTGGAAGAAGCTCAAAAATGTGTTGAATTTTGCTACAAAAACGGAATTCCTATAACTCCAAGAGGAGGAGGAAGCGGTCTTACAGGAGGAGCAGTTCCAGAAGATAGTGGAGTTATAATATCAACAGAAAAAATGAAAAATTTTTCAGTTGAAGAAGGATTTTTTATATCGGAAGCAGGAGCTATATCAGGAGAAATAGAAAAGAAAGCGAATAAAATTGGTTATACTTTACCAGCTCAACCATCAAGTCTCAATTTTTCAACAATAGGAGGAAATGTTGCAACAGATGCAGCAGGTTTGAGATCAGTAAAATATGGCTCCGCAAGAGATTACATTCTGGAACTTGAGGTAATTTTACCTGATGGCAAAATAAAAACTTTTGGACCAGAAGAATCTCAAATCTTTGCTGGATCGGAAGGCACACTCGGGCTTATATCAAAAGTAAAAATGAAGTTGGTAAAACTTAAAAAGAGAAAGACTTTTGTTTTTCTATCAGAAAATTTGAAACATGCAATACAATTTTCTTTTGAACTCCTGAAATTTTTGCCATCAGCTCTTGAATTTGTAGATAAAAACGGAGGTAAAATAGTTGATGTTGGAAATGGAGATTTTTACATCATAATTTCAGAATTTGAGGAAGATTTCGATGGTAAAATAGATTTTATTCAAAATGAACTTGCAAAAATAGCATCGGAGTTTGGCATGAAGATAGAAGAAATAAAAGATATATGGGAAAGAAGGAAAAAACTCGGTCCAGCCCTATCTAAAATAAGACAATTCAAAATAAACGAAGATATTGTCATACCAATATCAAAAATTACTGACTTAGTTGAATTTGCAAGAAAAAAAATAGTAGAAGAAGAAAAAATAAACTGTGTAATCTTTGGTCATATAGGAGTTGGAATTTTACATACAAACCTTCTTTTCGGAGGAGGAGAAGAAAAAGACGCAGAGAAAGCAAAAAGAGAAATTTTTGAGTTTGTAATTTCGCAAGGCGGAGCTATAACGGGAGAACACGGAACAGGAATATCAAAAAAAGATTTCATTCAAAATGAACTCGGGGAAGAAACCCTGAAATTTATGATACATTTGAAAAACAAAATTGATCCAAAAAATATTTTCAATCCAACCAAATTCCCCTTACCAAAAAGAGGCTGTATAGATACAACGATAAAATAACAAGTAAAATAAAAAAAGGATTGGGGGACCAGATAAAAATCCCCCAATCCCCATTTTTTTACCTTCCAAATAGTTGCAGAACAAGTTGAGGAGTAAGTCTTGAAATAGCTATCATCGCTGTTGCACTCTGCTGAACTACCTGCAACGCCGTCAACCTCAACGACTCCTCATCAAACTTCGTGTCTATTACCGCTGACCTCTGAACCTGCGCTATTATCCTCTGATCCTGCACCTGCTCCTGCGCCGTCACCAACAAACTCCTTATTGATCCTATCTTGCCCCTCACCTTCTCTACATACTCTATCGCCTCCTCTATCAAACTCACCGCTGTCTCCGGCGCTGACCGCAAGTCAAATGTGAACAACATATTCCCTCCTAACGATACTGATCCCAACAAGTTCTCTGGCTCCAAGTTCGGTATATCAAAGTGTATGTAATCCAACTCACTCCCTACATGCGTCCCCCTGAACACCCTCGCTCCCTCTCTCTGTATCGTTATCGTCGTCGCCGCTATCGTCGTGTTCGGTCCAAACTGCTGATTAGGATCGCTCGTCCTCTGCAACTCCTCCACAAACACCCTGAAACCCAAGTTCTTAAAGTCCAATACCTGCGCTCCCGTGAAGTTTATCCTTATAGACTCCGTAAATACTACACTACCTCCTACATACAACGCCGCAGTCGCTATCCCACCTCCTACCTGAAATGACACACTCGCCTGACCTCCCGGAACCACTGAATTCGTAAACATCGCTCCCAATGAGTTCCCCGGAACACTATTCCCTTGCACCGTCACCAAGTTCGGCGCCGCCACATCCGCCAACGACCCTGACGCATATCCCGCCAAGTTTATCCCACTCACATCAAAACTCACCCTATACAACGTCAAAACAGGTCCCGTACTCCCTATCGTAATCGGTGCTATCATCCGGTTACCTAACCCACCTCTCAACAACTGCGACTTCTGAAACACCGTGCTCCTCACCAACTCCCTTATCTCTACATATAACTGCTCCGATGATGACTGCAAAGCTGATATTTCTTCCGAGTCTGTGCTAACAACAGCTCTTTGAGCGTTGAGTTTCATCTGTGAAAGTATATCATATATCCTCTTGACCGTGTCCTCCATCTTTGTCAATATGGATTCTGCTTTCGCCACCTGCTCTGACGCTATCTGCAAAGTATCAAGGGCTCTTGAAAGTATATTGCTCTGAACTAATGCACCTGTATCTTCACCTGCTGAATTGACCCTGAAACCCGTTTGGAGGCGCTTCATCACACCCCCAAGTTCTATTGTAACCCGCCTTAAGTCCTCTGCTCCTATTAATCCATGTTGGTTCGTTAATACCGGTATCGCCATGTCCTACCCACCTCCTTGCATTTTTTCACCTCCTTGCTCTTTATTTGCATCCTTGCAAAACAGAAAATAAAACCCTTTCCTTTGATACATATATATCATAATCACTTCATATTATGATTTCCACAAAAAGTAAAAAGTTTGATAAAAATGGGATCGGAATAGACAATAAAAGAAACGGGAAAAGAGAAGGAATGTGGGTAGGGGCGGAATCGAACCGCCGACCTTAGGATTTTCAGTCCTACGCTCTACCGACTGAGCTACCTACCCACCTTCAAGAGAAAAATTTCTTTTTGTTCCGAGAACCCTCAGGAAGTGTTTTTCTCTCCTTATTTGAAGCTTTGACCTGTAATGCTGATGCCTCCTCAAAAGAGGAGCGACATTTAATTCAAAATCCTTCTTTAATATTTTCAGAGCCCTTTCAATATTTCCTTTAACTTTTATAATAGGCTTTATCATATCTTAAAAAATAAAAGCACGGATATAAAAAATAATTTTATCTGAAATGTTTAGTAATTTTGTTCCTCTTAATGAACCCTTGATTAAAAAGAATAAAGATATGAAGCTAAAACTATTGTGAAGGAAAAGAAAAGGGGAAGCGGGCTAATTCCCTACTTCCCCCTATAAAGTTTATCTACCTCCAATCAGTTGTAGAACAAGTTGTGGAGTAAGTCTTGATATTGCTATCATCGCCGTCGCACTCTGCTGAACTACCTGCAACGCTGTCAACCTCAACGACTCCTCATCAAACTTCGTGTCTATTATCGCTGACCTCTGAACCTGCGCTATTATCCTCTGCTCCTGCACCTGCTCCTGCGCAGTTCTCAACAAACTCCTTATTGATCCTATCTTACCCCTCACCTTCTCTACATACTCTATCGCCTCCTCTATCAAACTCACCGCTGTCTCCGGCGCTGATCGCAAGTCAAATGTGAACAACATATTCCCTCCTAACGATACTGATCCCAACAAGTTCTGTGGCTCCAAGTTTGGTATATCAAAGTGTATGTAATCCAACTCACTCCCTACATGCGTCCCCCTGAACACCCTCGCTCCCTCTCTCTGTATCGTTATCGTCGTCGCCGCTATCGTCGTGTTCGGTCCAAACTGATCATTAGAATTGTTTGTCCTCTGCAACTCCTCCACAAACACCCTGAAACCCAAGTTCTTAAAGTCCAATACCTGCGCTCCCGTGAAGTTTATCCTTATAGACTCCGTAAATACTACACTACCTCCTACATACAACGCCGCAGTCGCTATCCCACCTCCTACCTGAAATGACACACTCGCCTGACCTCCCGGAACCACTGAATTCGTAAACATCGCTCCCAATGAGTTCCCCGGAACACTATTCCCTTGCACCGTCACCAAGTTCGGCGCCGCCACATCCGCCAACGACCCTGACGCATATCCCGCCAAGTTTATCCCACTCACATCAAAACTCACCCTATACAACGTCAAAACAGGTCCCGTACTCCCTATCGTAATCGGTGCTATCATCCGGTTACCTAACCCACCTCTCAACAACTGCGACTTCTGAAACACCGTGCTCCTCACCAACTCCCTTATCTCTACATATAACTGCTCCGACGATGCTTGTAGCGAAGATACTTCTTGTGCATCTGTGCTAACAACAGCTCTTTGAGCGTTGAGTTTCATCTGTGAAAGTATATCATATATCCTCTTGACCGTGTCCTCCATCTTTGTCAATATGGATTCTGCTTTCGCCACCTGCTCTGACGCTATCTGCAAAGTATCAAGGGCTCTTGAAAGTATATTGCTCTGAACTAATGCACCTGTATCTTCACCTGCTGAATTGACCCTGAAACCCGTTTGGAGGCGCTTCATCACACCCCCAAGTTCTATTGTAACCCGCCTTAAGTCCTCTGCTCCTATTAATCCATGTTGGTTCGTTAATACCGGTATCGCCATGTTTTTTCACCTCCTTGCTTAATTTTTTTTACTTCCTTGCCGCTCAGCCCAAAGTAATGGACTGAGGACAATTTTATTATAATCATTTATATCGTTTTTTTCTTGAATTAGTTTAGTTTTTTAATTTAATATTTTCCTGTGTGCTTGAATGTCCTAAAATAACAACAAAAAATTCGTCCTTGATGTATTTTTCAATCACCTTATTTATATCTTCTTTTTTTACAGCTTTTATTTTTTCTTGGAGTTTTTTGTAAAAGTCAAATCCAGGTCCTAAAAATTCGCTTTGAGCGATTTCAGAAGCCCAATCTGAATTTGATTGCAAAGATCTCCTTATCGCTCCGAGCAGAACATTTATTCCCCTTGATATTTCCTCATCAGTTAATGTATTAAGGTTTTTGAGTTCTTCCTTCAAGCCGGTTACAGATTCTGTTAACTTTTCAGGAGCTGACGCAATATATCCTCCGAATAGTCCTCCTGCTACGAAAGAGTGTCTTAAAGGAGCAACAACATAGGCAAGTCCCTTCTTTTCTCTGAGGTTCATAAAAAGCCGACCACCCATTCCAGAAATTGAAGATACCAAGACCCGTAAAGTAATTGCATCGTCATCAAAAATAGAAGGACCACAGACTCCAACAACTATATGAACTTGATTTCCTTCTCTCGGAATAAATTTTTCTTTTGCTTTTTCATCCCTGCAAGTAAATTTTTGAGGGAAAGATATATCCTTTTCTTTTTTCTTCTCAAAAAGTTCAAATCCATAAAAGTAAATGGATTTTAGAATTTCAGACGAGTCAGAGAAATCTCCGACAATAGATATAACTATTTTTTCCGGGTCAGAAAGTAAGAATTTCCAAAAATCAATAAGATCTTCTTTCTTTGCGGATTCAATTACTTCTTTTTTCGCTCCTTCTGGAAATGCATAAGGAGTTCCATCAAAGACAAGTTTGAAAAATTCATCAAAGGCTTGGACTTGCGGTTCATCATATCTTGTTCTCAAAGATTCAAGAATATCATCTTTCATTTTATTTATTTCATCTTGCGGAAAAGTTGGATTTAGAAGAACATCAAAAAATATTTCAAATCCTTTCTCCTTTTTGCTTGAAAGGAAAGAAGAAGATAGAGAAAAGGTATCAAATCCAGCGCTTGCTCCAATAGAGCCTCCTATATCGTATAATTCATCAAGTATAACTTTTGCAGTTCTGTTTCCTGTTCCACGAGTCAGAGTTTTTGCGGTAAGAAGAGGAATACCCATCTTTTCTGTGCCATAAATTATGTTCCCTCCCGGGAACATTCCGACAACGGAGATAGTTCCTGTTCCTTGAATTTTTTTGATCAAAATTCTCACGCCGTTTCTCGCTACATATTTCTCCACTCCCTCTTTACTTTCAACTAAACTGAAAGGTAATTCAAAAGGCACTTTAAATGAAACAGATTTCGCAACACGAGATATTTCTTCTGCAAACTTTGCTTCTTCATCATTTATATAAATTCCAACAAGCATTCTTTCCTCGCTGATAATTTCTCTTGCGATCTCCTCTACATTTTCTTTTTTTGTTTCAAGGAAAGTTTCTAAAATCTTAAAAACTCCTTGCGGATCTTCTGTGAGCTGAAACACACTTCCGAATAAAGAAGCTAATCCCCTTACTGATTGTATTCTTGAATAGAGAGAAGATAGAACTGAACTTTTTACATTTTCAAGCTCTCTTTCAGATATTCCGAGAAACTTTACTTTTCTTAACTCTTCAACTACTATATCATATATCTTTTTTATGTTTTCACCTTTTGCTGAAAAAGAAACACTAAAAACTCCAACTCCCACTGGATTCCAATAATCAACATCAATAGAATTTGCAAGCAGCTCTTTTATTCTTGTTCTCTCATACAACCTTTTTTCAAGAATTTCAGCTAAGATGTCAAGATAAACAGATTTTGTTATAGAAAATGGATAACCTAAAAATCCAACTATAACCTTAGCCTCTTTTTCTTTGCCAGAAATGAAAAATGCGGATGGACCTGAAAAATCAGGGTATTTTTTATAGTCTTGCTTTTCAAATAAATTTTTCCTTTCACTTTTTACTTTACTGAAAACCTCTTTTATTTTTTTCTCTACAATTTTCTCGTCAAAATCACCTGCAACAACGACAAAAACATTCTCGGGCGAATAGAAAGAAGAATGAAATTTTAAAGTGAGCTCAGAAGAAATAGACTTTATAGTTTCTTCGTATCCGATAACAGGATGTCCATATGGATGATTTTTGTAAAGCTCTTCAAAAAATTTATCAAAGAGCCTATAATCAGGAATATCACGACCTCTTCTCCATTCTTCCAAGACTACTCCTTTTTCAGTTTGAAATTCTTCCTCTGAAAAGTTTGGTCTGAAAACTATGTCACCTATGACCTCAATAGGAATATGTATATTTTCTGATGGTATTATTGACCAATAGACCGTGTTATCATAAGATGTCCATGCATTTATGTATCCGCCAGCTCTTTCTATTGCATCTGCAACTTCGCTTACTCCTCTTTCTGGACTTCCCTTGAAAACTATATGTTCAAGGATGTGAGCTCCACCGAAAAATTCAGGCGGTTCATCCGCCGCCCCAGATTTTACCCAAACAAAAACTGCCGATATTTTACTTCCATCTTTTTTCGGAATAAAAATAACATCAATACCATTTTTCAATCTGATTTTTTTTACTTCAATTCCACCAACATATTTTTTCTTCTCCGACATATCTTTTTCCTCCTTTTTATCTTTTTGACCAATTTTGATTTTTTTCAAGTCTATTTTTAAAGCCTTTACATTCCCAACAAAAATAAGATGGGACAATAAAAGAAAAGAGAGAAAAATAAAAAGGTACCTTTTTCTTTCTTTTTTTTCAAAAAATGGCAACATATCTCAAAAAATATTTAAACGGAGAAATAAATTTCAAATTTTTCAGTTTTCCCAGCAGGAAAAAGTTTTTAAAATTCAAAAAGTGGAGGAATTTCAAAAAATACTTAAAGATTTTGAAAACTATCTTTATTTTGTTTTAGGTAGAAGTAAAAACACATGTGAATCGTATATAAAAGATCTGGAAGAAATATATAATTTTTTCAGGAAAAGAGGTAAAGAAATTTCTGAGATTTCAGAGAGGGATATAGAAGAGTTCATAAACACATCAAAAAATATTTATGATATAACAAGTATAAATAGAAAACTTTCTTCATTAAGAACTTTCGCCAAGTTTCTTGCAAGAAAAGACGAAAAATATTCTGGGTTGTTGAAAACTATAAAAAACGTAAAGAACCTGAAAGACACAAGAGAACCTCCTCGTGTTCCGGATGAGAACGAAGTTATATCAAAAATAGAGTGTTTGAATTTGAGCTCAGATAAATTTGAAGAGATAAGAGATAGAGCCATATTGGAGTTACTTTATGGTTCTGGTTTGCGAGCTTCTGAACTTATAAATCTTAAATCAGAAAATATTCATTTAGATAAAGGTTTTATAAAAGTAGAAGGGAAAGGAAAAAAAGAAAGGTTTGTTCCTCTGAGTACAAAAGCAAAGGAAGCAATAGAAAAATATATGAAAATAAAACAAAAATTTTTTAGAAGGAAACTAAATCAAGATTTTGTTTTCGTAAACAAAAGAGGGAAAAAACTCACAAGACAAGGTCTTTGGTTTATTCTTAAAAAGTATGGATTTTACCCTCATCTTTTGAGACACTCTTTTGCTACTCATCTTATATCAAAAGGAGCAGATTTAAGGTCAGTCCAGATAATGCTCGGACATTCAAATCTATCAACAACGCAGATATATACAAAAGTTTTTCCATCAGTTCTCCAAGAAACTATAAAAAAATTTCATCCTCTTGAATTTCTGACAGAAAATAGGAAAGAAAAAGAAAAAGAGTAGAAAGGAAAATAAGATAAGACAGGAACAAGAAAAGAGAAGAGAAAAAAGAGATTTTTAGATCCGAAAATTTTACTTTAAGAATTTATTTTTGATTATGGATATTATCTTTTTGTCAGAGTCATAAGTAATAAGTTTTTCAGCTTCTTCAATTGGGAACCAACCTAAATCAATAATTTCTCCGGGCGTTTTTATATTTTTGCTATCATCTTCTGGTTCCATAAGAAACCAGAAAACAGTTTTTTTGACAGTACCGCCATCTTTATCTTTAAAAAAATAAGTGAAGTCCCCTATTTTATCTTTTATTTTTGCCCTCACTCCGGTTTCCTCTTCAACTTCCCTCAAAGCAGCCTGTTCTTTTGTTTCACCTTTTTCTATATGTCCCTTCGGAAATGTCCAGACTTCTCTTCCAGAAAGCGTCCTTACCTTTATCATAAGAACTTTCCCATCTTTCAATACAACACCCCCAGCAGAAAATTCTCTCTTCATTTCATTAAGATTATAAAGTTTATTTTTGAATTGGGATTTTTTAAATTTGGCAGGTTTCAAGCTCTAAGCAGGTTCTTCGGCTAATAAATATTCTTTTTTATACATTTGCTTATTAGTAGAGTTAAACTCGTGTTTAATTTGTACTGTAAGATTATTTGTGGTGAAAATTTTCCAGTAAACTGGAACAAAAGCAGGTTTGCCTTGTCTTAATGCTTTTTCAATTTTAAAACTAGCAATAAAATGTTAATTTATCTTTAAATTTTGATTTCAGAGAATTTCGCAAAAGTCTTTCTCGTATCCAAAGTGAAAACTCATATGACTCACAACAATTAAACCATTATCAGCTATACAAAATAACATTTTTGTTTCATCTCGTTTCAAAAAGAAACATAAATTTTGCAGATTTCACAGAAAAAAGCTTGGAACAAAAATTGCTTATTTGAGGTATGGATACAGAAAAAATAAAACCTTGGGAGCAAATAGATATAAACAAACAAAAGGAAGGCTTTGATGTCTGGAAAGAAATAGATGAGTATGAAGAAATTATAAGAAAATTTTTTAGAGAAGAGATCCATCCAGATAGGTTCAAAAGTTACAGGCTTAACTTTGGAACATACGGAGTAAGGCATCATCCAGAAGGAATGCACATGCAAAGAATAAAAATACCATCCGGTTTTATTTTCTCAGAACAACTCAGAGTTATAGCGGATGTTGTTGAAAAGTATGCAGGGTCGGGTCATGGTCACCTCACAACACGACAAGACATTCAGCTTCACTATGTAAAACTTGAAAATGTTCCGGATTTACTTAGAAAATTATCAAAGGTTGGTATAACAACACGCGAGGCTTGCGGTAACACAGTAAGAAACATTACCTCATCTTATCTTTCAGGGATATGTCCGCATGAAATTTTTGATGTCTTACCTTATGCTATATATTGCACAAGATACTTTTTGAGACATCCTCTTACCTCAACCTTACCAAGAAAATTCAAAATTGCTTTTTCAGAATGTGAAAAAGATGAAGCCTTAGTAAGAATCCACGATATAGGAGTAGTAGCACAAATAGTAAAAAACGGGAAAGAGCAAAGAGGTTTCAAAGTTTATGTGGGGGGCGGACTCGGACCAGTCCCCGTAGAAGCAAAATTACTCGTTGATTTTGTGAAAGATTACGAACTCTATCCACTCATAGAATCTGTAATATATGTGTTCCACAAGTACGGAACAGAAGAAAGAAAATTCAGAAACAAAGCAAGATTAAAATTCCTTATAGCAAGAATAGGTTTTGAGAAATTCAAAGAACTCGTTTTTCAGGAGTTTGAAAGATTAAAGAAAGTGAGAGAAGAAATAAGAGATGAACTTATACAATATGTAGAAAACTTCCCTCTACCTGCCCCTACAAAAACAGGAAGAGAAGATGGACCACAAAATGAAAAAAGATTAAAACAGCCAAAAACGAAACCTAACTTTTCAGATCCCAAATTCAAGTTTTTCTTTGAAAAATATACATTCAAACAAAAACAAAATGGATACTTCGGAGTATATGTAAAACCACCACTCGGGAATCTCAAACCTAATGAGTTCAGAGCAATCGCAGATCTTGCAGAACTATATGGCGCAGGATATGTGAGAATAACACCTGCTCAAAAAATTCTTATACCATGGGTTGAAGAGAAATTCTTGTACGATATATATATAGAACTTTCTAATAAGGGATTTATAAATGGTAAAGTTCCAGAATCCGCAAGAGAAATAGTTTCATGTCCCGGTGCTTTCTCATGTAAGCTTGCCGTAACACATCCATATAACCTTGCAGAATATATAGGTGAAAATGTAGAAGATCTTGGTGGATTGAGAATACATATATCAGGTTGTCCGAACTCATGCGGTCAGCATCATATAGGAGATATAGGATTTTACGGAGCAAGCGCAAAAGTAGATGGAAAAATTGCTCCATACTATATCGTACTCATGGGAGGATACGGATTCGAGCAAAAAGCAAAATTTGGAGAAGTTATAGGAAGAATTCCAGCTAAAACTGCTCCTTTTTTTGTAAAAGAAGTTGTAGAACTGTGGAAAAAAGAAAGAAAAGACGGAGAAAAATTCTACGAGTTCGTTGAAAGAATAGGAGAAGAAAAATTCAAAGAGATTCTTGCAAAACACTCAAAGGTTTCACCATCAGATCCAGATGTTTTCAGAGAACCGGGAATATCAGAGGAATTCAAAATGGAAGCGGAAGCAAGAGGAGAATGTGCAGGTAGCCTCATAGACCTTATGGCCGTAAATCTTTTTGATTCTTTCAGAAATATATATGACATCAAAGTTGAAGAAAAAGTCTATGGAGTTAAAAGAGATTCAATAAAGGAAAAGATACTTGACTCAATAATAAAATGCGCAAAAATGTATGACTATCTTGAAGGTGAAGAGCCCCAAGAAGAAGAAAAAATATTGAATATCTTTGTTGAAAGAATATTACCAAAAAGATGGTTCTGCTCAGATTGGTCAGATCTGAAACAAAAATACTACGAGATAAAATCAGAAGACTTTGAAAAAATATCGGAGGAGAAAATAAGAGAGTTCATAAAATACGCAACAGATTTCGTAAAAGATGCAGAAAAAGCATTCGTACGACTGAAACCTAACCTTAAAATTCAAGAGTGCCTCAGACAAAAAGAAGAACATGTTCCCGGTGAATAAAAAATAAATAAAATCTGAAATCTAACGAAATTCGCAACAAGAAGAATCTAGCAAACTAAACTATTAAAGATATGCAAGATAGCAAGGGTTTTGACACAGAAAAGCAACTGAAAGACGATACTTTATACTACGAGTATTTGGTTTCAAGATATAAGAACCCAAAAAATAGGGGCAAAATAGAAAATGCAGATATAATATATGAAGAAGGAAATCCTTCGTGCGGAGATGTGATAAAAATATATGTCAAGCTGTCAGAAGATAAAAAAGTAATAGAAGATGTAAAATTTGAGGGGTATGGATGTACAATATCGCAGGTTTCTGCTGATATTCTCGCAGATTTAGTAAAAGGGAAAACAATAGATGAAGCAAGAAATTTTTCAAAAGAGACTTTACTTGAAGAACTTGGAATTGAGTTAAGTCCAATAAGGTTAAAGTGTGCCCTGCTATCTTACAAAGTCTTCAAAATGGGATCGTACGGCATAAAAGTTGATGTTGATTGAGCTAGTGTTATACTAATCCTTATAATCTTTTTCTCTTGGATGCGATTTTTTATAGACAAAAAGTACGCTATCTAAATCAAGATGTAAATATTTTTGAGTGGTATTTATAGAAGAATGTCCTAAAAGTTCCTGAATTATTCTTATATCTGCTCCGTTTTTGAGGAGATGAGAAGCATATGAGTGTCTGAGAAGATGTGGCCAGACTTTTTTCCCTACCTTCAAAATACCAACACGCCGCACTATTTTCCTTATATATCTTTCAGAAAGACGAGATCCAAGTTTATTTATAAATAGAAAATCTGTTTTTGCAACTTTATTTCTCTCCAAAATATAATCGTTCAGAACAGAAAGCGTAAATTCAGGAATTGGAACAATTCTCCATTTATTTCCCTTACCTTTCACTCTTATAAAATCTCCTTGTATGTCAGAAATTTTTAGATTCGCAAGCTCTGAAATTCTCAAACCGCAACCATAAAGTGTAGAAATTAAAGCAAGATCTCTTTTTTTCTCAACATCTAAAAGAGATAAGGCTTCATCTTCGCTCAAAAAATCAGGAATCTTTTTCTTTCTTTTCCTGAAAGGCACAAGCTCTGCCGGATTTTTATTTATAATTCCCTTAATTTCAAGAAATCTGAAAAACGATTTCAAAGATGCTAACTTTCTTTCACAAGTTGAATCTTCCGCCTTCTTTTCTTCCACAAGATACTTTATAAAGCTTTCAATATCCTGAACATCAATTTCATAAGGTTCTTTTTTTGCGAATGAGAAAAATTGTAAAAGGTCTTCCCTATAAGACTTCAAAGTGTTCTGAGAAAAATTCTTTGAAGATAAAAAGGAAATAAAAGATTCAATCAAATCCTCATATAGCATAAAACAATCGATTAAAATTTTAAAAAAATAGGGGAGCGAAGAAAGGTAGTGATATAGATCTCTTATTATAGTGATATAGATCCCTTATTATATAGCAAGAATCCAAAATAATCTACAAATCACAATTCACCAAATATCTCCCTGAAAGCAGATGCTATTGCTTTTTTGGCTTCAAGGAAGTCTTTGTATGAAACACCAGAAAAATCTTTTAACTCGTCCCAAAATACTCCATTATCTTCTTGAATCCATATATCTTCAAGAGGTATATCACTTCTGATTTTTAGATATTTTTCAATTTTTCTCAAAACATCATATGCTGATTTTATTTTTGGGAAAAAGTAAGAAGCAAAATTTACTCCTCCCTTGAAATCAAGTTCAAATTTTCTTTCTTTAAGCAAGACGAAAAATGTTATGAACTCCACATCTTGCATTCCACCAAGACAGTACTTCAAGTTTATGAGCTTTTTCCCATTCTCAAATTTGAAAGAAAGTTTTTCTAAAGATTTTTTTCTCAAATCTCTCATCGCAGAAATAATAGACTCCAAATCAATATTTTCAAAAGCCAATTTTTTTATTTCGTTGAGCAAAGAACCAAATTCATGCTTCTTATCTCCTCCAAAAATAACACGAGATTTCAGCAAAGAAAGTCTCTGCCATATATCAGCTTTGTTCAAGTAAAATTCCCAGAAAGCATCAAAAGATAAAGCGAGAGGACCGGCATGCCCCGAAGGTCTCAACCTCATATCAACTTGTAATCCATAGCCCTCTTTTGTAGATGCTGTAAGAAAAACGATGAATTTTTGAGAAAATCTTATCCATTTTTCAGGGTCAGGTTCAGAAAAAACAAAAACGAGATCAACATCAGAACCGTATATAGCTTCCTTTGATCCATATTTCCCAAGAGCTATAATGTAAAACGGTATATTAAGATGAGGAGGTGGAAGATTTATTTTAAGCTTTTCACGAGCGGTCAAAGATAAAGTTTGACGCAAAAAAAAGTCATAAATGCTGCATATTCTTTCAGAAATTTCATCATGAGACAAAGACTTTGAAACATCATCGAGCAAAAGCAGAAGTATTTTTTCTTTCTTCATTTTTCTCAATTCATCAAGAATGGAATCAAACTCTCCCGATTTTACGCTTTCCCAAAATTCAACTTCATCTGGTAAATCAGGAGAAATTTGAGAAGCTAAAAAAATAGTATCAATGCTTTCTGGGTGATTTATAAGGTAATTTGCAGCCAATCTTGAAACCCCGAAAAGCTTTGCGAGAATTTCAACTAACCTTTCATTTTTTGAAAGCATGTAATATATTCCTTTTCTTCTACCAACTGCATTAATAAAAGAAGAAAAGTAAGATAGAGCTAAGTTTTTGTCGTGAGTGCGAGAGCAGTACCATACAATAGCTGAAACGAGCTTTTCAGACACCAAAACTCCCTCTGTCTTTATCTCAAATTCCAAAATCCCTTTTCTTTTCTTTTCTTTTAAAAAAAGAGTTTTACTCAAAAGGTTTCTTACGATTTCTTTTGCGGAAGACAAATCATGATACCCTAACTCAGAGAGATATTTTTCAAGTTCGTAATCTGAGACATTTTCGGTTATTATTTTGTAATCTGGCAATTCTATCTCAAATGTCTGTTTGAAGATTTCAGAAACTCTATCTCTCACAATTTTTAATCTTTCAGAAAATTCTTCTCGTGAAATTCCGTAAAAACTAAGAATTCTTTTCATATCTTTTTCCTCAAGTGTAAATCTTTGTTCTTCGTTAACTTGAATAAGAGATTCAATCTCACGCAAAAATAAATAGCATTCTTTCAAAGATGGAGTTTTGTTTTTCTCCTCCGAAAGATAATCTTGGATTATATCTAAAAGCAAAGAAGTTCTTTTTTGTCTCAACCTCTCATCTTTTCCACCGAATATCAGCTGATTCACAAAAACAACAAATTCTATTTCTCTAATTCCCCCTTCTGAGAATTTAACATCAAAAACTTTATCATCTCTTTTTATGTGTCTTGAAATGGCTAACTTTATCTCTTTTAGTCTTTCAATTACAGAGAAATCAACATATTTCCTGAAAACGAAAGGTTCAAGCTCTTGCAGTAAATCTTGACCTATTTTTATGTTTCCAGCAACAGGACGAGCACGCAAAAGAGCATATCTGTCATCCACTTGACCAAGATTAAGATAATACCACAAAAAGAAACTATCTGACACAGCAACAGGACTTGACCTACCACCAGGTCTTAATTCAATATCTATTCTCCATAAAAATCTTTGTCCCTTTCTTTCTGTGGTTTCATTTATAAACTTTCTTGCCGCCTTTATTATTTTTTCCTCATCTGCTATGCTCTTGAAAATGAAAGATATATCTATGTCAGAAGAGAAATTTATCTCCTCTGCTCCGAACTTGCCGTAAGCCATAATACAAATTTGGTCCTTTGGAAAATACAGTCCAACCAACTCATCTAAAATCTTCTCATACATTTTCGTAAGATCATAAAGAAAGGTTTGAGTATCTATTTTATGATTCAACCAAAGGTCAAGGAGCTTTCCCTGAGTAGAATACTTGAATTCAAGAGCATCATCTAAACTTAAAATTGAAGCTCTATTTATTTCATCAATAATTTGCTCATTCATTTACTGAACGATGTAATTTAGAATTTGAGGTAAAATTTCTCCTGCTTTGCCTTGAAGAGAAATATAACATAAATCAGAAAACGGAGTTGGTTCCAAATTAACCTCTATAACTTTTTTTTGAGACTTTATTGAAAATTCTATAAGACCAGCAAAAGGATAAACAACACCTGATGTTCCAACAACAAGAACGCAATCTGCCTCTTCTACTAAATCAAAAGACATCTGTAAAATATCGTGGTCAATCGGCTCTCCAAACCAGACAACATCTGGTCTCAAAAGGTTACCGCAATTTGGACATTTAGGGAGTTCATCCTTATAGATTTCATAGCTTTCCCTTTTAAAATTACAGCTTATACATTTTTCTTTCCATATATTTCCGTGAAACTCTATTACTTTTTGAGAACCCGCCCTTTTGTGAAGCCCATCTATATTTTGAGTTATGAGATAAAATTTTTCTTTTATTCTTTCTAATTTTGCAATTGAAATGTGGGCAGGGTTTGGTTCCGCAGATTTTATTTTTTCTCTACGCCAGCTATACCATTCCCAAACAAGCTTCGGATTTTCCAAAAAAGCCTCATAATTTGCAAGCTGATGAGGTGAGTATTTTTTCCATAGACCATCAGGTCCCCGGAAAGTCGGTATCCCAGATTCAGCGGAAACACCAGCCCCCGTTAGCACAACGAGGAAATTACTTTCCATAATAAAGTCCCCTACATATTTTGTTCTAATATCATCCGTATTTTTAAAACCACTCATAATCCGATATTTAATATAGGCACTCTAAAATTTATACAATCAATTAATGGATTTTAATTAATAAAATTATTTAAAGATTTTTCTAAAAACAAACAGGAATTATTAAAATATAAAAAACATAAAGTGTAAGCAAATTATAAAATTAAAATATAAGGAGAAAATACAAATTATAAAAGATAAAAACTTAAAGTTAAAAATTAACTAAAGAGAAAAAATAAGATTAAGGGAGGGTAAGAATAAAAATGGAGGAAAAAGAAACAGGATTAACAGAGGAGCAGATAAAAGAATTAATGGCAAAAATTCAGGAAGGGATACTACAAAAAGAAAAAGAAGGGAAAAAAGATAAGTCAATAAAAGTAGATATGAAGTCAGAGCTTACTATGAATGAGCTTTTCGTGAGGATAACAAAAAATCCAGAACAAGATAAATTTTACCTTTCAATAAGTCCGAAAGGTGGTCATCCAGTATATAATAAAGTAATTTTTGATTCATCTGATAAGCTAAAAAAATTTGTGAATGCTCTGAAAACTTTCATAAAAGAAAGAGAAGATATACTTATTGCAATAGATAGGCTGAACAAAAATATACAGAAGAAGGAAAAAGATGTGGTATAACCTAAAAATCAAAAATTGCATCATAAATCAACTAAGGATAAACCGACAGCACAATAATGAGGCAAAATAAAGAAACTAAACTTTTCAATCCTAAATTCTTCAATTCAAGTTTCACACTACCATTAATTATCTTCTTAAACAAATCCAAATCCTCTTTGCTCAAAATTGGGATATGAAGAATGTTCAAGAAAGATATTATTTTTATCTTTGTCATTCCTATAAGATCTGAGGTATCAGCAGATATTTTTATGTCTGGGTAAAATATTTCACCATCAAAAATCAAAACTTTATCCTTCCTGAAGGACAAACTGACCTTAACCTCTGCATCTTTTGCAAATATTGAGATTTCAGAATTTATTTTCTTTGCAAATTTTTCTTTCCAAGGGTTCTTTTCCAAATTTTCCTTTATTATTTGATAAATCATAGATGCAAGTCCACTGTTCTTTGCTTTCTCATCTATCACAATTTCAAACATAATATCCCAAATAAAAAGCCCATCTTATTTTGAGCAAATTTCAATTTATTTTTCGGAACCATACTTTTTTATAAAAAACCTCAAATATAAGGAATCAATCCAGAAAAATGTAGATAATGAAGAAATCAGATTAAAAGAAAAATCTGGTATTAGATATGGATAAAAAAAGAAAAAAAATAGTTGTTTTTGCATCAGGCAGCGGTACAAATTTTGAAGAAATAGCAAAAAAAGCAAAATCAAACTACATAGAGGCGGATATATCTTTACTCATATCAGATAAAGCATCTGCTGGGGCTATAAGAAGAGCGATAAATCTTGGAGTAGTCCCAATAGTCATAAACTGGAAAAATAGGGAGGAAGCGGAGGAGAAAACGATGAAGATTCTTCAAATCGTAGAACCAGACCTTATAGTTCTGGCAGGTTTTATGCGCATACTATCTCCCCAGTTCGTTTCAGAATGGAAATACAAAATCCTAAACATTCACCCATCCTTGCTACCTGCGTTTCAAGGAACAACAAAAGCAATAGATCAAGCATATAACTACGGAGTAAAAATTACAGGATGCACAGTTCATTTTGTCGATGAATCAGTAGATGGAGGACCAATCATAATTCAGGCAGCAGTAAACATAGATGACAACGATACATCAGAAAGAATTGCAGAGAAAATCCATAAACTTGAACACGAGATCTATCCTTGGGCAATAAAAAAAGTAATTGAAGGCAAAATAAAAATAGAAGGCAGAAAAGTAAAAATAATAGATGATGAAACTATAAATGATACAGAGATAATCAAAAAAGAAGGTAGCGAAAACTTTTTGCAAGAGGATCTCTTAATAAGCCCAAAAATAAAAATCTGAAAAATAAAAATCTTAAAAGGTTTCCTAAAAACCTATAAATAAAAGATTCTTCTACGCATCAAGAAAATACTTGAAGATATAACCAAAGAATGGATAAATACTGAAACTAAAAAAAACTTTAAAGGTTCAAGTGTATCTCTTAATAGTTTAAAAACTCCGAGTAAGAAAGTGGGACAAAAGAGACCTGTCTTGAAGAACCCAGCAAAAAATAGGGGCAAACAACTTACAGAAGAGAAAGAAAAAGAAAAATTATAAATCACTTCAATCTTACCCTTTTTACCTTCCTCCATTATCAAGTCTACAAGGTCCTTACCAAAACGACTATCTGTTCCTTCAAAACTTATTTTTATTTTAGAGAATTTCAACACTTTATCTCCATCAAATAAAAGTCCCTCACGCAAAATCAGGGAAGAACCTTCCTTTTGAAAATTTTCAGCAGCAAAAAATTTATTCTCCCATAAAAAAACATATTTTTTGACTTCTCTCACATATATTTTGGGGATAACCTCAAAAATTCTTGACTTCAAATAAACGAAACTTCTTGGCGATACATAAAAGAAAAACAACAAATTTATTGAAAACACAAAAAAGGAAATGATAAGAAAAAACCTAAATAAATCAATTTTTGCTGGACCAAAAACTTCAAGGAATCTTGCTCTTTTGAGTTGATCATGTAAAAAAGAAAAAAGCGAAAAATAATAAGCAAAAATAAAAATCAACGGGAAAATAAAAAGAGAAAAAGCAAGTATAGATTTAGCGTCAAAAACTCCATACGAAACCGAATATCTGATAGCAGAAAACATAACCACGAGTATATAAAAAACAGAAAAAAATAAAAGGAACTCGTCTAAAAAACGAAATAAAAAGTAGATTTTCAGAGTTTTTGACATATCAATATAAAAAAGCAAAATTTAATAAATGAAAAAATAAGACTTTTCTAACGATTTATATCTTTTTATGTTCAGATTGAAAAAAGGTTATTTAAAAAAGATAATTAAGATCAGCTTAATCTTTGGATTGATAACCATAATACACCTTATAAACTATACTCAACAAAACCTATCCTTTGCTCAACAGGAGACAGAAGATAAATACAAAGAGGAAATGAGAAAGCTTCAAAAAGAAATAGAGATGCTCAAATTAAAAATTCTTGAAACAAAAAAATCTTTAAAAGTCTTTGAGGATATGATACTGCTCGGAACTCTAACTGGGACAAAAATAACAATATATCTAAAAGACGAACTCAAAAGCGCTGAAATTCAAGAAATATCAGTCGTTTTAGATGGATTTGAAGTCTCAAATATAAAGGATAAGGAAAGAATAAACCAAGCCAAAAAAGAAAAGATTCTTATCTACGATGAATCAGAAGCTATACCTGGAAAGCACATAGTTGATATTGTGTTGACAATAAAAACAAATAAAATCTTCAAAAAGACTTTAAGATACGAATTTGATGTGGAGAGTGGGATAGCTACTGTAATATATGCTACATCAAAAAGCGCTCCCGGAAGGGCAAAAGAAATCTTACCAGAGGATATAGACATAACAGTTTTTTCTGAAAAAGTACGACTGATAACAAAAGAACAGTAAGATGGTAAGAATAATAATCCTCTTGATAACTTTTGGATTAATCAACTTTTATTTTTTTCCCCTAAAACTAAATGCCCAAAATGATACCCCAGAACAAATAGAGAAAAAAAAGGCAGATATAATTTTAGAAATGAAAAGAAACCCTTTTGAGATAGAAGATAAAGAAAAGAATAAAGAACAGAAAACAAAGGTAGAAAAAGGAAAAGAGAAAACTGAAACAAAAAAAGAAAAAGGAAAAGAAAAAAATATTAAAATCGTAGGTAAGATAGAATACGAAAAATTAGATACAAAAAATAGCATCAAAACAACAAAAGATAAAATCGTTATAGTTGAGATTGATAACAAAACTTATATTTTAAGACAGGGAGATAAAATAGAAGATATAACAATAGATAAAATAGGTGAGAATGAAGTAGAAATGTCAATAGAAAAAGAAAAAATAAGAAAAAGCTTTTGAACAAAGTAAAAAAACATAAAAACCATTCCGAAAGACTTTCATAAATCCAAATGTTTTTTAAAAATACAAGAAATTGTATATCTCCAACAAAAATTATTTTTCTATTTTTACCCTTCTCCATATTAGCTTTATCAGACATATCAAAAGGTGAAACAAGAGAAGAGAAAGGAATATATAAGACTGAAAATAATACAGAGAGTCAAAAAGAGTATATAAAAATAAGTGTTCAGGATGTTGATATCAAAACACTATTTTTAGCAATATCACAGGTATCAGGAAAGAATATTGTTATTTCCCCCGATGTAGATGTGAAAATAACTTGCAAAATTGAAGGTGAATTCAAAGATGTTATAAAAGCATTAGAGAAAGCATACAATATAAAGGCAGAAGAGAAAGATGGACTGATTTTGATAACAAAGAAAGCTAAAAGAACAAAATTAGTTCATCTAAAATTTGCTCAAACAAAAAATGTTATTCAATCCATATCTCAAATAGAAGGTGTTAGAGCATCAAGTACTGGAAACATTATAATACTCGAAGGAGATGAGGAGAAAATATCTCTGGCGGAAGAGATTGCAAGAGAAATTGATAAAATCCCAAAGCAGATACTTATAGAGGCAAAAATATTTGAACTTGGGAAAAAAGCAGCATCTGAAATTGGGAATATGCTGAAAATAAAATCAGGCAGCTTTGAGGGTGGATTTGATTTTGGAGGAGTTGGTGGGTTCTTCTCAATAAAGTCAGATTTGATTGAGTATAAACTCTCACTACTTGAACAGAAAGGAGAGGCAAAAATAATTTCTTCTCCAAAAGTAATAACAACGGAAGGAGAAAAAGCACAAATACTCCAAGGAGTATCCATACCTTATGAAACCTCTACCCAGTTTATAGTTGAAACAAGATTCATAGATGCTCTCCTCTCTCTTGAAGTAATACCATTTATTTTAGAAGATAAAATAATTATGGAAATAAGGGTTTCAAGAAACTTTCCAACGGCAGAGTTCAGATCTTTCAGAGGAGTTCCTGGAATATCAAAAAATGAAATGTTCTCAAAAATAGTCGTAAAAAATGGAGAAAGTGCAGTTATAGGCGGCATAATAATAGAGAATGAATCAAAAACGCAAGACGGAGTCCCGGTCCTATCATCAATCCCTGTTGTAGGATTCCTTTTCAGAAATACCAAAAAATCTTTGGAAAAAAGAGAAATAATAATAACTCTCACTCCTTATGTTATGTAAGAAAAAAAGAGAAAAACATAAAAACTCAAAGCAAAAACTTAAATAAAGGGATAAAAAAAGTAAAAAATTTAAATAAAATAAAACTTTTAAAGCCGAAAATTTTTTATTATGAAAGACATAGTTTTGGCAGCTCATCAACCTCAGTATCTCCCGTATCTTGGATACTTTCATAAAATGAAACATGCCGATGTATTTGTTATACTTGATGATGTCCAATTCAAAAAAAATGAGTGGCAAAACAGGAACAGAGTAAAAGGGAAAGATAAAAAAGAAATATGGCTTACCGTTCCTGTAATTCACAGATTCGGTCAAGCAATAAACGAAGTAATAATAAGGAATGATACAAACTGGCAAAGAAAACACAAAAACACAATAATTACATATTATTCAAAGGCTGAACATTTTTATCTGTTTGATAAATTCAAAATTCTATGGGAAAAAGAGTATGAAAAACTCGTTGATGTGAATTTGGATTCAATAAAAATAATAATGGAGATATTGAAAATAAAAACCCCCTTATATCTTTCATCAGAGATTAAAATAAAAGAAACAAAAACAAAAAGGCTTGTTATTTTATGTAAAGAATTTTCAGCAAAATACTATCTTTCAGGAGTTGGAGCAAAAGACTATCTTGATGAAGATCTTTTTAAAAAAGAAGGGATAGAAGTTATATGGCAAGATTTTAAACATCCGGTTTATAACCAGTTGTGGGGAGATTTTGTTGAAAATCTTTCCGCAATAGATATAATTTTAAATGAAGGGGAAAAGACCGCTGAGATGATTTGAAAAATTCAAATAACACAAAAGTTTGTTGGACAAACCATTTATTAATTTGTAGATAAATAAAATTTGTGAATAAATAAAATGGAAAGAAAAGAAATAGAAAGAGTAATAGCAAAAGGTAAAAAGAGAGAGGTTTTCAAAGATAAAGTATCTGAATTTGGAGAGAAATTATTTGAGATATTAATAGAAAAATGGAGAATATTTGTTGGAGGAATAATAGGTTTAGGTCTTGTAATTTTTGTTGTGTGGGCTTTAATTGAAAGAGAAAAAAATAAAAAAGCAGAAGATTTGAGAAAATTTGAGATAGCGATGCAACTTCTCACATCTTATGATATGACAAAAGATAACCAGTATATTGATGGAGCAATTTCCAATTTGAGCCAAATAGAAAAAAATCCAAAATACATATCAAAGCTATATATAGCATGGGCATTTTCAAGAAAAGGAGAAAAAGAGAAAGCAGCAGAAGAACTCCAAAAACTAATAGAAGACAAAAAAACACCAGAAAGCGTAAAAAGATTAGCTCAAATAATGAAAATAAATGTATTAGGAAGCTCTAACTGCGATGAAGTCAAAAAAACTTGGAACGAAATGAAAAGAAAAAATCAAGAAAAAGAATTACCAGAAACCCCAGATGATGAGAAAGTTATAAACATACCTTTGAGAACATATTATGAAGTCATAAACTGCTCAAAAGGAGATACCCAGATTTTATCAGAAATAATAAGAGACCTTGATTCCATATATACTATTGAACAGCTCATATCACCTGAAAAGGCAAACTACATCTTCATGCTAAAAAAATTCGCAGAAAAAATGATGATGTCAAGATAAACAAAAGATGAAAATACTACACAAAAACGGAGAAACTATAAATTTAGGTGGAAATAACCATACCTCTTTTGCTTTCTTTCTTCTTCCCTGCCTTTTCTCTCATTTCCTTATCTTCTTTACAGCAACATCAACTTATGCTGAAAACTCAGTGAATTTAAAACTTCTTTTTTTCAAAAAAATAAGTAAAGAGAGTGTTTTCTTCTCAACACCATTCATAATAAAAAATGATATTGCAGTAATATCTCAAAAAAAAATTATTATCTTTTCCAGAGAAAAAAATTGGAAAGAAATAGAAATTGAGATTGGATCATCTGCGATTTCAGAAATAAATAAATCCAACGAAAACTCCTTTCTTTTTTGCTCAGATGACAGTAATGTAGTAAAATTAGGGAAATTTATAGAACCCAAAATTTTTCAACTCCCCTTTCCGTGCATATCACCACCTATGCAAATAAACGGGAAAATAGTATCAGTAGATATACTCGGGAATATATGCGTATATCAAGATGAAAACTCAAACGAGAAAATAAAAAATAGAGAAGATAACGAGAATAAAAAGGAAAATGATTTGAGATCAGAGGAAGCAAAAGAAGAAGAGGAAAAATTAGATTTAGAATGTGCGGAACTCACAGAAGAAAGAAAAACATACGAACCAAAAATTTTATTTCCCTTTACTCCCAAAATACTCACAATAGGGAAATTTATTTTGATTCCTTATGAAAACAAAATTTTTGCTGCATCGGATGATCTCAAAATAAAGTATCCGTTATCAGAAATTCAGAATTCAAATTTCATATCATTTTTAGGCTACGAAAATGGGAATTTGGTCGTAGCGACAGAAAATAAAGTAGTGATTTTTGAAGTCTTTGAATCAGGTGATGTAGTAAAGATAAGAAAAAGATCAGAAATATCAATAAAAGATATATATGGAGCAGATTTTGATGGCAAAAAAATAGCAACAACATCAGGAGAAGGAATTGCCGTAATTGATATTGAAAAGAATCAAATCTTGAAAAAGAAAATAAAAGGTGTTATAGAATACTCTCCACCAAAAATATTTGGAGAAGATAAGATTTTATTTGCCGCAAGATTTGGAGAAAAACTTGGAAATATTTTCGGTTCAAGAAAAAACTCTTTAATTATTGCGGAATATAAAAGAGAAAAACCAAAAATTTACTTTACAAAGGAAATAATAGTAGATTCATTTCCACAGCACTTAATGTTAGATAAAAACAAACTCCTTTTCATAACAGAAAATGGAACTCTGTACGCTTTCTCATTCACAAAATACTGAGCTAATAAAATTACAATAAATAAGGAGTCGCTGCTACATCTCTATTTTCATCTTTTACCACTCAATAGTATCTCAACTGCTAAATGCTCAGAAAGAACCTCCGTTTTCAAACTTCTTTTTCAAAAATTACAATACCTTGAAGAAATTGATTTTTCTCAAAAACCAAAAAAAAATTTGATTTTGCCCCCTCTCTCCCTTGTCTGGCAAAGGCTCCAAAAATTGCTCAAAATCTTGACTTTTTTTTTTTTCGAAATGATTAAATTTTATGTATCAAAAGAAGGTTAAAAGCTATGGATAAAGTAAATCATAATGCAATAGTAAGAAGGCTTCTGAGTTTGTTTTTATATCTTGGTGTATCCGTATATCTTGTGATGTGTAGCAGTGATAGCAGGAAAAGTGAAGATTATTATGGCAGGAAAATAGAAGATTTGAGTAAGGCAATGTTGAGTTCCAAGATCTCAGCACCTCAATCAGTTTTTGGTTCAGAGAAGATAAGAGATAGAGGATTTGAGGGAGTGAGAGGGTTTATACCGGATTATGCAATTTTAGCGAAAGATGAGATAAAGTTGGAGGGGGAGTTTTTGGTAGATGGATTTGCTTCACTGAAAGGCGAGTATGGAGGAGGGAATTTGGAGGTAGGTTCAGTAGCAACGAATGGGAGTTTCAAGGCGGAGGGGAAATCCAAAGTTACAGGGAAATTGTTTTTAGGACCGCAGGGAGTATATAAGATAGAGGAAGGAGCTGAGATCAGAGGAGGGATAGAGAGACTGACACAGAGTATTGTCATACCAGATTTTGAATCAGCATTTTTGAGGGCGAAGGAATACAACGACAACGAAAAGATCCCCTCTGAATTTTTGAAAGATGGAGTATTGAAGTTGGAGGGAGGTAAGGAGCTTGAGCTACCATCGGGAGTTTATTACTTGAAGGAGATAAAGTTGGAAAGTAAGTCAAAACTAAAATTTCAGGGCATAGCGTTTGTGTTTTTAGAGGGGGGAGAAGAAAAAGGAAGGGGAGAAGATAAAGGGAAAGGAAATGGTAAAGGGCGAGGGCAAGAAAAAGAAAAAGGAGAAGGGGGATTTTGTTTGAGTGTTCAGGGTGAGTCTGTAGTAGGAGTATTTCCATCTGAGTTGAGGGTGATAACAAAGTGTGGGGTGAAGGTAGAGAGCAAAAGTAAGATTTATGGATTCGTAGCAAGTGGAGGGGATGTGAAGGTAGAGGGAGGGGGGGAGATTTTTGGAGGGATTTTAGCAAGGAAGTTCAAAGGGGAGGGCAAGGGAAAAGTTCATTTTGATAAATTTTTATCTACCAGCTTTTACATGTATGGGAACGAGCGTTTAGGATTAATTTTCGATTTGAGGCATGTGATTTTAAGACTTTCAGAGGGGGTTGAGATTGATACTATTTTAGGGGTACTTGAGGAATCTGGGATAAATGTTTTGGGTCCGTTCTATGATGGAACCTATCTTGGCAGAGTTAGAGATTTGGTAGCATACCAGAGTTTATCCAGAGGTATAGTAGGGGTAAAATTTGCTGGAAATCCATTTATAACAGTTGATGGTTATAGGGGGCTTGCAAGTAGAGGAGAAATTATTGTTGATCTTGAAACAGAAGATATTCAAGGATTTTTAAGCGATTACAACGGAGTTCTTGCGAAAGAGCTTGGTGTAAGATGGATTATCATGGAAGTTCCTGTGAGAACAACTTTTGATTTACTTGAAACTTCCCGATCGGTCGAAATTGATCCCAGAGTTTTTTACGCTGAACCAAATTTCCGTCATTTTGCAGAACCCGAGCAAACAGTTTCTCCTGACGATCCTAGGTTAGGACTTCAATGGAATCTCGGAAATATTAATGCTCAAGAGGGATGGGCTTTTATTTATAATGGAGAACTCAATGGAGTGCCAATTTTTTCGTATACTTGGGGTGTAACTTTAGCTATTGTAGATTGGGGTGTTGAGAGTACCCATCCAGAATTTAGTCAGATATTGATAGATGGAGATATAACTCCTACTCCGTCTGATAGCCATGGAACAGAAGTAGCAGGAATAGCTGGAGCACACACTAATAATGGGATAGGGATTGCAGGGATAGTTTGGGGGACACCAGGTGTAAATCTCATTATGCCATTTGATGATGCTGTTACTCCGCTCCAGAATGCTGTTGACAGGGCCTGGCGTAGAGGAGCTTTAGCTATAAACGCAAGTTGGAGCCACTCAAGGAGTCAAACTTTAGAGAATAATATTGCAAACGCAGTATATTGTGGAAGAGGTGGGAGTGCAAACTGTAGAATGCGCTATAATAGTAGAAATGGTACATGTACTCTTCAAGCTGGAACTCAAGGATTAGGTTCTGTTTTTGTAAAATCAGCTGGAAACACACAACAAGGTCAGCGGACGTGTAGTGTAACATATCCTGGAACATTAGCTAATACTGACTGTTTCAGAAGAAGAATGTTGGTAGTTTCATCTATAAATGTTAATAATGTGATTAGCTCGTTCAGTTGTACAGGGCCTGAGGTTTCGGTATCTGCACCGGGTGAATGTGTTCCATCAACAACAACTGGAAATACTTATGTTAATTGCATCAATGGAACATCTTATGCTGCACCACATGTTACAGGTCTTGCAGGGCTCATATTGAAGCTCAATCCGCGACTTTCTGTTCAAGATGTTTTTGATATAATCACAAGAACTGCTATTGATCTTGGCGATCTAGGGAGAGACAACAATTATGGATATGGTAGGATAGATATGGAAAGAGCAGTTGTTTGGACCATCTTTCGCGGCTTTTCAGCTTCGCAAGAATTTCTCTCCTCTAATTCTCTCATAATACAGTCGGCAATAGGTAGTACAATTTCAGCGGTCTTTCAAGTTGCAAATGGAGGAGAAAGCCCAATTTTTGCAACAATAAGAATACATCCGCAAGAAGCAGGGGGAATATCTGCTTCTTTGCCTCGTGGTACAGATCAAGCTATTTTGGTTATATCCCCGGGACAATTAGCAAATATTAGTATCACTTTCAGGAAAAATACAGAGGGTCCTTCTGAGGGGAGATTTACTTTGACTTACTGCAGGGATGGACTTGCATTAGAGCCTCAGGCATTCAATATATTTGGTGGAGATATAGTTGCATATCCTGATTTCCTCACTCCTGTATCCTTTGAATTCCTTGGCAGGATAATGCCTCTACTGGTAAGATGTACGAATTTCGAGATAACAGTAAGAACACCTCCTGTATGTGGAGATGGAATATGCGAAGGAAATGAAAATTGCATAAATTGTTCCGGAGATTGTGGTAGTTGTCCTCCACCACCGGGAGGAGGGAGTGCCTGTGTAAGCTTCTGCAAACTTCCATTATGCATACCTATATTCTGTCTTCCGAAAGCAGGATGTATATATATATGTTTCCCACCGCCCGGATGGGCAGTGTGTCCATTCTGTTGTCTTTGGTGCCTTTTTGTCTTCGGAGACCCAGGACACGGAATTCCCGAAGAGCTTCCCCTTGAGCTTGCTGATATAATGCAATCTCCGGAATGTAATTTGTGTAGTGAAAGTTTGAAGTCAGAGGGAGGAAGCGCTTTTGGGAAACCAGAGTGCAAGCTCTGTATAGAGAAAGTAGTTCAGAGAGGCGCAAGTTTGTCATATCAGTGTGATATGTGCCTTATGAACATAAGAGATTATGGGGAGCAAGGAGCAGATAGTTCTTGGTGTGCAATATGTAAAGACCAGTGGGAAGCTACTTATGAAGCTTATAAGGACGCAGTTCAATCAACGATACCATGATTTTGTGGAAATTTTAAAACGAAAAAATAAAAAACAGGGGGGTGAACAAAAATGGGAACGAAAAAGGAAAGAACAAAATTATTATTGGATTTCATTCTCTTTTCTTTTTTGGTTTTATCTTTTGTGTTTTTTGGTTTGAGCTTTTGTTCAAGTAAGGCTGGAAAAGGTGGGAATAATAACCAGAATAATATACCCCCTAAAAATGAGATAACTCCCCCTGATTCCGGGAAAAACGCAACTTCAATCATAAAGGAAGTTAAAGCTGAGGTTACATCATCTCGGCTTGTGATTTTAAGATGGGAAATAGAAAAATCAGGGGCACCGAATATGAAGAAAATGAGTTTTCAAGAAAAAGAAAAAATGAGCTTACCGATTTTATTTGAGGTTTCAAGAACTGATGAGAAGGGAGATGATAAAATACTTGGTCAGACAAACCAAAACTCTTTTGTTGATTCTCCTGAAAAAGCAGGGAGATATTGCTGGAAAGTTAAAGCAAAAAAGAGTAAGGAGGAAAATGAACTCTGCTCTTTTGATTTAGATTTGGATGTAAAGGAGGTATGTTCAGAGATAAAGGATGGAGGTGATACAGAGCCTCCTCCACCTTCTCCATCAAATCTGAAAGCCGAAAGGCAAGGAGAAAAGGTGATTTTGAGTTGGGAAAGGAAAGGAAGAGAGTTGGGTTTTAAGGTTCAAAGGTGTATCAAAAAAGAAAATTCAGATTGTAGCTCTGATGGATTTTATGTTGTAGGGATAACAGAAGATACAATTTTTGAAGATGAGATTTTGTGTGTTGGTAGTAATGAGGCGTGTTGGAGAGTTGTGGCATATAACAAGGGA
>Ga0079997_111934_pt1 | contig 82558 bp, 75 predicted proteins | sample PerSpoCPS_CMetaG_FD_69200 | JGI IMG/M metagenome (GOLD analysis project Ga0079997, IMG submission 69200) | Archaeal communities from Yellowstone National Park, Wyoming, USA - Perpetual Spouter C (PS_C) MetaG (SPADES assembly) (version 2) | ecosystem: Environmental > Aquatic > Thermal springs >...
ACCGGGGGCCAGCGCCCTTTGGGCGCTGGCCGCCGCCCGAAATTTCAGCAAAGGGTTTCTAAATGGCAAGAGGGACATTATGAGCGGCGCCAGCCCCCCCAGGGCCTGGCGCCGCCCCGAAAAGAAAGTCTCATCAACCCCGCCTACCTTGTACTCAGGAAGGGGGAATAGGTGCTACTGAGAGCTGGTTATTCAGGGGGTGAGTTTAGCCCAAGTACTGCTGGAGCGGCTCTATGACGGCTTTGTTGCTGCGGAGTTTGCGAATGGCTTTTTCTTTGATTTGGCGGACACGCTCACGGGTGAGTCCCAGCTTTTCAGCAATTTCTTCCAAGGTCATTGGATATCGCTGGTCGATTCCGAAGTGCATGCGCAGGATTTGGGCTTCTCGCTCCTCTAAGGTAGCTAAGGCTTTAGCCACTTCCTGTTTTAGGCTTTCCTGCATGAGGACTTGGTCGGGTTGGGGCATTTCGGTGTCTTCCAGCACCTCAATGAAGCGGGTTTCTTCACCGGGTGCTATAGGGGAGTCCAACGAAACATGAGGCCCCGCTTGCCGAAGGATTTCGGCGATCTCTTCGGGGGTATGGGTTCCCTCCATAGCTTCGGCTATTTCTTCGGGGGAGGGTTCCCGTTCGTACTCCTGCTCTAAGCGCGCCAGCACTTTATTTATTTTATTGAGGGCGCCTACGCGGTTGAGTGGGAGGCGCACGATGCGGCTTTGTTCTGCTAAGGCCTGGAGAATGCTTTGCCGAATCCACCACACGGCATAGGAGATAAACTTGAATCCCCGGGTTTCGTCGAAGCGGCGGGCGGCCTTAATGAGGCCTAAGTTGCCCTCACTGATAAGATCGGTGAGGGGAAGACCCTGATTTTGGTACTGCTTAGCTACGGACACGACGAAGCGGAGGTTAGCTTTGACGAGTTTTTCCAGGGCTTCTTCGTCGCCTTGTCGGATTCGGCGGGCTAACTCCGCTTCTTCGTCAACCGAGATGAGCGGGACTTTCCCAATCTCTTGGAGGTACTTGTCCAGAGACTGGGACTCCCGGTTGGTGATCTGCTTCTGGATTTTGAGCTGACGCATCGCCATAGGCGGTGCAAAGAAACAAAAAGTTTTGCACTATTGTTCCCTTGACTTCTCTATGGGGAGAGGTCTCAGCGGGAGGGGATACCTTAGGGCTTAGGGGTAGCGGGTCGGATGAGTTTGCCTTCGGGCGTAGCTAAGTAGTCGGGGATGCTATCCAGCTGATACCGACGCTGGTCTGACTGACAATCCACATCAATTTTGAATTCGGTATAGAAGACCATGGGGAGCGGCACGGGCTTATAGCGGAGGCCTTGAAGGACTTTGGGCGTGACTTCGGCCACTTTGGGAGAGTTTGAGGCTAAGATGCGGTATCCGCGCACTTGGCCATGTTGGTCTATGGCGATTTCCAGCAGGACATGGACGAGTCCGCAGACGTTATTATCCCGGTAGGCTTTTTTGAGATAGAGGGCTTTGGCGACGGGGCCGTTGATGTAGTCGGGTTCCATGTAGCGGGGGCCTGTGGTATTGAGGTGGGAGCCGAGGTGCTGATCTGGGGGTCGTTTTTCGCCTGTGCTTTGGTATTGTTTAGGGATGTAGACTTGGAGGGGTTTAGGTACGGAGTCGGTGGGGAGTGGGCCTACTACAGCGGGCGGGCGGGGCTCTCCGGGCGAGGAGGGAGGTGGGGGGCCTGGCTGGGAGACCCGTTTAGGGGGCTCGGCGGGGACTTTGGGTTGGGCAGGGGGGGTTGGCTTAGCAGGGGCTGGCTTGGGCTTAGGCGCTGGCTGGGGCTTAGGGGCCTCTGCCATGGGGGGTTGTTCGGAGGTTTTAGGTTCTGTTTGACCCGGAAGGGGTGGGGTAGGCGGGATGGGCTTGACTCCGGGCTGCTGCGCATCCGCAGGCGCAGGCTTAGGCTCTTCTTTTTTTGCGGGGGCAGGCATAGGGGTTTCTGGGGCTTGAGCGGTTTCAGCAGGCTTAGGTCCTTCGGGTTTCTGAGGAGGCACCGATGCTATGGGTGCACCCGGAGCAGGAATGGGTTTATACACGTTGTCGCTCTCCGTCCCCTTACATTCTAGGCTAAACCGAAACTCATAATACACTGTGCGCGTACCTTGAAAACCCTCGGCTTTCCATCGGAGGGGGCGAAGGATATCAACTACGGACTTCTTATAGCAATCGTTACGGCCCGTCATGGGGCGCACACTCTCCAGATTCCCTTCAGGCGTGATGCGTAGCTCCACATAAATCCCGTCTATCCCACAACATGTACTATGGGATTGGAGCTGAGCTGTTACATAGTCCGTCAAGGTCGTTCGCCCATCCTCAAATAAAAAAGTAGCTGGATCCACCCGATACTTTGCAATATCTACCCCTTGTGCCCACAGAATGCTCAGAGCGAGCGTGAGGCGAAAAGCCATGCGACAAAGGTAACTTTTTTCTCTCTAACTTTGGGCTATGCTTACCAGTCGTGCCTTTTGGGAAGGAATTGGGGCCTTAGCCTACGCTTTTGTTACCGCCGATGGCACTATCGCAAAAGAAGAGCTGAGCACCTTTGCCAATGCGTTAGAAGAGTATTTTCAGAAAATCCCTACCAACTTTCCCCAAAGGGCTCGGAGTATGTTCGAGCTCTTCGTACATCTCAACTATGAATCTGAAAAAGCCTACCAGGAGGGCATCCAAAAACTATCCCAAGTCAAAGAAGAAGTGCGTCATTACCGGTTTGACATTTTGGATACCTTCCGAGAAGTCATTCGCTCTGATGGGAAAGTTCATCCCTATGAAGAGACCTTTCTCACTCAGTTAGATCGAGACCTGGCTCGTATCGCTGAATGAAGTACTTTCTCGTCGTCTCCAAAATCCCTGAAGGTAAAAGCGAATTAAGCTGGGTCCTGGACGAAAGCCTTTTTGAGGCTATTGGAGCTAATTATGACATAGAACAGCTGCGGGGCATACTGCTGGTACATTTGCAGAGAGATGACCAGTATTTACGGCTGGAGGTCCTGGTGGAAGGGGAAGCAACGGTTCCCTGCGACCGCTGTCTAAAACCCATTTCGCTCCCTTTTTCTGCCAAGCATCAGCAGGTGTATGCGCTTATTTCCCGCTATACTAAGCCCGAAGAGGTAGAGGAATTTTATGTTTTGGGGCCACGGGAAGATCGCATAGACCTTACCCAGGCTGCTTATGATTATGTTTGTTTGGCGCTGCCCTTGAAGCGGGTGCGTCCCACTTGTCCGGACGAATATTGTCCTCCTTACATTCAGGAGCTCCTTCATTTAGACTCCCCTGAAAGCTAAAAAGCTCTTACCTTTGCCTCGCTATGGCCAACCCTAAGCGACGACACTCCAAAAGCCGCCGAGACAAACGACGAACGCACCACAAACTCCCAATCCCCGCCTACTACATCGATCCGCAAAGCGGTGAACCAACCCTTTTACATAGAGTCAATCTCCAGAGTGGCTATTACCGAGGCAAGAAAGTCCTGGCTACCCCCGAGGACGAAGCCTAATGCGCATAGGCATAGATACAATGGGGGGTGACTTCATCCCCCAAAATCCCCTTCAAGGTGTAGCTCTGGCCCTCCCAGCCTTGCCCGCCGAAGTAGAGATTGTCTTAATAGGAGAGCCCGAGCTTCTCAAGAGAGAAGCACCCCGCTATGGCATAACCCTCAACGGGCAAGTGCACGTCCTGCCTGCCTCTCAGGTCATCGGCATGGACGAAAACCCCGCCCGGGCCGTCGTCCAAAAATCCGATTCTACTATCAATGTCGGCATCCAGGCCCTCAAGGAAGGCCAATTAGATGCCTTCATCAGTGCTGGCAATACGGGTGCTGTCGTAGCCGCCTCCGTCCTTAAGCTCGGCAACCTGCCGGGTGTTTCTCGCCCTACCCTCGGCGCCTTTTACCCTTACGGCGACAATCACTACTCCCTCATCTGCGATGTGGGCGCCAACGTAGACTGCAAACCCGAACACCTGGTGCAGTTCGCTCTCTTAGGAACCGTCTACATGCGAGCCGTAATGGGCATCCCCAATCCTCGCGTCGCCCTCCTCAACATCGGCGAAGAACCCTCCAAAGGCAACCTCCTCGCCCAACAAGCCTACGCCCTGCTTCAAGAAAATCCTTACATTAATTTCGTCGGAAACGCCGAGGGGCGCGTCCTCCCTAAGGGGTTTGCCGATATATATGTGACCGACGGCTTCGTGGGCAATATCCTGCTCAAATTCGGAGAATCCCTATACGAACTCCTGCGAGAAAAAGTCCCACCTAATCCCGTCTTAGAACGGCTCAACTACGAAAATATCGGCGGCCTCCCTTTCTTAGGGACCCGAGGAAATATTATAATCGGGCATGGCATTTCCTCCCCCAAGGCCTTCCGCAATATGATTTTCCGAGCCCTTGCGATTGCGAAGGCTAATCTTAGCGAACGGATAGCGGAGGCTTTCCAAACGTATGCGTAGGGCGGCTATTACGGCGGTAGGGGCTTATTTACCGCCTCGGCGCCTCACCAATGCCGACTTAGAAAAGCTGGTAGATACTTCCGACCAGTGGATCATCGAGCGAACGGGCATCCGGGAACGCCGCATCTTGGAACGGGGTAAAGGCTCCGCTTACATGGCCATCCAAGCCGCCCAAGAAGCCCTTAGGAAGCGCCAGGTAGACCCCGCTGAGATTGACCTGGTTATTGTGGCTACGGTTACGCCGGAGCATCCCTTTCCGGCTACAGCTAATATTGTGGCGCATGCGATTGGGGCCCATCGGGCTTGGGGCTTTGATGTAGAAGCGGCGTGCAGCAGCTTCTTATATGCGCTTAGTGTGGCAGCTGACAGTATTGTCGCCGGCCGAGTCCAAAAAGCCCTCGTGATTGGCAGCGATAAAATGTCTGCTATCATAGACTACACGGATCGGGCCACCTGCGTTATTTTCGGCGATGGGGCAGGAGCCGTGCTCTTGGAACCTACTGACGAAGAGGTGGGTATTATGGATTACCTCCATCAGGCTGACGGAAGTGGATGCGCTTTCCTTCACATGAAAGCCGGCGGCAGTGTCCTACCCCCCTCCCTCCGAACCGTACGAAACCGCCTCCACTACGTCTATCAAGAGGGACGCCAGGTCTTCAAACATGCGGTGGTCCAAATGGCCGCCATATCCGAAGCCCTTATGAACAAACACGGGCTCACCCCCGACGATATCGCCTTCTTCGTACCCCACCAAGCTAACCGCCGCATCATTGAAGCAGCCGCCCAACGCCTCGGCCTCCCCTTAGAAAAAGTCATGATCAACATTGACCGCTATGGAAACACCACCTCTGCAACCCTGCCGCTATGCCTCTACGACTACGAATCCCAACTCAAAAAAGGCGACAATCTCATTCTCGCCACCTTTGGCGGTGGTTTCACCTGGGGAGCGCTCTGGCTACGCTGGGCTTACTAACAAACTGCCACTGGGATACGGATGAGAACTACCACCCCATTCGCATAGGTACTTATTTGTGGGCGGACTCCATCTTGTACTTTTTACCCGTAGAGACGGGTAACCTGATACCCCTCCAGAAAGCTCGCGCCTTGGCTGCGGATGGACAAAATATCGCTGCTCTCTCTTGGGATGGTGCTGCCTTATCTTACTACGTCCCTGGCAGTACCTCGCCTAATAAGGTGCTCTCTTTGCCCGCTGCTTGTCAGGCCCTTGCGCCTATCCCGGAGGCCGCAGGCTTCCTTCTCGGGGGCTCCACAGGCCTGTGGGCCGTCTCTCCAGACCACCGTCTCAAAGCCCTGGACACCACACCCACTCTTAGTCTGCTGGCACATACCAGCTTCGTCCTGTCTCACACCTCCCCCACTACTCTCCTCGCTCGCACTGCCCAGCCCCCCTATCTCCCTCTTACCCGCACTGATCTCCCTGCTCCCCTCCAAACATGGTGGGTAGAAAATCCTACCTCAAGTGCAGGCACTTTCCGTTACCGGGACACCCTCTATGCCTTCACCTATCAAAGTAGCAGTCGGCTCTTTGACATAGATACCAGTCGCCCAGTGTCTTTCTTAGAAAAAGCCAGCTCCCCCTACTTAGCCGCCCGTTGGGGCACCGAATACCTCGGCACCCTCACCTTATCCTCTCAGGGCATCCTCGCTCCTCTCAATTTATCCCGGGTTCAGAGCTTTGCCGTGGATTTTTTAGGGGGGCACTTGTATTATATACGTTCGGACACCCTCTGGGAGAGCAACCTCCACACAGGTGCGACACAGCTGCGCGCGGCACCCTTCCCCGCAGAAAAACTAAAAGTGATTGGAGTTTACTCTCAGGGGCGAGCTAAAATCACCAGCAGATAAGGCTTCCTATGGCTTCTTACGCCGCTCATAACCCAGCGAGTGAGGGTATACTGCCTTCCCACGGGCCATAGATAAAGTTGATCGGGACGAGGGCGCAGGGCCGTAAGGACTTCTTGAACGGGGATCGTAACATCTACCACGACCGAGTCGCCCGCAAAATCGCCAATTCCCCACGAAGCTGTGGCGAGTTCTGCCGTTGTGTCTGCGTAGCAGGCTACCCCGGCCACCCTCGGATAAAAAGCGGAGTAAGCTCCTTGATATCCCTCCGCTGGATGCAAGATGAGGCGCGCGCTGAGGGCAGGTGCCCTAAATAGCCGTTCCCACCCCACAATACCCAATCGTACGCCCACAGGAAGCCCTCCAGCCAGCAGGAGCTTTTGTTGGGCTATCGTAGAGTCTGTTTGTAAAGAATCCCGCAAGACAGGCACGCCCCCTACAACGCCCTGCCGCCTGAGGTTATACGCCCATACGCAAGTGTCCGTGATAGCAAAGCTATACTGCTGGGGCACCTCCTGCCCCTGAATCCGCTCCCGATAGTATATCCGCAAAGCAGTCTGCGGACTGCGAGGGAAAATCGTATAAATCGCCCCGTTACCTACCGAGTTCGGAGCCTCTGCTTTGATAAGTAGACCCGGAAAAGCCGAGACGAATGCGCTTTGATTCGCTAAGGCGGCCTCTGGCAAAGTCAAAATATATCTACCTAAGGCCGTGTCTAGGCGAAACCTTCTCGCTCCAGGGGAGAATGTCTCGTACCGAAGCGTGTCATACCCGGGCAGAATCAGCTGCTGCCCATCCCCGCTGAAGGTTGTTGCGGTGGTGTATCCTTGTCCTGCGGTAAGCGGCTGCGTGAGCCGCTCTACTTGCACTCGGAGCGGTATGCCTATGTTGCCGTAAGAGCTGGCTATGAAAAGTTCCAGTACGACGGAATCTATACCTACCAGAGCATCAGTATAGAATCGCACATTTTCTCCGCCTAAGGCGAACTGGGTTGCCCATTGCGCCGAAAGCTGCCCAATAAGCGTATCTATGGTTTCCCCTACAAACACAAAGGGAGCTCGCTCCGTAGAAGGCTCGGGCAAGAATATCGGCGTTGCTGAGGATACCTGAAGCGTCTCTATTACCGTAGCCGGCGGCGGATAAAGTTCCTCTCCCATGCGTTGGGGATTCCGGCAAGCAGAAACCAAAAGAAGAACCGCTGCTCCGATACCTATCCGCCTTCCTACTGAATATTGGGATGCGGATGGGCCTGATAGCCTCTTAGAGAGGGAGCATCTTTCCCGCATTCTTGACGCAACCCCAGTGCCTCATCGCTTATACATGAGAATCCTCTGAGAGGGCGAAGGTACGCTTGGAATCTGCTTAGGCGGACTGCGCCGGCGCTCGGTTCAAAAGCTGGGAGTAGCAGGCGCTCCAGCTTTCAGCAGAGAGGCCGTTGCCCTCTATGTGTGCACAGGATTGACCGATCTCAACAAGGGAGTCGTAGGGTTTTCCCGCCAGAACGGAGAAAACCTCCGGTATGTAGTTATCCCATTTCGCTTTTTCAGGAAAAGTAGGTGAGAAGAAGGCGCCCGGTACAGAGGTATAGTTCGTGAATAGCAATTGGGTTTTGCCCAGCTGGGGGTCTCCCCGCAAAAGGTGCCGGATATAAACGGCCAATAATCCTGTCATCCAGCCGTTGCAATGAATTACCTGTGGATACCAGTGGAGCTTTTTGAGTACGTGGATGACCCCCTTGCTGAAAAAGACTATACGCTCGTCATTATCGGGGTAGGGGGTGTGGCTTTGCGGCTCATAAAAAGTACCTTTGCGAGCCCAGAACTCATGGTTGTCTAAGAAATACACCTGCGTGCGGGAGCCCGGGATGGAGGCTACTTTGACGTTGAGGGCATAGTCCATCGTTCCTACCCGAATCGTGATTCCGGAGAGCCGCTTGACTTCGTGGAGGCGCCAGCGCCGATCATCAATAAGCCCGTATTTGGGCATGAAGATACGCACTTCGTACTCGTTGTGTAAGCGGCCGGGCATTTCGGCCACCAGCTGGGCCGCAGGCGTCTCCTCCCAGAACGGAGCACATTCCGTCGTCGCTATGAGGATCCGCGGTTTCTCCTGCCACATCATCATAGAAGGCCTTGCGGGGCAAAGTTACGGAAATTTCGGGAACTTTGGGCATGCTGAAAACCCAGTCTTTTACGGAGCTCATGCGGGCATATCGGCTCTTTTCAGCAATAAGTGAGATGGCGCGTCTATACGATGAGCACCGGGATATTTGCAAGTATGTTCATTCCACTTCGCGTGGTCACGAAGCCATTCAGGTGGCAGTGGGAGAGCGGCTGCGCCCCATAGACTTTGTATATCCCTATTATCGGGATGAGGGGCTGCTTTTGGCGATGGGATTTTCGCCGAGGGAGCTGATGCTTCAGCTGCTGGCGAAGCGGGACGATCCTTTTTCGGGAGGGCGTACTTATTACAATCATGCTAGCTACCGGGGCCCGGATCGTCCGCAGATTCCGCATCAATCTTCGGCCACGGGAATGCAGGCGATTCCGGCGACGGGGGCCGCCCATGGTTTAGCTTACCAGCGCCAGCAAGGCCTACGCCATGATGACGCTATCGTCGTGTGCAGCTTAGGCGATGGTGCACTCACGGAAGGCGAGGTCGCCGAAGCCTTCCAAATGGCTGTGCTAAAAAAACTCCCCATCCTTTACCTCGTCCAGGATAACGGCTGGGCTATTTCGGCTTCGGCTGACGAGCTGCGGGCCATGGATGCGCCTATATATGCTCAAGGCTTTCCCGGACTGAAAGTTTTTGTGGTGGAGGAGGGTTATGATTATTTGGCTTGCTGTGAGGCTGCGGAAGCGGCCCTGACATATGTGCGGGCGGGGCATGGTCCGGCCATGCTTTATGCTAAAGTTCCGCTCATTGGTCACCACACTTCGGGCGTACGCCGAGAATGGTATCGGCCTCCCGACGATCTAGCGGCTGCGCAGGCTTTAGACCCCCGCCTCCACCTGCGTGCCTACCTCCAAAAGCAGTTTCCGGACCTTGACCTTGACGCCATAGACGCCGAGGTCAAAGCCGACATAGAGAAAACTTTCTGGGAGGTGGTTTCGGCGCCGGAACCTGACCCTGCCTCCATCACTCAGCATGTGTATGCCCCCACTCCGATCACGGAGGAGCGAGGCCAGCGCTGCCCGCCCGGCGCACCCGAAGTCCTCATGGTAGATGCGGCCCTCCATGCTATGGAGGAGATTCTGGCCGCCCATCCCGAAGCGCTCTTCTACGGGCAGGATGTGGGACGCCGACTGGGGGGCGTTTTCCGAGAGGCCGCCACTCTCGCCCAAAAATTCGGCGATGCCCGCGTCTTTAATACCCCCATCCAAGAAGCCTACATCATTGGCAGCACCGTCGGCATGGCCGCCGTAGGTTGCCGCCCCATTGTAGAAATCCAGTTTGCCGACTACATCTGGCCCGGCCTCAATCAGCTCTTTACCGAACTGAGTCGCGCCCACTATCTTTCTAATGGCAAGTGGGAAGTGCCTGTTGTCATTCGGGTGCCTTGTGGGGCTTACCTTGGAGGCGGACCCTACCACTCTTCCAGCGTAGAAAGTGTGCTGACGGCCATTCGGGGCATTAAGGTCGTCTATCCCTCTAATGCCGCCGACATGAAGGGCCTTCTCAAAGCCGCTTTTTACGACCCCAATCCCGTCGTAGTCTTAGAGCATAAGGGGCTCTACTGGTCTAAGGTGCCCGGCACCCGCCGAGCTAAAACTCCCGAACCCAGCCCCGACTACGTCGTTCCTATCGGCAAAGCCCGCTGGGAAAAAACCGCCACCGCCGACCCCGCCTTGCTCATCATCAGCTACGGAATGGGCGTACATTGGGCCTGGATCGCCGCCGAAAAGTACCCCGACGCCATAGCCATTTTAGACCTAAGGTCGCTGGTGCCACTGGATTACGAAATGATAGCCGAAGGCGTGCGCCGCTACCATCGGGTGCTTATCCTAACAGAAGAACCGCCCGCACATAGCTTTGCGCAAGCGCTGGCCGGATGGATCGCGGGCAATCTCTTTGAGGCGCTGGATGCCCCACCTCTCGTCATCGGCAGCCAGGAAGTCCCAGCTGTCCCTCTCAATATAGGGTTAGAAAAAGCCTATCTTCCTTCGCCCGAGACCATCCTCGCCACTGTGGAGAAGCTTTTGAAGTACTAACGAGGGCCATTGACATGTCCCAAATAACGATTCGTTGTGCGGGGTGTGGGGCCGCAGTGCACTATGACCCTGCTTCGGAAAGCCTAAAATGCCCCTATTGTGGGCATGTAGAGGCGCTGCCCGCCACGCAAAGCCGCATTCAAGAGATACCGCTTCTGGAAGCTATTGAGCAAGTCCAGCTCCCTAAAAAGGCCATAGATCATCATCGGGTGCTGAATTGTCAGAGCTGTGGGGCTGCAATCGCCTATGATGAACGGCGCGTGGCTCGGCGATGCGACTTTTGTGGAGCGGAAACAGTGGGCGAAACCCTTTTAGCCGAAGAGCCCATGCAGCCGCAGGGCGTACTGCCGTTTCGCATTACTCCCGAAGAGGCCCAAAAAGCCTTTCAGGTATGGCTGAAAAATCTCTGGTTTGCCCCCTCAGACCTCATCCAAAAAACCCGTGTAGAGGAGCTCAAGGGCGTCTATCTACCCCTCTGGACCTTTGATGCGCAAGCACATGCCACCTGGCGGGCAGTCCCAGGCTACTACCGAACCCGTACAGAATCCTACTACAATCCCCAGACTCGCCGCCACGAGACGCGGCAAGTGCAATATATAGAGTGGGGCTGGCCCGTAAGCGGCAACGTAGAAGAACGTTTTGATGACATCGGGATCTCGGGACTAAAAAGCCTCCCTCAGCGCTATCTAGACGAGGTAGGAGGCTTTAGCACGGCAACGGATTTATTGGATTACGATGCGCGCTACTTTCTGGGTTGGGATGTGGCTCTACCCGACAAACCTTTGCCTGAGGCGTGGCAAGAGGCCCAACGCCAGATCCGAGAGAAGGTTGAGGCCTTATGTAAAGCGCAAATCCCTGGAGACACTTATCGGGACTTTTCTATGGAACTGCGGCTTTCGCAAGTAACGACGAAATTAGCTTATGTGCCTATCTATATTTTGGCGTATCGGTATGCGGGGAAGCCTTATCGGGTGGTGGTGCATGGCCGCACAGCCGTAGTGGGTGGAGACCGTCCCATCAGCTGGTGGAAGGTAGGCGTCTTGATCGCCCTCATCGTAGCAGGCCTCTACCTCCTGTGGAAGAGCGGCCTCTTAGGCTAATCTCCCAACTAAATGGCAAGCCTTTTGCTATATTTGCCACAGTGCGAAAAATCATCTGGGTAGTATGGGTAGGCCTGCTGTGGGCCAGCTCAGATTCTACGCGCAGGGCCTTCTCGCCTCGGGTTTTTAAGAAGGAGGTTCCTTTTCAACCGGGTGAAAAACTCGTGTATCGCGTACATTATGGCTGGCTCACCGCCGGCGAAGCTGTCTTTGAGGTTTACCCTAAACTCTACGTGGTTAACGGCCTTATCGCCTATGTCTTCCGCGGCAGTGGAAAAACCGCCTCGGCCTTCGAGTGGTTCTACAAGGTACGAGACTACATGGATACCTATGTAGATACCGCTCAAATGCGCTCTCTCATGTACTACCGTTATGTCAATGAGGGCGATTTTCACTTCGTAGATACGGTCTACTTTGATTACGAACGGATGGAAGTGCGAGGACGAAAAGGGACCTTCCCCATGGTAGATGGCGTCATGGATATGCTTGGAGCATTTTATTATGCTCGGCGGCTGGATATCCGCTCTATGCCCGACGGAACCCTAGTGCCCATCCCCGTCTTCTTAGACGACAAAATCTACAACTTAGGCATGAAAATCCTGAGCCGAGAAAAAATAAAGACCGACTTGGGAACCTTTCGGTGCATCAAGATTACGCCGCTGGTAGTAGCAGACCGAGTGTTTCGGGGAGAAGCCGAAATGATCATGTGGGTAACAGACGACGAAAATCTGATTCCTGTCAAGATCACTTCGCCCCTGATCGTGGGAAGCGTATCAGCGACCTTAGTGCGGTACGAGAACCTTAAGTATCCGCTTTCCTCCCGCATCAAGTGATTGGGGCATAAGCGCTCCCTCAGGCTCTCCTGCGTGGCTAAATCCCTCTTTTCACAAGTGCAGGTTTGGATATGCTGCTTGCCATCTCTGGGGGGTAGTTATTACCATTTGCAATCAAAAACCTTCTGAATGAAGAGAGGTTTTGGCGGCGGCCAGCCCTGCGGGCTGGCCGCCGCCTCATAAAACACCACCCACTCGCATTCAGAAACTCTTTACATCGAGCTAATATTATTCTGCGCAGGAAGTGGGAAACCGCTTGGCTCTGGGTAGGACTTGGTCATTTCTGCCGAAGGATAGCTACTTACTCGGATTTGTGCTACCTTTGCGAGGATGTTTAGGCTATTTGGACTATTATTGGGAATAGGTTTTCTTCCAGCGCAGGTGAAGCCGTGGTATGGGCTTCGGTGCGGTCTTAATTGGGGCCAGTATCACACGAAGGACCAGGCGGACATACGCTCGCGCGCCTACTGGGGCGGGGGTTTCTCAGGTGCTATTGCAGCCCAAGTGCTCTTAGCTGAGGATAAGCCGTGGGCCATTCAAGCCGAAATGGGCACAACCCAGCGCCGAGCCACCGACCGAAATCTTCTATACGATTACCGCTACAATCTCTGGAGCTTAGACTTTACGGCTCTGGGCGTCTGGCGCTGGAATCGTAGGTTTGAGGTTTTTTTCGTGGAGACGGGGCCTATGTCCAGTGTCTTAGTATATGGAAAGTACTGGGAGCGAGATAATTTGAGTGGAGAAATAGAGACCCGAAAGGTGCAATATGGACGTGGGGGCAATCGCGACCTTCGCCGGGGAGAAATTGCCTGGACTTTGGGGGTAAGCGCCGCTTACCTCGCAGGCCCAGGCTACCTCACCCTTGGTTTGCGATTCTGGCACGGGCTCAACAACCTCGGCGGCGGGCTCTTCCAACGTTGGCATAACTACGGCATCATGATGAACCTCATTTACTGGTACGACGATAGCCTCCGAGGAGAAGACTAAACTCCCCCTCCACATCCTCCAGAAAGAGGTGGATGACTGGATTCGGGATGTGGGCAAAGGGTACTTTTCGGTGCTCACGAATACAGTTATTCTCATGGAGGAGGTGGGCGAACTGGCCCGCCTCATAGCCCGCCACTATGGCGATCAATCCTTCAAAGCGGGGGAAAATCCCCACCCCGACGCCTTAGGTGAAGAAATGGCGGATATTCTCTTCGTGCTTTTATGCCTGGCCAATCAGACGGGTATAGACTTACAGGCAGCTTTTGAAAGGAAGTTAGCGCTCAAAACCCAGCGGGATGCAGCTCGGCATGAACAGCGAGCAGCTAAGAGGGCTTTGACTTCCACAAAAGGCTCAGACCCCCCAGAAACCCCGTTGGCCACAGATACCGATTGATTTGGTGGGTTGTTCGCCCATAGAGAAATACCTCCCGCCGTATCCCGGAAGCTATCCGCAGCTCCAAAAGGAGGGCGAGGTTCCCTATGACGGGCGGCATCACCTTGCGTACATCGCTCAGGGCGACGCGATTCCATTCCTGAATGGGCTGGCCGTCTGGCGTCTCGTACTCTAACATGAGCGTCTGTCCAAACGGAATAAGAACCTGGGGGCCGCCCCCCAGCGCCAATGCCCCCTCAGCGTCAAAGGTAAGCCGCCACAACCCTTCCATGTAAATGAAGTGCGTATAGGTATGAGCCTGGGCAATACCCTGGAGCGGCCGACCCGTAAGTGGAGAGATGTAGATACTGCTGTCTAAAATCAACCGCGAATGACCCATCAAATACCCGAAAGCCGGAGCCAGCCCATGGCGGAGCTTGCTTTTGCGACCCTCAAAAAGCTCTATGTGACCTGCAGCACCTACCTCTACACCAAGGCGCGTAAAAAACTGGGCATACTCCGTGCGATATTGATAAAGGCTGATCCCGCCTCGCACTCCGAAGGCATTCCCTTGTCCCCACACCAAACTAAAGAGCCAGAGACCCCTTCCAACTCTCCCCAAAAGCCTCCAAAGAAAGCCGGGGGTGAAAAGTTCATCAAGGTTCATCTATGCCTAAGTAGAAGCTGAGTTTCGCTCGGAAGTCTTTCAGCAGGCGTAGGTCGCGCTGGTCGGCGGCGAGCTTTTCGCCTTCGCGGAAGGCAGAGAGGGCTTTATCGGTTTGGCCTTGCATTTCGTAGAGAAGTCCCATCTGGTAGTAGGTAGCGGTGTAGGTGGGGCTGCGGCGCAGGGCCTCTTGGAAAGCGGCTTCGGCTTCAGTAAAGCGCCCCTGACCCATGAGCCAAACCCCCAGCGTGTGCGGCCAAAAAGGGTCCTCCGGATATACCTCCATCTGCTCCCGCAAATACGCTTCCCGGTCCATGCTTTCCCCTCAAAGATACGCAAAAGGGAAGATCTTCACAGCCCAATCCGCAGGGCTAACGCAGAGTTGTGAGGCTCTACTAAAACTGGGCCTCTTCGGTGGAGCCTTTCATGGCGGTAATAGCAGTCAAGCCGCCCGTAACAATCTCCTGTATCGCATCAAAGTAGCCCGTCCCTACAAAAGACTGATGTTTGACGGCTTTGAAGCCTTTTTCTTGAAGGGCAAACTCCCGACTTTGGAGGTCGGCGTAGCCTGCCATGCCGCGCTGCTGGTAAGCCAGCGCCAGTTCAAACATGCTGGTATTGAGGGCGTGAAAGCCAGCTAAGGTGATAAACTGGTATTTGTATCCCATTTCGGCGAGCTTTTCTCGGAAGGTGAGGAGCTCGGCTTCGGAGAGGAAAGCGCGCCAGTTGAAGGAGGGGGAGCAGTTGTAGGCGAGGAGCTTATTGGGATACTTTTCGTGGATGGCTTGGGCGAATTCTCGGGCTTCGCCGAGGTCGGGAGTGCTGGTTTCCCACCATAAGAGGTCGGCATAAGGTGCATAAGCCAATCCGCGAGCGATGGCCATTTCTACGCCTGAGCGAATATAATAGAAGCCTTCGGCCGAGCGGCCCCGGCTCTTATCTATGAAGGGTTCGTCCGCGGGGTCAATATCTGAGGTGATAAAGGTAGCGCTATAGGCATCGGTACGGGCGATAAGGATAGTGGAAGTGCCCAGGACATCGGCGGCGAGCCGAGCAGCAATGAGCTTCTGTATGCCTTCCTGGGTGGGGACGAGAACTTTTCCACCCAGGTGGCCGCATTTTTTCGCTGAGGAGAGCTGGTCCTCAAAGTGCACCCCAGCGGCCCCCGCTTCAATCATCATTTTCATGATTTCGTAGGCATTGAGGTTGCCGCCGAAGCCGGCTTCGGCATCGGCCACGAGGGGCACCAGCCAATCGCGCGAGGCGCCTTTCTCCGGGTTTTGGGCAAACTCAATCTGGTCGGCCCGCAAAAGGGCGTTATTGATGCGACGCACGAGGGTGGGGACGCTTTCAACAGGATATAGGCTCTGGTCGGGGTAAGTTTGGCCCGCCACGTTGGCGTCAGCAGCCACTTGCCAGCCGCTCACATAAACGGATTGGAGACCGGCTTGCACGGCTTGCACGGCTTGCAGACCCGTAAGGCATCCCAGCGCCGCCACATAAGGCTCCGTGTGCAAGGCTTTCCACAGGCGCTGCGCCCCACGCTCGGCCAACGGATAACTCCAATCATGTGACCCTCGCAGGCGAATCACATCTTCTGGGCGGTAAGGGCGGGTAATGCCTTTCCAGCGCGGATTAGTGCGCCACTCCTGCGCCAACTGAGCAACTCGGACCCGAAAATCGCCGTTATGAGAGGTAACGTTCATATGCATAACTCGTGAAGAAAGGAATGAAATCAGGCGCGTACAAAAGGTCTTGCAAAAGTCGTACCGCCTGGGAAGAGAGGTGAGAATGAGCTTTTTGGACTTGGCGAATATAAGACTCGTATAGGAAAACAGACACCTCTTGTCCATCTTCGGTACGGGGTGGAGGGGTGGCCCTTAGCCATTGAAAGAGTTGGGCGCGAGCAATTTCAGCCGTAGCCGCATCTTCCATAAGGTGGTGGATTGCCGCGGCTCCTTGACCCTGTAGCCAGCTCTCCAAATACAAAAGAGCCACTTCTATCAGCCGATACAGCGCTTCGGAAGAGAGAGGCCTCTCTCCCAAAGCTGGAAAAGCGGTGATCTGCTCAACCGAGACCTCCTTAGGAATGCGGTGGAGCTGATTGGGCGCCCCCTGAAAGGCATTGGCAAAAGTCTCCTGAATTACTGGCACCAGGTCGGGATGCGCCACCCACGCCCCGTCAAAACCCCGCTCTATCTCTAACTCTTTATCTGCTTTTACGGCTTGGAGGGCTTTTTCGTTGAGGGCGGGGTCTTTTCGGCTGGGAATGAAGGCCGACATTCCTCCAATAGCTAAGGCGCCACGCTTATGCGCCGAGCGGACGATTTCCAGCGCATAGGCCTCTAAGAATGGCTCCTTCATCGTGAGTAGGTGCCTTTCTGGCAAGAGCGGGCCTCCGATACGCAAAAGATGCTTGACGATGCTAAATAGATAGTCCCATCGGCCAGCATTGAGAGCCGTAATGCGATCCCGCAGCTCGTAAAGTATCTCTTCGGTTTGAAGGGCCGCCCCCAGCGTCTCTATGAGGACGGTAACCCGAATAGTCCCCAACGGAAGGCCCAAGTAACCCTCGCAAAAGGTGAGGAACTCATGCCAAAGACGAGCTTCGTCGGCATGTTCCAACTTTGCCAGATACAAAGCGGGAAAGCGCCCTCGCTCCAAAAGCGCCTCCGCATTGTAAAATAAATACACCGCCGCATCCAGAAAGGCCCCACTGAAAGGGCGGGGCAACAACTGCTTTTCCACTAAGTGGAGCCCTCGCGGCCGAACATGAAGGAAAGTGGGGGAAGTGGGGTCCTGTTCGTAGGTTTTGCCATCGGTCGTATGCCGGAGCTGGCCCCGCACGGCCTTATAGAGGGCCTCATAAGCCGTGAGGAGCTTAGTGGGGTGGGGCGTAAAAGCATCTTCCAGATCAGCCATGAAGCCATCGGCTCGGCTATTGAGGGCGTTGATAATCATTTTAGGGTCGGCGGGGCCTGTGATTTCCACGTAACGTTTTTGAAGGGGAGTGGGGAGGGGAGCCACCTGCCATTGGCCTGCACGAATGGTCTGTCGAGCGGGATGAGGGGCCGCAAGGCGCTCCGCCCGAGCCGAGAGCAGAGCCTCCCATCGCGCCCCAAACCCCGCTTCTATGCGTCGGAAAAAGTCTTGAAAGGCAGGACTTTCCAGAAACTCTGACGAATGCACGGGGCAAAGAAAAAACCTTCTACTCACTATTTGGGCGGCCTCCCTAAGTACCTATTTCTCTTGATGTCCGGTTGGGCTCTGCCGAGAGCGGGTCGAGTTTGGCGCAATCACAGCCGGCGGTTATTGACAAGCTTGATGAACTCCTCCAGTCCGACGATCCGGACCCGCTTAGCTTCCGGTATAAACCTGCAAAGACCCCCATTAAGGTAGAACTCCCTCACCTGCGGCGTCCAGCCCGTGCCGCCCAGGACTAGGTAAGCATCGTCACATGCTCCGCTCTCCAGCAGCTGCAGGAGCGCTATCACTTCAAAGGGGATCTTCTGCTCAGCCGTTCCAGCGACCTGCTGCCACTTGAGCGATACCACGATCCTGCGCCCGCTTGCCCGGTCGTGCACAAGGAGATCGGCTTTGTACGGGCGACCGCCCATCACCCTGCCGATGTAGGATTGCTTCTCGTACGGATAGCCCGCCAACTGAAGCGCAGGAAGTACCATCTCCTCCAACACCCGACCGGTTCTCGTGCTCCCTGGGGACATCCTCAAAGATCTCGCGTGGCAATGACCTCCCGTGCAGGGCTTCGGTCGCCGGTGCAGCTGATCCTCCTTGGAGCGTCTACGAAGGTGAGCCGAAAACCGAGCTGCTCATACAGCCGCACAATACGTTCGGTAGCCTGGTTGGAAAGTACTACGGGGCCCGGATGCCGCGCCAACCATTCGGCCAGGCGGACCTGGTCCTCCCAGCTGAATCCATCGGGACTATACTGGCGAAATTCCACGTCGTAAGGTGGGTCGGCATATACAAAGTCGCCTTCCTCCAGCGGTACCGACTCAAAATCCCCGCAGGTGAACTCCCACTGTGCTAGTACGGGCACGTACTTGGTGAAGTCGCGCCGGTAGGGGATGCTCCGGTAGCGCCCAAAGGGCACGTTGAATTCCCCCCTGCGGTTGAAACGGCACAGGCCGTTGTAGGCGGTGCGGTTGAGGTAGTAGAAGAGCTGTGCTGCCTCTTCGGAGTCGCCTTTGCCGGAGCGGACAAGCTCGTTGAAGCGTGCGCGGTGCTGGTAGTAAAGCCCGGCGTTATTCTCCATAGGGATGGTAATCCGCAGTCCGCGCTGCAGCCAGCGGAAGAAGTTGATAAGGTGCGGGTTGATGTCGTTGAGCAGCGCTCGCTCAGGCTGGAGTCCCAAGGTAACCGAAAGCCCGCCGCAGAACGGCTCAACGAGCCGACGATGCTGATGCGCAGCCCACAGCCGCCTAAGATAGGGAACAAGCCAGCGCTTGCCTCCCGCCCACTTCAGGGGAGGTTCAAGGGCGTGTCGGACAGATATAGCCCCCTCCTCAAACAGCTTGTCCATCTGAGATGTCCTAAAGTTACGTATTTGACTGCGTATCCCCTCCCAAAGACCTCCGGATACTTAGCGACCTGGGCGGGAAGCGGCTCATCATGACGAATCAGAATGACCCGATAGCCCCGAGTTTGGAGTTCGGTGCGAATACTCTGATCACGGCTGGCTTGGAGGGGATGCTCGTACACTAGCCCCTCACAACAGACGCATACATTCGGCTCCCAATGGGGGGATGGGTAAGACTTATTTTTCTGGGCTAGCCCACCCCCCGCCGCCGATCTGCAGGCGGACGTAGGGCATACCGGGGCTCACCCGCGGACCGTCCGTAAGACGGCGCCCTTCAGCTGTCTCCCAGTCTTTCCAGGAAGGCCCCGTCAGGTATCCCGCCGATAGCCCCAAGAGAAAGCCCCTAAGATTCTTTTGCACCTCTATGGAAGCACCCGTAAGCATACCGCCCGTACTCAGAGACTGAATAGGGGCATGGGTAGCAGCAATCTGCCCAAACGAAACCGCTGTCCCATCGTCCCGGATTTGGAGGGTCAGGCCTCCTCCACCTATTATACCCACCGGCATGATGATAAAACCACCCCTCAGGGGGAAAAAGTAACCCAGCCGGGCCCAGCCAGCGCCCCCACTTACCTTACTGCCGAAGAAGTAGCCGCCTTCACCGCCGATATGGATGCGGCCCAGGTAGCCGCCTCCTCCACCACCAATGCCTGAAAACCCACTCGGCGCCGAAAAGGAAAGCCCCTGTGCTCTAAGTCCATCCACTACGGGCCCCAGACCCATAAGCCCTGAATACTGCGCCCAAAACCACCCGCCACCTCCATACAAACGGGTGCCCTGCGCTTGCAAAAGGCTAACAAGCACTACGCTCAGAGCAGCTTTAATAGCCGCAGACATTCCAGCGAGCCGCATGAGACAAAGATAGATAAAAAAATCCCACCACCGGATAGCTATAAATCTTTCCTCTGTCGCCTGAGCCTGACGACGAAGGATAAGCCCTGAAGCCAGTAGGATTATGTGGGGCGAGCAGACTGAGAGTCCTTTTGAGAGCCCCGAATAGGTCTCGGGCAAGCAGCAGGGAGCATTCGTCTCACTGTCAAACCCCACCCTCACCTATCCCACTCCGCTCACCCAAGCCCTTCTCCTTGCCCACCCTACCGCTCAGAAAAGCCCCTAACCCCCCTCCCCTCAAAAAATCCCCCCTACCCCATACAGACTTTAGGCGGAGGGGGTTTTCTGCTGCGCAAGGGAATCCTTCAAGGGCAGCTTATTGACAAAGTATAGCATCTCGTACAAGATGGCATTGAGGGGCATGATGTATTCGTAGTTGTTTCGTCGGAGGGAGATGTAAAGGGTTTTCTTTTTTTGCCAGAGTCCCAGTTTGCTGTACGGAGTCTGGAAGGACTCACTCTCATACAGCGAAAGGGCCAGAATAGTGAAAAGGAATAAGTTTTTCTTCTGGATGTAGAAGGTTTCTTTTTCCCAACCGGGCGCTTCTGTGGAAAAGACTTGGAGGTGGGAGTGGTAAAACTGACTCTTATCCTCAACAAGCTCAAAGCGCCCCTTGACCTCCGCCGGCTTGAGCGCAATAGCCGTAGTAAGCTTATCGTTTGAAACCCTAAGCCGCTCCCGCAAAGTCCTAAACTCGCTTGAATAAATCACCATACACTCTTCTTGCACCTTCTCCGTGATATACGCGGTCGGAAACTCCGAATACTCCACAAAAATACTTTTCTTGCGAATCTCGTCGCTTCGCTCGGCATGGTGTATGGCTTGGTGGAGGGGCGAATCTTCCCATGAGCTAGCCGTAATAAAGCAAAAGCGCACCTTATCCGAGCGGGCCTTTTCTTGGATTTCTCTCAAAAGATAATCCTTCTCGTAATTCAGCCCCCTCGTAAGAAGGATGGTTTTGTAATACAGGTCTATGCTGGCTTTTTCCCCAGTTACCCGCAGTAGATAAATCTCATACAGAAAATGCCGCAAGGGTTTTTGCTCCTTTTCCCCCCGTTTGTAACAAAACCCCGCAGAGGGCTTCTCTAAAAAAGTATAAACCTCCATGTCTTCTGGCAGCTCGAAGCCGCCAAAATCAAATTCCAGCGCCTTGGAGTCTTTTAGAAGGCTAATAATGAGATTCTTGTAGATGGCTTGGAGTTTTCTCGCCTCTTCTGGGTCCTTGCAGTTAGCGATTTTTTCTATGGTGGAGCGATTGAGGGTTTGCACAGGGAGGCCAAAAAACTCATAGATAAACGAAAAATAGTCCCAAATCGTATATCCCCCATTCTCCTCCCTGATATCGGTATTTAGCAGCATAATAACCCCCGGGCTCCTGTCTTCTACTTTTCTTATGCGCCTTAGGCTCTGCACCCGACAAGCAAAGTTGAGCAAACTGAAAACCACCTCTATGGAATCCTCATGCTTTACGGGACCGGAGGGCGGGTTCTTAAGTACTTCGTTGATATGGTTGAGGTTGTAGATTAGCCGGTCTATGGGATGGATGGCCTCTATTTCTATTTCAACGCCTTTGAGGAATCGCCGGCCCACTTCCTGGTGAAGTAGCGAAAAGCCTTTTTTGAAGTCCTCCAGCTGCTGCTCTAGGCTCTTTTCGTAGAAGAGATACAGGGTTATTTTCTTTTTGGGGACGAGGAAGGTGCCATAGCCTACTTGGGCTAAAGCTGGCTCTTTTTCCTTTTCTACGAATACGGCAATAGCCTTGTCTGGGGCCTTTCCTTCCTCAATCTTTTTTAGAGTATTTCGCCAGTCTTTTCGGAGGATTTCCAGGAAGTCTTTGTGATAGACTTGGTAGAAGGGCTGGAGAAATTCTTCTTGTTGGAGGCCTCGATCTTCGTACCAGTACTTTAAGTCCTTCCAGAGGCCGCCTTTTTCTTCTTGGAGGCGTTTGACGACTTCGTCGGGGGTGATTTTGCGCTCAAAGAGGCCGGCCCTGCTCAAAAGGAACGCCCCCTCAAAGTCCTTAAACTCAAAAGGCGCGATATACCCTAAAGCCCTTAGGAGATAGGGCCACTCATTGACAAATCCAGATGGCAAGCCAGCCTCGCAAATATCAATAAACCTATGGACACTATACAAATAATCTCGCACTTCTTGCTCTTCGGTGAGGTTCTGCCAAATCTCCACCACCCGCTTCCGAGCTTCCCAGATCTTTTGCCGCGTTATTTCGCCGGCATCTATGCCAAGTAACCGCACAAATATGAGCCCCGATCGCCTATCCACCCCTCCTTTCCCCACTTTCCCAAACACAACGGGAAACCTCTTGCCTTCCCTATATCGCGGGAAACTCAGCTCTTTCTGCTCATAACGCCATGGATTATGCCAAAGCACCTCCTTTACATCGTAACGGGCCTCTCCTCCCAGCTTGACATGGGGTTTTTCTAAGACCTCGGCGAACTTCTCCCGCAGCTCTTTATACCTTTCGGATTTTTTCGTATCAATAAGCTCGCGCACAATCACGGATAGATTGGAGGCATAGGCCCCCTCTCCAAACCAAAAAAGTCCCGCATGAATAAAATCCCGCTGCGTAGGCTGAGCCAACACAAACCAAGAGAGACATTCAGGATGGCTAAGGCCTCGTATCTCAAAGCTACTCATATAGATTCATCCATGAGGCGTTTGACAAATTCTATGGGATACTTGGCAAATTTACCACTTAGAACCTCTTTGTACGGATAATCTTCGCCTAAGGGGATGCATGCGTATTCGGCTGCATCTGTGGTGCGGGCGCAATGGGTGAGGGGACGATGAGTCCCTAAAATGGGCCTTACGCCCCCTCGCCCCATGCGCTTATCTATCTCAAAGGTTACCTTATCCCTCTCCCCCAAAAAATGACGCGTAAGCACCCAAGAATACACAGGCACCAGCGTCGGCATAGACTTGAGAGTCATGGGCAAAGCCGTATTTATGATGCTTCCCAAAAGATCCGCCTTTTCTGGGTTATGCCTCTCCAAGAAAGTCTTTATGCCTTTGAATAAGCGCTGAATAGATTCGCGCTGTTCGTTACTAAACCCAATCCGCACCGGCTGCTTCTCAAAAAGTAAGTAGGGATGATAGTAGGAAGGCTGGTTATTCAAACCTATATTGACCACATACACATAGGTCGCATTCACGAGCTTACGGAGTAGCACTCTAATTTTTTTCTGGACTCTTTGGTCCTTTTCTAAAAGCGCCACATTCTCCAGAAATCCCAGAAGGGACTCCAAATCAGTCAAGTGATTAGGCACATAAGTAGCTCCAAACTGGCTCGGAATAGGCACGAGCATTGGCCCTTGTTGAGCACCCCGCAAAAACCGCTTGACAATAAGGGAAATCACCGCATCCAGTTCCAAAATCTGCTCGAGGGATTGCTTTTTTAGCATTTTTCTGAGAACGGCCCTATCTAATACCTTTCCATCAAGGTAGTGCTCAATACCCTCTATCTGATTGCCTCTTACAGGGGTTATTAGATAGAGGAAATGCAGTTCTTTGGGTTCGGCCTCGGTTTTTTCGTCGCCCCGAGCCCGAGAGATCGCCTGCAAAAGCTCCACCAGATTCTTCTCTATGCCCCACTCCTGCACTATCATGTAAATCTTGGACACGGGCTTCTTCGGACGAGATAAATCCACCCCCCGCGACAGAGTAGATGTAGCCAAAATAATGTCTTCGGTTCCCTGATTGATTTGCTCTTGGCTTCGGCGGGAGTCTGCCGTGGCTAAAAGACAAGTGTATCCCTCCCTCCTAAACCCCTCCATAAGATGAATAAGTCGTGCCTTATCTTGCAAAAATAAAAAAGCTGTGTGGCTATCCTTATCCGTAAAGGTCTGCTTGACATAGTTGATGACAGACTCATAAAACTTCTCCCTTGTCTTCTGCCGGGGCAGTTCAAAAAACTTTTTTCTTATTTTTATCTCTGGGGCAGGATAACCGTGTTTAGCTCGGGCCTCCACCCGAATGCCACCCACATTAAAAACCTCCCGCTCCTCATAATCACACACCACCATCGCCTCCGGCATCACCTGAAACAGCTCGTACTCCTCCAAGAGCTTCTTGAATAAAGAGGCTGAATAGCCATTCGCATCAAAAAGATACAAAGAGCCCTTGCCTCCCTTAGCATGGAGCCTCTTCAAAAATTCCATAAGGTTCATTATAACGGGGAGACCATTATTGTGGCCCAAAAACTCGTCCATGATGATGTGAAAATGAGCCTGCTCTACTATTCTTGGGGAGAGTAGCTTATTCAGGTGGTCTATAGTAGTTCCGTGGGGGGTTTCGGTAAGGGCCTGCTGCGTAGCTAAGGCCCAAATAATGTTTCCATTGCCTCCGAATTCCTCACGAATCCTGTTTATCGTTCTGCGCAGGATACCCGAAGTGGCGCCATGATCTTTTTGGTAGGCATCGCCTATATTTTTTACATATCCTTGGGTGGAGGCGGGAAGACGTCGTTCGTAAATGAGTTTTACATTGGGCTTGTTTTGGAGGACGTCATATTCTCTATCCAGAAGGACTTTTCGGGTGGCGAAGTAAAGTACGATATGGGAGCCTGGTAGATTGAGAATAGCTTCTCGGGCGGTGGTGGTTTTCCCCGAGCCGGCCGAATGTAAAAGACACAAGACCTTTGGAGAATGCTCTTGAGCTACGAAGTTTTGGATAGCGTCCCTTACATCCTCTCGGGCGATATGAATGGAGCCCGGCTTAAGGGTAACGACTTCCGTTTCCCGCTCCTCCATCTTCTCCCGAAGCTTCTTTAGCTTCTCCTCCACCTCTTTCCCCAAACGCTCCCACCGAGTCACTGTAGAAACCTCTAACTCAGAGAAAGACCATTCCTTATCCCGCACCTTTCTATAAAGCTCCCGAACCCTCTCCCGATAATCTAAAAGCTCCTCACCCCCATAATAAAACCGCGCTACAAACGGCTCCGCCAAAGGATATAAAAGGGAAAGAGATACCTCCGATATAGAGGCCAGCTTCCCCCGTCGCCCCTCCTCACATAAGTAGTCCACCGCATACGACACCACCTGCACAAATCCCTTTAGCTCAGGAGAAACCTCTTCCAGATCATAAAGTTTGCCTTCAATGTCCAAGAGCCTATTTACAAATCGCTGAAAGCTAAACTCCCCCAGCGAGATATTTACCGGCAGACCGGCCACCCGAAAAGGAATACGCGGCTTAGAACCACCCTCTAAAATAGACACCACTTGCCTATGGGCACCCGCCAGCTTGAAGTCTATAACATGCAAAACATTATCCGCTATAAACATCAAATCCGCATTCCAATAAACCCCCGCCAAATCCGTCTCATTTCCAAGATGGTACCTAATCAGAGAAACGTTCCGAAAAGAAGTCCCGTAATAAAGTCCCTCATAGTATCCCACCAGAAAGAGAAACATCAATAGGTTCTCCTCGCTAAACCGCCGCTCCGTAGTGAAATCATCCAGATGGTCGGGGACTATTTTCTCTAAGGTGTCGAGGGCGCGCTGAAAACCCTCCACGGCGTCCACTCCCGGAAGGCTCCTTAGGAACTCAAAAACCGATCCCGCCTTAAAGCGCTCATACTCTTCTTGGGGGAGTAGCTTCCTGAGGAAGCCCAGCTTGAAGGCCCCCTCATAAGCGTAACCCAAAAACTGGACTTTCTGAGCAGACATAGACTAAAAGGGAGTGCGTATATAAAGGTACGACTACGCTTGCAATGTCGCACGCCTTCAAAACTCTTCAAGTCCAGCCTCCTTACGAACGAGGGCGCCTACCTATTCACGGGTTTTGTAGCAAGTGCGAAAATATTACTATGCGAAACCGGCGCAATATCTGGAAAAGCAAACCCAGGATGCAGGGGGAAAATCCTCTCAAAAGTTCGGCAGTTTTTCCGGTTTTTATGTATGCTTAGAAGAAAGAAGGGGGAGGGTAGTTTTAGAGCGGATAGGGGAAGGGGAGAGAGACATGTTTGTAGGCGGCCGTTTGAGGTGGTGCCGATACCGAGGTATAGGGGTTCGGAGGTAGTTCATAGGATGTTAGCGAGGCTGGGTCGACGTTGTCATAGGCGGGTGAGGGCGTTTCTGAGAGGGGCATATAAGAAAGTACTGGGGGGCCGCATCGGTACCCTCCGGCAAAAGGTGCAAGCCTATCTACGGCATGAGCTGAAAGCGATAGATGCGCTGGTGCGGCGGCTGATTCCTGAGCCTTCTAAGCGGCAGGAGGAGCACCGGTGAGGGTTTTCTCTTGGGGGCAGGGCGATGAAGGGGTGCGGGGCGAGTGGAGCGAGGTGTTTGGGTGGGTGTGGGGGTGGCTTTGGAGGGGGGGCTGTGGGAGGGTTGAGGGCCGGCAAGGCCAAAGGGGGCTGTGGGTGGTGGGGGGGATTTATGAGCGGGGAGTGCCTTTAGGGGGCGGGGGTGTGGGATTTTCGCGTTGGGATGCGGAGGGTGGTAGGGAATGTCGCCGGGCATGATGGGGCCTTTGGGGGTGTTCCCGATCGGTGTCCCAGCGGACGGGGTTCTCGGCGATATATTGGCGGATGCGGCTAAGCGAGAATTCGTCGCGGATGATGTGTTCGTAATAGTTGCGCTGCCAGACGGGGGTGCCTGGGGTGCCCCGCAATTCATTGATCCGGCGTGCGGAGAAGGTTTTGAATTGGCGGACGATTTCCGGCAGGCCGTGCGACGATCTTGTAGGGGCAGGTTCCAAACCTGCCCCTACGGAACCGGGGCCCGCGGCGGGACCAGAACCGGCGGTGGGACCGGGATCGATTGTTGTAGGGGCGGGTTCAGAACCCGCCCCTACCGAACCCGCCCCTACCGAACCCGCCCCTACGGAACCGGGGCCCGCGATGGAACCCGCACCTCCGGCGGAACCGGGACCCGGGGTGGAACCGGAATCCGCGGTGGAACCGGGACCCATCGTTGTACGGGCGGGTTTGGAACCCACCCCAATACCCCCCGCATGGTCGGTGATAATAATGATGCCATGTACATGGTTGGGCATGACCACAAAGGCATCCAATTGCACATTGGGTACATGATTGGGGAGGTCCTGCCAGGTCTGCACGACGATTTGGCCGGCTTCATTTAGATGCATCTCTCCGTCTATGATTTCGCCGAAGAGGCATTCCCGACCGTGGGTGCAGATAGTGATGAAATAAGCCCCTGGTTGGGTGTAATCGCACCCCTTTAGGCGGATGCTGCGGCGGTGGTGCCTTTGGGGGTCGTAGGTCATAACCCTCTCTGCCCCAAAAACCGTTCCATTTCCCGTGATCCCTTCTTCCCCCAAATCAATCCCAGTAGCAGCTCGCCCCCAAATCGGCAAAGGGTGTGACATAAGGAATGGACCAGACGCAGACCATCCGCACCCTTCCCAAAAGACCCCGCAGGTGACACAGGCCGGAAGGGCACCCCCACTAAAACCCACTGAGTCCCCTTTGTATTAAACGGGGCGGTTCTCACGCTTTACAACTCCCTCGGCCTGCCGATCCTGACAGCCCTCCTCTCTCGCCCCTCCTGCGAGATACCTCTCCCCCCTCTTCCCAACGGCCTTTACCTTATTCAACTTCGCTTCGCTTCTACCTCTGTCCTTTGGCCCCTTTGGCTCCTAAGGTAAACCCGCCCCAGCCAAGGGCCCTTCTATTTTATCTTATCCTAAGCCTACAGCCCTCCTATAAGCCCTAAAGCCTCTCGGTTTTCCGTCCATCCCCCCAGCCTTCATTCCATCTGGCCGTATCAAGCGAGAGCTTAGGGGTGCGGCCCCCCCTCTCTTTTGCCTTGCGTATTCAATGGTATGCGTTGGCATGGGCTCCGCTCTCCCTCTTAGCTTCCGTAGGGTTTTCCACCCGGAAAAGCAGGATAAGGGCGAACTCGTATGCCCCCTGATCCGCCCCCAGCTAAAAATCCGCAAGCTCACACCCTCCTCCCCCTCCCTCACCACTGCCTACTCCTCCGGAACGCCCCCAAGGGACTCCGACATTTTTGCCTTGCGCGAAAAACGTATAGCCTGCAATGACCTCCCTTAAGGCACTCTCAGCCTCCCCATCCCCGGCTTTTATGCGATTTCGTACTTCTGCAAGCGAAGTGCCGAATGCAACCTTATGGCCCTTTCTGCACAATCTTCACAAGCCGCCTTTGCATAAAAAACTGCATTTCCGACGTATCCCTAAGAAGGCTTTCGCTATAGGCGGTTTCGATACAACTTCCCCTCGTATGACCCTTCTCCGTAGCCTATTAGAGATTTTTTGGAATCAGGGGGCCGCTTTGGAGCGGAGAAGTACTCCCTCTACGCCAAAGGGTGCAACCTTTTTGTTCGTCTACTCGTATATAACCCCACACGGGGCTTGTCGCTTTTGGTTCGCTGCGCATCTGCGTCTGCATCCGGTTCTCGAGAGTCGAGTTTTTATCGAGCCCTCCTTAGGAGAGCCTCATCCTTACCTCATTTGCGGGAGCACCCTTGGCACATTCCCAATCCTGAATCCTGAAAAGGAGCCGACACTGCCTAAATGCTCTTTCAACTCTACCCCTCCTGAAAAAAACCAAAAAGGATATGCGTATGCATGAAAGTGGAACTGCGCCGCATTCGTCGGCGGGAAAGACGCCAGCCAGCTACCTCCATGAGGAGGTAGTGAAGAACCTTCCAAAAGGAGCGATGGAGCTCCTAATTGCTTTGAGTACACCTGCGCCAAAGGGATTTTGGGGGATCCCGACCCTTTTATGGGGGCCGCCCGGTAGTGGGAAGTCTTCTTTCGTAGAGAGCCTGGGAAGAGAGGGTTTTCCCGTTTACACCCTCATTGCCAGCTTGCATGATCCGACGGACTTCAATGGCCTGCCATTCGCCAAGGGGAATCGCACCCACTTTTTAGTCCCTGCTTGGGTGGAGGATTTTGAAAAACATAAGCAGGGTGTTCTGTTCTTGAATGAGATCAACACGGCTGCGCCGGCGGTGCAGGCGGCCTTGCTTCGGTTGGTGTTGGAGCGGCGTTTGGGAAGTTATCAGCTTCCGGCAGGGGTAAGGGTGGTGGCCGCAGCCAATCTGCCCGAATGGGCCCCCCACCACTGGGAAATCGCTTCACCCCTCGCTAATCGCTTTCTGCATATTCAATGGGAAATGCCAGTCTCTATCTTCCTTCACGCGCTGCTTCACCACTATCCTAAAGGTCAGCCCTTCCCCATTGACCCACAGGCCCACGCCCAAAAGGTAACCCTTTGGAAACAGGCCGTAGTCGCCTTCCTCAAACTTAACCCCGACTACCTCCAAACCCATCCTACCCATACCTCCCTCGCTTTTGCCTCGCCCCGAACCTGGGAGTACCTCATCGCTCTCTTAGCCACCTGCAGCCTCTTGGAGTTTCTCCCCATCTACCACCGCTTTGACGAGGAAACCGTCCGTGACGTCCTTCAAAGGCTCGTCTATGGCACAATCGGAGAAGCGGCCGGCGCGGCCTTCATGGAGTTTTTCTACGAGAGGCTCCAAATCCCTGAACCCGAGGAAATCTTAGAGGGACGCGTGCTGATACCCGCTTCCCTTCGGCCGGACCAAGCCCAGACCCTCCTAAAAGCCCTCACCCAACACCTCCAACAAACCCCCCCTGCCCATCCCCGCTTCCCCGAGCGCCTCACCCACTTCCTCCAAGCCCTCCTCCAATTCCTAAAAAATAACAACCCCACCCTCGAAAAAACCACCTTCGACCCCCCCCAGGAGTCAAATGACGACATCGCTCCTCTAAATGGTACCAGTAGGGCTGATATCATATTCCCCTTCCTCCGACAGCTTATGCAAAACGGCTGGCTCAAAGATCACGCCCACTCCGAAGCACACATAGCGCTCCTACGAGAGCTAAGCAGTTACTTCAAGGAGCTTCAAGCGCTTCTGAGAGAGATAGATCCGACTCCGCCCAACCCTGAGGAGATTTTTCCTGACTTTGAAGATGACTCTGATGACCTCCCATTCTGAAAAACCTCTCAAACTCCTAAGCATATGAGCTTCAAAGGTGTAGAGTTAGAGATTCGGGTGCCCTGCACTAATGGCGAGGAGCACCCCGTACGAGTCCGCTACACGGACTGGGATGCCATATCCTGTGAAGTCGTCTACAATCCCTGCCAAGAGAAGGCGCATGACTCTCCTGACAGTCCTCCCCCCTGCATAGAAAAGCTCCAAGATAAGCGGGTTTATAAAGACTCCTGGGAGCGGAAAAAGTCCATTTATCAAGACCTCTGGGAAAAGCCCACCCACAGACTCGCTCTCCTGCGGGGACTTTCGGAGGAGAAGGACCCCGCCGCCGCTCAAATGCTCCTCAAAGCCTTAGAAGACCCACACCCCACCGTCGCCTTCACCGCCGCCGAACTCCTCGGAAACTTTCCAGACGACCCCACCATCTCCGAAGCCTTAGTGGAGAAGATTATCAGCATCTTACGGACTCTGTACGAGTTTGAGGACAAAGAACCACGGGTGAAGGACAAGCGCGGAGTCTACTTCCCAATAAGTCGACCCGTACTAAAAGGCCCGATCCCGCTTGGGAGGAAAGTTCTCTCAGAGTTACTTTTGAGGCGGCGGCGTCGGCCCTCGTTTATGTGGGTATTCCAGATCGCTTCCTTCAGGCTAAACTTCGGGCCGCCATCCACGAGCTAATAGGTCCCTATGCCAAGGTCTACTTCTCCGCGCGACGCACAGAGTACAGGGATGTATCCCTATCAAACCGGGGTGTGGACTCCCTCATCATAATGGAGCGGGTATTGTCGGTGCTCAGGAGCGTGCTAAGTGTGGTAGGGTCGCTTGGGGATGTGCCTGTATTTGCGGCCGCAGGCATGCCTATGGAGGAGGATCGCCTCGGCAACTTAGCCAGACACTGGCACAAGCTCTCTAAGGAGCAAAGGCTTCAAGCCATGCAAGCCATGAGAGCATTTAAGGTTTTCTGGTACAGATGGCACCGCCTGAACACAACCTTAAGACTAAAGTAATGTGAGCACCCTCCTCATCACCTGAGGCTTTGGTACGGGCGGGACGTTCTCATGCAGGGAAGGGCTTGCCGTGGTTTGCAAGGACGCCTTATATGACCCCTTATGGAATCACCGAAAACCTACCAGGTCTTGCGGCCCTTGACCAGTAGGGGCGGGTGTATTTCAATCTGGCATACGCAAAAGGCCTCGTCGATAGAGTAGAAGCACAGGAGCTCCCATTAGAAGAAGCCCTCAAAGATGGAAGAAAACCCCCCAAATCCCCCGCCAGCCAAGGCCAAAAATGCTTATAACTTAGGAGCTTCCCGGGGATAATCCTTTACTCTTGGTCTTGAGGACTTTTTTGCTAGGGAACTTCCGCCCTGAAGGTAATTTTACATCCAGAGGGCATGCCGGGACAGGGCGCAAGGCGACTAAGAGTATCATTCATTAGTCTCTGTATCCTGTCTATGATGGCTTTCTGCCTGTGCTCTAAGAAGTCATCTATTTTATTACCCGCCATCGCCTTCTGTGCGTCTGAGTTTATAAGATGACCCTCCAAGAGATCTGAAAGAGAGGGATGGGGTGAATAAGTAGAACAAAGATAACTAAGGTCGGTTAGAATGCTGCTTGGAGTTTTAGATTTCTTTTTCTTGTTGGCACTCTCTGAAATTAGAGTTACATTTAGAATGGAATTTTTGATGATGTCTATGGGGATCCCCATTATGGATCCGGGATAGGAAGTACCTTTCGGAGGACTTTTTGGAAAGATATGATCCTGATTGAGCTTTTCTGGAGAAATTTTTTTCAGTTTAGGAATACTTGGTCCATCATTCAACCAGTCTAATGCTTCATCTTTGTAAATTATGTTAAGAACGCCCCTAAATATCGCCTGACCCTGCTTTGTCTTAGCAAGGTCTATAGAGATGGTTTTTCCACAATACTCCTTGAAGAAGTTAGGATGCGCAGGGGAGCTGGTTCCAAGACTATCTACCCAAGAACGAAATTGATTTACATCTGTTTCGCTTGTGGTATCCGGAGTCGACGAGTAACGTTTATCAAACACACTTATCCAGTACCAGAAATCTATCATGGCCTCCACACAGTTCCTGTGTGCACGAGCATTTGGATGGTATTCCGCAACATGGAGAAAGGCAGCCAATACTGGGAGCATTGAGCTATAAGGCATGGAACTCTTCTGTTTACTCGGGTCAAAGCTATAAACTCCATACTGTTCTCTTAGCCTCTCAAGCGCCCTTATGTAACTCTCCTCAGCGTACTTCCACACATCCGAGAAAGCGGCTGCGGCACTCGCAACACTTATTGGTACCCCCCCGATTGTCGCAACGGTTCCCCCCTTGGTTACTAGTTTAACTTTATCATCTATGCCCCCTAATATCTCACCCTTTTTGACTGTCACTCTCAGAATCAGTGCCATTGTCCGAAGTATATCTTCTCCCCTTATGCCTTTACCAGAGCCGAGGTAAGGTAAAGACCCCCTCATCCCTCTCAACCTACTTTTTAAGCTACCAAAAAGGTGCCTTATATTGCAATATTTGTAGAAGGCTGCAACAGCTATATCAAAGAGTCTAATTCTAATACCCTTACTATTTATTCTATCAAATGTGATTGCAAGGGTATTCAATAAGCTACCACTGGAAAATGCAGCCATTGAAGACCCGGGTCTCAGTTCTGATATAACAACCTGATAATTAGAAAAAATTTTATAAATTATTTCGAATAGTGCATTAGCAGCATCTGCTACGCCCAAATGAATTAAAGGCTTGTGGCTATTTAGCCAAGCCCCTATAAACGTTGGACCGGGGAATGAATGCCCCATACTCAAGGCCTCCAAGTAAATATCGTAAAGTTCCTGAGTGGTTAAGTATTCATGCCTAGTAATTTTGGATGCCTCGAAAGGCTCCTCGGGTCGATCATGTCTTACAAGTATGACGAATCCTTTACTCTTCCCGTGCGTCGGGGAGCCAGAACTACGGGAAACGCATCCTACCGCATTCTCCAATAAATTTATTGCCTTTCGTATGCTAGGCCTTCCCCCCATAGGTGTCGGTAGAAGAGCTAATGTTTCACAGTAGAAGATGTACAGAATAGATGTAAGACGCTGTTGGCCATCTATTACCAACATGGAGGATCTTAAGCGAGAGGAGCAGTCAAATCCTAAATAATTGTGGAGATCCGCTACTGATTGAAGATTCAGTGAAGGTATCATACCAGCATGCTCAACCACAGTAGGAACCCCTATGAAAATGCCTCTGTAAATGGAGTCTAATAATTCCACTACCTGCTTCTCACTCCAAACAAAGCCCCTTTGAAAGTCCGGTAAGCTGTACTTGCCTTGAATCAAATCTTCTAGAAGGGCAGGAATAGAGTAACTTGGATGTCTTAGGAGGAAGCTTGGCATGTAGCAAAGTAAAAGAAAAATTTCCCTCAAGGCATAAGCGGTTACAACCCCCAGCGGAGCCTAGAGGGGTCCTTCCAGGACTTATCGCCAGAGCTCCCTAAGCGAAACCCACAGCATTTGACTTCACGTGAAGGCCCCCCTCAGTAGAAGGTAATAAGCAAAGACTAAGAAGGAAAGGGGAAATACATAGTCCCCCTTCTTCTCCCGAGGGGCCCCTAACTCTTTATAAGCCACCCACCAGAGCATGTTTAGTTTAGCTCTCTCTTCGGGGGAGGCGGTGGGTCTACTCCACAGACCCCAGTTACGCTGAATAGTCTGATAGAGGGCTGAAGGTTGCGGCCCGCTCATGGGCACAGTGATGTGCATAGCCCCTTGCCCGGCCCAATGCAAATCCAACTCATGAAGACTAATGACCGGCTCCGCGTGCCAGATAGCAGGCCAGCTCTGGTAAAACCAAGCAGGCCGACGACAATAAAAACTTAGAAAGATACTCTCATAAGAACACATGACCTCTTCCTTGCCCAAGAGCAAGAAAATAAGCCGTTGATCCTTCTTCAGTAGATGATGATACACCCTTTCCTTACCCAAGAAAAGCACCGGAGCCTCCTCAAACGCCGCATATCCCTGATACTCCATAGGCTGACGGTGGATGAGCCTTTGCACCAGGCCTGCCTCCTTGCCCGTGAAGCAATAGTAAGCTATCCAGTTGGCCGCACTCTCCTCAATGACTCGCCCAAATGGAACATTATAAGGGTCTTTCGAAGTATCCCACAAACTCTCTTCTACATCTAACAAAGCATGCCCTAACTCATGATAATACACCATGTCCAAGACTAAGTTGGGGTCCATCCTCTCCGACTCAGCTGTCTTATGAATGCACTCACAACAGAGAAAAATGACCGGACCTTGGTGATTCTGGAGCACCTGCTTTGCTTCCTCCTGAGACCTGATGCCTTTTCCGGTGCCCATATTTTCAGGAGAGCGCTCCAATATCCTCTTCAGATCAGGAGGCTTAGGGAGGTATAAACCCATCGCAACAAAAAGCTCGTATGTTTCCCACTGCGATCCTGAAAAGAACTCTCTTCTTCCAAGTAAGAGCGAAAATAGTTCCCATAATCCTTGGGGAGGATTATGTCTATCTTCTACTTCTAGGGGAATAGCAGCGACCTTACGGCAATCTTCCAGAATTGTCTTGTCCACAAGGATAGCTTTGCGAGAGGGCGGGTAGATCGCGTACATTTGCCGAGAATTGACCAAAAAGACGGGAATAGAGGAGGCCACTTCACGCAGAGCCGTAGGCATCCTCTGCCAAAGAATAGGCCGAGAGAAATCAAAAGGAGAAAGGTCTTGGCATCCCAGGTTATAAATTCGTATAGTTGGTAGGGGATCTTCGGGTTTTGGCCTTTGGAAAGAGAAGTCGCTGTATCGGGCCCGGCGTGGAGTTTTAGAAGGCCCTTCCTGGGAAGGGTTTATGCTCTTAAGAAACATACGCTTGCGAGGAGAAATTGATTAAAGCCGCAGCAAACTCTTCCAGCGGAATCACATACTCGGGCTCGCGAGGGGCGCCTAATTCTTTGTAAGCCCGCCAAGCAGATAAGTTAAGGCTGGCCATAAAGGATGTAAAGAGAGCCCTGTGACGAATCAGGGTTTTTGGGTTCGTGGTCACCTTCACAGCCCCCCGAGAGGGACAGGCAAAGAGTAGAAAGAATGCCCTTTGAGCCACCCAAGCATCCCAGAGCGGTAAAGACAGAAAGCCTACCCATCTTCCCAAATCCATGATGAGTGAATCTTTGCACTTTTTCCATTCCTGCCGCTCCCGCATGTAGAAGAGCTTTCCCCTCACCCAATCTTCCAGTAACGTGCCTTTTACCAGTGGTAGCATTGGCGTGCTAGGTATCACCCAGGGAAGCTTCTGAGTCCTCCAAACCTCATAAAAACTCTTCCACGCACCAAGTTTCCCCCAGGGAAACTTCTGATCCATCCAACCCTCATAAAACTTCCTCAGGCCAGAACGAATGCCCCGCTGAGTGTTTTCATCCCAACTATTGGGCTCTGCCATGGGCAGCGGAAATAGAGGAATCTTGTGAAAAACTACACAACTCCGATACTCGGCGGGCTTATCCTTCATCAGAACTTTCCGAAAGAGAAGTCGCTCACGCCCACGAAAGTGTACGTAAGAGATCCATTCAGCCGCACTCTCCTCTATGATACGGCCCCAAGTTTCCAGATAAGGATCGTCCTCAGGTTTCTCAAAACACCGAACGCCCTTCAAAACCGCATGCCCCAGCTCATGGTAATAAACTTTGTCCAGAACAAGATTGGGGTCAATCCCCTTTTTTTCGGCAAAGCTTACTATTCGCTCGCAGCATAAGTAAATGTGGGGGCCCGTGTGATGTGTATATGCCTCTTCAGCCTTACTAAAGCCCAAAACCCCCGTCGGTGAAGAGTCATCCCTGCATTCAGCCTTTTCAAGAACCTCGGACGGAGCCTCAGGATTGCACACATACAGGCCCATAGCTACGATGCGCTTATAGCGGGACCATGAGGGACTGGGACCTTTACCCTTAGGGGAAGAGGGATCGGGGCCTTCATTCTCAGGAGAAGAAGGATCTAAATCTTGCCACTTAGGTGGATCATCAGAGTTTCTTCCTCTTTCTCTCCAGTCTTTTGCGTTTTCGGGGTCAATAACCTTCCGTCTCTCTGGAGGGTAAAGAATATCCATCTGGGCCTCATTGACAAGGAAAACGGGTATTTGGACCGCTTTATGACGAAGGGGGGTGCTCATGCGTGCCCATAGCTCCTCCCGAGTAAAGTCCAAGTACCTCGCCGCACACGAACCTAAGTTGTAAATGGTCGCTGGTAGAGCCTCATAAGACTTTGAGTCCATGCTCAAATATACGATATATCCCTCAAGCTACACTCCCCTCGGAGGAGTGCAGTAAGAGTTAGCGAATCTCACTTGACATTGCCAGAGTCTTTGTATATTTTAGGCAAACACTGACTTGAAATGCACTGGATGTCCATTTTAGTAGAGCCATGACTTCACCTGAAAATGAAACATGGAAAATACTGGATATGGCCGTAGCTCACACTTAAGATTGCGAGGAGTATCATAGAGCGGTCATCATGAAGCTCCTACAGGCGCAGCAGATTGCAAAGATCATCCTCTTTGAAGCCTCCCAAGATGCGTGGGGCGCATACGATATTACTCTCAGGTCAGGAAGGGATATAAGGCTGTATATGCTGTACAGAACAAAGCCAGACTATCCAAAGCCAGACTCTCCCACAAAGGGTAAAAGGATTTGGAATTTTAGCATATAAGGCCCCAGGCTTGAGCAGTTATGTAGCGAGTTAGAAGCAAGTCAAGCGGGCCGAGAGATTTGGCTGGCATTGATCTGCATGGACGGCTCACCAGAGGCCGATAGTTATATCTGCTTTCTTTCGCCCAAGGAAATAAGCGCTTTATGTTTATGTAATGGGACTCCTCCAGCAACAATCACGGTCTACTTAGAACCTAGAAAGAGGATGTTTAGGGTATACTCCACTACAGATTGCCCTGGCCGCGAAGTAGGCACTCAAGATAAGCCTATTATAGTAAGTAGGGGTAGAATAAACAACCTATCCTCTGATTCGGAAAGCTCCTCTGACTAGTCCATCTCTTGACTATTGCTCATCCCTTTTTCCCTTTACGCTATCCCATCCTATTTTTTCCACCTTATGCCACTGGCCAGTGAGGTCTTGAGCTAAAATGTCGGGCTCCTCGCTCACATATCCAATTGCCACTATCCCCAGCTGTCCTTCTACTTTGGGGAATTCCAGCGCTGGCAGCGTGAAAAGCAGTTCATACTCCTCCCCCCCATACAGAAGATAAGCCGTGAGGGGCTGCTCGTAGAGTTCGGAGACTTTTTTGGTTTGGGGGTGATAGGGAAGGCGGTCTAAAAACACCCTAAATCCGACTCCTGATGCCTCCGCCAAAGCATACAACCCCTTGGCAAGCCCATCAGAAAGGTCCACCATACTACTGGGTACCACCTCCACATCTCGGAAAAACCGCACCACATCTAAGCGGGCTTCAGGTTTGAGCTGACGGCTAATGATGTAGGTGAATTCGGATACTTCGGGCTGGAGGTTGGGATTGGAAAGGAAGACGGCTTTTTCTCGTTGAAGGATTTTGAGGCCGGCATAGGCGCCACCTAAATCGCCTGTTACGCAGAGGACTTCCTTGGGTCGGGCGCCTTTTCGACGGGTCAGGCGGCGCTTCTCCACTCGGCCTACGACCCCCACGGAGAGCCACAAGGCCGTACTCATGGAAATATCCCCCCCCATTACCACTACGCCGTACTTATGCGCGGCCTTCCCTATCCCCTCATAAATACCCTCCAAATACGCCGCCGAAACCCCCTTAGGCACCCCCAGCGCCACCGAAATAAAAAGAGGCTCCCCATTCATGGCGCAGATATCGCTAATAGCCGTAGTTACAGCCTTATAGCCAATGTATGGAGGCGCATGATACACCTTGTCAAAGTCAAAAAAGTCATGTAGCGTATCCACCGAAAAAAGCCCAAAGTAGTTCTCATCCCACTCCCACACAGCCGCATCATCCCCCGCTGAAACCGTGAGGCGAGGATGCTCCACGGGCACCTTGGCCAAAAGCCGCTTTATCAGCGTCTCCTCATCCATGCCCCAAAGGAAAAACGAAACCCTCTATCCTCAAAAACCCTCTCAAGCGTATTTAGCCTGGTTCTGGCCCGTCTGCGAGACTTAGAAGTAGACTGAAAAAAAGAAAATAAAGCGAGGTTTGTAAAATTACATGCGGAAATACATTTTTTCTAAACCCCAGAAATATTCCATACTTCAAAATCTTATCATGTCACGATCCTGCCTTATCAGCGCTAAGTGCAGAATTTCAACAATATCATCTTCCCGACTTTATAGCTAAGTTATTTTTCTTCATTTTATTATATTTCTTTCAGCAAAGGCCCTTGACCTTACAGATTTTTTGTACATTTGCGGCATGAGAAAGCTACGGAGAGGCTCCCAGGGGGAGCTGTGGAGGAAGCTGATAGAAACCCCTGCAAGTGAGCGCCTTACTGTGTTCAGCCAAGTAAGTCAGGGAGGGAGAAGGCCCAACGTCCAGGTTGAGTTTGAGGGCTGGACCCTCCTGCATTTGGCGGTGCATCAGGGGTGGATAAATGAAGTCCGATGGCTCTTAGAGGTAGGGGCAAACCCCTTCCTGAAAACACAGCGAAACGAGAGCCCACTAGAACTGGCTGTAAAGAGGGGAAACCTTGAAGTAGCAGGGCTCATACTAACAAAAATGCTAGATAAAGCGAAGGAGCATTCAATACACTACAAATACCTTCTAAGGGAACTGGCGAACTGGTACTTCTTCTACAAGGTAAATCTTTTCTTTCCTCAAGAAGAAGAATCTGAGGAACCTAAGAAGATTAGTTACAAGAGACGGCAGCTCCAAAAAAGAGCCGTGGAGATGATACTTAGGGTTTTCAAAGAGATTTTCACTGAGGTGAGCGAGGAGGAATTGAAAAAGCGAGGCTTCCAGAGCCGAACGATAAGTAGACTACGCTGGGACCCCCTCTGGGGTCGAAAAGGGTTTGGAAAATCCCCCCTTACCTGCTTCTTCAAGAGAGAACTCCCCTGTCGGAAAGAAGTATGTGGAGGAAAATACTACAGCATGAGCTGTAAAAGCGTCCTAGACCTCCTTTGTGCGGTAGTTTCCTTAGAGTGCTGCTTTCCCCCAGCCGAGGCGATGGATGCAATAGAGGAGTGTATGGCCAAAAGGCCCTCCTCAGAATGGACAGTGCCTTACTTCCTTCTTTACTGGGTGATGGAACTTCCCCCGCACCTCCGGAAAGAGATAGAGGAGTATTATGGAGAACACATAGCCAGAACCCAAGCCGTAAGGGAGGAGTTAGTCAAGATGTTTGAGGAGGGCATAGAAGTTACCTTAAGCGACGAAGTACAGCCAGTTCTTTACGAGAGTAAGGAGCAGAGAAAGTGGTACGAGGAGACCCTATGCCTACTAATTCCGCTGGATAGCTTTTATCTACCTCCTGAGGAGGATAGGCTTTCAGAGCAGCGTTATCGGCGGGCCTTGGCAGCCCTGCGAAAAGGAAATGGAAGTTTCCTGCGACGGGTTCGGGAGGGGGATTCCCAAAATCATCTCACAAAGCCTTCCTGTGACGGTCTTAGCCTCCCCCCAGCAGCCCCAGCTCCCGACTCATCCGAAGCATCAGATCAATGGGACGACGAGCCCGCTCAATAAGGTCAGGTGGGAGGGTTACCTCTGGCGCTTCATAAACCAGCGCATTGTAGATTTTTTCCAGGGTGTTTAGCTTCATGTGGGGGCAGGTATTGCAGGCGCAGGTGTATTCGGAAGGGGCGGGGATAAGCTCCTTATCAGGAGCGGCTTTGCGCATTTGATGAAGGATGCCCGGCTCCGTGGCCACAATAAAGCGTTTCTTAGGAGAATTCACGACATATTTCAGGAGGGCCGTGGTAGAGCCAATAAAGTCGGCTTGCTCTAAGACGGCAGGCTCACATTCAGGATGGGCTATAAGCTCTGCATCGGGGTTTTGCTGACGGAGGGCCCGAATTTTCTGGTGAGAAAAGATAGTATGCACCATGCAGACGCCATTCCAGAGGACCATGGGCCGGCCTGTTTTGCGCATTACATATTCGCCGAGGTTTTTGTCGGGCGCAAAGATGAGCTTCCAGTCGGGGGGGAGGTTTTGTACGATGGCCACAGCATTAGAAGAGGTTACAATCACATCACTCATGGCCTTGATGGCGGCAGAGGTATTGATGTAGCTTACGACTTTATGATCGGGGTACTGAGCCTTGAAGGCGGCAAAGGCCTCCGGCGGACAGCTATCCGAAAGCGAACACCCCGCATTGAGATCAGGAATAAGGACTTTCTTATGAGGATTGAGGATTTTAGCTGTCTCAGCCATGAAGTGTACCCCCGCAAAAAGAATGATTTCCGCATCTGTTTCCGCCGCCTTTTGAGAAAGCCCTAAGCTATCCCCCACATAATCAGCTAAGTCCTGAATCTCCGAATCCTGATAATAGTGAGCTAAGATAACGACCCGCTTTTCTCGCCTTAGTCGCTCTATTTCCGCGTACAGGTCTACGCCTAAAGGCGGCTCCACAGGTACATAACCGTAAGTAGCCACCATAGAATTTATCTCCTCCCGCGTTAACAGGGGTGTGGAAGGTGTGGAAAGCATAGTACGAACATAACAAAATTCCCTTATGGCGTGAGGAATAGGGTAGGGTAAGGGGAGCCCTTGAGGTGTGGAAATGAGGTAGGACGGGCGTAGGACAGGAGAGGATAAGGAAGAGTAGAGAAGGGGATTTTTCCCCTTGGGACTACCTTTGGGGGTGGAGTTTTGAGGTTGTCATTCGCAGGTTATGCCACGAGTTATCCACTGCATTCTCAACGATCTGAGCTATGAGCAGCGTGCCCATAAGATAGCCCTGACTCTAAGTACTCGGTATGAGGTGCTTTTAGTGGGGATAGCCACGATCAGGAAGCGTCGGCCCGTACCGAAAAGGCCCTACCCCGTTCGGCGGCTACTTGTGCCGGTGGAGGGGGGGATGCTGTTTTTCTTTTTGGCCAATTTGCGGCTGTTTTTATATCTCCTTCTTCTTCGGAGGTGGGATGGGGTAGTGGTAGCGGACTTGGATGCGCTACTGGGGTGCTATTGGGCGGCGCGGCTACGCGGAAAGAAGGTGATTTTAGATAGTCGGGAGCTTTATCCTGCTCTCCCTTCGCTATATGGGCGGCCTCTGAAGCGCTGGATTTGGAGTAAGGTAGAGGCCTGGCTTTGCCCGAAAGTACGATATCACTTTACCGTAAGCCCACCCATAGCACAGTATTATAAGGAGCGCTATGGCATAAATGCGTGGCTCATTTACAATATGCCCCTTAGGCAGCGGGGATTTGCAAAGGCCCGGCTGGAAGATAGGCTCTTGTTTTATCAGGGTGTCTTGCATCCTTATCGGGGCTTGGAGGAGGTGATTTTAGCGCTGCGGATGGTGCCCGGCTGGCGCTTGTGGATAGCAGGGGATGGGAGGCATCGGGCCTATTTGGAAGCAATAGTTAGGCAAGAAGGCCTACAGGATCGGGTGCTTTTTTTGGGGCTATTGCCCTATGAAGAGGCACTGGGATATGCTCGGGAGGCGACTTTGGGAGTTTCGGGGGAACTGCCTGTGACGGATAATCATCGCTACGCTTTGCCCAATAAGATTTTTGATTATGTTCAGGTGGGTTTGCCTATATTGGCTGGGGAGGCGCCGCTTATAAGGCGGTTTGTGGAGGCTTTTGGGGTGGGGTATGTAGTGGAGTCTTGGCAGCCCAAGCGGATTGCCGCGGCCTTATGGGAAATAGAGAAAATGAGGGAAGCTTATCAGGGGTGGGCTTTTAAGGCTCGGGAGGCTGCTCGGTACCTTCACTGGGAGGGACAAGCTGAATGTCTTTTAGCCCTAGTGGATATGAGTCTAAGAGGTGTTTCTCAACCTGGGCAAGAGGAAGTAGGAGTTTGCAAGAAGGGGGTGGAGCTGGCCAGGGTTTGGGAGAGTAGGCAGTAAAGCTGATGGCGGGGTAACTTTGCCCATCTATGGAGAAGGTATATCGGCCGCAGGCGGTAGAGGCCCGCTGGCGAGAGGTATGGGAAAGGTATCAAACTTACCGAAGCGTACCTGATGAGCGTCCTCCTTATGCGATTCTTATGCCGCCCCCTAATGTAACGGGCGTTCTCCACATGGGGCATGTGCTCAATAATACCATTCAAGATATTTTGGCTCGGCACTATCGGATGCGGGGTTATAATGTGTGCTGGGTGCCGGGTACAGACCATGCTTCTATTGCGACGGAGGCCAAGGTGGTGGCGGCACTCAAGGCTCGAGGGATAGATAAGCGGAGTTTAGGACGGGAGGGCTTTCTGCAGGAGGCCTGGGCCTGGACAGAAAAGCACGGCGGAATCATTACGCAGCAGCTGAGGCACTTAGGAGTGAGTGCCGATTGGAGTCGGTATCGCTTTACGCTGGACCCGCCTTTATATCGGGCTGTAATAAGGTGCTTTGTGCGATTGTATCGGGATGGCCTGATTTACCGGGGAAAGCGCATGATTCACTGGGACCCTGTAGCGCTTACGGCCTTATCAGATGAGGAGGTCATTTACAAGCCGCATAAGGCGACTCTGTATTATGTGCGGTATTATGGGGAAGGGGGGGATTATTTAGTGGTGGCGACAGTACGGCCGGAGACTATTTTGGCGGATACGGCAGTGGCGGTACATCCCGCGGATGAACGGTATAAAGAGTGGATTGGGCGGCGGGTGCGGGTGCCTTTGACGAACCGTTGGGTACCCGTGATTGCCGATGAAGCGGTGGACCCTGAGTTTGGGACAGGATGCCTCAAAGTAACCCCCGCCCATGATGCGAAAGACTACGAGATTGGCCTTCGGCATGGACTGGAAGTGATAGATATCTTTACGTCGACAGCCCATCTCAATGAGCAGGCGGGGAGGTATGCAGGCCTTTCTCGGGAGGAGGCTCGAGAGAGGGTGGTGGAGGATCTTCGGCGGGAGGGGTTATTGGAGCGGGAGGAGGCTTATGAGCATCAGGTGGGGCATTCGGAGCGGACGGATGCGGTGGTGGAGCCCCGACTCTCCGAGCAGTGGTTTGTTCGGATGCGACCGCTGGCAGAGCTGGCCCTAAAAGCTGTGGAGAGTGGTGAGCTTCGGCTGGTGCCTGAACGGTTTTTGGCCACATATCGGCATTGGCTTGAGAATGTGCGGGATTGGTGTATTTCTCGTCAGCTGTGGTGGGGTCATCGGATACCTGCTTGGTATGCTCCCGACGGGCAAATCTTTGTAGCAGAAACGGAGGAGGAAGCTCGGGCAGCGGCCCGGGCTGCTGGTTATGATCCGGCGGCGCTAACTCAGGATGAGGATGTGCTGGATACCTGGTTTTCGTCGTGGTTGTGGCCGCTGAGTGTGTTTGACTTTTTTGAGGCGCCTGAAAATCCGGACTTTCGGTACTATTATCCCACTCAGGTATTGGTGACGGCCCCTGAAATACTTTTCTTCTGGGTGGCGCGCATGGTTATGGCGGGGGATTATTTTGCGGGGAAGCGGCCGTTTGGGGTGGTGTATTTGCATGGGATTGTGCGGGATCGCCTGCGCCGAAAGATGAGTAAGTCGCTGGGCAATTCCCCTGACCCGCTGGACCTAATAGAGCGGTATGGAGCTGATGCTGTACGAATGGGCATTGTCATGAGTGCCCCTGCCGGCAATGATCTCCTATTTGATGAAAGTCTATGCGAGCAAGGCCAAAACTTCTGCAATAAGCTGTGGAATAGCTTCCGTTTGCTAAAACTCTGGCGGGAAAAAGCCGGAGAAGAAGAGCTAAAATCTTTCCAAAAGGCGGCCTACGAGTGGTTTGATCGGTATTTGCGGGCTCTGCATAGAGAAGTGATAGGGCTCATAGAGGAGTATCGTTTTTATGAGGCTATGCATACGCTGTACCGGGGGGTTTGGGATGCTTTTTGTAATACTTATTTGGAAGCGCTAAAGCCGGGCCCTCCCCTCTCCCTGCTTGAGAAGGTAGAGAAGCAAGCGATTCACCTTTTGCATTTACTGCATCCTTTTATGCCCTATATTACCGAAGAGCTGTGGCATGAGATGACGGGAGCAGCGGAGGAGCGGAGTCTTTCCTGGGAGCGGCTTCCAGATGTAATGCCTTTGGATGCGGCGGAGAAAGCGCATTTAGAACGGGTGGAGTATGCGCAGGAGGTGGTTCGGAGGCTGCGGGGGCTTAGGCAGACGTTTTCGGGTTTAGAGCGACTAGTAGTGCGGGTGGTGACCCAGCGTCCGGAATGGGTCCAGGAGGCTGAAGCCTGGGCGCGGCAGTTTTTGCCTGTGGAGGGGTGGCGGATAGTCTCGGAGGCGGCAGGGAAAGGTTTTCGGTTTTTAGTGGGGCCGGATTTGTATGAGGTGGAAATGAGCGGGGATGCGGCAACCTGGCGGGCCCTTCGGGAAAAGCTGGAGAAAGAACTGGCCCATGTAGAGCGATTTTTAGCGGAAATAGAAGCCCGGCTAAGCAACGAAAAGTTTTTAGAGCGGGCCTCCCCTGAGGTAGTAGCCCGAGAACGAAAGAAACATCAGGATACGCAGGAACGTTTAAGACTTTTGCGGGAGCAGCTGCAAATTTTGTCTGAGGTATGAGTATTGTGCATGCTGCTACGGGGATAGACTTAGACAATACGGAGTGGGGGTATGCGTATCGGAGCACGGATGAGCTTTGGTGGGCGTATTGGATATTTCGGCTATTGAGGTGGGGGGGGCTGGTGAAGATACTCAACAGCGTAGGAAGTTGGATGGTGCGGAGGGGGTTTCCTGTGGAGCCAGCCCTTCGGATGACGTTGGGACGGCTGTTTTTAGGGGGGGAGAGCTTGAGAGAAGCGCTGGAAGTAGCTCAAAAGCTTCATCAATATGGTGTAGCGGTGCTATTGGATTATGCTGTGGAGGCCTCGGAAAAAGCAGAGGAGCAGGAAGCGACCTTCTTAGCATATCAGGAGATGATTCGGTTTGCGGGGGAGTATCGGGATTGGATCCCTTCGGTGGCTGTGAAGCTAACGGCTTTGGCGGCGCCGCTGATTTGGCAGCAGAAAAGTGCGGGGTCACTCTCAAAGGCCCTAAGGCCACTATATGACAAGGGCGTAGAGCGCACCCGAGCCTTGGCTAAGCTCGCCGCAGAAAAGGGGGTGATTCTCATGGTAGATGCTGAGGAGAGCTGGCTTCAGAAAGCTATAGATGAGCTAGTAGAAGGGCTCATGGCGGAATTCAATAAGGAGCAGCCTATTCTTTACACTACCGTGCAGATGTATCGGCGGGATCGGCTGGAATACGTGCGTGGGCTTTTGGGGCGGGCGCACGGGTATAAACCAGGTATCAAGCTGGTGCGGGGGGCCTATGTGGAGAAGGAACGGCGTTACGCAGCAGAATATGGATGGCCAGACCCCATTCATCCCGACAAGGTCTCCACAGATATCGCTTACGACCAGGCCCTTATGCTTTGCTTGGAAGCGCTGGACAATGTAGGTCTCTGCGTGGCCACCCATAATCGCACTAGCTGTATGAAGGCAGCCCAATATGTAATCATGGAAGGCATAGACCGGCAGCATCCGCATTTGTCGTTCTCCCAGCTGTATGGGATGGCGGACCCGCTTTCCTTTGGACTGGCGAAGGCGGGGTTTCGGGTGTATAAGTATCTTCCTTTTGGACCTTTGCGGCGGGCGTTTCCATATCTCTCTCGACGAGCCGAGGAAAATTCCAGTCTTTCTGATCAGAGCGGACGGGAGCTTCGGTGGATTAGCGAGGAGCTTGAGCGCCGGCGGAAACGAAAATCCGGGCAATAATGTTAGTTATCTTGTTATGAAACTCGCAAAGAACGTAGGCGGCATTGACAAAGTATTGCGCTTAGGGATAGGCGCTGTTGCAATGGGTGTGGGAGCCTACACAGGTATGTGGTGGCTGGTGGGTGTGGGGGCCATCATATTTTTGACAGGCCTTTTGGGGCGGTGTGGGTTGTATTACCTTATAGGAGTGAATACCTGTCCCGTGGAGAAGCGCTGAGGTATCAGCGTTTTGGCGGCTGAACCGCAGAGGCCATAGAGGTCACCGAGGGTAGCTGTCAGTCAGTGTGGGGTTGAAGGACGGGCGGCACGAAAGGCCGAAGTGTCTCGTAATCCTCATCTCGGTTTATGCTTATCCTGAATGTTTAGAGCCTAAGAAGACTTTGCAGATTTCGGAACGGTTTTGTACGTCATGTAGAGGGATTGGTATGCTTCAGCGCCTGCTGGCGCTTTTAGAGAGGTTGGAAGCCTTTCCAGAGATCCCCGATGCGGCCGCTCCGCACAAAAGCGGAGTAGATTTTTGCGCAGTTGCTGGTTTCTTGGGACTCCTGGGGAAGGGGCTCGTCATTTGCAGGAGCTGGAAAAAGCCTATGAAGCTTGGCGAGAAAAGCTGGACTAGTGGAAGGCGCTCTGACTTGCCTATCAGGCGATTCATAACCTGGAGGAGGTCATGGCCCGCTTGAAGGCTCCCCACAAAAGGCCCTAAATGCGCGTCGCTCAAGTGCCAGCTGGGTGAATACATTTGCAATCAAAAACCCTCTGAAGGAAGAGAGATGTTTTGGCCGCCGCCCGCCAAAGGCGGGCGCGCCTATCCCCTTTTCACACTAAGAAAGCCTTGGCCTCAAAATGGGATAATCCATGGCCCTGGAGGCTGCGTCCCGTCGGCCGGTATAAGATTTGGCTCAGAGAGGGCCTTGCCTTAGAGGAAATAACCTTTACGGTTGGCCATACTATATACACGTTCGCTTCTATCCCCGAAATGCACTCCTCGCATGAGCGGCTTCTTAGAGAGTCAACGCCTACCGACGTCCGCGTCCTGGATTACTGGAGGAGAAGCTGGAACTCCCTCGCCGGCTGAAATCTTCGCATATCCGACCTTTATTCGGGCCTTGGCGCGGTCGCCTCAGCTATCTTATAGGAAAGAGCTACGGCAGCCACTAATGCATGCGCTTTACTGCCCCCTTGGCCCCAGGGGATATGTCTAAAGCCCGCCTTTGCATGCCCCTAGCCGAAGAGAGTTGGCTTGCGCTTTGGAGTGCGCTAAGCTGTGTTTCACATGAAACATCCCGAGTGTAAGGCCATCGTTGAAGATGCCGCTCGTGCTGACAACGAGGCCGCAGCTGCCGCCCGCATGGGCTGTCAGGAATAGGACTGGCCAAATGTCCTACTATGCCGCTACGGGAGGCTTCGTCCAAGGCCGGCTCGTGTGCAAGATAGATGCGTTAGGGGGCTTTCGGGTATCGTTACGGATGAGGGCATGAGCCGGCTCGCCTACTCAACCGCTTTAAGGGGCTTGCTCTCTGGAGTCCCTGCGCTCGGAATGCCGTGCCCGCTTTGCCGCCTATTGGCGGTGGCACCCGGAGCGAATCTCCCTCCACTTCTGGTAGGATAGCGTTGTCGCCTCTCTGTGTTCCCCGGGCAAAAAACGCATTGAGGGCGTCGTCTGCCGTTTGGGCTAAACTTTCACCGACCGTCCCGTTGCCTTCACCACAGGTGCCTTCCTGCGGGGTATTATCCATATTGGATTAGCCTCAAGCAGATGACGGGCGGATGCATGAGCGAACTCGCCAGCTAGGGCTCGACCGAATCTTCCCGAGAAATAGGCCTCGAAACCGGCTGCATGAAGACCGGCATCCCCCCTTCTGGATGGCCGAACCATAGATTATAGCCGGCTGGAAAGACAGCCCGGCAACCCAATCCTCGGTTGCTTCTCCTACCTCCTTACTTCCCCTTCCAGAGCAGCTGCTCTGCTGGATCGCTTATACCAAATCCTCGCTTGTGGCTTTCGCAACTCGTCGCTCTTCACCGGCCGTACCTAAGAGAAGAGTATTGGGGGGCCCTCTGTTGCCCATCTACTGAGGATAAAAGGCTAGGGTTATTGCAGGACAATGTACGTAGTGTCTTTGCACAGGCTATCATGGCTCGGTACACGGTTGCGCAGTATAGTATCTACACCCTGTTAGGTTGGGTAAAGTCAGGCGAGATTGCAATTCCAGAAATTCAGCGGCCTTTTGTATGGGAGCCGGTGCAAGTTCGGGATCTCTTGGACTCGTTTATCGGGGGTATCCGATTGGGTATCTTATTACTTGGCGTACGCCTAAGCTACGTCTCAAAGACGGCACGTTATCAACGGGGAAGCGTATTCTCATAGATGGTCAGCAGCGTATCACGGCCCTTATGACAGCTCTGCTGGGCCGGGAGGTGCTCAATAAAGACTACAAGAGTGAGCGTATCCGAATAGCTTTTAATCCCCAGGAGGAGTGTTTTGAGGTTTTCAATCAGGCTATTGGCAAAAATTCCGCCTGGATTAAGGATATTTCCCAGCTTTTTACGTCACCGGAGTCTTCTAAGCCGCCACTTAGGCCTTTCCAGATGCGTAGGGACTACTGTGCTAAAAACCCCAACGTTTCTGAGGAGGCTATAGAGGCTGCTTTGCAAAAGCTTCACGATATTGAGCACCATCAAGTGGGAGTCATAGAACTGGCCGATGATTTGGATATTGAGACGGTCACGGAGATATTTATTTGGGTGAATTCAAAGGGGGTGGAGCTATCACAAGCCGATTTCGCCATGTCTAAAATTGCCTCTGGTGAGAGCTATGGAGGCCCTCTTTTGCGGAAGGCAATAGACTACTTCTGCCGGTTGGTCCAGGATCGGGGCTTTGCCGGCCGGCTCGAAAAACAAGACAAAGAATTTGTGCAGTCGGAGTTCTGGCCTGCTATCCGCTGGTTAGAGAGCAAGCAGGATCACCTTTATGATCCTACGTATACGGATGTCCTTCGGGTGGTTTCCATCTCGATGTTTGAGCGGGGCAGAATGGGTGATCTGGTGGCCCTCCTCTCGGGACGTAACCTTGAGACCAAAACTTACGAGGAGGACATCGCCCGCGAATCCTTTGCGAAGCTTCGCAGCGGCATCCTCGCCTTCGTAAAGAAAACCCACTTTGAGCGCTTCACCATGATTCTACAATCGGCAGGGTTCGTCAAGCGCAAACTCATCACCTCTCGGAATGCGGTCAACTTCGCCTATGTGGTCTACCTGCGGGGGCGGAGCACCTCGGGCCTCAGTGCAGATGAGCTGGAAAAGCTGGTGCGCCGTTGGTATGCCATGTCCATCCTCACGGGCCGATATAGTGGGGCCGTAGAGACTATCTTTGACATGGACATCAGGGGCATCGCCGAAAAAGGCATCAGAGAATACGTCACGAGCGTGATTACCTCTGAGCTGCCTGAAACTTTCTGGAGTGGAAAACTCCCCTTGCAGATGGAAACTACCTCTACAAACTCTCCATACTTCATAGCATTTTTGGCTGCACAGGCCTTCCTCGGGGATAAGGGCTTTCTTTCAAAAGCGATTACAGTGAGAGATTTGCTTTTGCATAGCGGCGATAAACATCACATCTTTCCTCGAAAATACCTTCAAAGCTTAGGCCTGAGTCGCAGTCAGTACAATCAGATTGCCAATCTGGCCATAACACAGAGCGAGATCAACATTGCGATTGGGGATACGCCGCCCGAGAAGTATTTCTCAGAGCTTTTGGAACAGGTAAATGGCGGTCCCATACGCTATGGGGGTATCACTGATATGAAGACTCTACGGGAGAACTTTGAGCAAAATGCGCTGCCCGAGCGCCTTCTGCGGGGGGATGTGCCAGACTATGAGACGTTTCTGAAAGAGCGGCGGCAGCTAATGGCCCAGCGGGTAAAAAAGTGGTTTGAAAGCTTGTGATGCGATGTTAGAGCAGCAGTCAGGCTGCGCCGGCAGATCAAAATCCGCGCTGTTTCCTTGGCTGTGTCGCGAACCAAGCTCCTTCGTAGGTAGGGGGTAATTTTGAGAGCTGAAGTGGAGGTTCCCGCTACCTTTGCAGTGGCAGGGTTTACGGCTTGGCTGGCTGAGGAAAGCAGCCTCCTTCGCTGCGGATGCGGCGCCGCCGACCCTTCCATTTAGCAACTTGATAGTCGCTCCAGCCTGTCCATAAGCAGGTTCTGAACCTGCTGGGGGGATCCGGATTACTGGTAGCTATTGGGTGGGTGGGAATGTCGGGACGGATTACCGCTTCAGAAACGCTTATGCGGCTGTGTCTCCGATCATTCCAAAAGAAAAGTGCTGTGTACGAGCGGGATTGGATTATCTGGTGGTGCCTGAGCTGGGTCGCAGTGATAGCCCCAGAGATTGTAGCCCTGCTCGTAAAAGGGAATCAGCTCAGTATAATGTGCGTGAGTAGGGGTCCTGTGAAAGGCTATATCGTGGAAGACCCAGAGGTTGGGGAGGGTGGCAAGGCTGGGTAGAGCTGGGAGGGGTTTGCCAATATCGCCGCTATAGAGGAGGTTTAAGGAGGGACTAGTAAAAAGATAGGCAGCGCTAGGCATGTGGGGCATGTGAAGGCCTGTTGTGTCAAAGCTTTTGAGATAGGGGCGGTAGTCTTCGGGGGCGAGGATGGTGGCAAAGCGTTCCAGCGGCTCTCCCATGAGGTAGGAGAGGTAGGTGTGGAGCTTTTGGCGGAGTTCTGGGGTACCAGTGAGCACGGGGGAAGGGGGAAGCTTAGAGATAAAGTGGCGATGGTAGAGGAGGGCGGAGAGGCTTCCGATGTGATCGTCGTGGAGGTGGGTGATGAGGATGGCCTGGGGTTTCTCCACGAGATTTTTCTGGACGAGGCGGGGGTAGACGGTAAAACCGCAATCTATGAGGAAGGTTTCGCCTTCCCAGGTGAGGAGGGCTGCCGAGTTTCCCAGATGTACGTCGTGGGCTCCCCCAGCCCCAAGAAATAAGATATGGGGTTTAGGTTCCAAGGATTTGGGAGGCATGCTGCTCAGGTTTGACATTCTTGATGATGCGGGAGATAATGCCGTTTTCGTCAATTATGTATGTAATGCGGAGGGTGCCTTCGTATTCTTTGCCGTAAAGCTTCTTTTTGCCCCAAGCCTGATAAGCCGAGATGATTTTCTTTTCGGGGTCGGCAAGGAGCGAGAATGGGAGATTATACTTTTCTGCGAATTTCTTATGAGACTCTATGGTGTCGGCACTCACGCCGATGATGGTGTAGCCAGCCTCTTGGAGGGCTGCATAGTTGTCCCGGAGGTTGCAGGCTTCTTTGGTGCAGCCGGGCGTGTCGTCCTTAGGGTAGAAGTACAAGATAACTTTTCTTCCGCGCAGGTCTTGTAGCCGGATGGTGTTTCCATTTTGGTCTACCCCTTCAAAGGGCGGTGCGGGCATGCCTTCTGTGAGACTCATTGGACAAAAATAAAGCTACCTTACTAATCATCAGCATCTTCATCCTCGTCGGGGGCCATCCAGTCAGCCGGGGACTCAGAGGGCGGCGGAATGTCGTCATCGGGTTCGTCGTCTTCTTCTATGACGATTTGAGACTGGCCAATCAGAAAATCCAGATCCTCGTAGGAAATGTCAGGAGGGGGTGGCGTGTAGGAGAGAGCATATTCGGCATAGAGACGACGAGGGGGGATTTTGAGATGTTTCTCGGTGATTTTTTCTATGAAGTAGCGAAGTTCGTCAGAAAATTCAAAGGGGTTTTGGATACGATTGGGCGAAGGTGTGAAGGGTGCTTTATTTTGGAAGGTGATGAGATTGCCACAGCCCAAACTGATGACGAAGGTGTAACGTTGAGTGATGAGTTTGATTTGGGGAACGAAGCATTGGGAGATGGGGATGTCCTCTTCGTCATGGGTGGGGTTCTCAAATTCCTCTTCCCAGTCGCTATTGGGAAGGCGGACTTTGACGCGTTTTTCTTCCCAGGAGGGGTCTAAGACGTTGTCAGTAGTGAGACCTGGCGCACGCTTGAGTTTAACGAGGAATATCTCCTCGCCCCGGCTCTGGGCCAGAAGAACAGCTCCAGACAGAGCAGCTAAATAAAAAACGCGCACAGGTCAAATTTACACAAATCACAAGAGTCCCAACTGAATGCGGGCGTTTTCGCTGAGGCGGCTCATGTCCCACGGGGGGTCAAAAGTTACTTCTACCTCCACACTGGTAACTCCAGGAATTTTCTCCACAGCCTTCTTGACGTCATCAGGCAAGTGCTGGGCAGCAGGGCAAAACGCAGATGTAAGCGTCATGACGATTTTGCATTGGCCTTGGGGGTTAACCTCAATGTGGTAGATAAGGCCAAGCTCGTAGATATTGACAGGGATCTCTGGATCGTAGACTTCTTGGAGTGCTCGGATAATCGCTTCTTGAAGGAGGGCAGGGTCCTGCATAGGGTTATAAGTTTTCGGTGGAGACGGGTTCTTGGAGGTTTTCGTGGAGGGCGGCGTGGAGGGTATGCCAGGAGAGGGTGGCGCACTTGACGCGCATAGGGTAGTTCCGTACAGCAGAGAAGGCCATAAGATAATCTTGGTACTTAGGGGGAATGTGGCTGAGAGAAGGGGGTTCTTCCGCTGTGAGGAGCTGGTGAAAGGCTTCATAAAGCGAATCCACCTGCGCAACAGGAAGCCCCTTGACTAAGGTGGTCATGACGGAGGCCGAGGCTTTACAAATAGCGCAGCTCTGACCCTCAAATCGGATATCGGTAATAACTTCATCCTCTACCCGCAGCGTGAGGTGTACTTGATCGCCGCAGAGGGGGTTATAACCTTCGGCATGATGGGTAGGATTGGGAAGGCGGCCATAGTTGCGGGGGTAACGGCTGTGTTCCAAGATGATTTCCTGGTAGAGGTTCTGCAGTTCAGGACTCATGACTGAGGGAGGGAAGGGGTTTATGGAAGAACTCTACGGCTGCTAGGAGGGCTTCTTGGAGGGTTTGGAGCTCTTCGGGGAGGTTGTAGAAGGCGAGGGATACTCGGGCTGTGGCGGGGACGCCCAAAATATCCATGAGGGGCTGAGCGCAGTGGTGGCCTACCCGCACGGCAATGCCCCACGAGTCTAAAAAGGTACCCAGATCATGAGGATGAATCCCCGCTATGTTGAAAGACCAAATCGGACTCTTAGGGCGAGCGGTGCCATAAAGGGTAAGACCCGGAATGCTCTTGAGAAGGTTTTCCGCTAAGTCGGTGAGGTAGGTTTCGTAGGCTTGGATGAAGTCATAGCCTACGGTTTCGGTGATATACTCTATAGCGGAGGCAAGGGCGATGGCCTCAGCGATGGCGGGGGTGCCAGCTTCAAACTTAGCGGGCGGAGGTGCATAGCGAGTTTTCTCCCAGGTTACCCGCAGAATCATATCTCCTCCTCCTTGATAGGGAGGGAGTTTTCGGCCCCAGGGCCGGCGCATATACACCACCCCAATCCCTGTAGGACCATAAAGCTTGTGCCCAGAAAAAACGAGAAAATCCACCCCCAGCCGCTGGACATCTATGCGCTCATGCACAATACTCTGACACGCATCTAAGAGAACGGGTATGTCGTGGGCTTTGGCAAAAGCTACTATCTCCTCAATGGGAGTGCGAGTGCCCAAAGCATTAGAAGTATGGGATATAGCGATGAGGCGAGTCTTTTTGGAAATGAACTTGGGAAGGGCGGAGACGTCTACGGTGCCCTCTGGCGTGAGGGGAAGGGGTTTGAGATGAATGGGCATCTCCTCTGCGATGATTTGCCAGGGAACGATGTTGGCATGGTGCTCTAAGGCGGATAGGATGATCTCGTCGCCGGGCTGAAAGTAAATGCGTCGTAGGCCCTGAGCAATGAGGTTGATACCCTCGGTGGCTCCTCGCACAAATACGATTTCTTCTAGGGAGGCGGCATTGAGGAAACGTTGGAGAGTCTCTCGGGCTTTTTCGTAGAGGGTAGTAGCTTCCTGGGAGAGCCAGTGGACACCCCGGTGGATGTTGGCATTGCGGGTGGAGAGGAAGGTGGAGAGGCGTTCAATGACGACTTTCGGTTTTTGGGCTGTGGCGGCGTTGTCAAAGTAAATGAGGGGGCGGCCCGAGGGATGAAGTTGGGTAAGAATGGGGAAGTCCTTTCGGAGGAGGCGGGCTTTTTCAATGAGGGGGGTGAGGTTCATACGGCGAGGCCGAGGTTGGTGCGGGCGTGTGCGCGTAAGGCTTCGGTGGGTAGGGTTTCCAGCGCTTCCATGAGGAAGCCTTCGGCGATGAGGGTGCGGGCAGTCGCTTCGGGAAGGCCCCGCGAACGCAAATAGAAGAGCATATCCCCTTGTAGAAAGCCGGTGGTTACGCCATGAGTGCAGCGCACATCATCGGCGAAGATTTCCAGCTGGGGCCGGCTATACACTTCGGCGCCGTTTTCCCAGAGAATGGCCTTATGGGATTGGTAAGCATTAGTTTTTTGCCCTTCCCGAGCGACGTAGATACGACCTAAGAAGATACGCCGTCCTCCCTTGAAGGCGATGGACCGAAAGAGCTGGTTGCTGTGCGTGTGGGGGGCTAAATGGGAGACCCGAATGGCTGTGTCGCACACTTCATTTTCCTGGGTGGTGTGGGCCCCATACAGAAGGCCTTCCGCGCCGGGACCCTTGAGGAGGAGTCGGCTTTCTGTCCGTACCCACCGGTATCGCCCCGGCAGGCTGTAAAAGGTGAAGCCCGCTTCTTTTTGGACGGCGCCCGAGAGAAGGAACAAAAGACTGCCTTGGGGACCTTCAGGCGCACTATGATAGAGAGTCAGTCGGGCGCCTGCTTCCAAGGCAAAGTGCACTTGCAGAAGGAGAAATGCCTCGGGATGGATAGCCGAATGCAAGACCAATTCCGCCTGTACGCCTGCGGGAACATAAATCGTGTAGAAGGTAGGCGCGGCGGCCCCCGGTGTGGGATGGCTTATGGAAAGAGCATAGAGTCCATCCTGCGGCAAGGTAGCAGCGGCGTAAGACGTACTCCCTGACAAAATCAGCTTCTCCCAGGGGGTGATCGGCGTAGGAAGACTCTCTATGGCGGGGGAGTTATCCATGGCGTGAAGCTGTGGCTTCTGGAAGGGGAGCGCATAGGGAGTTTCTGCGGAGAGTAGGGTCTGGCCCAGAGTCCAAGGCGTGCGCAGGATAGAAAGGGGCGTGTATTTCCACTCTTCGTGGAGGCTTTCTCCGGGAAAGAGGGCTGTGAGGGTATCGGGGGCTTGCGACTCTGTGAGTTTTTTCCGGAGGGTAGGTGGTAAGTTGGAGGGGTTTCCCTGCAAAAGCTTTTGGAGGTGGAGGGCTCCGGCCTCTAAGGAGAAATTAGTCGCCGTGAGGGCATTCATACTACTTGGGAGAGGAAGGGTTCGTAGCCTTTTTCTTCTAACTCGAGGGCGAGTTCGGGGCCGCCCGTGCGTACAATGCGGCCATCGGCCAAGACATGCACATAGGTAGGTATGAGGTACTGCAAGATGCGGTGGTAGTGGGTAATTACAAGGAAGGCGTTGTCTGGGCGGCGGAGGCTCATGACGGCTTCGGCGACGATGCGCAGGGCGTCAATATCCAATCCGGAGTCGGTTTCGTCGAGGATGGCGAGGCGGGGATTCAGCACGGCCATTTGGAAGATTTCGGCGCGTTTGCGCTCTCCGCCAGAAAAACCCTCATTGACGCTTCGGGTGAGGAAGGCGGGGTCTAATTTGAGGAGGGCGGCCTTTTCTCGGAGGAGGCTCATGAGCTGGGCCGTGTCTATGGGTTCTTCGCCTTTGGCAGCTCGATGCGCGTTGAGTGCGGCCCGTAAAAACTGCACCATACTCACCCCCGGTATCTCTACGGGATACTGAAAAGCTAAGAATAGGCCCGCATGGCTACGCTCTTCGGGGCTAAGCGCTAGAAGGTCTCGCCCATCAAAAAGCACTTCGCCCTCTGTCACCTCATACCCTTCTTTACCAGCTAAAACGGCCGCTAAGGTGCTTTTGCCAGCTCCATTAGGCCCCATTATGGCGTGAATCTCACCAGGCCTAATGCTAAGAGAGAGCCCCTTCAAAATGGGCTTACCTTCCACAGAAACATGTAGGTTGCGTATTTCCAGCATAGGTTTTCTGAGTTTTTTGAGGTTATCCGACGCTGCCTTCCAGACTAATGGCGAGGAGTTTGCGTGCTTCTACGGCAAACTCCAACGGCATCTGGGCTAAGACTTCTTGGCAGTAGCCATTGATGATGAGTTCTACGGCTTCCTGGGTAGGGATGCCCCGCTGATTGCAGTAAAAGAGAATCTCTTCGCCGATGCGGGAGGTTGTGGCTTCGTGTTCTACAATGGCCGTGGGGTTTTTGGTCTCAATGTAGGGGAAGGTATGGGCGCCGCACTGAGAGCCTATTAGGAGGGAATCGCATTGCGAGAAGTTGCGGGCATTTTCGGCGCTGGGGAGGACCTGGACCAGCCCGCGGTAGGTATTGTTGCTCTTTCCTGCGGAAATGCCCTTAGATACGATACGGCTGCGGGTGTTTTTGCCAATGTGGATCATTTTTGTGCCTGTGTCAGCCTGCTGGTACTTATTCGTAACGGCGACGGAGTAAAACTCCCCGACGCTATTATCGCCTTTGAGGATGACGCTGGGGTATTTCCAGGTGATGGCGGCGCCGGTTTCCAGCTGTGTCCAGGAGATTTTGGCGTTTTCGTAGGCAATGCCGCGCTTAGTAACGAAGTTGAGCACGCCGCCCCGGCCTTCCTTATCGCCCGGGTACCAGTTTTGAATGGTAGAATACTTGATGTAACTGCCTGGTAGAGCGATGAGTTCTACAACGGCGGCGTGCAGTTGATGCTCGGGGCGGGCGGGGGCCGTACAACCCTCTAAGTAACTTACATAAGACCCTTCATCGGCCACAATCAGCGTGCGCTCAAACTGCCCTGTTTTTCGGGCGTTGATGCGGAAATAAGTAGAAAGCTCCACGGGACAACGCACCCCCTTCGGAATATACACAAAGGAGCCGTCGCTAAAAACGGCAGAGTTCAGCGCAGCAAAGAAGTTATCATTGTAAGGTACGACGGTGCCAAGGTATTTTTTGACGAGGTCAGGGTAGTTTTGAAGGGCTTCACTCATGGAGCAGAAGATGATACCCATCTTAGCCAGGCGCTCTTTATAAGTGGTAGCTACGGAGACGCTATCCAGTACGGCATCTACGGCGACTCCGGCTAAGACGGCTTGCTCCTCCAGAGGTATACCTAATCGCTCAAACATGCGCTTGATTTCGGGGTCTATTTCGTCTAAGCTTTTAGGCTGTTTTTCGCTGAGGGCCTTTGGGCTGGCGTAGTAATAGGCATCTTGGTAATCAATGGGATCGTAGTGAGCATTGAGCCAGTGGGGTTCTTTCATCGTTTTCCAGGCCCGGTAAGCTCGCATGCGAAAGTCCAGCATGAAGGGGGGCTCCCCCTTCTTTTGCCAGATGTACTCTATAATCTCTTCGCTAAGGCCTTTGGGCGCCAGCTCTTCTTCTAAGGGCACCTCAAAGCCCCATTTATATTCGCTCTCTAAGTGGGCTTCCAGCACGGCTTGCGGGTCGTCTGGAAGGTGGTTTGGCCTTTCCATAAGGTATTTAGATTTAGACTGGGTCTAAGTTACCAAAAACATTTTAGTTGGGCTGGGGGTTCGCTCGGCGGCGGTAAGTGATGAAGGTGGCTTTCTCCAAGCGCTGGATGGCGATGGGGGTGAAGTCTTCCAGGAGGAGGTCGCCCAGGAGGTTTTGGGGGTCTGAGAAGCAAACCTCCACATCTAACCAGAAGAGGGTATCGTGGGCTAAGATTTCGCATGCAGGAAGGTCAGAATAGCGGCTGGCGCCATAAAGACGTAACTGGATGCGAAGCTCATGGGAGAGCCGCTCTAAAGGCTCGGGGTGTAGGTCAGGGAAGGGTACGTTTGCGAAAAGTTTCTCCCGTAGAGGATAAGCCAGGGCTGGGAGCATGAAGCCGGGAGAAACGATGAGAAGCTGGCGGGGAGGTTTTTGAGAGATGACATGGGCGATTTGGGGGAGGCTGGGATCCGGAGGTCGGGGCGTGGGATGGAAGGTGATTACCCAGGCCGCCACTAATCCTCCCATGAAAAAGGCCCGAATAGGAGCCTGCCAGAGACTCACCGCACTCCCCACAGCCCAAAAGTAAAAGATAGCTAAGGGCACAAAGTACCGAGCCTGCCACAAGGGTTGACTCCAGCCCACGATTACCATAAGGCCTATCAGCAAGGGGAAACCCAATAGGGGTAGCCTTATCAGGGGAGGAGGCGCAGAAACACGAAAATGGGACAAAAACCTCCACCTGCCAATAAAAAGCATCACACTCAAACCCCATACACTCAAAGCAAGAACCGTCGGAACAGGCATATTGGAAAAGATCCAAAGTATATTATAGAGGCTCTCCGGTGAGAAGCGAGAAGCATACCCCGTAGCATGGTAACTGGAAGCCCGATCCACAAAAACCAGGGCCGCCGGCCCTAAACTCAATACCAACAAGGCTCCAAACCGAATGAGAGCGAGAAGGGCTTTTTGCCGAAAACAAAGCCCCAACCATAACATCTGAAAAAGAGGTATAAAAAAACTGCTATAGTGGGTGTGCATGAGAAAAATGCTTGCGACAAGCCAGGCCCAGAAGTAGGAGGATTTTTGAGTTTTGAGGTAGTGGACGAAAAAGAGAAAGGAGATGGCTGAGAGGAAGGCCAGGAGGCCATAGGCGCGCGCTTCTCTACAGACGCCTTGTCCAAAACTGCTGAAAACCCATAGGAGAGCGGCTAGGATGCCTGCACTTATTCCCCCTGTTTCCCGTCCTAAGTAGTAGAGTCCTAAGGCTGTTAGGGCGCTGAAAGTGGCAGGCAGGAATCGCAAGCCAAATGGCGAGTCGTCCAAGGTGAGCCTGAGCCAGCCACTTAGGAGAAGCTCCCATAAGGGGGGGTTATTCCCCTGATAGAGGTAGCTGATTAGCAGGCTGGGGCGTAGGTGGGCCACCGCCCAACTGAAAACTTCGTCTACCCAAATAGGGGCCTCACTTAGGCGGTAATAGCGCACGGCTAAGGCTAGGCAGAGCAGCCCCCCGGGAACCAGCATAGGGAGCCTTTGGATAAGCCATCGCCGCACTCTACAAATGTGATAACTTTATAACGTGCGTTGGCGATATTATCCTTCATGGAAGGGTCTTATGGGATGGGCGGGTGTGTGGGTGGTGGGGCTTATCGCTGCTAACTGGCAAAAAATAAGACCTCTTAGGCGTGAGCCTTTCCCTCCGCCACTGCCGAGAGTGTCTTTGCACACGGTGGATAGTCTCCTACTTCTTAATGTACCGGGGCTTTCCCGGTATCGGATAGAGCGGTTTTTGCGAGTGCGGGCGGAGTTGGGCCCCCTCCGCAGTTGGGAAGAGGTGGAGGTACTTTTAGATAGTGCCGCCACAGCTTATTTGCAGAGCTGGCTTGTAGAGGACTTTCCCCCCGATACCTTTTCCGTACAAAATCTCAATGTCTTAGATAGTGCTGATCTGGTAGCGCTTAGGATTTGCCGGCCTGTGGCGGCGGGGCGGGTAATTCGTTATCGGTATAAGGTCCGAGGCTTTTCGGACTGGGCACAGGTAGATTCCCTGCGGGGGCTCTTAGCTATAGAACGGTATCGGCTGCGACGTTACACGACGCTGGGGGCAATCCCGGCAGCATTTGCTCAAGCATCAAAAACTCGGCCGGCTTATCCCATTTTAGACCTCAATACCGCCTCTGCCGAAGAGTTAGAACGTCTCCCCGGTATAGGTCCAAAGACTGCTGAACGAATCGTGCGCTATCGGGAAAAGCTGGGTTATTTTGTTTCTCTGGATCAGCTAAGAGAGGTGTGGGGGCTTCGGGAAGAGAATCTAAGTCGGGCCTTGCCTTATCTGAAAGTAGAAACCCGGGGGCGGCCTTTATCTTTACGGACGGCTTCGGTGGAAGAGCTGGCAGCTCATCCGTACATATCCTGGAAGTTAGCCAAATCCCTTGTCCGCTACCGCCGTCAATGGGGGGAGGGGCCCATTCCTGTGGAGGTATGGCGGGAATGGCTTCCTGATACGCTCCGTAATCGTTTAGAGCCGTACCTTACCGGCGAATAACTTTGCGCCCATGCTGTTAGAGAAAGAACTGCGGGAGGTGGTTCGAGAGATTCCCGACTTTCCTCAACCAGGGGTGATTTTTAAGGATATTTCGCCATTGTTTTTGCGGCCTCGGTTAGTGGAGCGATGCGTGGAGGAGTTATCTCGCCTCTTTCGGGTGCTGGATGTGAATAAAGTGGTGGGTATTGAGAGTCGGGGCTTTCTTTTGGGGCCGATGATTGCGCTGGAGCTGGGGGCGGGCTTTGCCATTGTACGTAAGAAAGGCAAGCTTCCCGAGGTGGCCGCCAGTATTTCGTATGAGTTAGAATACGGTTCTGCCACCATCGAAATGGCAAAGGAAGTCGTAGAGGCCGGCGACCGGGTGTTGATTCATGATGATCTTTTAGCGACGGGGGGTACGGCGGCGGCAGCGGCCAAGCTCGTGGAAAATATCGGCGCTAAGGTGATTGGCTTTGCTTTTTTGATAGAGCTGGCCCATTTAGGCGGACGAAAAGCGCTGGAACCCTTCCAGGCTCCCGTAAAGACCATCCTCATTTATGAGCGCTAACGGCCTGAAGCCAACGATAAAACGGCTCCAGAGGAGCCTGCTCTAAGGTTGCGATGCAGGGATAAGGGGCTTTTTGAGAGAGGGTGTATTGGCAAAACCACCCACACCCATAACACGACATGGGCCGATGCAGAATAAAAGGCTGATAGGGGAAAGACTCAGGATACGGAAAAAAGCGTCCCCAGTGCCCGCCCCCCATGAGGACGAGGGTGGGACTACCCCAAGTGGCGGCAATATGTGTAAGACCAGTATCTACGCCGATCACTCCCCATGCCTGACGCAGCACCGCTATGCTCTCTGGGAGGGTGAGAGAGCCAGTTAGGTCTTCTACCCTGTGCGGGGGCAAAAACTTCCTCAGTTCCTGCACGTAAGGTCGCTCCTTTTTACTTCCTAAGAAAACGATAGGCAGGTCGAGCTTTCCGGTGATTTCTTTTAGGAGCTCACCAAATACGGCCAAAGGGACTATCTTATAAGGGACGGAAGCACCGGGCATAGCTACCAGGTAGGCAGGGAAGGGGAGCTCTACCTCCGGCCAAGACTGCGCTAATAGCCGCGCGTAAACACCAAAGTCCGGCGGCGCGATTTTCAAGATTTGGGCGATATGGGTGTAAAGGTGCCATTCGTGGGGGGCTTTTTCAGGCGGGGGCCACACCCGCTCGTAAAGCCGGGCATCCAGGTAGTGGCGCAGCGAGGGGGGCTCTAACGCCTCAGGATGACCAGCTATACTTTGCCGCGCCGATGCCGGGTAAAACCACGCCAGGCTATCCTCTACGGCGATGCGCCGGCGAAGAGTGGTATTGAGAAGAAGGCCTGAGGGCTCCTTCTTTAGGAGGGTCCAGGTTTGGCGCCGATAGGTGGGCGAACGCAAAAGCTTTTGGGGGACTAAGGGGGTTATCTTATCAAATAAGCCTGTAAAGCGGGCTAAATCTGCCCAGAGTGAGTTGGCTAAGAGGTGGATTTTTCGGTCGGGGAAGGCTTTTTTGAGGGTAGCTACAAGCGGCAGCCACAGCCAAAAGTCACCTATTCCATCCAGGCGAGGTAGGATGAGCCAACCCTCGTCGGGGGCATGACGGGGCCGCCCTAAGCAAAGCATTTCGCCGGCGGCCCACATACTACGCAAAAAGACTCGGCCCCTCGCCTCCCCCCGGCGAAGGGCCGAGCGCCAACTCCCCCCAAAAATCACAGATTACCTCTCCGAGCCTGTTCCCGCTCTATCGCCTCAAACAGGGCTTTGAAGTTCCCCTTGCCAAATGACTTGGCCCCCTTACGCTGGATAATCTCATAAAATACCGTCGGCCGATCCTGCACCGGTTTGGTGAAGATTTGCAGAAGATACCCCTCATCATCCCGATCTACTAAGATTCCCAGCTCCGCTAGATCTGCCACGTCCTCATCTATCTTCCCTACTCGCGCTAAGAGGTCTTCATAATAGGCCTTTGGCGTTTCTAAAAACTCCACTCCTCTTCGTCGCAGCTCGCGCACCGTATGCAAAATGTCATTCGTTGCCAGGGCGATATGTTGAACCCCCTGCCCGTGATAATACTCTAAGTACTCCTCAATCTGGGATTTTCGGCGGCCCTGGGCTGGCTCATTGATAGGGAACTTGATGTAGCCGTTACCATTAGCCATGACTTTGCTCATGAGGGCTGAGTATTCGGTAGAGATGTCTTTATCGTCAAAGGAGATAAGCTGACGAAAGCCCATCACGTTCTGGTAGAAAGCGACAAACTGATTCATTTCGCCCAGGTAGACATTCCCTACAATGTGGTCAATATACTGGACTCCGACGGGTTCGCTTTTTCCGAAGCCTTCCCACGGTACGAAGCCCGGCAGAAAAGGTCCTCGGTAATTCGTGCGCTCTACAAAGACATGCACGGTGTCGCCATAGGTGTGGATGCCCGAGAGCACCACATAGCCGTGCTCATCTTCCAGTCGGGTGGGAGGTAGAAAGGCGCGAGCGCCTCGCTTTGTCGTCTCCTCAAAAGCCTTGGTAGCATCCTCTACCCAGAGCGCGATGGTGCGTACCCCATCTCCATGCCGGTAAATGTGGTCAGCGATGAAGTTGCCCGGATGGTAAGGCGTGGTCAGGACGAGGGTTACTTTGCCTTGGCGCAGGACATAGCTGGCCGCTTCTCGGTAGCCGGTTTCTAGGCCCCGATACGCCACGGGCTGAAATCCGAAGGCATGCTGATAATAATACGCAGACTGCTTGGCGTTCCCGCAGTAAAACTCCACATAGTCTGTGCCGAGAATAGGGAGAAAGTCTTTTTCCTCAGTAGTAGGCGTAGTTTTTTCGGCTACGGTCGTCATACGAGTTATGAGTTTTGGGTTTGTTTCAGGTTTTCGGGTATCCAGGAGAGGTAGTAGTCTTTTATCTCAATGGAGAGGGCTTCGGGGGTGATGGAGAGGGGGCGGAAGGTATCTACCATGACAGCGAGCTCACGGGTTTCCTTAGCGCCGATGCTTCTTTCTACGGCGCCGGGGTGCGGCCCATGCGGAATGCCCATTGGATGCAACGTAATCATACCCCGCTCTACATGCTTGCGGCTCATAAACTCCCCTTCTACATAATATAGCACCTCGTCGGAGTCTACATTGCTATGGTTATAAGGCGCCGGAATAGCAAGCGGATGATAATCGTAGAGTCTCGGCACAAAGGAGCAAACGACAAATTGGCGCGCCTCAAAGTTCTGATGCACGGGCGGCGGCTGATGGATCCGTCCCGTTATAGGTTCAAATTCATGAATGGAAAACGCATAAGGATACAAGCATCCATCCCATCCTACAAAGTCAAAGGGATGCGTAGCGTAAATATAGTCAAATATCACTCCCCGTTTCTTGATGCGGACGAGGAATTCCCCCCGCTCGTCGTGGGTTTCTAAGTCCTGCGGCGGCCGGATATCCCGCTCATGGAAGGGCGAGTGCTCCATCAGCTGACCGTACTCATTCATGTACCGCTTCGGGAAGCGAATAGCCCCGCAGTAAGACTCTATGATGAAGAGCCGATTCTGCGGCGTATCAAAGTGAAGCTGATAGATGGTCCCGCGAGGGATGTGGAGGTAATCACCTGGCCGGAAAGCGATCTTTCCATAGCCTGTGCGAAGTTCGCCCGTGCCTTCATGTACGAAGATTAGCTCGTCGGCCGAGGCATTTTTGTAGAAGTAGTCCGAAAAGCCTCGAGTGGGAGCAGCTAAGGAGAGATGCACATCGTCATTGAAGAGCACGATTACCCGACTTTGCAGGTAATCGTCCGCCGGCTGGATTTGGAACCCCCGAAAAGCTCGGTGCTGCATGTTGTTCTCAATAGCCGCCTTTGGACGTAGGTCCAGCGTCTTGTCGGAGATGGCTTTTACGATCGTGGGGGGATGCACATGATATATCAAGCTATACAAGTCCGAGAAGCCTTCAGTGCTCACCAGCTCTTCGGCGTAGAGGTGGCCGTTTTCTCGGAATTGGATGTGTCTTTTGGAGGGGACTTGGCCCCGCCGTACATAGTAAGGCATGTGGCAAAAATAATAAAAAAGCGGCGACCCTAAGGCCGCCGCCTGACGAGATTGGGGAGCCTCTCTTACTGGTAGGTTCGGGGGATGATGGACTCAAACTCAAAGGTGACCGTATCAGGGGGCGTGACGTTACGCCGGATGCCTCGCAGCCGCCCGCTGACCTGCGTAAACTGGGGAGAGAAGGTGAGGCTATCGACAATGAGTGTATCGGTGGTATCGGTGGTGGCATAGGAGTGAAAGTAGCCCGTTACGATGTTGCCCCCTACTGGTTTTAGATTATAGATTACGGCGGAGCCGCTGATAAGCGTTGGCGTGACGCCAGTAGTGTCTATATCCAGGCGAATTTGGGCATATTTTAAGAAGCTTAGGGTAGGATCGCCCCATCGCGCTATATCCAGCGTCAGGGTACTACCGATGGTATAGACATCACACGGGGTTTGGCTATAATAAACATAGTTGTAGCTTTCCCGGACGCGCCGGTTATTAAAGGTATCTTGAGCGATGATGGTGCCTTTGATATAGCCTTGCTGATAGGGGGCGACATAATCGGGGCCAGCGGGACCCTGCGGGCCGACGGGACCCTGCGGGCCAGCCGGCCCTTCCGGCCCGCGCTTACACGCTAAGAGCGTTAGCGTGAGGACCACAAAAAGCTGCACTAAACCCTGTTTCATAACCTTATTGAGCTTGTTGTATGAGGAGCTTCTGTGCTTGTCCTTGACGCTGATAAAGGATGAGGCGATAAATCCGGGAGGAAAATTCCACCGTGGCCGTGTCCGCAGGGGTCTTGCTACGTTTGACATAAACCAGCTGCCCACTCACCAGAGTATCTCCTCTAAGCGTCAGGCTCGTTACATAAGCGGTATCCTGCGAGAAGGAGGAATAGTAGTTCAGGTTGTAACGCGAGATAGAGCTGCTCGAAATGTCAAGCAGGGTGCCGTCAAGGGAGCTAATCTGGGTAGTATTAGTGCTTCTTCTGTGGCCCAGCTGTATACTCATGTAGCCGCCCATTTCCCCCTCTCGAGATAAGGATATCTGAATGGTATCGGGATCGTTTAGTTCGGGCATCCATGTGCCAGGGATAGAAATCCATGTAGGGACGTAAGTATAGTTGAAGCTCAGTTGGAAGTCTTGGTTTCTGGTGGTATCCCGGCCTTTGACGGTGCCGCGGATGTAGCCTTCTTGCAAGCGAGTCAGGTCTCGGCCTGGAGGTCCTTGTGGACCGGCGGGACCCTGCGGGCCGGCTGGCCCTTGCGGCCCTTCCTTACCTCGGCAATTCCACAGGAGCGATGCTCCCAAAACCGCTAATAGCGCCCCAATGGGCATCCTTAGGTTTCGCATGGAGCAAAGGTAAGGGGAAAATGGATTACTTAGAACTTAGATGAATACAAAAGCATTTTGGAAATTCGGGGGCGCTGATTATAAAGGAAAGAAATGGGCAATGAGCCCATACAGGCTGATGAGAGGGAGCCCCTTGCTTAGAGGGCTGAAGGCGAGGGGTTAGCTAAGGGTGTGTATTAGGCTGGCCTTTAGAGGGGTAGGACGGCGTAAATGTGGTGGGCGGGCCTTGGTACTGGGGCGGGGCCTATCTAAGTGCTTATAACGTTAGAGAGGGCTTGGGAGAGCTGCTCGTGTAGGTCGGGGCGGGAGGCGACTTTGCCGACGGCGATTTCTGTGTGACCGCCGCCTTTGCCGCCTAAGGGTTCAATGAGCGTCTTTAGGGTAATCTGAGCATTCTGGGGGGCAGCTACGCCTACGAGGCTATGCTCCTCGTCGGTCTGATAAATAATAAAGGTGTGGGCGGGGGCTACTTTGCGAAGGGCTGCCAGGAAATCTTTGAGACTTGTGCTGGGGGGTAGCTGGATAGGCTTGAGGAGGGGGATATTAGGCTGAGGTAGAGACCATGTTTCTACCAGCGTGCGAGCATAAGTGAGGACCCAGTCGGATAGGGCTTTTTCGTAGGTTTCTTTTTCGGCCAGGAGCTTATCTAAGGTGGCGATGGGGTTGGGGGTGTTTTTGAGGCGGTGGCGCAGGGCTTGGAGCTCGGCGAGCTGGGCGTCTACCCATTGGAGGAAGGCTGGGCCTGCTACCGCCTCAATGCGACGTACGCCAGAGGCCACCGCACTCTCTGAAAGAATACGGAAGTAGCGCAATTGGAGGGTATTCTCTACATGGGTGCCGCCACATAGCTCGCGTGAAAACTTCCCACCAAACTCCACTACCCGCACTTTATCCCCGTATTTTTCTCCGAAGAGGGCGATTGCGCCCATCTTGATAGCTTCTTCGTAGGGAATGTCGCGATACTCTTTTCGGCGCAAGGCGGCGGAAATGCGGCTATTGACGATGGTTTCTATTTGGGAGAGCTCTTCGTCGGAGAGCTTAGTGGGATGGGTGAAATCAAAGCGGAGTTTTTCTGGGGCGACGAGGGAGCCGTTTTGGCGGGCATGGGGCCCCAGCGTTTCTCTAAGAGCGGCGTGGAGAAGGTGGGTCGCTGTGTGATGAATAGAGACCGCTTCTCGACGAGGGATGTCAATAACTGCTTGCCACTCGCCTTCGGGGTCCCGAGGAAGGGCTTCCACTACGTGAATAATGGTATCCAACTCTTTATAAACGTGGGTGACGGCGATCTTTTGGTGGCCTTTTCGGAGATAACCGGTGTCGCTTACTTGTCCGCCGCCCTCCGGATAAAAGGGCGTCTCCCGTAAGACTACATGATAGCGGGTTTTGCCGCCTTCTTTGACTTCGCGCATTCGGACGATGGAGGTGCGCACTTCGTACAGGTCGTATCCGACGAACTGAGAGTGGGTGCCTTCGGAGAGTTCTAGCCAGTCGCCAAATTGTTTCTGCGTGGCTTGGCGGCTGCGAGCTTTTTGGGCCTGGAGGGCCTGTTCAAAGCCTGGGAGGTCTACGGAAAGGCCCTTTTCTCGGGCGATGAGACTGGTAAGGTCTATGGGAAAGCCGTAGGTATCATATAGCTCAAAGGCTATTTCGCCCGGGATAACGTTTAGGTTGGGGTGATTTTGGAGGAAGGTTTCTAAGCGACTTAGGCCCCGCTCCAGGGTATGGAGGAAAGACTCTTCTTCCCCTTCTATGATGCGGGCGATGGAAGAGGCATTTTGGAGTACTTCGGGGAAAATATCTTGATACAGCTGCCCAAGGGGTTCCACTAAACGGTGTAGGAAGGGTTTTCGCTGGTGCAGGTACTGGTGCCCATAGCGCAGGGCCCTCCGCAAAAGGCGCCGAATCACGTAACCTGCCCCCGTATTAGAAGGAAGCTGCCCATCAGCTATGGCAAATGCTATCGCCCGAATATGATCGCATACCACTCGGATTGCCACATCCCCCTGCGAAGAAGCCCCATAAGGAATTCCTGTGATACCTTGTAACGTGGCTCGCAAAGACTGGAAGATATCTATGTCGTAGGTGGAGGTTTTACCTTGGAGGACCATGGCGAGCCGTTCTAAGCCCATGCCGGTATCTACGCTGGGGAAGGGGAGGGGTTCTAAAGAGCCGTCGGCGCGGCGATTGTATTGGATGAAGACGAGGTTCCACAGTTCAATCACCAGGGGGTTGCCGGTATTGAGGAGGGGGGTGGCGAGGTCGGTGGGGTTGGGGCGTAGGTCTATGTGGATTTCGGTGCAGGGGCCGCAGGGGCCGGTGTCGCCCATTTCCCAGAAGTTCTCTTTTCGGCCAAAGAATCGGATGCGCTCAGCGGGTACATAGGAGCGCCATAGCTCGTAAGTTTCGGTGTCTTTGGGGAGGCCCCAAGCCTCATCCCCTCCGAAAATAGTAATGTAGAGCCGTTCGGGAGGCAGTTTGTACCCTTGTGTCAGGAGTTCCCATGCCCATTGGATGGCTTCTCGCTTGAAGTAATCTCCGAAGGACCAGTTGCCCAGCATTTCAAAGAAGGTGTGGTGGTAGGTGTCGTGGCCAACTTCTTCCAGATCGTTGTGTTTGCCGGAGACGCGTAGGCACTTTTGGGTGTCGGCGATGCGGGGGGCCGGGGGCTGCCGAAGCCCCATGAAGATGTCTTTGAAGGGGTTCATGCCCGCATTGACGAAAAAGAGGGTGGGATCGGTGCGGTTTACGAGGGGAGCCGAGGGAACGATCAGGTGGTCCCGGGTTGCAAAGAAATCCAAAAATGCTTGACGAGCTTCGGCCGTGGTCATCAGAGCAAAGGTAACAAAAGGCTTACGGAAGTTGCATGAGGCGGATTCTCCTTATATTTGCCGCTGAAATGCGAAAGGGTTTGCATCTGCTTCTCTTAGTTACGCTGAGCTGGGCGCAATCAAGTAAAGTGAAAAAGCTCTTAGCTCAAGCCGATAAGGAGTATTACTATTTTCGCAATCCCGAAGCAGCGGCCGAGCTTTACAAGGAGGTTCTCCGACAGGACCCGAAAAATCAATATGCTGCTTACCGGCTTGCCCGCTGCTACTGGTACACAAACGAGACGGAGCGCGCTGTGGAGTACTATCAGAAGGCCCTTGAAATCGATGCCGACGCCAATGATACTATCTACCTGGATTTAGGGATTGCGCAAAAGAAGCTTGGGCGGTACGAGGAGGCCAAAAAGTCCCTGCAGGAGTTTTTGAAGCGGCATAAGGCGCAGGATATTCTGCGCAAGCAGGCAGAAATAGAACTGGAAGGGTGCGCCTTAGCGCAAAGGCTTTTAGCTCAGCAGCCGGAATATGAGCTGGTCGTGCTAAGCATCAATTCGCCCGCCTCCGATTATGCCCCTACACTCTTTGTGGTCAAGACGGACAGTTTTTTGATTTTTACCAGCCATCGCATGGGGAACCAAGGTAAGGCGCGCTATCCCGAATATGGCGAGCCCATGTACTCAGACCTCTGGGTTGTCCAGGTCAAAAATGACACCCTCTTTACAGGAAAGACCGGCAAGCCGCAAAACTTAGGCAAAAAGATAAACACGCCTGCCAACGACGGTTCGGCCGTCATCGCCCCCGATGGGCTGACAATGTACTATACAATTTGTGGCGAGGGGCAGTATCAGAAAAAATGGGGGTGTGCTATCTATCAGAGCACTTTTGACCCTCAGAAGAAAGAGTGGGGGCCTTTTGAGAAGATAGAAGCTCTGTCGGGCAAACGAGAAGTAACCGTCAACACTAAGGGCAAGAAAAAGCTGGTGCCCACTTATGATGCGCAGCCGACCCTTTCGCCCGATGGGAATATCATGTATTTTGTTTCCGATCGGGAAGGAGGGTTGGGGGGCACGGACATTTGGTACTCGCAAAAGGTAGGCAAGGAGTGGAGTGCTCCTGTTCACGCCGGGAAGATCATCAATACTCCCTTCAATGAGATTTATCCTCATGTGGGGCGGGATGGGAAAACGCTTTATTTTGCTTCGGATGGGCATCCGGGGATGGGGGGGTATGATATTTTCCGGTCGGAAGGGCGCTTAGGCAGCTGGTCTCCTCCCCAAAACCTCGGCAGCCCCATCAACTCCTCGTATGATGACTTTTCCATTTTCTGGGTGAAACAGGATACGGCAGGTTATTTAGCCTCTAATCGGCCCGGGGGGCGAGGCCGGGATGACATCTATTTTGTCAAACGGATTATTCGTCCGGTCATAGAACTAGCTGTGCATGGCACCGTCCGGGATGCCTCTACGAAATTGCCCATCCCCTTCGCAACGGTAACCCTTTATGAAATGAAGGAAGGTCAGCTGATCCCGCTGGATACCTTCAATACCGATCAAAGTGCGCAGTATCGCTTCTCCCTCAAACCCGGCAAAGATTACAAGCTCATTGGCAATGCCCCCGAGTACTTAGCTAATGAAGTCCAAGTTTCCACGCGTGATGCAACCCAATCCGCAGACTTAGAGGCCGATATAGATATTTATCTGGATCGGATTGAGATAGCTCGGCCGATTGTCTTGCAAAACATTTACTTTGACTATGATAAGTACGACATTCGGCCTGATGCAGCGGTGGAATTGGATCGGTTAGCGGTGATTTTGGAGCGGAATCCCACCTTGCGGATTTTGATTGGTGCGCACACGGATACGAATGGCACGGAGGCTTACAATATCAAGCTCTCTAATAATCGGGCTAAGGCGGTGGTAGAGTATCTCAAGCAGAAGGGGATAGACCCGCAGCGGCTTACCTGGGTGGGATATGGGGAGTCGCAGCCGCTGATTTATCCGGAGCTGTCGGATGAGGATGAGCAGGCGAATCGGCGAGCGGAGTTTCGGATTTTGAGTATAGATTTGGCGCGGGCGGAGAAGTGAGGGAGTGGGGGCTTCTGCGCTGGCATTGGCCAGAGGAAAGTCCGGGCACCAGGGGGTAGGCGGTCCTCCGCAAGGGGGAGCAGGCTACCGCAAGGTCGCCTGACGGATAGGGCCACAGAAACCATACCACCCCATTGGGGTAAGGGTGAAACCGGAGGGTAAGAGCCTCCGCTAGGGTAACCCCCCGCCGGTGCAAGGCCAAACAGCCGGCAATGACCACCCCCATAGCCGGCGGGTAGGCCGCTCAGATAAATGCAGAAGTAGACACAGAACCCGGCTTACTACCCGCTCCCCACGGCCCGCCCGTTTTTTCCGGCTTCATTGTATTTTTGCCTCATGGCTATTCAAATACTTCCAGACATCCTGAAAGAAGCTCTGGAAAAGCACCCGCGACCAGACTGCATCGCGGGTAAGCAGCACGGCAAATGGGTTACTTACAGTACCGAGGACGTTTTCCGCAAAGCTCAGACCGTGGCCCGGGCCCTGCTTCACTTAGGCCTCAAAAAAGGCGATCGCATCGCCCTCGTCTCCCCTAATCGCCCCGAATGGAACTTCGTAGACCTGGGCGCCGTCTCTATTGGCGTTATCACCGTGCCCCTCTACGCAAACTCCATTGCCAAAGAGTACGAGTATATCATCAACCACGCCGAATGCAGGCTCGTCTTCTGCTCTGGCGGCGAAATCTACCAGAAAATAAAAAGTATCCTGCCCAACTGCCCTTCCGTAGAAAAAGTCTATGTCTTTGATCCCGAGGAGGGAGCCGAAACCTTTGAGAGCTTTCTCGCTTTAGGAGAAGCCCACCCCGTAGATATCACCCCCCACACCCAGAGCCTCAAACCAGAAGACTGGGCTACTTTTCTTTACACTTCTGGCACCACGGGTACCCCTAAGGGCGTCATTCTGACCCATCACAACATCGTCTCTAATGTCTTGGCCGTGCGCTCCCTCAACCTCATTCCCCGTAGTACAGGAGCGGAGCGTCTGCGGGCCTTATCGTTTTTGCCGCTCAATCACAGCTTTGAGCGTATGGTGTTTTATACTTATTTGGCGATGGATATTGGCGTGTATTATGCGGAGAGCCTGGATACTATTGCGGCGAATCTACGGGAGGTGCGGCCACATGTCTTTACTTCGGTGCCTCGGCTTCTAGAGAAGGTCTATGAGCGCATTATGGCTACGGGGCAGACGCTCACAGGCCTCAAACGAAAGCTCTTTTTCTGGGCTATAGACCTAGTGAAAGACTACGATCCTGAAAAGGCTGAAAGTTACCCCTGGACCTACAAGCTCCAGTTAGGGCTGGCCCGCAAGCTGGTGTTTAGCAAATGGCGGGAAGCGCTCGGGGGGAATGTGGGCGTGATCGTAACAGGGGCCTCAGCTTTGCCTAAGCATTTGGCTCGGATATTCTGGGGGGCCGGCATCCCCATCATGGAAGGATACGGCCTAACCGAAACTTCCCCCGTGATCTCGGTCAATACCTTTGATGCCTTTCGGGTGGGAACCGTAGGACGGCCTATTCCCGGCGTAGAGGTGCGGATAGAACCCCTAGAAGGTTATCCCGAGGGCGAGGGCGAAATCGTCGTCAAAGGCCCCAATGTCATGGTAGGCTATTATAAAAACCCCGAAGCCACCGCCGAAGTCCTCAAAGACGGGTGGTTTTACACGGGAGACATCGGCCGCCTGGATAAAGACGGCTTCTTATCTATTACCGACCGTAAGAAAGAAATATTCAAAACCGCCGGGGGCAAGTATATTGCTCCTCAACCTATTGAGAATAAGCTCAAAAGCTCCCTCTACATAGAGCAGGCCATGGTCATTGGGGAGTATCGGAAGTTTCCCGCAGCGCTGATAGTGCCCAACTTCCCTAACTTAGAGAAATGGGCTCGGGAGCAGGGGATTCCTGTTACAAGCCGGGAAGCCCTCGTGCGCCATCCCCAGGTCATAGCTCTGATTCAAAGCGAAGTGGATAAGGTCAATGAGGATTTTTCTCAGTACGAGCGAGTGAAAAAGTTTATCTTGCTGACGAAGGAGTGGAGCATAGAGGGAGGAGAACTGACGCCCACCCTAAAGCTTAAGCGCCGGGTTATTTTAGAGCGGTATAAGGATGCGATAGAGGCCCTTTATGCCGAAGCCGAAAAAAGCCCCGCCAGCTAAGAACTGGATGGCGTACCTGGCTTTTTCCACAGAGCTAATAGCTATCCTGGTAATATGGGCTATTCTGGGACATCTTTTGGATAAGTATGGCGGCACGGGCCCCTGGGGATTCTTAGGGGGGCTTCTGATAGGAGTGGGGCATGTCCTGTGGCGGATTATGCGTTTGTGAAATGAAGAGAGGCTATTGGATTCTGATTGGGGCGATGGCGGCGGGGATGCTGGGGCATGGGCTTTTATGGGGGGCCTTCCCCGATGAGAGAACCGCCTGGGCTGCCCTCTTTATGTGGGTGACGTTGGGCATAGCGCATATCTTCATTTATGCTCTTCAAAGTCGGAGCGGAAAGACGACAGCGAAAGTGATTGTGATTCCTGCGATGATTCGGCTGGTAGTTTTGCCTGGGCTGGTTTTAGGTCTGGCGAAGGCTTTCGAGCCGCATGGGATGACTTTTATAGGGCTTTTTGTGGTGGGGGTTGTTTTCTTCATGGGTTTGGAGCTATTCCTGGTGTATAGGGCTCAGGCTCCCCGCAGTTCTTCGTAACTTGCGCCCCGCATGAGACGGTGGTTCGTTGTCGTATTACCGCTGGCCCTTCTATGGGGCCGCACGGAAAAAGAAGAGGTCCCCACGAGCTTTATTTTGGAGCATGTGAAAGACAGTTATGACTGGCATATCACGGATATTCCCTGGGGGTGGAATCCCGACGGCTCCCGGCATTATGTGCCGATAGCTATTCCGCTGCCGCGCATCTTATATCACCCTCAGCGGGGGCTCTCGGTCTTTTTCGTGCATGGGCATTCCGAAGCGGAGATCAAAGCGGAGTTAGAAAAGCGGGGCTACACCCTGGGTGCAGATGGGAAGATTGCCGCGATAGACTGCCAGCCAATCGTGGATTTGTCTTTAACTAAGACGGCCTTTCAGTTTCTCTTAGTGGGGTTACTACTTTTGTGGATAGGAAGTGCCGCCGCCCGTGCATATCAGAAAAGCCAAAGCGGCATGCCCACGGGCATCGCACGATTCTTAGAGCCTGTGATTGTCTTCATCCGAGACGAAGTAGCCGTGCCCAACCTGCATCACCATGCAGATAAGTTCATGCCCCTCTTGCTGACGATATTTTTCTTTATCTGGCTGAGTAATCTGCTAGGGCTGACCCCGCTTAACTCCAACATCATGGGTAATATCACGCTTCCGTTCTTCTTGGCGCTGGTGGCGTTTTTGGTGATTCACATTAATGCATCTAAGGCTTACTGGTCGCATATTTTCTGGTACCCGGGGTTGCCTGTATGGCTCAAGCTCTTTATGATGCCTATAGAGGTGATAGGCATGTTTTCAAAGCCTTTTGCGCTGATGATGCGGCTTTTCGCAAATATTTTAGCGGGGCACTTGATGATGCTCTCTATGGTGGGGCTGATATTTATTTTAGCGGCGATGCTCAAAAGTATGGCGGCGGGGCTGGGGATTTCGGTGTTTTCGGTGCTTTTGGGGCTTTTCATGATGGCTTTGGAGACGCTTGTAGCCGTCCTTCAGGCATACATCTTTACGATGTTGTCGGCGGTTTTCCTAGGCATGGCCATGGAAGAGTCGCATTGAGAAACTCTTTATACCTTTGCGGCCGATATGTGGTTAGAAGCAACTACTGTCCATTATCTGGGTGCTGCATTAGGCGCGGGCTTAGCGGCAATCGGAGCTGGCATTGGTATTGGAAGCTTGGCGTCTTCTGCCTTACAAGGAATTGCTCGTCAGCCTTCGGCAGCTAACAACATCCGAGGTAACATGATTCTTACGGCGGCCCTGGTAGAAGGGGTAGCCCTAATCGCAGAGGTCGTGGCGATCCTGATCGTTTTCCTAAGGTAATAAGTAGGGCTTCAACTCTCTGAAGGCGTCCCTATTCCTCAGGCAAAATTTCTTCGGAGGCCACGCAAAAAGCATGGGTTTTCTGGCTTTGGTTTTCGCAGTAAGTCCATTCAGTAAGAATTTGGTAATGACCCGGTAACCTCGCAAGGGGTTCTTTTTACACTGCGACCACGAAAGATAATCCGGCGACTTTTTCTCGTGATCGGGCCAATGGCACTTCGCGGCTCGTAGTAGGGGTGTCTCATTCTCAGGAATAGGGAGCGCGGGGAGGGCCTGTTTGCTGGAATAGATGAGGTATAGGCATAGCTAAGAGAATGGGGCGGAATTCCAGCTGACAAAGTGGAGAGCTTATTTTTGCCCCGAATGCGCCTTTCCCGAGAAGCCCAAATAGGCCTCCTCTTTATCGTGGCGGCCGTAGCGCTCTTCTTTGGATTCAACTATCTAAAGGGGCACTCCATCTTCCAGCGGTACAATACTTACTACGCCGTCTTTGAGAATGCGGATAACCTTTCTACTAGCGACAAGGTTCTATATCGGGGCTATAAGGTAGGCCAAGTAACGGATTTGCGCTTCAATCCCCGGACGGGGGAGGTTCTGATTGAGTTTGAGGTGCTGCGGGAGATACCCTTGCCTATTGACTCCCGGGCTACCATTACGAATTTAGACCTTTTAGGGACGAAGGGGCTGTGGCTGGTGCCCGGCCAAGCAGAAAAGCTCGCCGCCGATGGAGATACCCTCCAAGATAGCCTGGCGACAGGAACAATAGAGAAAACCATTCAAGAGCTTCGGCCAGTTCGGGATAAGTTAGACCAGCTTTTAGCTCAGCTCAACGAGACCGCCTCCCACCTCAATAAACTCATAGCCGACACCGGGGTTATTCCCCAGGCCGTGAGGCGTATTCAAGGCCTGGCGCATACCGTGGAGGGGGAACTCTCTCCCACTACGGCGCGCCTTCGCTCCACCCTCTATAACCTTGACACCACGATCCAGGCTCTGCATCCTGCTCTTCAGGGTATCTTAGCCAGCACCCATCGCTTGTCGGATTCCCTGGCGCAAAATCTCCCCACCCTCCTCAAAAACCTTCAAAATGTCACCCACGAATTAGACTCCCTCCTTGTAGCCATCAACAAAGGTGAAGGTACGCTCGGCCACCTGGCTCGAGACCCTTCCCTTTACAAAAACTTAGATGCTACGACTGTCAGCCTCCGAAAACTCCTGGATGAACTCCGGACTCACCCGGAGCGCTTTGTGCATTTTTCTATCTTTGGCCGGCGAAAAAACAAAGACGCAGAGTGAGCGACTGGTATCGGCATCTGGGGGTTTCTGCGCATAAGACTTTCTTGAAAGACGTAGAGCAAGCGCGGGGGGACTTTTTTGCGAAGGTGTTGCCGGACTTGGCAGGGGATGAGGCCTATCGGTTTGCGCTTCACGCCGATGGAGTGGGGACTAAGGGGGTTTTAGCCTACCTCTGGTGGAAAGAAACAGGTGATATTTCCGTATGGGAAGGTCTGGCCCAAGATGCCCTCATCATGAATACAGACGATCTGGCCTGCATAGGCGCCGTAGAGGGGTTTGTGTTTTCCACGGTGATTACGCGGAATGCTTGGCGGATTCCCGATGAGGTGGTACAGCGAGTGATCCGGGGGGTACACCAGACTGTGGCCTGGCTCAATGAGATAGGCATTAGAGCGGAGATAGGCGGGGGTGAGACAGCCGACATGACGGATGTGGTTCGGACGATAGGGCTGGAGGCCGTAGCTGCGGTTCGGCTGCCCGAAAAGGCGCTTATCCCCTTCCGCCGCCCCGAAAAACGTATCCTCATAGTGGGCTTAGCCAGCTACGGCCAAGCCACCTATGAGAAGTTTCCTAATAGCGGAATTGGATGCAATGGACTGACAGCGGCTCGGCATCTGCTACTTTCCACAGAGTATGAGCAGAAATATCCTGAGACGATAGAATCGCACCTTCCCCAGCCGTACGGGGGCTCTTATACCCTTATCTCCCTTGTAGAAGGCGAACCGCTGGGACGGCTTTTGCTCAGTCCTACGCGGACCTATCTGCCCATTCTGCGCGATATCTATCGGACGCACCGGAAGGCAATCTATGGGGTGGTTCATTGCACAGGGGGTGGGCAGCGAAAAGCGCTCAAGTATTTTCCGGGCACTTACATTCGGAAAGAGCAGTTTTTGCCTTTGCCGCCGGTATTTGCTCTGCTAAGGGGGCGGCGTCCCTGGAGGGAGCTTTTTGAGGTTTTCAACATGGGGCATCGGATGGAAATATATGTAGAGCCGAGTGTAGCGCAGGAGGTGATAGCCATAAGTAAAGAGTACGGCGTTGCGGCGCAGGTGATTGGGGAGGCCCTCCCCGCCGAAAAAACGCGGATGGAAGTCTCCTTTGAGGGAGAGGAGTGGGAGTGGAGGCTGGATTAGGAGGCGGTAAGGGACTTGTAGGCTTTTTGGTAGGCTTCGTAGGTTTTTTCGTCAAAGGCGACGAGGTAGAGGGCGTCAAAGTTCGGGGCTTCGTCTAAGAGGACTTTGAGGGCGATGGGGGCGGCTTTTTCCAGAGGATAGCCGTAGATGCCAGTACTGATAGAGGGGAAGGCCACCGTACGGAGGCGGTACTGCTTAGCTAGCGCGAGGGAGGAACGGTAAGCGCTTTCTAGTAGGTGGGGTTCATTCTGGGTGCCGCCATGCCAGATAGGGCCCACGGTGTGGATGACCCATTTGGCTGGCAGGCGAAAGCCGGGAGTGATTCGGGCTTCGCCCGTGGGACAAGGGGCTACAGCTTTACAGGCTTCGGCCAGCTCGGGACCCGCCGCCCGATGAATCGCCCCCGAAACCCCACCCCCAGGCAAAAGCGCCTCATTGGCCGCATTCACGATAGCGTCTACTTGTATTTTCGTGATGTCTCCCCGAATGATTTCTACCTTGCCCATGGTACAAAGCTATATCACGGTTCTTTTAGCGCGTGATGTAATCTGGCATCCCCGGGGCTATTATCGTATTGCACAAAGCTTGGCTCGGCGATGGCCCCTTCAGCTCGTGGGCCGGCCAATGCCTCCCCTCTCCTTAGAAGGCCCCCTCGTCAAAGAAATAGATTCCACCACCTTTGAGCGCCTGATAGCGCCACCAGCTTATCCCCCCAACCTGAGCCTAATCCCCCTTCAAAGACCTTGGCTCCCTTCATATTTGCGAGTTATGTGCAATCTGCGGGGCTGGGTGATAGTTACGGAGCCAGGAAGTGCGGCCCTGCTGAGACTCAAAAGGTACAAACCATGGATATGGGATGTGTGGGAGGATTATGGAGCCAATCTTCGGGAGGACCCCGCTTATCGCCTTCGGCATAGGGGCATTCGTTACCTTGTGTGGCTTTTGGCTCAAGGGGCCAGCCCCGCCGGCTATTTGCTAGCCGAGTACGCCTATGCAGGCCTTATGCCTTTGACAAAAGCTCGGTTTTTCCCTAATGCCTTTGTGCCCGTAGAGAATGCTCCTCCCCTCCTCCCCAACCTCGTAAAAACGTATCACCTCATCACAGGCAACTTGACTGAGAGCTGGGGCCTATGGGATGCCTTAGAGGAAGCCATACAAAAGCCCACTATCCCCCTTGTAATTGCAGGAAGCATCAAGACTCAGCAGGAGGAAGCGCGCCTGAGAAGCTACCTGCATCGCCACAAAGCGTGGCTCTGGCTGCGAAGCTACTTTGTGCCTTACCCCGTAGTGCAGAATCTAGAGCGACATGCGGCGCTCTTGTATGGGCTTTATCAGCCTTTGCCGCACATTCGGGATAAGATTCCGGGGAAGTTTTATGAGGCGGCGGTGTTGGGGGTGCCTTTGCGATGGCGGCAGGGGGTCAGCCCCGTGTGGGATGCCTTTTGGCGGAGATACCGGGAAGAGCCTGAGGCTCCTATGCTGTACTGGGCCTACTACGAACCGAAGCTCCTACAGTGGGTGGAAGAGCTCATGAGCAAGTTGGAGAAGGCCTCTTAGGGGGAGAAAGGGGGAAGTGGTTTTTCAGACTGGGGTCCTAAGAGGAAGAGGGTGGGGGCCTTAGGCAGAGAGAGCGGTTCCCATTGACTGACGGGGCGGGTTTTGACGAAGCCGTTTGGTGAGGTAAGGTGATGAGCTACACAGAGCAAAAGCTGTTTGGGGGCTTCTGTGCAAAGGGTATGAAGGAGCGCTTCCTGCCTGCCGGGGGTTTCCATAAATATTTGAGTGGTGTGGTGGGCCGCTCGGTAGATTGCTTGGAGGGCCTGGCGGCGGGAGCGTTTCTCAATAGGGAGATAGCCATGAAAGGTAAAGCGATTGCCGGGCAGACCCGAAGCCGCCAAAGCCAGTGTGAGGCTACTCGGCCCCGCCAAAGGAATCACTTCATAATCAAAAGCATGCGCTTTTTGCACCACTTGATAGCCCGGGTCGGCTACCCCAGGCAAACCCGCCTCACTTACTAACAGGGCGGGCAGCCGGCGCCCAAAAACCTGCTCATAACTCTCCCACGGCCAATCCCCCAGCCGCGCATCATAGCTATGGAAGATGGCGTCTGGGGGCAGCCCCGCCTTCTGCAAAAGGGGTCGCACCCCCGCTTCCCGCTCCACAAACACATGCCCCGCCCGCCGAATAGCCTCATACCAGCGCGGATACAACCAGTACAAATTATCCTCGCGACTAAGCGGAAAGGGCAAAACATAAAGCTGGCTCACAAGCACAAAAAAAGTCTCTTCTCTCCACAGAAGGCACCTGTGGATAGGAAGCCTCTGTGTATCGGCTATTTCCCAAACTGGGTTACATTTGCCCTATGAGGAGCTATTATGGGTTTATAGGGCGAAAGCTGGCTATCTTAGGAGGGGTGCTGGGGCTTTTGGGAGGATGCACGGGCGGCCTCTCCCAGCGTGATGAGACCACACCGCCACCCCTCACCGGCACCATAACCCGCTCCGAAGTACGTATCAAAGAAAAATGGCGCCCCATCCTCAAAATCAAAAGCCAAAAGCCCCAAAAAACCCCTTACTTCAAAATCAGTGGCAAAGAATGGAAAATACACTGGCAAAACAAGGCCAATGGAGAGCTTATAGTCATCTTGTATGACGAAAGTAAGCCGGACTACTCCGAAGTGCTGGTCAATGTCTCCACAGCCGATGAAGATGTGATATTCTTGACGGGGAAGGGACGCTACCGGCTGGAAGTCATGGCCAAGCAGCCGTATGAGATTTTAGTGGAGGAGCTGCGCTAAAGGGTGAAGGCCCCTCCTCTGGGAGGGGCTAACCCTGAAACTCTCTCTGACCGTGGGGAAATGGCCTCTTCTTTTGGGTTCTCATGGGTAAGGTGCTAAGCGATAGGCGGGGGTATGGGGTATTTAGCTTATCTTTGAGGGGATATGGCCGTGCGACCAGCGGAAAAGCCCCCTTGGCTGAAAGTAAAACTTCCCAGTGGTGAAAACTACCGTTTTGTGCGGCGGGTGATAGACGAGAATCGCCTGCACACGGTTTGCGAGAGTGCGCATTGCCCCAATATGGGCGAGTGCTGGGGAGCAGGTACCGCCACCCTGATGATCTTGGGCAATATCTGCACGCGGTCGTGTGGATTTTGTGCGGTTTTGACGGGACGACCCACGGAGCTGGATTGGGAAGAGCCCGAGCGGGTAGCCCGAGCCGTAGAACTCATGAAACTCCAACATTGCGTCATTACCTCCGTCAACCGGGACGAACTCAAAGACGGCGGCGCCGAAATATGGGCTCGTACCATCCGAGCCATCAAAACCCGCTGCCCGGGTACCACCATTGAAGTGCTCTTGCCCGACTTCAAGGGAAACTGGGACGCCCTATACCGCGTTTTAGAAGAGAAGCCCGATGTGGTCTCGCATAACATGGAGACGGTGCGGCGGCTCTATCGGCAGGTTCGCCCTCAGGCTAAATACGAGCGGAGCTTGGAGTTTATCCGCCGCGCAAAGCAGGCCGGCTTCCGCACAAAATCAGGCGCCATGCTAGGACTAGGCGAGACCCACGAGGAGATTTTAGAGCTTATGCAGGACCTCTTAGAAAACGGCTGCGATGTGCTTACCTTAGGGCAATATCTGCAACCCACCCCTGCCCACCTGCCCGTACAGCGCTTCGTCACGCCGGAAGAATTTGCCATGTACCGGCAAATAGGCCTCCAAATGGGGTTTGATTATGTGGAGAGTGGGCCTTTAGTGCGTTCTTCTTACCACTCTGAGCGCCATGTGAAACCCAATCGGACCTCATGACCTTTTTGCAGCCAGCCTTTTTGTGGGGGCTGGTAGCCCTGGCCGTGCCTATCATTGTGCATTTTTTCTACCTCCGAAGGAGTAGGCGATATGTTTTTACGCAGACGCGCCTATTGGAGAAGCTCATTCAAGCCACTCGTCCCTACCTAAGGCTCAATCACCTGATTTTACTTTTCCTGCGGCTTTTGATTGTGGTGGTGATAGTATTTGTGTTTGCAAAGCCGCTTGTCAGTTCAGCCCTGTCGGTGCAGTCTGGGAAAGTCTCAGCGCTCATCGTAGTGGATGTATCTCCGTCTATGCGGGATCGCCTTAGAGGAGGTCTGACATTTTTGAAGGGGGTTTTAGCAGGGGAGCGGGATTTAGAGGAGGTGAAGCTGCTGTGTACAGACCGGCTGTATGCAGAGGGGCGATTCCGGTCGGTACGGGAAGGGTTAGAGGCCTTAGAAGAGGTACAGCCCGCAGACATGGGCTATCCCCTTAGTCGCATCTTGCAGAACTTAGATGTGCATTTTGCGGGGGCGCAGGGGATGCGGCGACGGGTGTATATTTTGTCGGACTTTCAGACCTCGTCGGTAGGAGTGCTAACGGCTTTGCCAAAGGAGGTAGAATATGTGCTCCTACCGATGCCGCTGGACCTTTCAGGCAATGCGTACATAGACTCGGTGGCGGTTCAATATGTAGGGGGGCAGCGGGTGCTAAGGTGGCGTCTGAGGGGGGATGAGGGTAAAAGCTACACCATTCAGTCAAGCGGCGGGTCCAAGGTTATAGCAGGTCCTGGTTGGCGAGAGATGCCGTGGGCTACTTCGCAGGGCCACCTCGCGCTTGAAATAGCGGGGGATCAAACTTCATTTGACAATCGGTTTGTTGTGGGGCTTTTAGAGGGGGGGGAGGGGGGCCGTGGGATAAGTGTCGTGAGTACGGGAGGGGTACCAGCGGCTTTTGTGCGGGCTGCCCGGCTTTTGAACTTAGGGCTAAAGCTGGGGTGGAGCGATTCTGTCCAAGTCGGCGTATGGATAGACCAGCTTTTGCTGGAGGGGCGCTGGGAGAGCTGGGTGGAAAAAGGAGGCGTGCTTATAGTGTTTCCGCCGGCGGGTCTCCATCTGGCCCGATGGAACCAGTCTTTTCTGAGCCGGCGGCTGGAGCTGCAAGGTTCTAAGCCTTTGGAGCGGCCCACAGAAGGGCTACGGCCCCTTCGGCATGAGCTCTGGGAAGGCGTATTCCGAGAGCGGCCCGCCGAAGGCCTCGTACCGACTTTCTTTCGGGCACGACAATTGTACCAGTTTCAGGGAGCAGAAGCCTATCCCATCTTAGCTACCGATGGCGGCGAAGTACTCCTGTGGGAAGTCCCCTGGGGAGAAGGCCGTATCTATCTCTTTACTTTCCCCTGGGAGGAGGCCAACTTCGGAGAACAAAGTCTTTTCCCGGTGTTTTTGGAGCGGCTGTATGCTTTGCGCGGAGGCCGAAAATCCGAAGTGGGAGTCGCTTTCTTAGGCCATGCCCAAAACCTCACCCTCCTAGCTCCCGAAGGCCCTGTACGCCTAAAACAGGAAAATGGTGGGATAGAACTCATTCCCCCTCAGCGCCGCATCGGCCCAGAAATAGAACTGCACATAGGAGAATACCCCATGCCTGCCGGCCTTTACGCCATTTACGCCGCTGGAAAAAGGATAGGTTACTTAGGAGTAAATATCAGTCCGGCCGAGTCTGCTTCCCCACCCTTAGACTTCAAAGCATGGGAGGTAGCTGGACTGAAAACACGAATAATAGCCCCCGAGGGCACGGCCCAAAGCGAAAACCGAAGCTGGACCCTTCGGTGGCGAAAGTGGTATGGGTGGGTACTTTTATCAGTTGGGCTCCTGCTCTTAGAATCCTGGTGGGCCAAGCGACTCCTAAAAGTCCCTCTCCAAGTAAGCACACCTTTGAGCCGAGCGTCATGAGTTCCAAAGCCTTTCTCCTCAGAAAAAAGGAGCCTGCCTCTTGTAGGGTTTCTGAATGCGAGTTGATGGTATTTTGTGGGGCCGCCGCCCGCCTGCGGCGGGCGGCGGCCCCATGCTGAGGCGGCGGCCAGCCCCCAGGGCTGGCCGCCGCACCCGGCCGCTCCGCCCCTTTGGG
>Ga0079997_117147_pt1 | contig 82467 bp, 60 predicted proteins | sample PerSpoCPS_CMetaG_FD_69200 | JGI IMG/M metagenome (GOLD analysis project Ga0079997, IMG submission 69200) | Archaeal communities from Yellowstone National Park, Wyoming, USA - Perpetual Spouter C (PS_C) MetaG (SPADES assembly) (version 2) | ecosystem: Environmental > Aquatic > Thermal springs >...
TGTTATACTTTACTTCTGGAAAGAGATGAAGTTCTTCAATAAGAACTCGGTAGGCTTTTTTGTACACTCCATCAAACCTCAAATGAGCCATTATAGCAAATGTTATAAGGTCATAGAGTTTCATTTTCTCTCTATTAGCTTTTGAAGGATAATGTTTTTGAACAACAGGAAAAATGATCCGCCTTATAAATTTAATTTGTCCCTTGATATGTTTTTTACCCATAAAGAAAAATATAAATAAAAATCATGAAAAAAATAAATTTTCTTGATGGGAACTAAGGTTTTCAAGACCCATCTTTTTATGGGTCACTATGGATAAATCCGCAGAGGATAGGGGTAAGTTTTTGCGGAGCGCCGATGGAAAGGCATATGCCAGAGGGAATAATGGGCGTATGCGAGCTGAACGCTCTGATCTGGTACTTTTATAGCCAACTATTTTGAGCTGTTCATTCTATTGAAAAAAGATTTCTTCTTTTTACTGCTTCATCAAAAGCTTTAATTTGTTTATCTGTTAGATTTACAAGAGCTCCAAATACTAATTCCAAAACCAATATTTTCTTTATCCTGATGTAAAGCTCATCATCAGAAACTTGATGAAGATTTATCTCCCCAATCATTTCCGATAGCTCCTTTAAAAGTTTAGTTTTATCTATTTCTTTAAAAGCCTCATCTTCGGAAATTACCTTGTCAATAACTTTTGAAATCCTACTGATTATATCCTCACCCTCCACTCTATCAAGTAGAAATCTGCTTTGTTTCCGATTTCTCATTAGAAATTATTATAAGCATACAAAGTTATTATTTATCATAAGCAGAAATATCATCAAACTCTAAACACTAAATAAGTAAGTAAAATTTATTTTTGAGATAAAGTTGCAAACAAATGAATGAAAAATTAAAGAAAACGGGAAAGCACAACAGAGAGAAAAGAGAGAAATACAAAAAAGAGCTAAAAAGGTTTGACCCAATTTTAAAAGAGATTTTCTCAGAAGCAATAGGAAAAATTTATTACTTAGCTATAGGTAGGAAAATAGGTAAAAAAGTAAAAGTCATATCTGCGGAAATAAGGTTAGTAAAAACTTTTCGACCTGATATTTTAGTTGAAGCCGATGGTGAGATAATCCAAGTTGAAATTCAGGCTCAACAAGATAAAACTTTACCTCACAGGATGTTTCGCTATTACTATGCAATAGTAGAAAAATACAAAAAAGAACCTACTCAAATAGTTTTATTCGTTGGTAAGGGGAACCCTCCTCCGTCAGAGTACAAAACTTCAAAGCTAACCTTAAAATACAAAGTTTTAGATATGAAGAAAATAGATCCAGATGTTTTTATAAGGAGTAGGAAACCAGCAGAAGTTATTTTGGGAATTTTAGCCGGCAAATTCAAAGATAAACCTCAAATAATAAAGAAGGTCAAAAAGAGAATTGTAGAAATTTTGAAAAATGAAGAAAAAATCATAAAATATATAGATAGCATAAGCTTTTTAGCAGGTTTATTTGATATTGAGATAAAGGTAAAGCCTATGCCGATACAAGTTGACATAAGAAAAACCTTTCTTTACAGATGGGGAGAAAGAGAGGGAGAGAAAAAAGGCGAACAGAGGGGAATTGTAAAAGGTCTAAAAGAGGGGGAACGAAGAGGAATTGTAAAAGGTCTGAAAGAAGGACTTATAAAAGGTCTAAAAAAAGCAATACTTCTGGACATCAAGGTGAAATTCGGTAGCCCAAAAGCAAAGCAAATTAAAAACCTTTTAGATAAAATAAATGATATAAACCGTTTGGAAAAGATAAAAAAAGAAGTAATAAGAGCAGAAAAGTGGGAGGATTTTGTCAAATTACTCAGAAACCATAAGTGAAACAATAAAGGTAAAACTTACATCAAAGCAGTGCGCAATCTACTCTCCGGGTTCTATAACTCGTGTAGGTGTATTTCTGTTTGTAGTAGTTCCATCCCCCAGTTGCCCATAGAAGTTATCTCCCCAACACCACAAAGAACCATCCGTTTTTTCTGCGCAAGTGAAAGCATATCCCAAAGAAGCATATACAACATCAGACTGAATTATTTTAACCGGTGAGTTTTTTGATGTGGTAGTTCCATCCCCGAGCTGACCGACTTCATTTTTACCCCAACACCACAAGGAACCATCTTGCTTTACCGCACAAGTATGCTCTCCTCCCAAAGATATAGACGAGACACCGGATGGCATAATTTGAACCGGCGTAGCTACACTTTCTCCTGATGACCCACCTCCCAGCTGACCATCTGCATTTTTACCCCAGCACCACAGCGAACCATTTTGTTTTATTGCGCAAGTGTGGTCTCCTCCCAAAGAAACAGCCAATACCTCCTCTAATACTTTGCGAGGAGAAGGTCTGTTTATGTTAGTGCCGTCTCCAAGTTGTTTATCTCTGTTATATCCCCAGCACCAAAGTGAGCCATCTTGCTTTACTGCACAGGTGTGAGCATAACCCAAAGAAACAGAGGACACACCTGCCGACATCACCTTAGTAGGATTTGGTATGCTTCCACCTGCTGTTCCAACTCCCAGCTGACCGAATTCGTTCCATCCCCAGCACCACAAAGAACCATCTGTTTTTATAGCACAGGTGTGATGCCAACCAGCTGAAACAGATGCTACACCAGATTGAATTATCTGAACGGGTTTGTTTCTGTTCGTATTTGTTCCGTCTCCAAGCTGACCATATTCATTTCTTCCCCAGCACCAGAGAGACCCATCTTTTTTTACTGCGCAAGTATGCTGTAATCCAAGTGAAAATTGCAAAACTCCCGACGATATCACCTGAGCCGGCACAAGTCTATCTTGGTTGGTTCCGTCTCCGAGCTGACCTGAGTAATTACTCCCCCAGCACCACAAAGAGCCATCTTTTTTCAAAGCGCAGGCATGGGTACCACCTGCTTTTATTTTAGGCATTTTGGCAAATAAGATTTCACAGACCGCCCCCTCATCTATTTGACCATCGCAGTCATTATCTTTCCCATCACATATTTCCTCTCTCGCTGGATTAATGCTTGGGTCATTATCTTTGCAATCACCTTGTGAAGCAAGTAGTACATATCCAAACGGCTGGTAGCAAGAAACACGAGTTGTTCCATCTGTATATCCATCTTTATCTAAATCTTTGTACCATACTACCTGACATTCCTTACTTTCTCCTCCTAATTCTTCTGCGACTAATATTGGTTCATAAACGCACATTTTTAACACTTCCTCACACAGGGACTCCATTTTTTGATTTTCTACCGAGATTTTCACCGTAGAACCCGAAAACTCAATTTTAGCATTATTTACTTCTATCTCACCCGATGATGATATGCATAGACTTGCTTCCGGAGAAACCCCAGCTGAAATCTCTTGCTTTATTGGAGTTATTGTTCTGAAAATGAATCCTCCCTCTACGCATGAAGCAGGTTCTGTATCCACCGAATATCCCCCTCTTATGCTCAAATAAACTGGTAGATTTGTGCTTATAAATTGCTCTTCTTGGTATCTACCTACCACTTCAATCTCAAAATCACTATACAAATACTCCTCTTTTCTTTTGGTTAGTAGGTCTTCTTTTGAATAGAGACCTGAAACTCCAACTACCACTCTAATTACACCAACATCTAAAATGCGACTGATTGTGAATTCATTTTTGTATTCAGCTGCTTTTATTTTTACTCTTCTCACCTCAGTATCACCTTTGAGCTCTCTTATTGTTGATTCACCATCTTGTATTGAGAAAACAAATTTTTGCTCAAAATCTTTTTCTGAAGCCTTTGTTGAGAACTCCAAATATCCTTTCGCATATCCTGTTGAGACTATGAAATTTCCACCTCCTGCATCTTCCTTACAATCGCTGACTTTTATATCAAAATTTAGCCTTTTTCCTGAACCTATTTGCTCAATACTGCAATCTGATTTTTCTGCTTTTCCATCCAAACACCGCGGTTTTATATCTTCGCAAGAAATTTCAAGTTCACCTGAATTCTGTTTTTCCGAAATTCTTTTTTGATTTGCGACAAAATTCAAATCTTCATCTTTTAAAACATCAAATTTTGGAGCTCTTGCTGTAATAATACGAGCTGTGATGATACGAGCTGTAATCGGTCCAGCCTCAATAGCCCGACCTGTGATTGGTCCTCCTTCAATAACTCTTGCTGTAATTATGCGAGCTGTAATTATGTTGCTCTCAACAGCCCCTGCTGAAAAGCTACCGAATGTTTTTCCCGCAGCATCAGAAAGACTTTCAAATTTCGTTCCAATTTCATCCATTTTCTTTTCTCCACCAGATTTTTCACTTACTTGATTTTGTTTCTTACTACATCCTACCAAAGAATACAAACTGAGAATTACAGAAAACACAAGAATCAAGGCAAAACCTAAAAGATACAAAACGCCCCCTTTTACCTTTCCGCTTTCTTTATACCTTCTCATTTTCCTATACCTCCTTTTTATGGTTTAAAGAAAATTTCATAATGAAAAAATATAAGCATTTTCAAAAAATTTTTGGCTCTACCCTTTAAGTCATCGGAATTATTGAGTGAAAAAATGCTTATAAAACATACAACAAGGGCAAATCTGATTTTTAAGATTTTGTTCAGAGGGTAATTTGTAGCACCCGCTTTCCGATCACTTAAAGGCATGAGCCAAATTTTTTTTCAGAAAAAATTTATCAGTGAATGACTTTTTAAGCTGACCACAAAACATTTGGAATCTTTGCAAGTTTTTTCTTTACAAAGGTTTAACTCTGCGAATAAGTAAAATTCTAATTTGAACCAAAAATGACAAAATAAGTTAGTATGAAAAATGAAAAAACAGAAAAGAAGAAAGAAAAGAAAAAGAATAGAAAGAAGGAATACAAAAAAGAGTTAAAAAGGTTTGACACAATTTTAAAAGAGATTTTCTCAGAAGCAATAGGAACGATTTATTACTTAGCTACTGGTAAAAAAATAGGTAAAAAAGTAAAAGTCATATCGGCGGAGATAAGTTTGGTAAAAACTTTTCGTCCTGATATTTTAGTTGAAGCCGATGGTGAGATAATTCAAGTTGAAATCCAGGTTCAAAAAGATAAAACTTTGCCACGCAGAATGTTTCGTTACTACTATGCAATATTAGAAAAATACAAAAAAGAACCTACTCAAATTGTTTTATTCGTAGGTAAAGGAAATCCCCCTCCATCAGAGTACAAAACTCCTAAACTTGCCTTGAAATACAAAGTTTTAGACATGAAGAAAATAGATCCAGATGTGTTTATAAAAAGCAAAAAACCTGGTGAGGTTATTTTGGGGATTTTAGCCGGCAAATTCAAAGATAAACCCAAAATAATAAAGAAAGTCAAAAAAAGAATTGTAGAAATTCTGAAAAATGAAGAAAAAATCATAAAATATATAGATAGCATAAGCTTTTTAGCAGGTTTATTTGATATTGAGATAAAGGTAAAACCTATGCCGATACAAGTTGACATAAGGAAAACTTTCCTTTATAAGTGGGGAAAAGAGGAGGGATTAAAGGAGGGAGAGCAGAGAGGTCTTGTAAAAGGTGAAAAAAGAGGTCTTGTAAAAGGTCTGAAAGAAGCAATACTGGTTGGGATTCAGCTAAGGTTTGGTGATCAAAAAGCAAAAAAAATCAGAAACTTTTTAGAAAAAATAGATGATTTGAATCACTTGAAAAAGATAAAGAGAGAAGTAATAAGAGCTGAAAATTGGGAAAATTTCGTCAAATCTATCAAGAACTCAAATTCAAAAAACAAAATTTAGCTGGGTCATTTGATGTTGAAATAAAGGTAAAACCTATGCCAATTGAGGTTGATATAAGAAAAACTTTCCTTTATAAGTGGGGAGAGAAAGAAGGAGAAAAGAGAAGATTTGAAAAAGGGAAACAAGAAGGATTAAAAGAGGCAATTTTATTAGATGTTCAAATCAAGTTTGGAAAATCAAAGACAAAAGAGGTAAAAACTCTCTTGGAAAAAGTTAATGATGTAAATTACCTCAAAAAAATAAAGAGGAAAATAATAGAAGCAAAAACTTGGGATGATTTTATCAAAGTATTTCGAAATCATAAGTGAAATAAATTTGAAACCTATGCCGATACAAGTTGACATAAGAAAAACCTTTCTTTATAAATGGGGCAAGGAGGAGGGATTAAAAGAGGGATTAAAAGAGGGAGAGCAGAAGGGAATTATAAAAGGTATAAAACAAGGGAAACAGGAAGGGTTAAAGGAAGGATTAAAAAAAGCAATCCTATTGGACATTGAAGCAAAGTTTGGTCCCTCAAAGGCAAAACGAATTAAAAACCTTTTAGCTAAGATAAATGACATGAACAGCTTGGAGAAGATAAAAAAAGAAGTAATAAAAGCAGAAACTTGGGATGATTTTGTCAGAGTTTTCAGAAACCATAAGTGAAATAATAAATGTAAAACTTACAACAATTCAAGCTGATACGAGAAAAACTTACCTTTATAAGTGAGTGAAATCCTTTTTTATCTTCCGAATCGGTAATTTATTGTGAGTTTGCAAAGTTCTGGTGTAAGGAGCGGGTCAGGTGAGCGGAGTTTCGCTAGCCACATAAGAGATGTCCCAGTAGAACCAAATGGGAAAAATCCAGCGTTAGGAACAATATCAACCCATGAAAGTCCTCCATTATTTGATACAGAAAAAGATATATTACAACCAACTTCATCGCATGTCGGGTCCTGAGTTTCGCAATAATAAGCACTGAGTTGAGCATCCTTTATTGATGTTTTGAGGTCAGGTGTTAAGTTTTTGCTTTGAGCTTTTGATTCAGAAAGATAGAACATCTTCCCCCTTGCGAACCTTATAAGCTTTGCTTTTCCATCCTGATCTAAAACAAAAGCTATATCTCCAAAGATTTCTCCTTTACTACCTTTTATACTTTTGGAATAGACTTCACGCGGGCGGTCTATATATGTGTTGTCAACAAGAGATATTCCAGAACCTCTGAAAACAAGGTTGAAATATCCAAAGTACCTGACCCCTATTACATTTTGTAAAGGAGAGGCTCCAACTTGTGCCAAACTTCCAAATATTATCCTGCTTATATCGTAAAATATTAAACCAGATATAGATTGGGCAGTCGCTATATATTTTCCGAAAGGAATTATCTCCCATACAGCAGAAGAAGTGAGATTATCTAAAAGTAAAGAAAAGCTACCATCTAAAATCCGCACAGCTATAACCCTTGAATCTCTTGAAGAAATAAAAAGAATATCACCTGAAATATCAACATCGTATATTGAATAGCTACCCTCAAACTTCAAAACTTTATCCGGTGTGAGATTCTCAATATCTGTAAGAGGTACTAAAAAGACTGCTTTCTCTCCCGCAACAATTGCTGAATCCCCCCAGTTTACTATCTCCCAAATATAAATCCCGGACCTCAAAGAAGATAAATCAACCTCTTTTATTGGCACATCAGTTGGAGGAAAAGAATAAATCTTAATAAAAGTGCCATCACCAACTACGACTTTATCTCCCCACAGCGAAAATGCTGTTATGTTTGAGCCAGTTATTGAGGTAATATGAGAAGGCGAGAAAGGATTATTCGTTAAGAAAAATTTCACTTCGCTTTCTTTCCCAGCAACCGAAAGAGTTCCATAAAGTCCAACTGACCTTACTCCTGAATTCTCCACAACTTTCATTTCATAAGCAGTATCAAAAGGTTCAGCGATTTTGTAAATATAAAGACCAGAATTTATATCGCCTGCAAGTAATCTATCACCATAAACAAAAGATGATAGAGTTCCTCCTCTTCTTAAATCATAGAGCAAAGATGGATTTTCTGGATCTCTGACATCAACAAATTTCACTCCTTGATTATCGGAAATAACAAGTAAAATTCCCCACTGGTCAATCTCGTTTATCTGTATCCCGGAAGCAAGAAGCAAAGATGAAACGAGTTTTGTTTCTCTTGGTTCCGACGCATCAAATATATATAAATTCCCGTTGTTAGTTCCAACCGCAACATAAGGGAAGAAGAATTTAACAGAAACTGCTCTCTCACCAGATTGTAGGAAATCAGATATAGAAGTAATTTGTCTAGGAGAAGATGGTTTTTCAATTGACACGATTCTTAATCCACCCGTATTTTCTGCTACTGCAACGAGATCCCCAAACACATCTATTTTCTGAGAAGATACGCCGGCTGCATTAGATGAAGGCTGAATTCCTCCAACTCTCTCAAAAGTTATACTCCGTGAAGATTGAGACCAATCATGTTTTATCTTCACAATAACTACTCCTTGGTTCCCGGCAGATATTATAATATATTTTCCCCAAACCTTGATATGATTTGCCTGCCCAGAAGGTATGGTGAAGTCAGCGGATAGATTTGCAGAGCCTATCTTTCTTGGAGAGCGGCGATTTGATACATCATAAGCAGAAAGTTCAGATGAAGATAAAACAAAAAGAACATCATGCCACAAAGCCAAAGATACAGCAGAGGTCACCCCAATCTGTGATATAATCCCCGGTGAAGATGGAGTTGATATATCTATTATTTTCAGAGTGGAGTTACTGTCAACTAAAAATGCGGTTTTATCTGCAACATCTATTTCCAAAGTACCTGCTCCCTGGGTATCAACCGAACCATCTTGAGTTATAGAATCTTTTTTGAGAACAAGCTTTCCATTACCCCACTGGGCGGTAGTTTCTTTATCGTCCATATTATCTTGGTTGTCAAACTCTTCTATATATTTTCCGGAGACTTCACATTCTACCTTTGAAATTTCTGATTTATTTCCAGCTAAATCAATTCCGCAAAAGTAAACATCAGAAGGGACATCTATGGTAACGCCTGTGACGGGTGCGGTTCCTGAAAGCGTATCCGGAGCATTCGGACTACAATCAGAAAGTGAGCAACCCGGAGTTCCTTTTTCACATATTTTCCAGAATATTTTTGTTTTTTCTTCGTCTGACCTTATTGAAGCCGAAATAGGACCTGCGTCGGAGAAGCAGTTAGCAGGTTCAAAGAAAACCCGAGGTGGAGTTTTATCTAATATGAAATCTGCTCTGCGAAGCTGATCCGCCAATCCTCCCTTATATGCTCTGAAAACAATAATGTTTTTACCTTCTTTTTCTAATATAATCTTGCAAGGCGATTGACATGAGTCAGATGAGCTTGTTGTAGCATCTGGGAAACTCACCTGATAGCTTATCAGAGCATCTTCAGGAATAGCGAAAATTTTGACTTCAAGAGGTATTGATGCAGAACCGAAAATTCCCCCAGGTGGTTCAGCGTAAGCGAAAGGAGTTTCTCCAATAAGCACTATTACAGTTTTTATATCTTCCCTGTTTCCTGCAATGTCTTTTGAGAAGAACTTCAAAATTGTGTGAGATTTTATAGCTACATCTGCTGAATTTTTAGCTTTGAAAGTATTTCCACCCGCCTGGTAAAGCTTTTCTGCATCATCGGACGGCGGAAAACCATCTACTGACCAAAATATATCAATAGTAGGAGATTTATCATCTGATGCTATCAAACTCACAGTAATGGGATTTTTACACCTTACAACATCTGGAATTTTTTTATCACATCCCCTCAAACATTTACAGCTTTCAATTCCTAAAACAGATGTTTCCGGAGGAGATTTATCTATAAAATATTCTTGCTTTATAATTTCTGATTTTAAACCCAATTCTTTATCCTCTGCAAAGACTTGAAGTTTGATATCTTGCGATACTTTGAGGATAAAGCCATTTTCTTCTTTTTTTGCGCTTTCTTTTTTAGGTTCTGTTCCATCAGTTGTGTAGTAAAGGAAACAAGGTTTATTACATCCAACAGCAACTGTTATCTCTTGCTGATAAAAACCACCTTTTGGATTAATTGTAATAAAAGGTTTGAGGATGATTTTATAAAATTTTTCAGTCATAAACCTTTCTCCATCTTTTGATGTAGCCAAAATCCTCAGATAAAATACGCCATCTGTTGCCCCCTCGTTGAACTCAGGAGTGAATGGAATTGTCACAGGTTCATTCGCTTTAACTCTGATTTTATAAACATACTCTCTTTCGCAAGGATCTGGATTATCTTTTTCTCTTATAGTGTAGCAGATTTGAGCATCTTTTGTTGAGGTAATAGTAGCAACCATAGTATCATATTGAGGATATGTTCCTTCCTGGGGTTCAACTTTGACAAAAAAGTCTTTTTCTCCCTCCGGCTTGTTTTTATTTTTACATGAGTTCAGAAAAGATAATGAAGCAAAAATAAAACAAGATGTAAGAGCGAAAAAAAATTTCTTTCCAGAAAACCAACCGAACATACTAACAATAATTTTCTTTTTCTTTATCTATATGGGTAATTTTCAATTATTCCGGCAGTAGCTATACCTTTCCATATAGCCCTGTGCAAAATCGCATTATCTGTTAAAATTTGACCATCTTTATTAGTTATAACTCCATTCTCACCTTTGTAGAACCTCAAAACACCAGAGAATGTAGGATCTTGGAAGAGAAAATACAAAAGATCTATAACTTCATTATTTCCATCTCCACCATATGGACCCGTTGCACAAATCATACCTCCCGGACCGATTGAGTTTCTTGGATCAACCCTACCATCAGGCCATAAATGATCAACATCTTTGACATCAAATTTGTTGTTTCCACAAACTTCGTTACAAAAAGTTCCTGATTTCCCGTTTAGTATTCCATAATTATCATCCCACCACTCGGTATAATCTCCAATATCTGGTACTTTATTTGAGTTTTTATCTCGCCAATCAAATAAGAAATTACCCTCCGTTCCAAAATCATTATCATCAACTGTGGAATTGACAAAATTCTTGCAATCACGAGGAGAAGTTGGGGTAAGACCATTTTTGTAATAATCATTCCACGCTTTGAAAGCCTCATCATTTGCACATTTTCCATCGTCATCATTATCAATTCCGTCCGTCCCATTTGAAATTGGATCAACATCATCTTTATCTGGATCCGGATTTGATAGAGGATGAAACTCCGGATATTCCCAAGAGAATTTTTTATCATATCCTGCATCTTTGAAAGGTTCAGCATCTCTTTGGATTATAATATTTTTTGTATTCACATCCCACAAAGGTAGCATATCTCTTAATGCAGTAGGGCTTACAAAGAACTCCCAAAGCCTGATTTCAGGAAAAGGTATCCCAGCGGAACAAGCCAAATTTCTTAAATTCTCATTTGTGCTATTTAAAATTTTTCCTAAATCAAAAACCCCGGGACCCTTTATATTATCTGCAATAAGGTTAAAGATTTTGACATTGAAAATTGCGTTATATACGGTGTTTCTGATGTTAGAGCTAGAAAAAACAAGCCTTACACCTTCTGGTGAGCCAGTTGTTTGAATTTTGTCTGTTCCTATCATTTCGCCTATTGTGTATCTCCTATCTCCTTCTCCCTCGTCTGGTTTTTGCCATTCATCATTCCATACTCCGTTTCTGTTTGAATCAAGATAAGGTTCTCCGTTATCGTAATTCCCATTTGAGTTTATATCTGCAAAATCTTCCCTCAGATCTCCAGGACATACATTATCTTTCCCGCAATCCCAATATCTTATTATATCATCTGATTGGTCATCCGTTTCATTTTTCAGAGAATCAAACATTCTTTGTAGGTTAACAAAGCCATTATAGAATTCAGATTGAGCATCTTTGAGCCGCAACGGGGCGTCAACCGATAATCCCAGAAACCCTGGGTTTTTTGATAACTCTTCTATGAATATATCTGAAATTGCTTTCAGTAAGGATATGTTTTCAGAAGATACTCTATTTACAACTTCTTGAGGCAACCTCAAAATAAAATCAATAGCTGAGTTATAAGCAAAAATAACATCAAAAACTCCGACTACAAACTCAACGAAAGATGTGAGGAAATAAAGGTCTGTTGCATCATGTTCTCCTGTGAGGTCAACATAGAGCTTTTCAGCAATTTCAGTTTCAGGATAGTCTCTTATAACATAAACTGCAAGACGATTAACTCTGAAAGAAAAATCAGAAGTTATAACATCTGCATTCACAACAGATTCAAGAATTTCTTTCGAAGGTTTCCCGACACCATCTATTATGAGTTTTATATCATTAAGTGTAAGCTTTCCTAAAAATAATCCTTGAATTAGGTTATTTAGCTCAGAAAGAACTGTGACCACTTTGCCCAAGGTGAGAGCGTATACGGCTTCAACATCGCAAGCATTTTCTTCTCTCACATACTTTTCTAATGTGGCTACTGAATCTAAAATTTTCTTTATCGCAGATTGGGTTTGAGATAGATCAACTCCTATTATAAAAGTTTCTTTTTTGTAGATGTCTATTGAAGCTTGAACATTTTCAGGTCGCTTCAAATCAGCCGGAGCAACAGAAATCTTTATAGAATGCGTCTCTAACTCTTTACCCTCACCAGAATAAATTTTCATCTTAACTTCTCTTTCTCCCTGTGAGCAAAAAACAAGGTTCAGCTGCCCAGATGTTGAAAGAATCTTTTCTCCCATGTTCCACTCAAAGGAGCAATCCGAACATGCTGCGAGCTTACCTTGATATACCAGATTAAATCTTTCTCCAACTCTTACCTGAACCGACCCAGAAATTTTCTCTTTTTTTTCTTTATCCTTTACCCCCGGGAACCTTACAACAGAGAATTGAGAACTTTGCTCCTCTCCTCCTCCCTTCTTATTATTGCAAGACGACAAAAGATAGGGGTAGGAAAAAGATAAGATAGTGAGTAATAGAAAAGGAAGCAGACGATAAGATTTATACAATTTACAGATCTTACGAGCTTCTTTCATAATAAAAAAATTAATAGTCTATTGTTAAAAACTCTTGAAAATTACAAAACTATTTCTATAAAAAATTCTAAAGATTATAGAGATAAAAATGAGATAGAGATAAAAACGATGATAATTATTCACCCAAAACCTCACTTTCTTTTTTTATGCTTTACCAACAAACTCACCTTTCAATTTCTCCAAAGAAATAATCTCTACTTTTTCAGTCTTGTATCTATCTATGTATTTTTTTTTCCTCCTGTTTTCTAAATAACTTACGAAAAAGTATAAAGGAGGTAAGACTATGAATAGAAATTTTTTAAAAAAGTAAAGGGCAGTTGCAGTACCCAAAATAAATAGTGAAAACAGCCTTTTATAAATCACGGCAAATCAACACCTCCACTTGAAAATGGATTACATCTTAATAACCTTTTTATAATTTTTATTAGAGATACCGGAAACTTATATTTTTCAAGACACAGCAAAGCATAATTTGAGCAAGAAGGATAAAATTTGCAGGAAGGTGGGTAAGGGATGACTCTCCAAACAATAATAGCCAAAACTACAAGATATTTTGTAAGAGCATTCAAAAATTCAAATACAAAGTTAAAAACCGATTTCGTCGGAACTTCCATCTTCAAATATACCAGAAATATCCTTTTAATTATTATTATTATTAATGCTACTATTATTATTACCCAACCATCTTTTTTTATTTATTATCATATTTTTTTAAATTTTATATTTCCTCAGAAAATCCTTGCTTTCTCCGATGGTACTATTGAAATAAAGGAGATAAAACCAGTAGTCATTTCCGATAGTAAAATATTAACAAACCTTGATGGTCTTTACGAATGCGTACTTTATCTCTCTTTAAGGTACGAATCGGAATGCATAGGGTCAAAAAAATTGATAATATATTCTATACTTTTACTCATAAGGGAAAAATTCCAAGAAACAATAGGAATAAGTGATGAGATATCAAGGAAAATAATTTCGGGGGAACTTGGAAATTTGATAAGCGAGGAAGAAATAAAAAGCGCAAGTGTGCTTTTGAAATATGGAATAAGCTCAAGTAAAATTTTAGATGAACTCCGAAAAATTAAGCTCTTAAATGAGAAACTCAAAAGAAATTTCTTTACAGACCTTGCCACTTTAAGAGAAATTGTAAAAAATGTATATGTAGAACCACTCTTTGGAAACGATAAAACCAAACAAAAAAATCAAGAGATAAAGATACAAGAAATAAAAGAAACAGCAGCATATGAACTCATAAAAACTCTAATACCAGAAAACACAAAAATCATATCAGATAAATGATAAAATGAACAGGGAAAGATTAAGATGAAATAAAAAATAAAAGATAAACAGAACTCAATACATAATAACAAATGGAAATTTATAGAGAAGATCTAATTATATGCCTGAAAGGGAACGATTATATAAAAGAAGCTTTCATAGAGAGCGCAGAAAAAGGATTGGTCTTTCCATTTATACCATTTGCAGATATGAAAATTTCTGATGCATTCAAGATAGGTTGGATAAAAGAAAAAGTATTTGGTTTCTACTCATATCACTTTATAAGTGGATTTGAAATAAAAACGGGAAAATTCGGCAAAATAAGATACGGAGGTAAAATATATAAAACAAATACTGGTTTCAACATAATTAATGTCTTCTTTGGAAATACCAAAAAAAATGAAAACACCAAAAACGAAAAACTAATAGATGAAGAAATTCAGGATTTCTCGGTAGAAGAAGTCTATATAAAACTCCTCCCCTACTCTTCACTACTTATAACAAAAAAAAGAATGAAAGATATAAGCTTAAACGACATAAAAAGTCTTGAAGTAATAACCAGAAAAGAAGACGAAGAAAATGATTTATTTTTTTTCTTTTATGACAGTTCCCCTGAAATTGAGGATTATGCTGATGTTGAGAGGTTTGAACTCCCAAAAGATTATCAGAAAATTCTGGATATACTACCGAGAAAAAAAATAAGACATTTTTATGAAGCAGAAAACATTCAAGAGATTTTGTTCATAATACAAACAGAAAAAGACAAAAATCTGATTATTTCAAAAAAAAATAGGAATTTTCTAATACTCAAAACAATTTGAGCGAAGTATTAAAATTATCATCTGAGCTAATAGTTTTATCTCTAATCTCCCTTACGAGAATTATTATTGCATATATAGTTTGCCTATTTCTATCAATAGCAATCTCTTACATAGCAGTATCTGAAAGGAGAATTGAAAGAATAGTTATAGCAATATTAGATATTCTTCAATCCATACCTGTACTAAGCTTTACACCTGCTGTCATGATGTTTTTTTATGGTCTTGGATACATAGGCTGGGAACTCGCTACGCTTACCCTAATAATAACAGGCATGATATGGAACATGATTTTCTCATTTTATTCATCAATAAAAAATCTACCAGAGGAGGCAATAGAATTATCAAAATCTATAAGATTAAGTCCGATAAGGCGTTTTTTTGTTTTAGACTTTCCATTTTCTTTCCCGGCTCTGGCATTCAATAGTCTGATGTCATTTAGTGGAGGATGGTACTTCCTTATGTATTGCGAGATGTTCTCAATAGGAGATATAGAAATAAAGGTAAGAGGTATAGGTTCGTTCATCTTATCTACGACAGAAAAAGGAGAGATAATCCCAGCCATACTCGGCTTTATAGCGATGTCATCTATTATAGCTTTGTCCTACTTTATGATATGGAGACCACTTATCCGCTTATCAAATATTTTCAAATACGAGTTTGAATACAGAGGGACAAAAAATGAACTTTCAAACTATGAAAAAACCATTTTCCTCACGATAGAGAAACTCATCAGAAGATTTTCTATTTCAGACTTCCCGAACAAAATATCAAGACTCATAGAGGAAACTCATATAAAGAGAAAAACCATAACTGATATTCTCTACTTCATCATTTTAGCTTCAACATCCACAATTTTTTTTCTATTGTTTTCAAGGATTATAAACTTAAAATTAGAGGAAATAGTAAAAGTTATCCTCTCTATATTTCCCACACTTATCAGAGTTCTTATAGGAATCAGCATATCTGTGATCGTATCTATCCCCGTAGCTATATTTATAGGATTAAGAAGGGATTTAACCGATAAGCTGATGCCAGCAATACAGATACTATCATCACTGCCTGCTACTGCTCTACTTCCAATTATATTCTTTCCCCTATCTAAAATAAACTATGGTGTTGAAATAAACTCTGTAATTATCATTGCTCTATCATCTATATGGTATATTTTTTACAATACACTCTCCGGAGTAAGATCAATACCCCAAGAAATCTTGGAGGTATCAGAATCTATAAGATTATCTATGAAAGATAAATTAAGGAAAATCATAATCCCAGGAGCTGCAAAAGATATTTATGTTGGATTTCTTACAGCATGGGGAGGTGCCTGGAATGGCTCTTTTGTTGCAGAATTCATAAATTTCGGTGGAAGAGAATTCAAATTATACGGCATAGGAAGTATGATATCAGAATCCGCAGAGAAAGGAAATAAAGACCTTATGCTCTTTTCTACCCTCGTGATGGCTTCATTTATCGCCATAGTTAACCTACTTGTGTGGAGAAAGATACTTGAAAAAATAGAAAAAACAAAATAGATAACAGGAAAAAAAATAAATAAAAATAGAAATAAAATTAATAACGAAAACCACAGAAAATACAAAATAGATAGCGAAATGATTAAATTGTTCATATATGAATAGGGTAGAATTATATTTTTTTGTATCATCGGTTTTGGTCATATCCATAATTTCAGGTTGTGCAAAATCGCTTAAAAAATCAACATATATAACAGGTGATATAGAACAAGAAGTTTTATACCAAAAATCAAGCAAAAACGGAGATAAGAATCTTTCCTTATATCTCCAAGCAGTATATGATATAAAAAGAGGTAGATTACCAGAAGCAGAAGAAAAACTTGAAAAGCTTATCGCACAATCAAAAAGCAAAAAAGAAGAAATAGGATTTTCCCCATACTTTGAACTTGCCCAACTAAAATACAGGTTGAAAAAAATAAAGGAAGCATCAGAAATCCTTGATGAAGCACAAGAAAAAGCAAAAACAGATAGAGATTATGAGAACATATATGTCCTCCGATTGAGAATAGGAGAAAAAGAAAAAGCACTCGCAACTTTAGAAAAAGCTTTTGATAAACTGAATAGTCAGAGAATATTTAGAACCCTCGTCATAGAACTTATGAGACAAGGAGAAATTGAAAGGGCAAAGGAAATTGCAAGAAAATATACTGAAAGGAATGCAAACGACCCAACCGGCTTTGTAATCTACGGCGAAATACTCAAATTCACCGGGGAAATAGATAAAGCCGAAGAGAACTTCTCAAAAGCACTCAAACTTGGATTTATCACAGAACAGCTTGTATCAGAACTACTTGAAATATACAGAGAAAATGGCGAAATTCTTAAAGCAATTGAGCTTTCGGAAAACTTCCTGAAAGAAAATGATTCAATAATTATAAAAAGGCAACTTGTAGATTTACTTCTTGAAGCGGGCGAACCAGAAAAAGCAGCAGAATATATGTATGAAATAACAAAAGAAATTCAAGAACCAGAAATCTTACTTGATTTTGCAAGGGTTCTCCTCAAAGCTAAAAAAACATTAGAAGTAATAACAACAATAAATCAAATACAAGATAAACTTGAAGACCAAGACAGCAAAGACATATCTATACTCCTGAAAGCCTATGCACTACATGAGATGAAAAAATATGAAGAAGCTCTGAAAGAATTTGATAAAATAGGCGAAAACTCCAAATTCTATGATAATGCAATAGCAGGAAAAATTGATGTTCTCAGAGAAATTTCACCAGACAGAGCAATAAAATACGGTCTTGAAATAACATCAAAAGTCTCATCACCAGAGATAATACAGTCAATAATATTCGCTCTCAGAGAAAAAGAAAACTATGATTCTGCTTTCCAACTACTCAACTCTTACGCAGAAAAATTTAATGATAACAAAGACCTTCTATACCTTAAAGCCATACTATATTACGAAGTTGGAGATATAGAGCAAGCAGTAGAAACCGCTGATAAAATATTTAAAATCTCTCCAAAGGATCCAAATTTTCTCAACCTCAAAGGATATATGACAATAGAATATGTAATAGAAAAGAAGAGAAAAAACCAATCCTATCACAGCGAAATGCTTGAGGAAGCACGCAAACTAATAGAAGAAGCCCTGAAGAGAAAACCTAAGGACCCTTACATTATAGATAGCCTCGGATGGTATTTCTTCGCAAAAGGAGATTTAGAAAAAGCAGAAGAAATTATAAGAAAAGCCTACGAACTAAAACCAGATGACGCTGTAATTGCAGAACACCTTGCCGACATACTTCTTTCTAAAAACGAAGAGGAAAAAGCATTAGAACTTTACAAAACAGCTCTCCAAAAAGGAAAACCCAAAGGATACGATAGAATAAGAATAGAAAAAAAAATAAAGGAGATAGAATCCAAAAGAGGAGCAAATAAAAAATAAGAGGCAAAAATAAAAAAATAAAAAACTAAACAACAAAAAAGACAACAACTAAAAAAAAATAACAGAAAAATCAAAACAGAAGAAAAAAGGAAAATAATAAAAGAGAAAAAAGAAAATAAGAAAAGAAAAGAAAGGAAATAACCAAAAAGGAAAGGAACAAATAAACGATCTGAAATCCCCGAAAATTAAAAAAAAATGGGTATAAGAGATCGGAATGGATATAAAAGAATTGAATGAAATAATTTTTGACCCGATAGTTTGCGTCAAATGTGGATACTGTAAATCAACATGTCCGACCTACCTTGCCACAAGAGATGAAAGATTTTCTCCAAGAGGTAGATTGTCTCTATCTTACAAAATCATAAAAGAAAAAGAGCAGATGGGATTTTCTGACCTTATACGAGCTTTTCACGATATAGATACATGCTCAAAGTGCGGAGAATGTGAGAAAACATGCCCGATGGGGCTAAATCCTTATATATCGTTTATGAGAGCAAAATCAAAAACCCTACCAGGAAAAATTGAAATCTTCTCCGCCAAACTAACAACAAAAAGTAAGCTATTTTTTACCCTCCTATTTTACTTTGGCTCAAAAATAAAAAAATCAAGTTATAAAATAAATTTGCCAGAAATAAGTTTTAGACGAGAGAAGAAAATTGAAGATGAAGAAAAAAGCGATACTATTTTTTTCCCATCCTGCTTCGGATATACTATTTTCTCTCAAACGAAAAGAAAAGTTGAGAAGCTGATGGAAGAACTTGGAGTAAAATTTAAGACAGCACCTCAAAGCTTCTCCTGTTGCGGTGCACCCCTTCTCTTTTCTGGCTCAATAAAAGATTTTGAAGAAAACAAAAAAGAACTTATAAAAAAAATAGAGGAAAAATCAACAAACGACTTATCCACACTCCTTGTACTGGGTCCAACATGCACATATATTATAAAGAAGTTTTACAAAGAACTGAATGAAAAATTTCCCAAAGTTAAAATAAAAGAAGCATCAGATTTTATCCTTGAAAAAATAAAGGAAAAAGAAGCAAAAATCTCAGTAAACGAAATCATAATAATACATAAGCCATGCCACGAAAAATATAGCGATGCAATAGACAAAAAAACCTTCTTTAAAGAATTAGGATTTAATGTGGAAGAGACTGAATTTCCTTGCTGTGGCTTCGGAGGCTCCATGTTCTTCAAGTATCCCAAAATCTCAAACCAGCTTCTTGATCTGCTATCAGAAAAAATAAAAGAGGAAAAAAAGGATAAAAATGTTTTAGTTATTTCAAACTCCCCAGGATGCATATTACAAATTTCCCGTAAGCATGAAACAAAGCATATATCAGACCTAATATACGAAAGAATAATTATCGGGAACCATCAGCAAAAATAAATAAAAAGACAAAGAAGCAACGAAAAAAACAAAAAATGAATTTCGTTATTAAAATTATAAGTAATAAAAAAGAAAAGTAAAATAAAAGTTTAAATCACGGGGTCATCAAAAAAATCTCACGGGGCTTAAAATCTTACGGGGTCAAAAATCTTAATAACGAAGTCAAAAATAAAAATTATAAAAGGGAGTTAGAAGGTATAAAATATATTAGATATATGAAGTAAGATAACAAAAAAGTATGGTAGAAGAAGAAAAAGCATTACATGTAGCAGAAATAGCAGAAGAGTCTGGTCAAACAACTCCTTCGTATGAAGATATACTATCTGTTATTTCAATTTCAGAATATACATTAATCCCAGATAAAAAGTGCCTCGTAATAGATGATTCAGCATTCACAAGATTACAAGTCAAAAAAATACTCTATGAAAACAAGCTATTTTTAATTGAGGATATACTGGAAGCCGAAGATGGGCTTGAAGGTTTTAAGAAATACAAAGAGAATCTTGGTAAATTAGATCTCGTTTTATGTGATGTCCAGATGAAAAATTTAGATGGTCTAAAATTCATAAAAATGGTAAAAGATTTTGAGATAAAATTAGAAAAAGAAGGCAATCTTTATCTTAGCTTCCTCTCAAAAACTATTCCAATAATCATAATGACAGGTACTGCAACAAAGAATGAGAAATTTAAGGGATTAGAGATGGGAGCGAAAGATTTCATTTTCAAACCATCCCGCGAAATAACACAAGAAGAATTTGAAAGAGAAGTAGCTATACGGTCAAAAATCCATGTTATATTAAAAAGAACTCAGGAAAAGCTTTTTGAAACTTCTATGAAACTGAAAGAAGCATCAATAATTGACCCTCTTACCAGCGTATTCAACAGAAGATATATGAAAGAAATTTTTGAAAGAGAAATATCAAGATTTGAAAGGAAAGGTGGTGTAATTTCAGCGATGATAATAGACCTGGATGACTTCAAAAAAATAAACGATACTTATGGACATCCCGCAGGAGATAAAGTCCTAGTTGAATTTGCCGCAAGGCTCAAAAAAGTAAAAAGGAAATATGATTACATAGTAAGGTACGGAGGAGATGAATTTTTGCTCATTCTACCGGAGACAAGACTAGAAGGGGTTTCCTCAATTTTTGAAAGGATAAAAATAAGTTTTGAACGAGAACCAATAGAAGTTGGTAAATCCCAGATCATTTTAAAGATATCTGGGGGAGCATCTTTTCTACCATCACCTAAAAATAAGAGTTATGATGATTTGCTTAAAAACGCAGATTATGCCCTGTATGAAGCTAAAAAAAGTGGAAAATCTTGTCTCAAATTTTTCTATTAATTAAAGATATAATATGGCAAGATGTTATTTTTGCGGCAAGACAACTCAATTTGGGCATAATGTATCTCACGCGGGAAATAGAACTCAACGGAAGTTCAAAGCAAATATAAAAAGGGTCAGAGCAATACTAAATGGTACAAAAAAGAGATTACAAGTATGCACAACCTGCATAAAGATGGGAAAACATCTCGGACTTTAATCCAATCTAATCTAATCTAAATCCAATCTAATCTACTTCAATCCAAAGACTCTAATCTAAACTTCTAAACTGACTAGCAGCAATAATACGAAGATAACAGAAAAAATACATATATACAAACATCCGAACATCCTGATCATCAAACAATAAATAAAGCTCCCAAACTTCTGAAATAAGCAAAAAACCCCCAAAATTAAAAAAGCTACGATAATATAATTCAGAACAAAAACATTAAATTTATTAATAGGATGAAGATAAAAGAGATAATTGATGCAATTTCACAATACCATCCTTTACCTGATATTTCCTTAATAAAAAGAGCGTATATATATGCCTGCTATTATCATAGGGACCAAAAGAGGTTATCCGGCGAACCATATATAGTCCATCCGATACAAGTTGCAAAAATTTTAACGGAACTCAGAGCAGATGATAAAGCAGTAGCAGCCGGTCTCCTACACGATGTAGCAGAAGATACCCCAAGTACAATAGAAGATATTTCAAGACATTTTGGTAATGAAGTTGCTTCTCTGGTGGATGGAGTTACAAAAATTTCAAAGTTCAATGTAAATTTGAACGCAGATGAGAGACAAATAGAAAACCTACGAAAGATGTTCGTATTTATGGCAAAAGATGTCAGAGTCATACTGATAAAATTAGCAGATAGACTTGATAATATGCGCTCAATAGAATACCTACCAGAAGAAAGTAAAAAGAGGATGGCAGAAGAAACTCTAAAAATATTCGCTCCAATAGCCCACAGATTAGGTCTGTACAAAATAAAAACAGAACTTGAAGATAGAGCTTTTGAAGTACTATATCCAGAAGCAGCAGAGTTCGTCAAAAAAAAGATAAAAAAGATAAAAGATGAAGGAGAAAAAATAATAGCAGAGACAGAAAAAAAAGTTGCCGAAATATTAGAAAAAGAAGGCATAGAAAATTTCAAGATAGAAAGTAGAATAAAAGGTTCATATAGTATATGGGAAAAGATGTTCAAGCAAGGAATAGATATAGAAAACATATACGATATAATAGGATTAAGGATAATCGTACCAGAAGTATCTGATTGTTATAGAGTTCTTGGAATACTTCATACCTATTTCAAGCCTATACCAGGAAAATTCAAAGATTATATAGCCATTCCTAAACCAAACGGATACAAATCTTTACACACAAAAGTACTACTACCCGGCGGAGCAAAAGTTGAATTTCAAGTAAGAACATATCAGATGCACAAAGAAGCCGAGGAAGGAATTTCAGCACACTGGGTATACAAAGAAAAAGCTCCAATATCACCATCTGGAATGAAAATATTTTCGTGGCTAAAAAGTATCCTTGAAATGTCAAGAGAAACACCGGAATACGAAGTAAAGAAAATAAGTGAAGATATATATCCAGATGAGATATATGTATTTACTCCAAAGGGGGATGTAAAGGTTCTACCAAGAGGAGCAACCGTTATAGATTTTGCTTATGCTGTCCACTCTGAACTTGGAGAAAAATGTGTAGGAGCAAAAGTGAATGGAAAACTTCAACCCATAGATCATATACTCAAGAGTGGTGATGTTGTAGAAATAATAACATCAAAGAATCAAAAGCCAAAAAGGTCATGGCTAAATTTCACTGCAACACAAAGAGCAAAAGCTCGTATAAAGCAATATCTAAATAAAGAAGAAAAACAGATAGCAAAAGAAATAGGTTTAGAAAACCTAAAAAGAGAATTACGAAAATTTGGGCTAAATCTATCAGAAATAATGAGATCGGGATTATTCCAAAAAATCGCAAACTCCCTTAACATAAATGATATTGAAGATTTCTTCATAATGTTAGGCTCCGGAAAAGTAAGCTTGAACTATGTCATAAAAAACCTCAAAAAACTCCTCACAAGCGAAACCGGATCACAAAAAATAGAATCAGAGAAAGAGAAAGAAGCATCAAAAGAAAAAGAAGAAGGAAATAAAATTCAAAACCAGATTTCAAATATAAAAGAACTTCAAGGAAATCTTAAAGGAGTAAAGATAAGATTTGCACTATGCTGCACACCAGTTCCAGGAGATGATGTCGTAGGCTATATAACTCGTGGATATGGTATAGTAATACACAGACAAGATTGTCAAGAGCTTGAATATCTTGATAAGCAAAGAATAGTCAAAATAAATCCCGAAGAATTACCGCAAGACAAATATATAAGTAAGGTAAGGTTTATTGCAAATTCAGAGGAAATAATATCTGATATCATCTCAAAAATAAGGAAAGAAGGTTTTGAAATAAATGAAGTAAAAATAAAAGAAAAAGAAGAAAATAAATTTGAATTTGAACTAAAACTAAAAGTCAAAGATAAATCAGAAGTAGAAAAAATAATGCAGGAAATATCAGCTATGAAGAATATTCAAAATGTCGGAAGGGATATAAAAATGTAGATCAAGTTAAATCAAAATAAAGAGAAAGAAAAAAGTAAAATTTTATTATGTATGAGGTTGCACTTTTTGCAAATCTTATTTTTCTTATACTTATGATAATTTTTGGGATAAAACTCAGAGCAGATTTTCAGACGCTAAAAAAACAGATGTCGAGCAATACAACAGAAAATGCTGATATAAAGGATTTACTCGATAAGATCAAAGAACTTACAGAAAAATTAGCAATAATAGAAGGTAAAATACTGTCTTGTGAGGAAAAAATAGTATCAGTAGAATTTGAGAATAAAGAATTAAGAGAAAGATTAGGAGAAATCATAGGAACTGTAAAAGAAAAGTTAGAACAAATGAATCATCTCTCAAAAGAACTGAAAGAAATAAGAGAAAAACTAATTCTCCTTGAAAATTCAGCCTCCTCACCTAAAAATAATGTAGAGAAAGAATATAATGTAAAGAATGAGATAAAGGAAGAAGAAAGTGAGAGTTCTAAAAAAGCAAAATTAGTAATAAAGTATGCACAAGAAGGTAAAACAGAGGAGGAGATAGCAAAACTTACCGGTTTATCCTACGAGGAAGTAAAGCTTATGCTTAAAATAAAAAAGTAAAATTAATAAATATAGATAATGAGTTTAGTTTCGATATATCTTTTTTTACTTTCACATTTTAACATAAAGAATATTGGAATAAACTCTAAACCCACATTCTCGTATGTTATAATATATCTTAATCAAGAAGATTTCAAGTTCTCATCAGATAAAAGAGAAGAAATAATAAGTATTATCATAGAGAACTCAGAGTTAAAACTACAAAAAAGAGAAATAGAACCACAAGATAACAAATTTATAAGGAAAGTAATACTTAAAGAAATAAAAGAAGACGAAGAAAGAAAAAGTATAGCAATATCAGTCATAATGAAAGATAAAAATTTGAAGTGGGGTGTAAACAAATCAAAAAACAGCTTACTGATTTTCGTCGGTAAGGATATACCTTTTGTGGAAAAAAAAGAAGTTGATGCATTTCTTAAAAATGCAGTTATAACAAGGAATTACAGGGCGCTTGATAGAATGTTTTTGCTTGCAGAAATAGGAGATGAAGAAACAAAGGCGAAGGCATACTTTGCAATAGGTGAGATGCTTTTCAAAATGGGTATAGAAAACCACTCAAACATGCTCATTTTAAGAGCATCCAACTTTTATGGTGCAGCAGGGAGAGAGTTCTTAAAGATAGGTAATATCAAAGATTTTGCATTATCTTACATAAAGTCATCCCAGACTTTGAGATGGTCTATGTTTTTTCCAGAAGCAAAATCAAAATCCGACTTCGCACTTGAAAAAATATCTCAACAAAACTATAAATTACCAGAACATATAAAAATCTTCCTCCTATGCTCTTCTGCTCTCGCATCTATTGGTAGATCAAAAGCAGGAGAAGCAGCAGAAAAAATAGAAATTTTACAAAAGGATTTTCTTTACCAAATAACAAAATATAGGAACGAAGTCCCAGACGATGAATTTCAAGAAATATCAGATTGCGTTTTTTCAGCTATCGGTTCTTTTGAATATGAAAAAGGTGATTCCGAAAAAGCAGGAGAATACTTCACATATGTATCAGATAGGTTTTTAAGAAACGACCCAGTAGCTTTACCAAGATACGCAAGAGCATTACTAAAACTTGATAAAACTTATCTTTCAAAAAAATACTTCCTTTTGATGATAGAGAGTAGGTTCCAGAACCTAAAAGCCGAAGGTCAGCTAGGACTATTTGAAAGCCTATACAAAGAAGGAAACAAAAAATTAGCAATAAAATATTTGTATTCTGTTATAGAAGATTTTCCAGCAACAAAATGGGAATTAAAAGCAAGACTTATAGCGGTAAAACTCAAAGATGAGTTAAAAGATGTTTATAATGTGCTTGGGAAAAAAAGAATACCACGAGATGACCCTATATTCTTCCCAGAAGAGAACCTGAAATTCATAGTAAAAAGATCTCAATCCCCTGAAAGTCAAATTGCATTTGCAGAATATCTAAAACTAATAAATGAAAAGATAGAAAAAAAGAAAAAGGATGAGAAAGAAAAAGAAAGCTTGAAAAAAGAAATAAGCTCTGATTTTAACTTTATCTACTCATTTCTGCCAGCAATAAAAGCACTAAAAACACCCCCTTATATAATGTCAGAAATTCAAAAGAATATGGGAAAATATTTAGAAAACCTCATAGAGTCCGGGAACATAGTATATGCCTCAACGATATTTTTCTCATTTAGAGATTTTCTCCCTCCACCATATATATTTGATTACTCAAAGATTGAATCACAACTTGAAAAATTCGGTATTATTGAGGAAGAGAAGAACAAAGTATTACAGGAATTTGAATCTGAAAAGAATAAGGAAAAATTTGTCCAAACATTTGGGAATAAATTTCCAATCCTATTCGTAAAATATGCAGATTACTTGATAGAAAAAGGAGAATGCGAAAGAGCTTTCCTTGTTCTACATGAAAACAAAGCTAAAATTTATAACCTTGAAGAATACAAAGATATTCTTTTCAAAGTTTCACAGTGTCTTTATGTTTCTAATAGCCCCCTACTTGAAGAACTATGCGAGGAAGAAGAATACAACATTTTTTGCAAAGAATATCCTTTTGAAACAACATACGATAAACTAATAAAGTCGCTCTTTGATGAACTTGAAAATATACCACAAAAACTCGAAGAAATAAAAACAAAAGTTACAACAAATCAGTAAATCAACCATAATAAATCAATTTTTATTTTAAATCCCACTTGCAAGTGTTATTTTATAGTGAATTTCCGAATTTTTCAAAAGAAAATCTACAAACTTCTCCAACAAAATACTAAATTTTATAGCGTTTTTTTGTAAAATTTTGGGAAAATACTTTAAATCCTAACTGATTTAGGATTTTTCAATCATAGTGCTTAATTCTTCTATTGAATTCTTGATAAGCTGATCTATTCTTTCCTGATCCTGAAATGAAATTTCTTGTTTATTTTGAGTACGAGAAAAAAATATAAACAATTCCATATTTCCCGAGGTTCCCGGTGGAAATGATGGGCATATTCCTTTGACAGAAAACAAATCCGAGACCTGCAATATAACTTTCTTTACGGCTAAGAAAATAAGATTTCTATCTTTCAAAACACCGTCTTTTAGATATTTTCTTGGAACCTCAAAATTAGGCTTGCATAACAACAAAATCTCCGGAATAAAATATAAAGCTCTTAAAATAGGGATAGATGAGGTAAAAGACACATCACAAGCTGCAAAATCCACCTTTTCTGGGAAAAAATCTTCTTTTATCTCTTTTGCGTCTTTTCCTTCGTACAATACAACTCGTGGATCAGATCTGAGTTTTTGATGTAAAACCCCCATCCCGATATCTACGGCGAATACTTTCTTTGCCCCACTTTCAAGAAGAAACTGAGTGAAACCACCCGTTGAACAACCTATATCAGCACACACTTTGTCTTTAACAGAGATCTCTAACCTTTGAAAAGCAAATTTTATTTTGAGATATCCGCGAGAAACATAATTTATGTTTTCTAAAATCTCAATATCTGCATTTGGCATTACTTTTTCAGAAGGTCTCAAAACAACCTTACCATCCACCTTAACTTTTCCCGAAATTATAAGTTCCTGAGCCTTTTCTCTTGATTCAACAAACCCTTTTTTCACCAAAATTATATCCACTCTTTCCTTCATCCAAAAACTTTAAAACCATTTAAGTTATTTGAATTATTCACTGATAAAGAATCTACAAACTATAAAAAGTAAGTCAGATTTTTTAATTTACTTGTTAAAAAAGTGAAAATAGCATTTCTACTTCAAAAGATTGAAGAAGCAAGAATAATAAGAGCTTACTTTGAAGAGAAAGGACATAGAGTTGCCATATATGAGTCGCCAGAGGACATGGTAAATTTAGATTTCACACCAGAAGTATCGGTTATAGATATAAAATGCATAAATACAGATGATGAATTAAGGTTAGTCATTTCCTCCTCAACCAAAATATTGTTTATCCTTCCTTTCTGGGAGAACGCAGGAAAAAAGATTGAAGAGATAAGAAGCAAAGCAAAACTTTGGGGATTCAAGCAAATAAAAATAAAGATTATAAAAAAACCTTTCACACCAGAGGAACTTCTGAAATTCATAATAGAAATTTTCCAAATCAAAGAATAAAAAAATTGGCTCTACCCTTTTTAAGTTATAGGAATTATTAAGCGAAAAAGTGTTTACAAAATATACAAAAGAGTAAATCTGATTTTTAAGATTTTGTTCAGAGAGTAATTTGTAGCACACACTTTCTGATCGCTTAAATGCATAAGCGTATAGAAAAATTAAAAAAAAACAAAAATCAAAAAAATAAATATAAAATAAAGCCAATATGAACAACAATATGAATATAGGGGGTCAAGAATATATAGGTGAAAGGATAATAACTTTTGATGAAAAGATACCTGAATGGTTGAGGCCAAGAAAAGGTATCCCAAGAATGTTTGAAAATGAAATTTTTGAAAGATTGAGCCATGTTCACCCTCTTACGCCACATATAATATATCTTCCAGTCATAGCTTATATGCTCTATAAAGCTTCAAAGATTTTTCAATTATATCAAATTGTTCCTTTGTTTTTATTTGGGACTTTCATCTGGACAATTATGGAATATACCCTACACAGATTCATTTTTCACTTTACACCAAAGAGTGAAATAGGGAAAAAAATACATTTTATAATTCATGGGGTTCATCATATGTATCCGTGGGACACAACAAGGTTAGTTATGCCACCTGCTGTATCAATACTGATAGCAATAGTAGTTTTCTCTATAATGAGCTTCATTTTCGGGGACAAAACTTATCCTATCTTTGCAGGAACAGCTCTCGGATATCTTATTTATGACACAACACATTTTTCTGTGCACTACTTCAAAGCACCAAAAAACAGAATATTGAGGTATTTGTGGAAACATCACCTGCAACACCACTTTCAGAACCCATACAAGAAATTCGGAGTAAGTTCCCCACTGTGGGACATAGTTTTTAGGACAAAATAAGACAAAATAATTTTCTTTTCCTCCGAACCTTTATCGTTCTTATTTCGGTCAAAACCCCTATTACCTTAAACTTTTCTGTTTTCACATATTGTTATTGTAGCTATCCCGAATGTTAGATTTATATGTCTTATATTTTCAAAGTTAAAGCTTTTGAGAAAATCTGTAAATTCTTCTTGTGTCATATAATTTAGGATGCTTTTTGCCATGTAAATGTACTCATCTTTTTTACCTAACAGTACGCTCGTTATAGATGGTATAATGTAAAGGAGGTAGAATTTGTAAAATGGTAAGATTGCGGAATTAGGTTTCAAAGTATCTATACTTATAAATTTACCTTTGTTTTTGAGAACCCTTTTTATTTCTGATATTGCAGAAGAAAGATTTTCAAAATTCCTTAAACCGAAAGCTACACAAACTGTATCAAATGTATCATCTTTGAACGGGAGACTTTCCGCATAACTTGCAACAAAATTTACCTCCCTGCAAAACTTTTTGTTTTCAAGCCCCCATTTCATCATTTTTTTGCTCATATCAGCTCCGAAAACTTTTGAAACAGAGTTTTTACAAGAAAATCTGCTTGTCATCTCTCCTGTACCGCAAGCTAAATCAAGCACTACCCCTTCAGCAAAATCTGCAAGTTTATCTCTCCATTTTTTATCTAATCCTAAAGATAAGACCTTATTTGTGGATTCATAATAGGTAGAAATAGAGTCAAAAAGGTCCTTAAGTTTTCTCCGACTTATAAGCTGATTATAAATTCTCATAATACTTAAAAGGAATATATATCATAAGAAAAAAGGATATAAAAAAGCAAGAAAATGAAAAAAGAGAATAAGGAAAAAGAAAAAAAGAATAGAAAAATATTTGAAACTAGTTGAAAATCCGAACTAAAAATATAAGCAGAAAAGTTAGAATGAAATAAAAGCAATAAAAAATAAAAAATAGAAAAACAAAATAAATAAATAAATAAATAATATAGAAAATATGAGAAAACTTCACTTTTTCAGGGAAAAGATAAAGGCTTCCATTTTTTCCCTGATAATATCAGTAATTGGGACAATAATTATTTTTGATAATCTACAAGCACAGGAATATACTTTAAAGCTTGGAACACTTGCACCGGCAGGTTCGTCTTGGTTTGATAAACTTTCGGAATTCAAAAATGAAGTTGAAACAAAAACCAACGGCAAAATCAAAATAGTCATATACTCCGGTGGAGTAGCCGGAGATGAGATAGAGATGGTAAGAAAAATGCAATCAGGAAAAATTCAAGGAGCAGCCCTGATAATAAAAGGTATGAAAGAAATAGCCCCAGAACTTGACTTTTTAGATATACCCTTTATGTTCAAAAACTACGATGAAGTAAGAAAAATATATAACAGAATGGAAAAAGAAATAGCAGAAATATTTGATAAAAACGGATACATTCTTTTAGGAATGTCTCATCACGGTTTTGTAAAATTCTTTTCAACAAAGGAAATAAGTAGTTTCTACGACCTTGCTAAAATGAGAACATGGGCATGGTATGGGGAGCCAACAATAAAAAACTTCCTTGAAATACTTGGAGTAAAACCCGTTTATGCGGAAGTTGTCGGATTGCTATCTTCAATAGAAAATGGAATGGTAGAGGTTTTTCAAACCTCCCCTCTCTCTTGTCTTACTTTGCAGTGGTGCAAACTTGTAAAGTACTGTCTTGATGAAAACTATAGATACGAACCCGGACTGGTAGTTTTAAAGAAAGATTTTTTCAACTCCCTTCCACCTGATATAAGAAACACAATTTTAGAATCAGCAAACAAGAAAGTAAAAGAACTGAATCTGGAAATAGAAAAAATACAAGCAGAAGCAGAAAATAAATTGAGAACGATGGGAATAAAATTTGTGAAACCTAAAAAGGAGGAAGTTGAAGAGCTAAAAAAGAAGGTCAGAGAAGAAATGTTCAAAAAAGTAAAGAATAAAGAACTGTTTCAGAGATTTCTTAAGGAACTCGGAAGTTGAAGCTTTGAGATAAAATAAAAACAGTTATGGTTTAAAGTCTCTGGGACTGGTTAATATTTCAACATCGCTCAAAACTCTCGCTTCCTCCCAAGCTTCTTCTCTTGCGTATGAGGTCTCCCTTTCACTACCCCCTCTTTATCTTCTATATAGATTTCCCTTACATCTGCATTAAAATATTTTCCTAAAATTTTTTTCAAAACTTCTCTGAAAGCTCTTTCAGCAGAAACTCCCAACCTTGAACCGATGGAAGTTAATGTTCTCTTTCTTTCCAACAAATTTTTTTGCCATACGAAAAAATAAATAAAAAAATGAGCAATAAAAATAAAAAAGCAAATAAGAAATAAAAAAAGATAGTAAAAAGCACAAAAGAAAGCCAAACGATGAGCTTATTTCCACAAAGAAGGTTGAGAAGGTTAAGAAAGAGTGAAAGAATAAGAAAAATTTTATCAGAAAGCAAGGTTTTACCAGAAGATATAATGTTCCCAATTTTTGTATGGGAAGGTCAAACGGAAGAGATAAAAAATTTCCCAGATCAGGTAAGATGGAATATTGAAGATAAGAAACTTTATTTGTTTTTAGAGGAACTTGTAAAGAGAGGTTTGAGCTCAATTATTGTTTTTGGTGTAGCACAAGAAAACCAGAAAGACGAAATCGGCTCATACGGCTGGAAAAACGATAATGTAGTCCAAAAATTTATAAAGAGAGTAAAGAGGGAATTTCCAGAACTTGCGATTGCAGCAGATGTGTGTCTTTGCACATGGAGAAAAGACGGTCACTGCGGTGTAGTCAAAAACGGAGAGATTTTAAACGACGAATCTTTGGAACTCTTGGGAAAAATAGCTTTATCTTGCGCAGAAGCAGGGGCAGATTTAGTAGCTCCCTCAGATATGATGGATGGAAGAGTAAAATTTATAAGAGAAAAACTTGATGAAAACGGGTTCAAAAATACTTTGATCATGTCATACTCTGTAAAGTATGCATCGGCTTTGTATGGACCTTTCAGAGAAGCAGCACATTCAGCCCCATCTTTTGGAGATAGAAGTTCATACCAGATGAATCCTCCGCAATCAAGAGAAGCGATTTTGGAAGCTCAACTTGACTTTGAAGAAGGAGCCGATATACTTATGGTAAAACCCGCACTATTTTACCTTGATATAATAAAAAGCCTAAAAGAGAAGTTTTTATTACCAATAGCAGCTTTTAATGTTTCAGGAGAATACACTATGATAAAGCTCGGAATAAAAAGCGAAATCTTTGATGAAAGAAAAATAATAAACGAAGCTTTGATTTCAATAAAAAGAGCAGGAGCAGACATTATCATAACCTACTTTGCGCCAGAATTTTTTGGAGTGAATGTAAAAAAGTTTTTTGACTAAAAGAGCATTCCTAATTTCTTTTTCCGTTGCTTTGTTTTTTACCATTTGGCCGCTTTGCCAATATTTTTCTCAGAACATACGGTAAAATTCCGCCGTGCTTTATATATTCAAGCTCAACTTTTGTGTTTATCTCTGCTATAACTTTGAATGTTTTCTCTTCTCCGTTTTCTCTTATCATTTTGACCTCAATTTCTTTTTTTGGAGCAAGGTCTTTGAGTGGTATGAAAAATTTCTCTTTCCCCGTTATTCCGAGCTCTTTTGCATTTGTATTTTTGAACCTCAGAGGCACAACTCCCATTCCAACAAGATTACTTCTGTGAATGGTTTCAAAACTTTCGGCAATAACAGCTTTTATACCTAAAAGATAAGTCCCTTTTGCTGCCCAATCTCGGGAACTACCTGCTCCGTATTCTTTACCTGCTACCACAATCAAAGGAATTCCATATTCTTTGTAAAGTTCGGAAGCATCAAATACAGTTGTTTCTCTCATTTCAGGGAAAAATATAGTGTATCCTCCTTCTTTTTCACCTCCAAAAATAAGGTTCTTTATTCGTGTATTAGCGAATGTGCCTCTTACCATTACTTCCCAGTTCCCTCTTCTCGCTCCGTAATTGTTGAAATCCTCCGGCTTAACTCCTTTGCTCATAAGATACTGACCTGCCGGAGAGTTACGAGGTATAGAACCTGCTGGTGATATATGGTCTGTTGTTATCGTATCTCCTAAATAAAGCAGAATGTGAGCGTCTTTTATATCTTGAAGTTCAGGAGGTTCGGTTGTGAAACCATCAAAAAATGGAGGTGGTTTTATGTAAGTTGAATTTTCATCCCATGGGAAAGTGTCTCCCTCATAAGATGGAAGTTCTTTCCACTCCTTGCTTCCTTCAAAAACTTTTGAATACTTTTCCCTGAACATTTTTGGAGATATTATCTTTACAACTTCCTCTATTTCTTCTTTTGATGGCCATATATCTTTGAGATAAACTGGAAGACCAGAAGGGTCATATCCCATAGGTTCATTATACGGGTCAATAATTTTTCCAGCAATGGCGAAAGCAACTACAAGAGGAGGAGACATTAGGAAATTTGCCCTTGCAGAAAGATGAATTCTACCTTCAAAGTTTCTGTTTCCACTCAAAACCGCAGCGCAAGTCAAACCATTTTCCCTTATTGCTGTTTCTATTTTAGGATTTATAGGTCCAGAGTTTCCTATACAAACGGTACATCCATATCCTGTTATGTGGAATCCAAGGGCTTTGAGATAGGGTAAAAGTCCTGATTTTTCAAGGTAATATGAAACAACCTCTGAACCCGGGGCATTTGATGTTTTGACCCAGGACGGAGTTCTCAATCCCCTCTCAACTGCTTTTTTCGCAAGAATTCCTGCTCCTATCATAAGTTCTGGATTTGATGTATTTGTACAGCTTGTTATAGCAGAGATTATTATTGTCCCGTCTCCAATTTTTGCTTTCACACTTCCATCAAGCTCAATTTCAACCCCCTTTGGTTCTCTACCAAGGTATGAGTAAAATTTCTCTTTTATTTTATTCAGGGGAATTCTGTCGTGAGGGCGAGAAGGACCTGCAACCGAAGGCTCTATTTCTTCAAGATTTATCTCAACTATATCATCAAATTCAGGTTCGGAGGAGTAATCTTGAAACATCAAGTTCTCTTTAAGATAAGTTTCAACTATTTTTATATGCTCTTTTGGTCTTGCAGTCATGACAAGATACTCTATTGTTTTTTCATCTGGCGGGAATAAGGCACATCTCGCTCCGTACTCAGGGCACATATTTGATATTGTTGCTCTATCTTGTGCAGGAAGGTTTTTAACTCCATCTCCGAAAAATTCAACAAACTTATCAACCACTCCTTTTTTTCTCAGAACTTGTGTTATTGTGAGAACGATATCAGTTGCGGTAATTTCTGGTTTAGGTTTTCCTGAAAGTTTCACCCCAATAACTTCCGGAACCGTTATGTAATATGGTTCTCCGAGCATTACAGCTTCTGCTTCTATTCCACCTACCCCCCATCCCAAAACTCCGAGAGCGTTTATCATCGTTGTATGAGAATCAGTTCCCAAAAGAGTATCTGGGTAGAGGACATTTCCTAACCCTTTTATTTTTTCAACTCTTATCAAATCTGCGAGAAACTCAAGATTGACCTGATGAATTATTCCTGCACCGGGAGGGATTACTCTCATGTTTTTGAAAGCTTTTTGAGCCCATTTCAAGAAAATGTATCTTTCTCTGTTTCTTTCAAATTCTTTTTGAATGTTGAGTTCCAAAGCCAAATCTGAACCATAAAAATCAACCTGAACAGAGTGATCAATAACGAGGTCGCATCTTTTTATGGGGTTTATAATTTTTGGGTCATATCCTAATTTTTTTGCGACATCTCTCATTACAGCAAGGTCGGTAATAAGAGGGACACCAGTGAAATCTTGCAAAATAACTCTCTCTGGAAAGAACGGAATTTCTTCCCCTTTTCTTCTTTCTAAAATTGCTTTTATGTGTTCTTCATTTACTACTTCACCGTCATAATGTCTTATGAGGTTTTCAAGGAGAATGCGGAGTGAGAATGGTAATTTTTTTACCTTTTGCTCATCTACGATTCTGATAGAGAAAAATCTGAATTTCTTTTTCCCAATACTTAACTCTTTTTTCGCTTGCTCAAACATATAAATTCTCTTTATTCATATCTTTTTCATTTTTGAAAAATGCAAATCTTTATTTATCATTTATTGAGAAATCTTTACTTTTGTCCTTTTCAAGCTTTTGTCTTGAAAATCTATGTTTTAGTTTATAATAAAAATTTGCAATTCAGTCAGAAAAAGTGAGATACTGCGAGGGCTATGATATAAGATAAGGCGAAATCTGTGTTGAAAATGAAAGCTCCTCCGACATACCACATGGGCCAGAACTGACGAGGATAAAATTCAGGTAGCTCATTTTCTGAATTTGGTTTCGGCAAAGCTATTGCATTAAATATTCTCAAAGCTCGTGGAAAAGAAAGAAAAGTAAAAATCAATCCCCACTTTTTGGTAAGTAATATACCTAAAACAACAAAAAAGTAAGGTAGCAAGATAAGAATTTTGCAGAGATTTTTCGTTTTCTCTTCTCCCAAAATTACAGGTAGTGTTTTTACACCCTTTTTCTCATCTTCTTTGATCTTGTCAAGATGTTTTCCAAATAAAATCAAAGAAGCTGTTATTCCATAAGGGAAAGATAAAATTATAACTTCGGGATTTATCTTAGAGGTTATAACCCAAAAGCTTCCTGCTATCATCAAAGGTCCCCAGACCAAAAATACAACAAGTTCTCCTAATCCCTTGTATTTGAACTTAAAAGGAGGTCCCGAGTAAGAAAAAAGGAAAATGAATCCCAAAACTGCCAGAACAAGAACAAATATTCCTCTTTCAAGGAAAAGATAAAATCCACACAAAAAGGCTAAAAGCAAAACGAAAAATCCTAAAATCCAAGTTTTTCTCTCACCAAAAAGATAAACAGGGTGAACACCATATACATTTCTGAAGTAATCAGGAAGATCTATTTTGTTTTTGTAGTCCCAAAGGTCGTTGAAAATATTGCTTGCAGCATGGGCCAAAAGCAAACCAAAAGAACATACTAAAAATAGATCCCAATCAAAAAGACCATACAAAGATGCTAAAAGTCCGGAGATCAAACAAGAAAAAAGAGTTATAGGCAAAGATACAACCCTCAAAATTCCAAGTATTGGAACATTTTCAAAACCTGAAACCCTTTTGAGAAAATTTCCCCAGATCTTCGCCTCAAACTCATCAAACTTTGAAAAATAATTCATTTATATAAAATCAGATATTTCTTTTAATAAATTTTTTAATTAACAGAAACTTTATTTTAATTAGCTGGGACTTCTATTTTTTCAACTTTGAAGATTGAATAAAGTTGTCTGTGCCCATATTTTCTTCTGTATCTTTTTTTTCTTTTGAATTTGAATACAATTATTTTCTTTCCTTTGCCGTCTTCAATTTTTCTGAGTTTTACCGTAGCTCCTTCAACCTGTGGTTTTCCTAAAATAAATTTGTCATCAGAAAAAACCGCAAGAACATCCTTTGCTTCAAAAACATCCCCTACTCCAACTCCATGAACTCTCTCTGTTCTTATAAGATCTCCCTCTTTAACTTTATATTGCTTTCCCCCAACTCTTATTACTGCGTACATATATTCTTTAAATTATTAAAAGGGTAAATGAGCAATTGAAAAAATTCAGAAATATTTTGATAAACAAACCAAATGAAGAGTGGAAAGAAAAAAGTATCAATATCAGGAAAAAGATAAATTCAAGGAAAAATTTATTAAATTTCTTTTTTAAAGTAAAGCAGAGCTATGAACACCACAGGAAAAATTTATAGAGAAGAGAAAATTTCAAAAGGAGAAATAACAACCAATATAGAAGAAATATCAATTGAAGGTAAAAAGGTATTTATAAGAACATTTGGATGTCAGATGAATGAAAAAGATTCAGAAAGGATGATAGCAAAACTCGGAATGATACCGGCTCAGTCAGAAGAAGAAGCAGATGTAATAATAGTAAATACTTGCGCAGTGAGAGAAAAACCAGAACACAAAGTATATTCAGAAGTCGGGAGATACATCAAATTAAAGAAGGTAAAAAAAGATTTGAAAGTAGGTATAACAGGCTGCGTAGCACAGCTAAAAGGCTCCGAACTCTTGGAAAAAACCGATGCTGATTTTGTAGTAGGAACACACGCAATAAATAGAATAGACCAAATAGTAAAAAGAGCAATTGCAGGAGAGATAGTAGTTGATACATCTCTTACTACAAACCTAAATGATAGGTTTGAAAGCCCAATACCAGAAACTTTTTACGATGGATCACGAATAAAAGCTTTCGTCACTATCCAAGAAGGATGCAATCAATTCTGTACTTTTTGCATAGTACCAATAACGAGAGGTAGAGAGGTTACGAGACCATCACACGATATAATAAGAGAAATAATTGAACTTTCATCACGAGGCGTAAAAGAGGTAACTTTGATAGGACAGAATGTAAATGGATACGGCTGGAACACCCCAGGAGAAATATCCTTCGCACAGCTCCTCAGAGAAATCAACAAAATTGACGGGATATTGAGAATAAGATTTACAACATCAAATCCAAAATACATGACAGATGAGCTAATAGATACTATGGCAGAGTGTGAAAAAGTATGCGAACAACTTCACTTACCAGTTCAATCTGGCTCAAACAAAATCTTAAAAAAAATGGCAAGAAGATATACAATAGAGCATTATTTAGAAATAATCGGGAAACTAAAAAAGAAAATCCCATCAATTGCACTCACAACAGATATAATTGTCGGCTTCCCAGGAGAAACAGATGAAGACTTTGAGGAAACTGTAAAGCTCATAAAAGAAGTAAAATTTGACGATATTTTTTCATTCAAGTTCTCTCCAAGACCTGGAACAGCCGCAGCAAGAATGGAAAATCAAATCCCAGAAGAAGTAAAAGCAGAAAGACTAAAATACATACAATCTATACAAGATGAAATAACACTGAACAAAATGAAAGGATACATAGGAAAAATTGAAGAAATTCTCGTAGAGGGTCCAGCTCAAAGAAATCCAGAAAAAGATTCAACTGGAAGAACGAGAACTGGAAAACCAGTAAATTTTGAAGGGAAGATAAAACCGGGAGAAATAGTTTTCGTCAAAATAACAGAAGCTTTTAGAAACTCCCTAAGAGGCGAGATAGTAAATTAAAAAACATCAAATTAAAAAATTGTAGAAATCGTGAAAAAATAGAATTAAATGTTATAGTAAAATTCTATGAATGAACACGAGGTAGATTTGCTATCAGCTGACACAATTTCAAGTCTTTCATCCGAAATAAAGGGAAGGTTTGGAGTTTTCAAAATTAAATCGAGTGATATATTTGAAAAGTGTAGGAGATTTAAAATAGCAGAAAAAGCAAAAGAACTCGGTCTCTACCCGTACTTTTTAGAGTTTGAAAAGAACGAAGGTCCCATAGCTTACATCAACGGACAAAGAAAAATAATGCTCGGCTCAAATAATTATTTAGGACTTACGCATCATCCAAAAGTAAAAGAGGAAGTAATAAGAGCAGTAAAAGAATATGGAACAAGTGCAACGGGGTCAAGATTTCTTAACGGGACGCTAAAAATGCATAAAGAGTTAGAAGAAGAACTCGCAGATTTCGTAGGGAAGGAAAAAGCTCTTGTTTTCTCAACAGGATACCAAACAAATCTCGGAATACTCTCAGCGCTATCAGGACCTAATGACTTTATAATTTGCGACTCAAAATGCCATGCCTCAATAGTAGACGGAACACAACTTGGAATTGGCAAAAAGGTAAATTTCAGACACAACAACATGGATTCTCTGGCAGAAGTTATTGAATCTCTACCGAAAGACTCAGGAAAACTTATAGTCGTAGATGGAGTGTATTCTATGGATGGAGACATAGCAGACCTCGACGGTATAGTGAAATTAGCAAAAAAATATAATGTAAGAATATTTGTAGATGACGCTCACGGACTTGGAGTTCTCGGGTACGGTGGAAGAGGAACAGCAAATCATTTAGGGTTTGACGATGAAGTTGATATAATCATGGGAACATTCTCAAAGTCATTCGCTTCAATTGGAGGATTTGTAGCAGGAGAAAAATATGTTATAGATTTTATTCAACACTTTGGAAGACCTATGATTTTCTCCGCTGCTCTGCCCCCACCCTGCCTTGCAGCAGTCAGAGCTTCTCTGAGGCTCATGAAAGAAAATCCTGATATGGTTGAAGAACTGAGAAAAAAGGGAGAAAATTATAGGAACGAACTCAAAAGAGCTGGATTCAACATAGGAAACTCTCAAACTCCAATAGTCCCAATAATATTAGGAGAGGAAGTTCTAACAATAATGTTCTGGAAAAGATTATTTGATGAAGGGGTCTACACAAATTGCGTTCTCCCTCCCGCGGTTCCACAAGGAGAATCTTTACTTAGAACCTCTATAATGCTAACTCACACATCAGAACATATAGACTTTGCACTTGAAAAAATTTATAAAGTTGGAAAAGAAATGGGGGTAATATGAATTCAGAAGCACTATTCTATTTTTCCAAGTTTTCAATTATTTTCTTTTCTGAAAAATCTACAACAAAACTTTTTCTTTCTCCTCCAAATCCCACCAATAAAATCTTGACCTGCAAATGATTTTTAGGCTTTGAAATCACAAAAGAGTATGTAGAAAATAAATAATTAACTTCAATAGATTTGCATTCATCAGAAACCTCAAAATCTTTTACTGAAACTGGGCATATAAAAATTTCCTTCAAATCAGAAACAGAAAAAATGATATTTGAATTTTCGTCAAACATTATTTCTTTTATTTTCAAATTCGGAGGCTTTAACCCCTTTATCCCTTTTGAAGCACAAGACAAATAAAAAAAAAGAAAGGCCAAAATTATAAAAAACCGCAAAAAAATATGGGACAAATAATAAAAAAAGAATTTATATATAGCTTTGTTAGCCATTATAAATCGCTCTACAAAAACATTCTCCCTTCCAATTTAATGAAGAATAAACTGAGAACAAATAAGGAGAAAATTAACGAAAATAAGATAAGAATAGATAAAATTGAAAGTGGGAAGATATGCCAAAAAAAGTATCGCTTATTACAGGAATAACAGGGCAAGACGGCTCATACCTTGCGGAGTTTCTACTATCAAAGGGCTATGAGGTTCACGGAATAATAAGGAGGTCATCAACATTCAACACACACAGAATAGATCATATATATGTTGATCCACACGAAAAAGGAGCTAGATTATTCTTACACTACGGAGATTTATCGGATCCCGGGGTAATCACAGAGATAATATGGAAGATAAAGCCGGACGAAATATACAATCTGGGAGCTCAGTCTCATGTCAAAGTCTCATTTGATATGCCAGAATATACAGGTGATATAACTGGACTTGGAACAACGAGAATTCTTGAAGCAATAAGGAGAAGCGGAATAAAGACAAAACTTTATCAGGCTTCATCATCGGAAATGTTCGGAGACTCTCCTCCACCTCAGAATGAAGAAACTCCTATGAGACCTCGGAGTCCCTATGCAGCCGCGAAGCTTTACGCATACTGGATGGTTAGAAATTACAGAGAAGGTTATAAGATCTTCGCATCAAACGGAATTCTTTTTAACCACGAAAGTCCAAGAAGAGGTGAGACCTTTGTGACTCGCAAAATAACTCGGGCAGTTGCTAATATACTTGCTGGAAAGCAAAAAAAACTTTATCTTGGGAACCTATACGCTAAAAGAGATTGGGGTTTCGCACCAGAGTATGTTGAGGCTATGTGGTTAATGTTGCAACAAGAAAAACCAGATGACTTTGTTGTTGGAACAGGAGAAAGCCATTCAGTCAAAGAGTTTGCAGAAAAAGCCTTTGAGTATGCAGGAGTTGAAATAGAATGGAAAGGAACAGGAACAGAAGAAAAAGGAATCGTAAAAAGCTTCTCCGAAAAGTGGTCAGATGTCCTAAAATCAGGTCAAATTTTAATTGAGGTAGACCCAAGGTACTTCCGACCAACAGAGGTTGAGCATTTACAGTCGGATATATCAAAAGCAAGGCGTGTTTTAGGATGGGAACCAAGAACAACATTTGATGAACTTATAAAAATAATGGTTGATTATGATATGATATGGGTAGGTCTCACTCCACCTGGGGAAGGAATAAAGATATCAAAGTCAAAGGGGTTCAATTACACAAATCATGATTTTTCTTTCCACCAGAAAATAAGAGAATTCGTCAGCCACGAAAGTAAAGAATGAAAATAGTCTTGTCACAATTCAAGGTAAATTAATGACCCCCAAATTACTGACCCGAATTTATGATCTCCTCTTTGATAAGGAAAATCTTATCATTATGTAATATTGTTCTTTTTGGCTTACTCACATCTATTTCTATTCCAGAGAGAAAAACAACAGATATTTTATGCTTTTCAGCAAGCTTTTTGAGCTCCGATATAGTATGTTTAGAGGATTCTTCAATGAGTTTGTAAGTGATAGATAATATATCATCCCCGGGAGATTTCATAGAATCAATATAATTTTTCAAAATTTTCAAGTCCGCATCTTGGGGTATAAATTCATCGTAAAATATAGATGATACAGCACCACAAGATAAAGTATATTCTTTTCTTCCGTATCTTATAAATTTTCCGAATCCCAAATTTTGATCGTAGCCTATATGAGCAAGTTGAATCACAGATAACCCTTTTTTCTCAAGGCCGGAATCTGGTATCTGAAAAACCGCTGGCTCCAAGCTATGATAAGAAAAATCAGGTAAGAAAATACCACCAAAAACCCTCCTTTCATAAATCAAATCATATCTTATTTTTTTTGGTAAAATTTTAACCTTTTCTTTCTTCCCTACCTCCTCTCTTATTCTCAAAAGAACAGTTGTTGCCTGACTATCTGGGCACATAATAGCGCAAATTATTGAGTTATAACCTATATCAAGCCCCGCACTTTGCGATAGTTGAACTATCTTCCACGAGAAATCCTTCAAAGACAAAGATTTTGATAAATCTAAACTTACCATAATCTCTTGTTTTTAATAAAAAAAAAATATCATTATAAAAAAACAAGAAAAATTAGTAGTCCATTGTTAAAAATTTAGTTTTTCGTTAAAATAAAATTATTCGCAGAAAGATTTTAGTATGCATAGGTGTTTGAAGATTGCCATCAAACCCTCTCGTGAAATAAGATGGCTTTGCTTCAACGCCGGAAAACTTTTTAACTGTGCTAACTATCTCATAAAAACTGGTTCTGCTAAACCTAACATCTACGACCTTTACAACAAACTTTCATCTAACTTCTTCAAACTAAATCTACATTCTCAAACTACAACCAAAGTATTCTCTCATGTCGTCAGAGGTTGGTTAAACTTCTTTGATTACATCAAAAACCCTCGAAAATACCCTCATCCTGTTAGACCTCCTAAATTCAAAAGCAAGAAAAACTGTTTCCATATTGTCTCATTCCCAAGAAAAAATGTAAAAATTGATGGTTCTACTATTACTCTTTGCTATCCTAAAAACCATAGAATAGGCAAAGGTAGAAGAAAGAAAAGTGATTTGAATTTTATAAGTATAAACACAAATTTTGATTTATCTCAATTAGATATATCAGAAGTCAATATAGTTCCAAAATATGGGAAGTTCTTTGAATTACAAATCATTTACAAGAAGAAAAAGAAGAAAGAAAGGAAAAAAGAGGAGGGAAAAGAGAAGGAGGGAATAAATGCTCTTATCACAAATTATGGTAATGATGTGAGTTTTGACAATAAGAAAGATAAAGATGAAGAGAGAGAAATAAATTTGGCATGCAGGAAAAAAATAAGGAAGATGGCGTTGGATCCGGGAGTTTCAAATTTCTTCTCTGTTGTTATTGAAGGTGTGAAAAAAGGTTTCTTGATAGATGGTAAAATATGGAAATCTCTGACAACTTTTAGGTTGAAGAAAATATCAGAGCTAAAAAGCAGACTTGACAGCATTTTGAACAAAGCTAAAAAGATGGCACAAGATAGCCTGATTTTATTTCCTGCACCTTATTTTCTTGTTCATAGACTTGAAGAGAAAATATTCAGGTTATGGTATAAGATAGCAAAGGTGAATGAAGATTTTGCACACAAGGTAGCAAAGTATATCTTGGCATTAGCTTTAAAGTATAATGTAAAAGAAATTGTGATAGGAGACGGATTTAGGAACAAAAATAAGCCATCGGGGATGAAAGATATAGCGAACCAACTTTGGCATTTAGCACCACATGGCAAAGTAGTAGAATATCTCAAATATTTATGTAAAGAACACAAGATAAAGGTAAAAATAAAAGATGAGAGATATAGTTCTGGTGTGGACAGCACAGGAGGTGCTGTTCCAAAAACAAAAACAAGGGGGATAAGAAAAAAAATAAAAGAATACACACCAGAACGGAGGATAAGCAGAGGTTTATTTAAGTCGTCTTGCGGTATAGTGAATGCTGATATAAACGCAGCAAGGAACATAGGAGGAATAAAAGGAGAAGAGGGTTTGAGAGAAGTGGAAAGGATATATCTTTATCAGAAGAGGAAAAGAAATAAGAGAATAGTAGAAAGAGAAGGAAAAGAGAAAGAAAGAAAAAGTAAAAGAAAAGGTAGCCCGGTAGAACGGGTAGAAGCTGTGGCAGTGGCTAAGGGGAGTAAGGTTCGCCTGGGTTTTGAACCAGAGCGAATAAACCTCTCCTGAACCCATTGTTTTTTAACAATGGGCTGTTAGCTTAAAAAGATTTTTTATGAATATAAATGAAAATGAAAGAGATATAATAGATGAGATAATAAAATCCAAAGATTTGAGAGGGAAAATCTTCATATCATCCGCACCCGGCAGAGTAAATCTTATAGGAGAACATACAGATTACAATATGGGTTTCGTTATGCCGTGTGCAATCAACTTGAAAACATTAGCAATAGGGCGATTTATAAACTATGAAAGGGAAATCTCAATAGAGAGCCTAAATTTAGGAGAAAAAATCAAAGTAAATCTTGATAATATAAATCCCACAAGAACATGGGCTGATTACATTTTAGGTCCTATTTTTTTTCTGAAAGATAAAATAACGAATTTGAATATGGGTTTAGATATAATTATAAAGGGTAATATTCCCCTTGGAGGAGGGCTGAGTTCATCTGCTTCTTGCGAGGTTGCCATATCTTCACTTTTGAATGAAATGTTCAACTTAAAAATGAGAAAAATTGACATAGTCAGAATATCAAAAAGAGCAGAAAACGAATTCGTAGGTGTCCCATGCGGGATAATGGATCAGATGTCAAGCGTATTTGGTAAAGAAAATCATGCTATGTTGATAGATTGTAAAACAGAAGAGATTGAATATGTGAAGTTTCCTGAAAACTGGTCTATTGTGATATGCGATAGCAATATAAAGCATAAATTAGGAGAATCCGAATACAAAAAAAGACAAAGCGAATGTCAGCAAGCCTTGAAGATAATAAAAGAAAAAACAAAAGAAAATGAAAAAATAGAAAGTCTGCGAGATATAGATGAATATATGCTTGATATTTTGAAAAGAGAAAATGAAATTCTTTGGAAAAGAGCAAAATTTATTGTGGAAGAAAACAAAAGAGTTCTTACTGCAAAAGAAGCTATAAAAAAAGGAGACAAAGAAACAATCTCAAAAGTTTTTCTACATTCTCATCTTGGTCTCAAAAAAGAGTATGAGGTATCTTGTAAAGAATTAGATACACTAGTTGAGATAGCTTACGACTTTAAATATATCATAGGAGCAAGGATGACAGGAGCAGGTTTTGGGGGAAACACTGTAAATATCGTAGAAAAAGGAAAAGAAAATGAGTTTGCAGAATTTGTACAAGAAAAATACAAATCAAAAACAAATAAAAAAACCGAAATAAGGATCGTAAAAATTTCAGACGGAGCAAAAAGTTTTCAAATAGAAATGTAGGGAATCAACCAACAATTATATGTGTAGAAATTAATTATAGAAATAATCAATTAAAACAAAAGCCCGGCAGATAAAGTTGATGTAAAACCAGGTAAAACCCTATCTAAAAAAGGAGCCCTCCATACAGAATAGTTCGGATCACCTACATAAAGGAAATTTTTTTCATATATAGTAAAATACAGGGAAAGTTGAATAAAAGCAAAATCTCTTATAAATTTTTCCCCAAATTTTTCTTCTGATTTTTTAAAAATCAGAGATGGTGAAAACTTAAATTTCACAACATCCCAACTCTTTCCTGTAATTCTATAAATACCTGAATCTTGGAGGTCAGGGAAACCGTGTAGGAAAATCAAAGCAGGAAATATATTTATATCGTGAGACAAATCTGTATTTGTTGGTAGAAAATTTTTCAACTTCAATCCGAAACCTGATGATAAAACCAAAACATCACCTGGCACAATATTCTGAGAGAAAAAAATATATCCAACTCTCAATATGTATCCACCCGAAATGAAAGGTGAAAAATTAAAAGAACTCGAATCAAAGTTCTGCCTCAAAAAAAGATAAAAGGGAAAATCAACTCCGAACGATGAAACATTTATTCTACGCAGAAAAGCAAGATTTTCATCTGGCTCACCAGCAAGAGGTATCACAGCACCACCAGAAGAAAAAATTTCAAGAGGTTTTGAAAGAAGCTTAAAGCCAAAATTAACATTAATATCTCCCAGTCCGAAAGAATTGACTAAACCTCCGAAATCTCTAAACCTTACAAAAAAACCAAAATTTGCAAAAAAACTTTCAGAAAAAGCATAATCACCAGAAAAGAAAAAATCTGTATCTCTTATTGAAATTTTACTATTAGATGATTTTGCAAGTTGACTCAAACTCCAATTAAGATATTTTGGTAAAGTTATAGCTGAACCATCAGTAAGCTTTGGCTCGCTTACAAAAATATTTTTACTCCAAAAAGAAAAATTCAACCCAATAAGAGGCACAATAGTATCTTTTTTGTACCTGAAACCAAGATCTGATATTGTGTTAAAAGGGAAAACATCTGGATAATCAGCATAAATACGAGAAGTATAATTTGGATAAAATGTGAAGAGAAGGAAATAGAAAATATAAACGAAAAGCTGAGAAATTTTTAATCTGCCCAGATTACCATTTGGCGGAGAGGGTGGGATTTGAACCCACGAGGGAGATTTAAGTCCCCCAACGGATTTCAAGTCCGTCCCGTTCGTCCGCTCCGGCACCTCTCCGTTATTAAAACTTTATTTTAGTATTTATTCTTCATTCTTTTGTTTTTTTTAGTTTTTTACTTCGTTTTTTCTTAAACAAAAAATCTTTTTGTATAAAAAATTTTTGCAATTAACTACAAAAATAAAAAAATTAGACATAAATTTATTTCTGGAAAAAATTAAACTGATAGAAAAGGAGGTGAAATATCATGATAGAAAAAAAGATGGAAAAAATAGCAAAATTAGTAAGTAGCGGATTAGGAGTTATTCTCTTTGCTTTTGTAATTTTTGTATTTTCCTCTTCAAAACTATACTCACAAGAAGACGAAGATAGAGCTTTACTTGAAAGAGCAAAAACTTTCTTTGCCCCAATCACAGAAAAAGTTATAGATAATCCTCAAAACCCCGTGAGACCAGAGAAAGTAACACTTGGAAAAATGCTTTACTTTGAGCCAAGACTATCAAAAAGCGGATTTATCTCATGCAACTCATGCCACAACCTTGCTTCATATGGAGTAGATAATTTACCAACATCTATTGGACACAAGTGGCAAATTGGTCCAAGAAACGCTCCAACAGTGTTTAACGCTGCACTACACATAGATCAATTTTGGGATGGTAGAGCAAAAGATTTAGAGGAACAAGCAAAAGGTCCAGTATTGAACCCAAAAGAGATGGCATCACCTCATGAGGGATTTGTCGTTGATAGAATAAAATCTATTCCAGAATATGTTGAACTTTTCAAGAAAGCTTTCCCAGAAGAAAAAGACCCTGTAACATATGAGAATGTGGCAAAAGCAATAGCAGCTTTTGAAAGAACTCTTCTTACTCCATCAAGGTTTGATAAATTCCTTCAAGGTGATACTAATGCTCTTACAAAAGAGGAGAAAGAAGGTCTGAAAACTTTTATAGAAGTCGGTTGTATAACATGCCACAGAGGAAAAGGTGTAGGTGGAGAAATGTTCCAAAAATTCGGTCTTGTGAAACCATACTACGAAGTCATAAAGTATAAAGATAAAAAGCAGATAGATGTTGGTAGATATGCCATAACTAAAAACGAAGGAGATAAATATGTTTTCAAAGTTCCTTCTTTGAGAAATGTTACGAGAACATATCCGTATTTTCACGATGGATCAGTGTGGGAACTTGAGGAAGCCGTAAAAATAATGGCTGAAATACAGCTTGGCAGAAAACTCACAGACGATGAAGTAAAGAAAATAGTCGCATTCCTGAAATCGCTCGAAGGAGAAATCCCAGAGGATGCTCTGAAATTACCAGTTCTACCTCCATCCTCTCCCCAAACATCAAAACCAGATTTTAAATAAGAAAAAAAACAAAGAATGTTAGAAGGTAAAAATTCAGAATGTATTTATGTTGAGAATTTTATTATGAACATTTTGCATATACTCAAACATTCTTCATATATATGAAGAAAAGACCATCAAGAGTTATTGTTTCATCAACGCAAGATATTTTTTTACATAAAGATGCAATAAGACGAGAATAACCCCCGGTAGCTATTGAAAAAACTTCATTTCCCATCTCTTTTGATATTTTTTCTATCATACCATCTACCATAGAGGCATATCCGTAGACAATACCAGATTGGATGCTATGCGAAGTACTCTTTCCTATAACTTCGTCAGGTTTTTTGACAAGTATGCTGGGGAGTTTTGCTGTTTTTTTGAATAACGACTCAACCGCAAGATATATTCCAGGAAATATTGCTCCACCGATATATTCACCCTTTTGGCTTATACAATCAAAAGTTATCGCAGTTCCAAAATCAACAACTACGATTGATTTTTTTGGTTTCATCTTTTTTGCATATTTTTCCCAGGCTCCAACAGCATTAGCGACCCTATCCGCACCAACATCAGTAGGAGGATTATATATTACAGGAATTCCTGTTTTCACACCTGGTCCAACAACAACGAGCTTTGAATGGGAAAAATATTTTTTTACAAAGCTCTCAAAAGTTCCCTGAAGAGGTGGAACAACAGATGAGATACAAAAGCCTTCTATATCATCTTTTGGTATTTCGAAAAGTTTTAAAATATCCAAAATCAAAACTGCATACTCATCTTCTGTTTTCATCATATCAGATGAAAGTCTGAAAGTGTTTATTATTTGAGGTTTTTGGTTCTTTTTATATATTCCTACAGTTATGTTTGAATTCCCTATATCAACTGCGCATATTAACTCACCCACAAAACCTAAAACCTCCTTTATTTCAAAATCTTTATAATTTCTTCAACACTTTTGAGACCCTCCTTTATCATCTCAACACCTACTCCGCCGCGATAGTAAGCTAAAATATGTAAATTCTGATAAGCAGTTATAAGGTTTGCCATAAGTTTTCCATTTTTCGGAATCTTTCTTACAGCATCCATATAACCTTCTATGGAGGTTGGGAGCTTATCCCGTGGAACCCCCTTTGATATAAGGTATCCATCTATTGCGAGTAATGCTGCTAAATAAGCTATTCCAGCGGCTTCACGGGTAGCTTTTGGATCTTTATAAATCCTACCATACTCTATCTCTGTTTTAGATAGAATTTCTTTCGCATTCCTCAAGAACCTTTTTGCTTCGCTTATCGCTTCCTCTTTTGTCTTCGGAACTATTCTTTCACTTTTCCTCATATCTAAAAATTTAAGAATAAAAAAGAAACTTATCACTATTAGATGTTGCACTCATAAATAATCTTTTAGAACCAAAATCTTCATTTCTTTTTTTTATCTGCTTAAGTTTTTTGTCGTTGGTAATAAAAAAATCTGCACCTACATCAATAGCCGATGAAATCTGAATAGCTGTATATATAAAAATAGTATCAACTTTGGCAAGTTCATCCGAAATGCTTATACCCTGTCTTTTCTCAGACGGTTAACATATTCTTGAGCCTCTTCGACTCTCCATAACCCTTTGCCAACTCCATAAAGTTTGTTCCAGTAAAGCTCCTTTCTTACACCTCTTACACCTCTCCCTTCCGCTTTCCTTATCTGACGAATAAGTTTTTCTAATAATTTTAACTTCTCATCAGGTGAGAATTTTTCTATTTCTCTCTCAATCTTTCCCAGCGTAATCCTATTTCGCATCTTTACTTGTTTTCGCTACATCATATTGCATTTTAGTCATCAATATGCGAAAAAATAAGTTTTTGTAATTTCAAAAATAACCTTGCTAATTTTAAGCTGAATTTCTAACGATAGATTGCTAATGTTTTTAAGATTGTAAAGATTTTGATACACCGGCTGATGAGAAAGTAGCCATTTGCATATATATTTTCAGTGATGTTTCTATTATAAAAGAAGCAAGAGCTCCTCCTGTTCCTTCCCCAAGACGCATATCAAGATCTAAAATTGGTCTTAACCCCAAAAAAGACAAAACTACATTCCCTCCGGGTTCAGCAGTTTTGTGTCCTGCAAAAACGAAATCTTTAACTTTTGGATTTATTGACCAAGCAACACAAAATCCAGCCAAAGATATAAGACCATCTAAAACAACTGGTATTCTGTTTTCTGCACAACCTAAAATTAGACCTGCAATAGCTCCTATTTCATATCCACCGAATTTGCACAAAGCATCAAATCCATTTTTCGGCTTCCACCTTGAAATAGCAGATTTAACAACCTGAACTTTCTTTTTCAGTTTTTCGTCATCTATACCTGTACCTCTGCCAACGACTTTCTCTGCTGGCTGCTCAGTAATAAATGAAATGAGAGCAGATGAAGGAGTAGTATTTGCTATGCCCATATCACCTGGTATAACAAGGTCGGCATTATTTTGTTTTGCAAAGTCGGCCATTTCTTTTCCGATATCAATTGAATTTCTTGCCTCATCTTCGGTCATAGCAGGTTCTTTTAGAAAGTTTTTAGTTCCGTAATTTATCTTGCGTGCAAAGAACTTTTCAGATTCCACTTCAAAATCTCTCGCTACTCCGACATCTACAACAAAAACATCAGCACCTACATGTTGTCCTATTACATTTATAGCTGCACCACCTCGCAGAAAGTTGAGAACCATCTGATAAGTTACCTCTTGCGGATATGCGCTAACTCCTTCCTCAGCTATTCCGTGATCTCCGCAAAAAACAAAAATAAATTTTTTGAGAGGCAATTTAAAAGAGGTTTTACCCGTGATTTTTGCATATCGTATAACCATTTCTTCAAGATATCCCAAACTCCCCGGAGGTTTTGTAAGATCATCAAGTTTTTCTCTTACGATTTTTTCAACTTCACCGTTGAACATACCAAAAAATATTGTCCTTCACAATAAATGTTGGAATTACCAAATTTTTTGAGTTTAGTTCTCTGTTTAGCTGTTGTATATTCTCTTATTACTTCTTATTACTCATCACTTGGCAGGTCAAATAGTCTTCTTGCTATAACCACTCTTTGAATTTGTCCTGTTCCCTCAACTATATCAAGAGCTTTTACATCCCTGTAAAGTTTTTCAACAAATTTATCATTTTGAACACCCGCATCTCCGAGAACATCAAGACATAGCGAGACCGCTTCCTGAGCAACAGCTGGACAGAAAGCCTTTGCCTGCGAAGCTTCAACAATATTTGCTATACCAACATCAGCCATCCAAGCTGCTTTCCAGCAAAGTAATTTCCCTATTTCTATCATTCTTCTCACCCGAGCTATTGATCCTTTTATTTTTGCGTATCTTGGTATAGGTCTTGATAGGTTATAGTTTTCTTTTACGAATTTTACCGTGTAATCGTATGCAGCACGGGCTATTCCTATTGCCATAGCAGCGATAGTGGGTCTTGTAGCATTAAATGACCTCATAGCAGTTTTGAAACCTTCTTTTCCCTCATATGCTTTTTCTCCACCTAAAAGATTTTCTTCCGGAACCTCACAATCTTCAAAGATAAGGGAACAAGAAGAATAAGCTTTAAGCCCCATTTTATCTTCTATTTTTGATACTATAAAGCCGGGAGTTCCTTTTTCTACGATAAAAGCTCTGTGCCCAGCTCTTCCGAGTTTTGGGTCCAAGGTAGCCCAAACAACAACAAAGTCAGCTCTATCTGCATTAGAGCAGAAGGCTTTATGACCATTCAAAACCCACCTATCCCCTTTTTTAACACACCTTGTAGTTATTCTTGCAACATCAGAACCTGCTCCTGGCTCAGTCATAGCAAAAGCTCCCCAGTGGGGATTTTCTCTATCTTTGAATATGGAAAGATATTTTTGCTTCTGTTCGGGAGTACCAATAAGTGCAAGAGGGGGACCTGCAAGTCCTGGTCCGGGTAAAGCAACAGCAACTCCCCTATCCCAATAAGATGTTTCTTCTCCCATTATAACTGCCCGCCTTGCAGAAGTTCTCTCTTTTTTTTCTTTTTCTTTTTCTTTTTCTGCTCCATCTCCCTCTATCTCCCTTCCTATTCCAGCAACTCTTTCTTGAAATCCCACTTGAGCGAGCATTTTAAAAAACGGATGATCCGGTGGAACCGGTTCTCCTTTCAGATCGTACTCTATACCCAAAGGTCTCATGAATTTTTCTCCAAGAAACCTTATGTTCCTTATTAACTCCTTATCTTCTTGAGATAAGGTAAAGTCAACCATCTTTTATTTCACCTCCTTTTTCTAAATAAAAATTTTTCCATTTCTTCAAGATAATAAATCACACTTCTTTCCCTTCTCTTCTTCTCCTTTCTTCGTATATTTTTTTAGCTTTTTCTCTGAGTTCATATTTTAAAACTTTACCGGTTGCATTTCTTGGTAATTCATTTACAAACTCGTAATATCTTGGAATCTCATTATCTGCGAGTTTATCTTTCAGAAATTCTTTGATTTCTTCTTCGGTTAAATTTTCCTTTGCAACAACAAAAGCGAAAACATCCTCTCCTAAAAGAGGATGCGGAACACCAACGACAGCACACTCAACAACTTTCGGATGAGATGATATAACTCCCTCAACTTTTGCAGACGATATATTGAACCCACCCCTTATTATTATATCTTTTTTTCTATCTACAACATATATATATCCTTCCTCATCCATATATCCTATATCTCCTGTTTTTACCCAACCATCCTCAGTCCACACTTTTTTCGTAGATTCCTCATCCTTGAAATACCTACGAGGTTTTACTCCTGGAATTCTCATCCATATCTCCCCTTTTTGACCTCTGGGAACTTCATTGCCATCATCATCGCATATTTTTACCTCGGTTGGAGGCAAAGGAATTCCTACTGAATCTGGTTTTTGTAGAGCCATACCCGGCGGTAGGAAACAACCTGCCATCCCTGCTTCCGTTGCACCATAGAGGTTCATAATCCAAGTATTTGGGAGCTTTTCTGCAAGAGCTTTCACAGCCCAAGGAGGCATAGGAGCAGTTCCAAACATAATCAACCTTATATGATCAAGTTTTGCATTTTCAAAATCTCTCTCTTTCATAACAGAAAGAAGATGAAACGGAACAGCATAAACCATAACGACATCTTCTCTTTTCATAACCTCTAAAAAAGATTTCGCATCAAACTTTGGTAATATAACTGCATTCAGAGCGTACCTTAAAGGTATCATAGTCATAGCGTGACAACCCGCAAAGGTAAAAAGAGGCACGGCATGTAAAAAAGTTCTACCAGCATACAGAGACTCATAAACCGAATCATCCCTGACAAAGAGAGATTTGTGAGTAGATAGGATACCCTTTGGGAAACCAGTTGTGCCAGAAGTATATATTATATCAAGATAGTCAACCCCTCTGATTTCAACTTGTGGAAGCTGTGCGGGAAATTTTTCAAGGATTTTTTCTGCTTCTTTTCTTTCAAGAGCAAATCCCAAATTCACCTCTTTTTTTAGATCTTCTACAAGTTCTCCAAACTCGCTTCCGAAAATTATTCCTTTCGCTTCCGAATTTTCAAGAATGAATTTTATACCTTCTTTTGGTAGTCTTACATTTACAGGGACAGGTAAAGCCCCAGTTTTTGCTACGGCAAAATATGATATTTTGAAAAATACAGCATCTCTGTTTGAGAACATTATTGCAACTTTATCTCCTTTTCTTACACCAAGCTCCAAAAGAGCGTGAGCAAGTTGAGAGGATTTTCTACTCCATTCCTCAAAAGTCAATTTTTCTACTCCGAAAACTTCAACAACATTTTTCGGATATCTTTTAGCTTTATCCTCGAGAAGCTCAACTATTGTTTCCATATAAATAAAAAATAATGTTCAACAAAAAAATTTGTGAAAAACAAAAAAGTATTAATTTTCACTTTATACTTATTTTAAATTGAAAATTTGAAAAAAATATCTGACAAAATCTAAAAATAAAAAATTGATAGAAAAAAGAAGATTCAGACGATGAAAGAAGTAAAAGAAAAAGAAGTAAAAGAAAAAGAGGAGAAAACAAACAGCAAAAGGAAGATAATCAAAAAAGAGGAGCTCAAAGCAAAAGGTTATATGCCCATAAGGAAAGTAGCCGAACTTGCAGGAGTAGAAAAATCTACAATTCACTTTTACATATCACAAGGGCTGTTGCCAAAACCAGTTATGGTATCAAAACAAATGGCTTATTACCCTCCTGAAACAGTAGAAAGAGTGAAAATAGTAAAGCAGTTGCAGAAAAGGTTCTTACCTCTCAAAGAGATAAAAAAGATACTTAAAAGGCCAAACAATGAAATAAAAGAAATGCTGATGAAGATAGACCAAGAAATCCTCATTACAACGAAAGATGGGAAAGAAAAAACCCATTCAGAAATAGATTTACCACAAAATGTCATAGAAGAACTAAAAAAAATAGGGCTGATAAAAAAAGAAGCTGAAAAAGATTTATTCAGAGAAGAAATTTTGTCAATTATATCTGATATGCGAAGAGCCGGCCTTGATGAATCGCATGGATTCTCTGCAAAGTTCCTGAAAAACTATGTTGATATATGTAAAAAACTTGTAGAAATAGAATTTACTGAGTTCAACTCAAAAGTTATGGGCAAGCTTCCATCAGAAAAAATAATTGACATGGCAAAAATAGCCATAGAAAAAACATCTGAACTTATAAAAATACTCCACAAAAAAACCTTACTTGAAAAGCTTGAAGAATTAACATCAGAACTAAATGAAAAAGAACAGAAGTAAAAGAATAAATGAAAATAGACGAACTAAAAAGAAAACGAAAAGGGGATTGAACATCAAAGAATAAAATCGACAAAAAGGAGGTAAAACAAAAAAATGGAAGACATAGTAAAAAACCACATTGAAAAAGCAAAACAAATAACAGGAGGACAAAAAATCCCTCTCCTCATAAATGGAGAGTTTGTTTTCACCGAGAAAACTTTTATCACAGAAGACCCAGCAATAGAAGAAGGTATAGCAGAAGTATGCGTAGCCGGGGAAAAAGAAGTTTCTGATGCTGTTGAAAGTGCCAAAAAGGCATTTGAGACATGGTCAGAACTTCCCCCCAGAGAAAGAGCAAAATATTTGAGACAATTTGCTGAAAAAATAAAAGATATAAAAGAATATCAGATAGCAGAAATACTTGATTCTGGGCTACCTCGCTCTATATCTTCAAGAATATCTTTTGGAGCTTTGAGGAGAGGATTTGAATACTATGCCGAGTGGTGCGACAAAATCTCATCTGATGTTGTAGGAATAGGTCAGAACTTTTTTGATTTCACACTAAAAGAACCTTTCGGAGTTGCAGCAATAATAACATCTTGGAATGTTCCGGGAATGTTCTTAGGTTTTAAGGTTGCTCCCGCTCTTGCAGCAGGAAATACGGTAGTTATAAAACCATCAGAAAATTCTCCCTTACCTGCTTTCATATTCGCAAAAGTAGCAAAAGAAGTCTTTCCCCCAGGAGTCGTAAATGTAATCTTCGGAGGACCAGAAACAGGAAAATATTTGATTTCACATAAAGATGTATGGTTAGTATCTTTTACTGGCGGAACTGAAATAGGAGAAAAAATAATAAAAGAAGGTGGAATCAAAAAATATATTCTTGAACTCGGTGGTAAATCACCAAATATAATTTTTGAAGATGCAAACATTGATTCAGCAGTATTTTTATCTAATGTTGGAATGTTTTCGTTATCAGGACAAATGTGTGCAGCTTCATCTCGCATATTCGTTCAAAAATCAATATATGATGAGTTCGTAAAAAAGTATGTAGATATGGCAAAAGGAATATCTGTTGGAGACCCTTTTGATCCCGCTGTAATATCAGGACCACTTATTAGCAAAAAACAACTTGAAAGAGTTGAAAGATTTGTTGAAAAAGGGAAAAAAGATGGTGGGAAAATACTTGTTGGAGGTGCAAGATTAAATCAAAAAAAGGGATACTTCTTTTTCCCAACAGTTTTTGTGGATCTACCTCATAATTCAGAAGTCGTCCAAGAGGAGATTTTCGGTCCGGTCGTATCCATTTCCCCATTTGAGAGTGAAGATGAAGTTATTCAGCTCGCGAACTCCACAAAATATGGTCTTGCAAGTGCCATATTCACCAGAGATATATCACGAGCAATAAGAGTTGCAAAGAAAATAAGAGCAGGGACAGTATGGATAAACACCTTTGGTGTAATTCCACATAATGCTCCCTGGGGTGGATACAAAATGTCAGGTATAGGGAGGGAAGGAGGAAAAGAAGGTTTAGAAGATATGATGCAGGTAAAAAATGTATATATTCAACTTTAAACCGTCTTTAAACCTCCAAACGAAATTTGTGTATATCTGTGCCTAAATTGCAATTCAGCTCCATTTCATTAAAAATGATATAAAACAACTGAAATTTTTCAATTCTCATTTGTTTGCCATATTGTGTTATTTATGAAGCTATCAGAGTACTTCATTTTCTCTTTGAGAGAAGCCCCAAAAGATGCAGAGTCAAAAAGTCATATTATTCTTACAAAAGGTGGATATATAAAAAGGTTAGCAGCCGGGATCTATGATTTCACCCCACTAGGTTTTAGGCTTTTGAAAAATGTATCAAGAATTATAAGAGAAGAGATGGAAAAAATAAATTGTTTTGAGGTTCTTCTACCAATTATGAACCCAGCTGAAATTTGGAAAGAAACAGGAAGATGGTATGTATATGGCAAAGAACTCATCAGATTTAAAGATAGAAACGAAAGAGATTTCTGCCTTGCACCAACACATGAAGAAATAATCGTTGACCTTGTTAGATTTGCAATCTCATCTTGGAGAGAACTCCCATTTTCCCTTTTTCAGATAGGACCGAAATTCAGAGATGAAGCGAGACCACGATTTGGAATAATAAGGGCAAGAGAATTCATAATGAAAGACGCATATTCATTTGATAGAACGGAAGAAGAAGCAGAAAAAACTTATTGGAAATTCTACAAAGCATACGAGAGAATTTTTGAGAGAATGAGGCTTGATGTAATACCAGTTCAAGCCGCAGTTGGAGCGATAGGAGGAAAATTCTCTCATGAATTCATATTCCCAACAGAATATGGAGAGGATAGAATTATGGAGTGTCAAAAATGCAAATTCATCTCAAAAAAAGAAATATCAAGTTTTTTTGTAAATGTTGATGAGAAAACAGCTAATCTCAAAAACAAAACCTCAACCATACCCCCAAAAAGCAAAGTATATACACCATCAACAACAACAGTCGAAGAACTCGCAAAATTCCTAAAAATTCCAACATCAAAAATAATAAAATCCTTCTTCGTAAAAACAGAAAGTGGAAAATACTACTTATGCCTTGTAAGAGGTGATAGACAAATTTCAGAAGATAAATTAGTAAAAGTCTTAGGAGAAAATTTTGAACTCGCAAGCGAAGAAGATGTGAGAAAAATTTTCGGAGCAGGAAAAGGATTTATAGGTCCTCTAAAATACAAAGGAAAAATTATAGTAGATAGAACGGTTCTTGATTGCGTCGACGGAGTTGCAGGAGCAGACGAAGATGATTACCACTACATAAATGTTGTGCCCGGAAGGGATTTTCCAATAAACGAAATATACGATATAGCATACGCAGAAGAAGGAGATATATGCCCAGAATGTAAAGAAGGTATTTTGAAAGAGAAAATAGGACTTGAACTTGGACATGTTTTTTATCTTGGTAAAAAATACTCAGAGCCTATGGGACTTACATACACAGATAAAAACAAAGAGAAAAAATTTGTAGTTATGGGATGCTATGGTATAGGTGTTTCAAGAACTATCGCAGCACTTGCTGAAAAATTTGGAGACGATGTAGGTGTAGCTTTTCCGCCAGAAGTTGCACCATTCAAAGTCCACATAATTCCCATAAATATGAAAGACGAAGCTATTTTATCCGCAGCAGAAAAAATTCATGCAGAACTTGAAGATATATCTCTGCTTGATGATAGAGAAGATATGAGTCCCGGAGAAAAATTTGCAGATTGCGACCTTTGGGGAGCTCCGATAAAAGTCGTGATAGGTAAGACGCTTAAAGAAAAAGGGAAAATAGAAGTGATAGATAGAATAAAAAAGATAAAAAAGGAAGTTGAACCCGAAAAATTAGCAGATGAAATCCAAAAAATGATCTCAGAAATTTGAGCTTAAGCTTAAATTTGAATTTACCTTTCTGACCTGAATTTATTCTTTCAATGCTCCTCAAAAGACTTTGCTCTGTATCCTTTTTCTACGAGTTCAAGCAAAATTCCAAGAAAGTCTTTTGGATGAATAAAAACTACTCTCTTACCCGTTGCTCCTATTCTTGGACCTATTATCTTGTATCCTTTATTTTTGAGCTCCTCTACTTTTCTATCAAAATCATCTACTTCAACCGCTATATGATGAATGCCCTCACCTCTTTTTTCAAGAAAAGATTTGACAGCAGAACTATCACTGAAAGGTTCAAGAAGCTCTATACGAGTTGCTCCGACCCATATAAAAGATGCTGTAAGTCCTTCTGTTTCAACTTTATGTCTTCCCGATGGTTTTATTCCAAGGACATCTTCAAATTTTCTCTCGGCTTCATCAAGATTTCTCACAGCAACTCCGATATGTTCTGAAAATGGTAAAAATCCTGCCGTCATAGCTCCAATATCTATTGGAGAAACTCTCTTCACTGATATATTAAAATTTTTTTCTCTCAAAGAATCCGAAAGAGCTTGAACCCAATCCTCAAACTGGCTTACAACAAAAACATAACCTGATGGCTTGAACTCAATCACTTTACCTGCGGTCATCTCACACGATGCAGGAGTTGGAGGATTTATCTTTACAGCCCATAAATCTTTTCTCCCATCATTTTCAGCTATTATGTACTCACCATCTTCTCTCAAATTAAAGTATGGCTCCAAAACAGCCATTAGTAAAGTTTTTTCTCTTTCAAACTCCCCAAGTATTTCTAAACTCTCCATACTTACTCTTTCTTAATGTCAGACAAAAACAAATAAATAAATTCAGGAAAATCATAAGTTTTTAACAGCCCATTGTTAAGAAACAATGGGTTTGGGGAAGGTTTATTTGCTATGAGCTTTTGGCTCATGCAAACCTTACTTCCCCCAGCCACTGCCACAGCTTCTACCCGTTTTACCGGGCTACCTTTCCTTTTTTTCTTTTACCTTTTTCTTTTACCTTTACTTTTCCTCTTCTTTTTCCTATTCTTTTTTCTTTCCCTTTTTCTTTTTTTCCTCTTTTTTTCTCTTTTCTTTGTCTTTCTTCTTTCTATATTTTTTTATTTTTTTTCTCCTTCCTTCCCTCCTTTAATATTTTGGTCACCCTTTTAGAGGGTGCGAGGAAAGGAATAATAAATAGTTATCAGCATTTCTATTGATAATTGTAAAAATTATTTTCCAATTTTCGAAAATTTTTAACAATAGACTGATAATTTTTCTTCTAATCCTTATTTTTATCATCAAAAATACAAGAATAAAATAACATAAAATAATACACAGGATAACTATAAAAAATTGAAAAAGTGATTAGAATAGCTTTTTTCAAAGCCCTTATCAAATAAATATGGATGAGTTCAAAAATAAAGATATAGAAAAAGAGAGGGAGAAGAAACTTACCCCAGCTATGAAACAATACCTTGAGATAAAATCTGAATATCCTGATTGTATTTTACTTTTCAGAATGGGAGACTTTTACGAGCTTTTCTACGAGGACGCAATAGTTGCTTCAAAGGTTCTTGATATAGTATTGACTTCAAGAGATAAAGAAATACCTATGGCAGGATTTCCTCATCACGCAATAGAATCTTATGTTATACGCCTTATAAAAGAAGGTTTCAAGGTAGCAATATGTGAGCAACTTGAAGACCCGTCAAAAGCAAAAGGGATTGTAAAAAGAGGAGTAGTAAGAGTCATAACTCCGGGACTTGTCACAGAATTAAGTTTTGTATCTCCGGAGGAAAACAATTTCATCGCAGTATTGAAAGGAAACTCAGTAGTTTGGGCTGATATAACGACAGGAGAAGTAAAAGCCAAAATTTTTCAAGATGAATTTGAATTATCAGAAGCTCTAAAAAAAATCTCTCCAAAGGAGATATTGAGCGACAAAAACTACTTCCCCGAATATAAATTCTCACAAGTTGAGTTTGTAAGTTCTGATGAAGCTGAAAGAATACTCAAAGAACACTATGGAGGAGCTGATTTCATCTCATCAGAAAGCATAAAGATTTCACTTGCAACCTTAATAAAGTATATAAAGGAAAACATAAAAGACATAGAAATAAAACTTGAGAAACCTGATGTTGAAAAAGAAGAAGATCTCATGCAAATTGATTCAAGAACTCTGGAAAATATTGAAGTTTTTAAAACATACGAAGGAAAGAAAGGAAGCTTGATTTGGGTTCTTGATAAAGTACGAACTCCTATGGGCAAAAGAAAACTAAAAAATATCCTTCTTGCTCCACTTAAAGATAAAGAGAAAATAAACGAAAGAATTTCAGCAGTAGAAGAACTAATTTCAGATAAAACTTGGGAAAACCTTGACATCTCAGGAATATCAGATGTTGAAAGATTGACAATAAGGGTTATGAGAAAAATTGCTAATCCAAAAGAAATCATATCTTTGAAAGAATCAGCAAAAAAAATAAATGAGATAAAAAATTATCTGAAAAAATTTTCATCAAAAGTTCTGAAAAAGATTGAAAGCGAAATTCCAGATCTTTACGAATTTATCCAAATAGTAGAGAAATATATTGTAGAGCCTCCGCCTCTCAAAGCGCAAGATGGAGCAATAAAAAAAGGAGTATCAGAAGAACTTGATAGAATAAGAGAAATAAAAGAAAATTCAGAAAAGATACTAAAAGAATATGAAGAAAAAGAAAAGTCAAGAGCAGGTATTCCATTGAAAATAGGCTACAACCAAGTTTTTGGGTACTATATTGAGGTAACAAAAACTTATGCAAACCGAGTTCCTGAACACTTCAAAAGGAAACAAACACTCGCAAATGTAGAAAGATTCACAACAGATGAATTAGAAAAAATAGGCATGGAGATTGAGACAGCATCGGAAAGAGAAAAAAGACTTAACGAAGAGATATTTTCCGAATTTCTTGAAAAAATTCAAATTTTCACTCAGAATTTACTGAAAGCTTCAAGAAGCATAGGCTTTTTAGATGTTCTAATTGCCCTCGCTCAAACAGCGTATGAATACGATTGGGTAAAACCTCAAATAGAAGATTCAAAAATTCTATACATAAAAGATGGAAAACACCCTGCCCTTTCAATTTTACTCAAAGAAGAAAAATTCATCCCAAATTCTGTTGAGCTCAACGAAGATGAATTCATGTGGATAATAACCGGACCAAACATGGCTGGAAAATCTGTATTTTTGAAGCAGTGTGCTCTGATCTCATTTCTTGCACACATAGGCTCTTATGTGCCCGCAAAGGAAGCAAAAATAGGAATAATGGACAGAATCTTTTTCAGAACAGGAGCGTCAGATGATATAGCAAGAGGTAGAAGTACATTCTTTGTTGAAATGGAAGAACTTGCCTCAATTTTAAAAAATATGACGGAAAAATCTTTTGTTCTTTTAGATGAAGTTGGGAGAGGAACATCTACTTTTGACGGAGTAAGTATAGCATGGGCAACCGCAGAATACATAAACAAAAGAAAAGTAAGATGCCTTTTCGCAACCCATTTTCACGAATTATCTTTCCTTGAACACAATCTCAAAGGAATAAGAAATATGCACTTTTCAGCAGAAAGAATCGGAGGGAATCTGGTTTTCATAAGGAAAATAAAAAGAGGAGCAGCTGGTAGATCTTGGGGGATAGATGTAGCAAAACTTGCAGGAATACCGCAGGAAATAATTGAAAAAGCAGAAAAAATTCTTTTAGCTCTGGAAGAGGGAAGAATTGGAGATGTGATAAAAAAAGTATCAGGTATGCCTTTGCAATTGAGCATTTTCTCCGCATCTCAACTAAAAAAAGATCCATTAAGAGAAGAGCTTAAAAGAATAGACATAAATTCAATAACCCCTGTTGAAGCGCTGTCAATTCTTTCAGAACTCAAAAAAATGGCAGAAAACTGAAAAGAAACCAAAATTCCAAATCAAAGCGAAAGCAAAAAAGGAAAACTTTTTGTCTCCGGTCATCTCTTTGAAGCAACTGAAATTTTAAAATCTAAATAAATAATGCAGAACAAATCAGAATGAAGAAAATAAAAAAGCAGAAACAGAGAAAGAAAGTAAAATATAGGCTCAGAAAAGAGTTAAAAAGGTTTGACCTTGTCTTAAAAGAAATCTTCTCACGGGCAGCAGGGAAACTTATCTCAATAGCTACGGGAGAAAAAATAGAAGAAAATCTTGAAGATATAAATCGGGAGTTAAAGTTCCTCAAATCCCTCCGACCAGATATGCTTTTTAAAGCCGGTGATAAAATTTTCCATATTGAAATTCAAGCCCAGCAAGACAAGGATTTACCCGAAAGGATGCTCATATATTCCCTTGCAATTAAGGAAAAATTTGGTCAAAAACCTGTGCAGATTATCTTGTTCGTGGGTAAGGGAAATCCTCCGCCTTCTCTGTTCAGGGACGAATTCACAATTCACAAATTCATAGTTTTAGATATGAAAAAAATTGACCCTGATGTGTTCCTAAAAAGCGAAAAACCAGAGGAGGTTATCGTTGGAATTTTAGCTGGCAAATTCAAAGATAAACCCAAAATAATAGAAAGAGTCAAAAAAAGAATTGTAGAAATTGTGAAAAATGAAGAAGAAATTGCTAAATATATAGATAGCATTAGCTTTTTAGCTGGGTTATTTGATGTTAAAATAGAGGTGAAACCTATGCCAATACAAGTTGATATTAGAAAAACCTTTCTTTATAAATGGGGAAAGGAGGAAGGATTAAAAGAAGGAAAACAGGAAGGATTAAAGGAAGGATTGAGGGAGGGATTAAAAAAAGCAATCTTGTTAGATGCAGAGGCAAAGTTTGGTTCCTCAAAGGCAAGGAAAATCAAAAAACTTTTAGATAAAATAAATGAAATAAATAGATTGGAAAAAATAAAAAGAGAAATAATAAAAGCGAAAACCTGGGAAGATTTTGTCAGATCTATCAGGAACTCAAATTCAAAAAACAAAATTTAGCAGGTTTATTTGATGTTAAAATAGAGGTAAAGCCCATGCCAATACAAATAGATATAAGAAAAACTTTCCTTTATAAGTGGGGAAAAGAGGAAGGATTAAAGGAAGGGTTAAAAGAGGGCGAACAGAGGGGGATTGTAAAAGGTCTAAAACATGGCAAGCAGGAAGGTCTTAAAGAAGGAATCTTGGGCATCATCCAGGTAAAGTTTGGTTCTTCAAAAGTAAAGCTAATCAAAAACCTTTTAGATAGGGTAAATGATATAAACCGCTTGGAGAAAATAAAAAAAGAAGTAATAAAAGCAAAAACCTGGGACGATTTTATTAAAGTATTCAAAAACCCAATTTCAAAAAACAAAAACTCAAAGGCAAAATAACAAAAATGAAAGAATAGTATTTATTATTCATTCGTCTTTTGAAGTTCAAAAAATCAAACGATGAAAATATCAAAAGAGAAATTTGAAAAAAATATATCTGAAATTTTAAGAAGACACTTATGTCTTAACATAAAAAAGACCGCAGATATAGTTGTAGCAATTCCAACTCTCGCAGATGAAGCAATTTTTCACACTCTGGAATCTTTATCAAAATGCAAATTACCAAATTCAAAAAGGGTTCTCGCTGTTGTACTTATAAACGAATCAGAAAAAGCAGATGAGAAAGTTAGAACAAAAAACAAAGAAATCTTTGACAAAATAAAGATCACAAATTTTGAGATAGAAACCGAGGTAAGGTATATAAAAGGAATACCAGAAAGATTAGCAGGAGTAGGTTTTGCAAGAAGAATTCTTATGGATGAAGCAATTTGTTTGTTCAAAAAAGAATATGATGAAAAATTTAAAGGGGAAAAAGATATAGCAGAATTTATGTCAGAGAAATTCATTTTTTCCCTTGATTCGGACTGCACAGTATCAGAAAATTACTTTTCTGCTGTTGAAATTTTAGAAAGTAAAAACTCAGATTTCGGTGTCCTATCATTTGCTCACAGATTTTCAGAAGAGAAAGAAATAAAAAAAGCAGGTATTTTGTGGGAAATCTTTTTAAGATATTGGAGAGATTCTTTAAGAGTATTTTCATACAAAAACGCATTCTATCCAATAGGCTCTCTGTTTTCGTTCAGAGCAACCCCATACATAGTCTCTATGGGTATGAACATAAGACAAGCAGGAGAAGACTTCTATTTCCTTCAGAAAATAATACCATTAGCAAAAGTCGTTGATGTCCCGGTATATGTCTTTCCGAAGGCAGACCCATCTGAGCGCACACCTTTTGGAACAGGAAAAGAAATTCACTTATACATATCAGGAAAAAGAGAAAGGCTTGAAAAAGTTTGGAATTTCAAATCATTCGAACAAATAGGTGAAATAATGAGGAGTATAGATGATATATTTTCTGGTGAAATAAGAATTGAAACTTTTAAGCTTTTTCTTGATGAAAATCAAAAATACAAAGAGCAACTTGAAAGAATAAAAATACAGTCAAAAACGAAAGAAGATTTCAGAGAAAAATTTCAAGAATGGTTCAATCCGTTCAAAGTTTTCAAATTCTTGCGATTTACAGAAAAAATATTCCCCAAATCCTCCATAAATCAAGAAGTCGAAAAGCTTATAGATAAAATAAGAAAAGATTTTAAACTTCCATCTGAAACGATAAATTTAAAACCTGAAAGGTCAGATTTAACACGAAGTAATGAAAACGAAATCTCAATTCTTGAAAGTCAGCTTGAATTTTTGAGAAGCTTTGATGAATATCTTGCAAAAAACTAAAAAATCCCGGTGCTACCAAATCCACCCTCTCCTCTTTTGGTATCAGACAATTTATCCACAACTTCCACCCTAACTCTTTCAAATTTTGATATAACTAATTGAGCTATCTTCATCCCTTTTTCCACCTTAAAATTTTGATCTGATACATTAAAAAGTATAACCTTAACTTCTCCTCTGTAATCTGGATCAATCGTTCCGGGAGTATTGAGAACCGTTATACCTTTGAGAGCAAGCCCTGACCTTGGTCTCACCTGTGCTTCAAAACCATCCGGCAACTCAATAGAGATTCCTGTTCCAACAAGTTTCCACTGACCGGCTGGGATCTCAACTTCCTCTGCGGAAAAAAGATCTAACCCCGCTGAACCATCGGTTGAATAAACCGGCAACCTTACATCTTCTTTCAGTTTCTTTACCTTCAAAACCATCTTTACCTAATCTAAAACTATAATAGGAAATGATAAACAATAGAAAAATTTTCAATTAAAAACTAAAAGATTTTGATAAAGATAAACTTTCCTTCTATGGAAAAGATATTTTTTGTGGCTCTTTACCTCTTGATAGCTCTTGCAGTAGGATTAGGGATAGTAATTTTACATCTTTTACTTTCTGAAAAACCAAAGACTTCAACAAAAGAAAAATATCTGCCGTTTGAAAGTGGTATGGTTCCATTCCACGATGCAAGGGGAAGATTACCTGTCAAATTTTATATTTTCGCTCTCGCATTCCTAATTTTTGATATAGAGGTTGCTTTACTTTTCCCCTATGTCCCCCTTGTAAGAGATCTCGGAAAATTTGGGCTTGCAGAAATACTCTTTTTCTTCACGATCTTATTTCTTGCTTATATATATATAAGAGAAACCTCGCTAAAAGAATGGAAATAAAAATAACAGCAATAGAACAAAAAAGATGTTAAAATAAAAAACTGTGCTGAAAAAGAAAAATTTATCATCAGATGTTGTTTTAGTTGATGGTTCATCACAATTTTTTCGGGCTTTTTTTCAGCTCAGAACACTTATAAACTCAAAAGGTTTTCCAACAGGAGCTATATATGGCTTTACAAACATAATCAGAAAAATAATCAAAGAATTTTCTCCTCGCTATGTGGCAATAGCATGGGACTCACACAAAAAAATAAGGGCTGAGAAGTTCAAAGATTACAAAGCTACAAGGAGAGAAACACCAGATGACCTCAAAGTCCAAATCCCATACATAAAAAAGATAATAGACGCTTACGGTTTTGCAAACTTTGAAGTAGAAGGTCTTGAAGCAGATGATATAATAGCAACCTTAAAAAATAAAATACAACAGCAAAATCCAGACCTGAAAATCATAATCATAACATCAGACAAAGATATGATGCAAATAGTAGATGAGAAAACTTATGTTTATGACCCACGAGCAGAAGAAAACGGAGATCCCCTTTTTACTCCGGAGAAGGTAAAGGAAAAATTTGGAGTAAGACCCGAACAAATTCCTGATTATCTTGCATTAGTGGGGGATCAGATAGATAACATTCCCGGAATAAAAGGAATAGGACCAGAGGGGGCAAAAAAGCTCCTTGAAAAATTCAATTCAGTTGAGCAAATTTTTGAAAAATTAGGGGAAGTAGATTTAAAATGGCGAAGATTACTTTTTGGAGAGAGACAGAATGCTCTTTTATACAAAGAATTAGCAAAACTCAAAATAGTAGATATTGAAATTGATATTGAATCTTTAAAACCAAGACTACCAAAAATAGAAACATTAATTGAAATTTTCAAAGAACTTGAATTCTCATCTTACTTGAAAGAGTTAGCACAGGAGTTCCCAGCTTTATTTGATAAGTTTGACAAGAGCAAATATTTTCTTGTTGATTCAGAACAAAAGTTCAAAGAACTTATTGATAAGATAGAAAAAGAAAAATTTTTCGCTTTTGACACAGAAACCTCATCTCTGGACATTGAAGAAGCAAAAATCTTGGGAATATCCTTTGCATTCAAAGATTCAACCTCATACTATATTGACATTACAGAGAACACAGAAAAAATCCTTGAAGCTCTGAAAAAATACCTTGAAGATGAAAACTACAAAAAAGTCGGTCAGAACATAAAGTTCGACATAAGAATACTAAAAAAATACGGAATAGAGGTGAAAGGTATAGATGGTGATTCAATGATAGCAGCTTGGATCCTCAATCCTGACAGAACAAAAATAGGTCTTGATGAACTATCTTTGATATATCTTGGACACAAAACAACTTCTTACAAAGAACTCACAGCTGACGGAAAAATTCGCTTTCAAAATGTAAGCAAAGAAAAAGCAAAAGACTATTGCTGTGAAGACTCTCTGGTTGCCCTTACTCTTCATGAGAAACTTTTTGAGTTGATGAGAGAGAAAGAATTGGTAGAACCATACAAAAATATTGAACTGAAAATAATTCCTATCCTCGCAGATATGGAAAGCGCAGGAGTAAAAATAGATAGAGAGTTTTTCGCAAAATTCGGAGATGAAGTAAAAAGTCAGATAGATCAAATATCAAAGAGAATTTATGAGATAGCCGGAACAAGATTTAATATAGATTCAACACAGCAGTTAGGTTACATTCTCTTTGAAAAGCTCAAAATAGAACTTGAAGAAATAAAGAGGACAAAAAAAACAAAGGCATACTCAACAGATAATGAAGTCTTGCAAGAAATAGCCTCAGCAGGATATGAAATAGGAGAATTGCTCTTAAAATACAGAGCATTAAAAAAATTGTTATCAACATACATATTACCAATACCTCAACTTGTAAGCAGAAAAACTGGGAGGATTCATACATCATTCAACCAGACAAAAACAGCTACTGGCAGACTTTCATCATCTGACCCTAATTTACAAAATATACCAGCAAAAGGAGAAGAGGGAAGCAGAATAAGAGAAGGTTTTATCGCAGACGAAGGAAATGTTTTCGTATCAGCAGACTACTCGCAAATTGAGTTGAGGGTTCTTGCTCACATCACACAAGACCCAGAACTCATAAGAGCATTCAAAGAAGGGGAAGATATACACTCCGATGTTGCGTCTTTTCTATTTCAGGTTCCAAAATCAGAAGTGTCAAAAGATATGAGAAGGATTGCAAAAATTGTAAATTTCGGAATAATTTACGGAATAAGCGCTCACGGACTTAAAACTCAGGCAAAACTCCCATCAAGACACGATGCTCAAAAACTCATAGATTCTTACCTTCAAAGGTTCAAAGTAGTAAAAGAGTGGAGAGAAAATATAATAAAAGAAACAGAAAAAAAAGGTTTCGTAAGAACAATTTTCGGAAGATTAAGATATATTCCTGAACTCAAATCAGAAGACAAAAATATAAGAGCAGAAGGAGAAAGAAGGGCTATAAACACTCCAATACAAGGCTCAGCAGCTGATATAATGAAAATAGCTATGATATCAGTATGGAACAGGCTGAAAAAAGAGGTTCCAGAAGCAAAAATTATAATGCAAGTTCATGACGAGCTCATAGTTGAATGTACAGAAGAAAAATCTGATAAGGTAAAAGAAATACTTGAAGAAGAAATGAGACTTGAAGAAAAACTGAAATTTTCCGTTCCTCTGAAAGTGAGTGTCAAGATAGGCAAAAAATGGTCAGAACTTGATTAGGAAAAAATTGAGAAAAACCAAAATATCAAACAAATTATTAAAGATTCTTTATGGCTGAATTCCTTCAAGGAGAGCTAATAGAAAGAGTTGATTTCTCAGAAGACCTTGGAATGTTCAAATTCCGTATAATAGATGGTGAGATCCCTTCTTTCACACCGGGGCAATACGCAACTTTGGGACTTGAAGGAGATGATGGTAAAATAATATGGAGACCGTATTCAATTGTTTCTTCTCCATACGAAAAATTTTTAGAGTTTTATATTGAGCTCGTTCCTCATGGCAAACTTACTCCAAGAATATGGAAATTGAAGGTTGGAGATAAGATTTGGATAAGACCAAGAATAGTCGGCAAGTTCACATTAAACAAGGAAACGAAAAAACATCTTATGGTATGTACTGTGACAGGATTAGCTCCTTTTTTGAGTATGGTAAGAACACAAAAATATGAACTTGAAATGGGTAAATTAGATTCTCCTCACAAATTCCTCATTCTGCACGGAGGTTCAAAATCTTGGGAACTTGGGATATACAAAGAGGAACTTACAGAGCTTTCAAAAAAAGTAGATTGGCTAATTTATATTCCAACCGTTTCAAGACCTTGGGAAGACCAAAATTGGAAAGGAGAGACAGGAAGAGTGGATGAACTTGTGAGAAAATATGCAGACAACAACAACTTTACTTACGAAGACACAACAGGATATGCCTGCGGGAATCCAGATATGATAAAGCATGTGAAAGAAATACTGAAAAGAGCAAAATTTCCTGAAAACCGAATAAAAGAGGAAAAGTATTATTGATATTTAAGAGCTCATTTTTTACCAAAATGAAAGTTCTTGTAACAGGAGGGGCAGGTTTCATAGGTTCCAATTTAGTTCATTATCTTGTTAAAAATTATCCTTCCTGGAAAGTAATAGTTTTAGATGCACTAACTTATGCTGGAAATCCTGAAAACCTTCTACCAGTAAAAGACAAAATAGAATTCATAAAAGGAGATATATGTGATGAGCAAGTAGTGGATGACATAATGAAAAGAGGGATAGATATTGTCTTTCATCTTGCAGCAGAATCTCATGTAGATAGATCAATTTATGAGCCTCCAAAATTTTTGAGAACAAATGTTTTCGGAACTTATAACTTGCTTGAAATCGCAAGAAAAAGAGGAGTAGGAGTATTCGTTCATGTATCAACAGATGAAGTTTACGGTTCAATAAAAAGAGGGTTTTTTACGGAGAAATCTCCGATGACTCCGTCTTCACCCTACTCTGCATCAAAAGCAGGTGGAGACCTTATAGCACAAGCCTATTGGAGAATGTTCGGAGTTCCTGTTATAGTTGTGAGACCATCAAACAATTATGGTCCGTACCAGTATCCTGAAAAATTTATTCCTCTTTGCATAACGAACGCCCTTGAAGATAAACCAATTCCAATCTACGGAAAGGGATTGAATGTAAGGGACTGGCTGTATGTAGAAGATTGTGCGGAAGGATTAGTTTTGTGTGCTATAAGAGGTAAAAAAGGTCAAATCTATAACATGGGAGCAGGCCAAGAGAAAAGGAATATAGATGTGGCAAAAACAATTTTGAAAAAACTTGGAAAACCTCTCAAACTGATCGCATTTGTAAAAGATAGACCAGCTCACGATTTTAGATATGCGATGAAATCAGAAAAAATAAAAAGAGAAGTAAAATTTAAACCTAAAACAAAATTCAACGAAGGGATAGAAAAAACAATAAAATGGTACATAGAAAACCAAAACATCTGGCGAAAGATAAAGAACTCACCAGAATTTGAGGAACATAAAAAAAGAATATACGGGGATCTATTCTAACATTAACCAATATCACAATTTAAATTGCAATTTAACTACGACCTGCCTTATTTACACACTCGCAAGTTCTCTATCAACTATTTCCTCTGTAATAGGCTGAACTTCCGTCTCTATACCAGTATCTCTATAAAGCGGGAAATTAGTACCAGCAGGAATAAGTTTTCCAACTATTATGTTTTCTTTCAGACCTTTGAGAAAATCTATTTTTGATTCAAGTGCAGCCTGAACGAGAACTTTGGGAGTTTCTTGGAACGATGCAGCAGCAATCCAAGAATCGGAATAAAGAGCAGCTCTGGTAACCCCAAGCAACAGATATTCGTATGTAGCAGGTTTTTTGCCCTGAGATCTAAGATCTTTATTCACCTTCTCTACTACGAATTTGTCAACAACTTCACCGGGAATAAATTGGCTATCTCCCGGATCTTTGATCTTAACACGCCTTAACATCTGCCGAATTATTACTTCAAAATGTTTGTCGTTAATATCTATACCTTGTGAGGAATAGACTTTTTGTATTTCGTTCAGCAGGAAGTATCCGACATACTCTGGACCTCTTATTCGCAGAAGTGTTTTTGGGTTAGGAGTTCCATCCGTTAGCGCTTCACCGGCACTGACCACATCTCCAACTATAACTATAACATGTCTTTTCTTTGGTATCTTGTATTCCCTTTCAACTCTTCCAGCCTTTATTACAACTCTCTTTCTACCATCTTTGAGGTCTTCTATTTTTTCTACCTTACCAGATATTTCAGATACTACCGCTTCATCTTTCGGCTTCCTTACCTCAAAGAATTCTTCTGCTTTCGGAAGACCCGTTGTTATATCTTTCGTTTTTGCATATCCAGTTTCAACCCTGGCTATTTCTTCTCCTGCTCTCACATAAGCTCCATCTTCAACAGAAATGGTAGCTTTAACAGGCAAAGGATAAACAACCTCATCTCCTTTCTCCGTTTCAATAACAATAGATGGTCTCAGTTTATGAGCGGCTTCACCTATTGGCTCTATAACAGTTCTTACAACCTGACCAGTAGCTTCCTCCGTTTTCTCTATCTCAGTAACTCCCGGGATCAAATCTTTGTATCTTACTTTTCCTGAAACATGTGTGAGAATAAGGTTAGCAAATGGGTTCCAAACAGCAACTCTTTGCCCCTTTTTAACTTTATCCTGATTTCTGACCAAAACAGAAGCTCCATACCTTAGCTCATATCTTTCCAAAACTCTCCCTTTATCTGATAGAATATCCAAGTATCCAACCCTTGAGACGACTCTCAAAACTTTCTTACCATCTATAAGTTCATCTTTGGAAACTCCCATCTTTTCCATCTCTTCTTTTGATATAGAAACCTCTATTGTTTTCGCCTCCACCTTTACCACTCCATTATGCTGAGCAACTATATCTCCCCTTTCTGCAATAGCTCCGACTCCACCATAGTGGAATGTTCTCATAGTGAGTTGTGTTCCCGGCTCACCTATACTTTCAGCCGCTATTACTCCAACTGCTTCACCTAATGTGACTGGCTTCCAAGCGGAAAGATCCCACCCATAGCACTTAACACATACTCCTTCTTCTGCCTCGCATGTGAGAACGCTCCTTATTCTTACTGATTCTATTCCGAGTTCTTCTATAAGTTTAGCTTTTTCCCTTGTAATAAATTCACCAGACTTAACTATGACTTCGCCTGTATCAGGTGATACTATATCTTCTGCTGCGACCCTTCCAAAAATCCTTTGAGAAATAGAGCGTAAGATTTCTCCACCATGAGTAAGAGCTGACATAGTTATAGATTTTCTTGTGCCGCAATCTTCTATTTTAACAACTATATCTTGTGCGACATCCACCAGTTTTCTTGTAAGGTATCCTGCTTTTGCGGTTTTTAAAGCAGTATCAGCAAGCCCCTTCCTTCCACCGTGGGTTGAAATAAAGTACTCAAAAGGAGTTAAACCCTCCCTGAGATTATGCTTTATTGGGAATTCTATAAGCTCACCCGTTGGCTTTGCGACTATTCCTCTCATACCTGCAAGCTGTTTTATCTGCTCATACGAACCACGAGAACCAGAATGCACCATAAGAAAAACAGGATTTTTACTCATCGTCTTCACACGTGTTCCATTTATTTGAACTTCTTCGGTTGCTAACTTTTCTTTCACGAGCTGTCCAACTTTTTCCGTATAATCAATCCATACCTGCGTTATCCTATTGTATCTCTCCCCCCATGTTATAAGTCTTTTTGAATATTTATATTCTATATCTTTAACTATGCTTTCAGCTTCTTCTATAAGCTTTTGCTTCTCTTGAGGTATTATAAAATGTTCCGGTGAGAGAGTGAAACCAGATCTTGTAAGCATCTCAAAACCTATTTCCTTCATCCTATCAAGGAATATAACAGTTTCTTTCTCCCCAGCTATCTGACGAGATAGAATAACAAGATCAATTAATTCTTTTTTCCCAAGCGGCTTGTTCACAAACTTAAAACATAACTTTTTAGGTAAGACATCCTGATAGAAAATAACTCTTCCCGGTGTTGTGTCATAAATCTCTTCTCTTCCTTGGCATTCATTACATAGACAAGTAAGTAAGCATTTTATCTTTGCATGAATTGAAACTTCTTTATTCTCATATGCAACAAGAACCTCCCTTGCGGATGAAAAAAACTTACCCTCGCCTTTTTCTCCGACTCTTTCCATAGTCATCCAGAATATTCCCATAACTTGATCTTGCGTTGGATAAACAATAGGATTACCATGAGCTGGGGATAGTATCTGATGAGATGAAAGCATAAGGATTCTGGCTTCTGTTTGTGATTGTATAGAAAGAGGGAGGAAAAGTCCCATCTGGTCACCATCAAAATCTGCGTTATAAGCTGTGCAGACCATAGGGTGAAGTCTTATAGCCTTACCTTCAACAAGCACTATCTCAAAAGCTTGGACATTCATCCTATGGAGTGTAGGAGCTCTGTTTGCTAGAACAAGTTTTTCTTTTACTACATCTTCAAGAGCAACAAAAAGGGCACGGGTGAAATCATCTAACTTACCGCTCATAGCAGCATATTTTTTTTCATCAAATAATTTTCTTGCTTCCTTAACGCTACTTACTATACCTTTCTTCTTTATCAACCACCATATTATGAATGGCTTGAAGAGTTCAAGGGCTATCTCTTTTGGGACACCGATCTGATGGAGTTTAAGCTCAGGTCCAACAACTATAACAGATCTTGCAGAAAAGTCTGTTCTCTTTCCAAGAAGGTTTTGTCTGAACCTACCATATTTACCTTTTATTATATCAGCCAGAGAACGATAGGTTCTTCCAGTTCTTGATGTCATAGGACGCTTTGCTTTAGAAGCATCTATGAGAGCATCAACTGCTTGTTGCAACAATCTTATCTCGTTCTCTATTATAGCATCCGGTACACCTATTCCAAGTTCTATAAGCTTTTTCATTCTTACGAGTCTGAGATTCCTTTGTATTATTGTTCTATAAAACTCATTAAGATCGGACCTTGCTATCCTACCACCTTCAAGTGTTACTATCGGTCTTAGCTCTGGTGGTAAAATCGGAAGAACTTCAAAGATCATCCACTCTGGCTTATTCTTTGATTCTTTGAAACTTTTTACTATTCTTAGCCTTCTTGAAAGCTTAACAATTCTTGATGATTCCTCCTCTTGCGATACTGTTTTCTTTCCGCTTTCTGATTCAATATCTATCTTTAATATTTCTTCAAGTCTATCAAGATCTAAAATAGAGAGCATGTATCTTATAGCCTCTGCGCCCGAGCCTACTATGAAGTTTTGAGGTTCAAGCTTAAATTTCCCGGCATCCTTCTTGCTAACAACAAGAGCTATTTTATCCTTTCCAAAACTTTCTCTTTCAACCTCAATATTCTTTTCGTCAAAGCTTTTTATTATGTCTCCACCTATACCACCAAGAATAGTTGTGGGTAGAAATATTTTTGGATAGTACTTTATCAATAGAGCTAATACCTCCCTTTCAACGATTGCATACTCAGGAAACTTTATAGCATCAAGTATTATTCTTTTTCTTACTTGGTCAAATCTTGAAATTCTATCCTCACTTTTCAAGCCCTCCAGATTATCTAAAAGCTCCTCCAACCTCTGATTTATTCTTATCAAACTTTTACCAAACTCTGTTTCCTGATCTATGGCAAATTTTTTCAATTTATTTAATATAGAAGAGCAAAGCTCATATGGATCCTTCTTATTATTCTTCTCCTGATCAAATACTTCTGAAAGCATTGATTTCCTTATAGCTATACCTTTCAGAATATCCTCTATTTTTTTCAATTGTTCTATATGATTCGCGTACTTCTTGTAGAATTCTTGTTCCCTTTTTACAGGAGAATTTTCCATCAGGTCCTCCACCATCTTCTTTATATCTTCTTCCGTTATTTTGAGTTCGTATATCCTTTCCGGAGGTTCAATTATTACCCAGCTTGAAAAAGATATAATATCATCAACATCCCTCTGTGAGATGTCAAGTAAAGTAGGTATTGGATTAGGTGGAACTTTTAGGAACCATATATGAGAAGCAGGGTATGCAAGTGTTTTCTTTCCCATCCTTTCCCTTCTCACTCTCTTTGAGGTTATTTCAACTCCACATCTCTCACAAACATGCCCCCTATATCTCTGCCCGGAGTATTTACCACATAAACATCTAAAATCTTCTATTGGTCCGAAGATAACGGCGCAGAACAATCCTTCCTTTTCCGGCTTCCCAGTTCTATAATTTATAGTATCTGGACGATTAACTTCTCCATGCGCAATAGAAGATATTTTTTCTGGTGATGCTATTGATATTCTTATTGCCTCTATATCATTTATACTTAACCTTGATTCATATCCTACTTCCATAATTTTTTCCTCCCCTTTCTTTTGCTTTTACCTATTTTTTAAATTCACAAAAAATCACGCTACCTGATTAACTTTTTTCATTTTTTTCTTTTTTTATTATTTAGACTTTTTTCTACTACGACCTAACGGGCGAGTTTTCTTCACAGAAGTTTTTTCTCTTGTTAATTCGCTCTCCTGATTCATTTTTCCTTCCCCACCCTCTTCCTCTGCTGATTCCTCCATCTCCTCCAATTCTCTTTGAACTAATGGCTCCACATCAAATCCCATAGCTTGCAGCTCTTTCATCAGAACAACGAATGACTCAGGTATAGATGGGACATAAACGGGTTTTCCGTTTATTATGTTATATACAGTTCTTTCTCTACCTGATATGTCATCTGACTTAACTGTTAGCATTTCTTGTAATGTATATGCAGCTCCATAGGCTTCAAGTGCCCAAACCTCCATCTCTCCAAACCTTTGTCCACCGCCCCTTGACTTACCTCCAAGAGGTTGCTGAGTAATAAGAGAATAAGGTCCGGTAGATCTTGCGTGAATCTTATCTTCAACCATATGAATAAGTTTCATTATATACATTTTCCCTACTGCAACTGGTTGATCAAAAGGTTCTCCCGTTCTTCCATCCCGAAGCATAACAGTAAATGTTTCAGGAATCCCAACCCTTCTACCCAACTCTTTTATTTCTTGTTCGGATAGTCCGCAAAACGGAGGAACTGCAAATCTTACCCCTATCCTTTCAGCTTCTCTTACAAACTTTAACAATTCGTAGTCGTCAAGGGAATCTATAAACTCAAAGAATCTTTGCACAATTCCCGTTCTATCCTCTCCATCTGCGAGCAAGCTCTTTATTTTGGTTCTTATTTCAGATGCATTCTTCCTTATAAAATCGTCTTCAAGATTTTGGACCACCTCAGCAATCCGCTTACCGAGCTCATGAGAAACCCATCCAAGTTGAAGTTCAAGCAGCTGCCCAATATTCATCCTTGAAGGAATTCCCAGAGGGCTAAGAATTATATCTACTGGTGTTCCATCTGGTAAGAAAGGCATATCCTCTTTTGGTAAAACAATAGATACAACACCCTTGTTCCCATGTCTTCCGGACAACTTATCTCCAATTTGAATTTTCCTTTTTGATGCTATAAGAATTCTTATTCTTTTGAGAACACCTGGTGGCAGCTCCTCGCCTTTTCTTATCTCAGATATCTTTTCTTCGAATTGTTTTCTTACATTATCTTCTTCTTCTCTAAAATTCTGTACAGTTGAGATGATATTATTCAAAGATTCATCATCTATACTACCTCTCAAACTCTCCAAAAATTTTAGCATTCCTGATATTTCTTTATACTCTTTAAGGCGAGCTAAAAATGCTTGTTTGAATTCAAGGTTATTTTCAGAAAACTCAGATTTACCTATTTTCACTGGACTATAAATCTTAAGCGAGTTTATATATTTCCCTATCCTTTCCCACAGCAATCCCCTGAGTATTTCAACTGCATCCTGCATATCTCTTCTTACTTTTGAGATAAGTAATTCCTCCTGTTCCTTTATCCTTTGATCTTTGACAATATTTTTTCTGTAATGAATATTGACTGATACAACGGTTCCTCTTATATCGGGCGGGCACCTTACTGATGTTTCTCTTGTGGTTTCAACCGCCTTAGCAAAAATAGATTTAAGTAGTCTTTCTTCAAGAGTAAGAGGAACTTCACCAACCGGAGTGAGCTTTCCAACCAGTATATCTCCTGGGTTTACAAAAGCTCCTACCCTTATAATACCATCTTCATCAAGGTTAGCAACAAGGTCAGGAGCAACTCCGGGAACATCTTTTGTTACTTCTTCTGGACCATATTTTGTTTCTCTAACATCTACCGAAATTTCTTCGAGATGAACAGAAGTATACACATCATCTTCAACAAGTCTTTCGGAAATGACAATAGAGTCCTCAAAATTATATCCTCTCCAACTCATTATTGCAACAATAACATTCTTCCCTAATGAAAGTTCTCCACCGGCAGTTGAGTGCCCATCTGCTATAATTTGTCCCCTCTTTACTCTTTCACCAAATCTAACAAGAGGTCTTTGATTTATTGATGTAGATTGGTTTGTTCTCGACCATTTAGTAAGAGTGTAAATATCGGCAGTTCCTCTGAGTTCAGGGAAGGCTGGGTCATCAACTTCAACTACTATTCTATTTGCGTCAACATATTTTACAATACCTTCATGTTTTGCGATGACAACTGCCATTGCATTCTTTGCAACTTCCTTTTCATGACCGACTCCGACTACCGGGGGTTCAGGGAACAAAAGAGGAACCGCCTGTCTCTGCATATTAGAACCCATGAGCGCCCTGTTTGAATCATCATGTTCAAAAAACGGGATAAGAGAAGCTGAAACACCAAGAATTTGGAAAGGAACAGCATCTATATACTTTATTTCATCCCTACTTACAAACCTGATCTCAGAGCCAACCCTTGCAGGCAAAGTTTCTGGTATAATCTTGCCATCTGGTCCTACTTCTGTTCCGTATGAAGCTATTGGAAATTTCTCTTCATCAATTGCGGAAAGGTATTCGATCTCATTTGTAACATATCCATTTACAACTTTTCTGTATGGAGTACGTATAAGACCAAGGTCATCTATCTTAGAGAAGATAGTAAGAGAAGTTATAAGACCGACATTTTGTCCTTCAGGGGTTTCAACTGGGCATATTTTCCCATAATGTGAAGAATGAACATCTCTGACTTCTATACCTGCTGTTTCTCTTTTTAGACCACCTGTCCCGAGTGCAGAAAGCCTTCTTTTGTGAGTGAGTTCAGAAAGGGGGTTAGTATTATCAAGGAACTGAGAGAGTTGCCCCATGGCAAAGAATTCTTTCAGAGCGGAAGCGGCTGGCTTAAAATTAACTATCTCCTTTATCGGGGTTTTATCTGGATCAGCTTGTCTCAACTTTTCAAGAATAGATCTTCTTATTCTTTCTATACCACGAAGAAGTTCCATCTCAGCAAGTTCTCCAACTGGTCTCACACGCCTATTTGCAAGGTTATCTACATCGTCTATGGTTTTTCCTGGCTTTCCGAACCTTATATCAAAAAGATATTTTATGGTTGAGAATATATCAAGATATGTCAAGCTTTCAGGATACCAAAAAGCATTGAAAACAAGTTTTCCTTTATTCTTTGCGACTTCTTTTAGCTTGCTGATAGTGAATTTTCCTAAATTTCTTCTTGCTTGCGCAATTATTTCACCATTCTCATCTTTTATATCTTCACAGGGAGCATATTCAGAAAGTGCCGCTTCTGATATAGGGATATACATCACTCCTCTTTCCATTAATTTTTTTATGTATTCTCTCCTTATTCTTTCCCCAGCAGGTATAATTTGACCATCTCCAAGATCAATTTCTTCAGAGGCTACTTGGAACTCTGTTACTCCCTCTACTATTTTTTCGAGAATGTTGCCGTCTTCTTGTATAACTATTTCAATAGGTATTTCTATGTCAAATCTTTTTGATATTCTTACTCTACCTACACGAGATAAGTTAAATCTTGAAGCCGACATGAACATAGCTCTAACATATTCAAAGACAACATGAGGATCCGTTGGCTCCCCTGGTCTTGTTCTTCTGAAGAACTCTACTGCTGCTTCTTCCCTTGTTTTGATCTTGAGCTTTTTCTCCATTTCTTTGTAGGTCTTTATGATTGAACCTGAAACAAAAACATCATCATACCATACCGTCTGAAACCTATCTACACCTGCCTCTAAAAGTTCATTTATTAGTTCTTCTGTTATTTGAGTTCCGGCTTTGAATTCTTTTCCATTCTTTTTTATTGTCTGAGCTAAAACTCTAACTCCAAAATTAATAACCTCTTTTCTTGATTCCCCTGGGAATTCATCCTCTGATATTGGGATAAATAACTTTCCATCTATATTCTCCATTACGCCAGCATTCTTTAATTCCTCAATTATTCTGAGTGTAAATCTTCCTCCCTTTGAGATTATTCCCTTGTAGTTCATAGAAGCTCTTTGATACCTTATGATATCTGGTTTTACCTCTTTGAGAATTTCTAAACGACCGTTCTTTTGTCTAAGTATTATTTCTTCTTTTTCATATATATCAAGAAGGTCTTCAAGATCAAAGCCGATCGCTTTGAGGAATATCCAAGCATTCATGCGTTTTTTCTTCTGCAATCTTACATACAGAATATCTTTGAGATCAAAATCAAAATCTATCCACTGACCTCTATATGGTACTATTCTAGCTATTGGTACAAATCTTGATGCAGTTCTCAACTTATACTTATCATATTCAAAATAGACACCTGGGGATTTATGAAGCTGACTGACGACAACCTTTTCTGTTCCCCCTATTATAAAAGAACACTTCGGAGATAATCTCGGTATTTCACCAAAATAGACCCATTCTTCCCTTATCTGTTTTATTTTTGTATTCTCTTCATCTTCATAGCTTATAAGTCTCATTTTGACTCTCATTATTGAATCGTATGTGAGTTCACGAGCCTTACATTCCTCCGGAGTATATTTTGGAGGTGTGAGTTCATAGTCTACATACTCTAATCTTTTCCCTTTAACTTCAAAAACCAGTGTGGAAAGAACTCTATGTATTCCGACATTTTGTCTTTGTTCAGGAGGAATACCCTCTTGTAGGAACATTTCGTACGATTTCTTCTGAACTTCAAGGAGATCTGATATTTGGACATACAAATCCAGTTTTTTTGGTCTGAACCTATCAGGAAGCTCAAAAACAAAATAAGGGTAAGCCTTCAAAGAACTAAATGAATTTGCAGAATTTTCTCCTGTCATGTTATTTTCCTTTCAAAAGAAAAAGTATGTAAAATTTAAAAAATCCTTTCTTAAAAGAGAAAAAAACAATAATTTTTCTTTTTTTTATTATTTAATTATTTATTTTTTATGCAAGTTCTACTTTTGCTCCAACTTTCTCAAACCTTTCTTTCAGCTCCTTTGCCTCTGCTTCTGGGACATCTTCCTTTATTGTTTTCGGAAGGCTCTCAACGAAATCCTTTGCTTCTTTTATGTTCAGGTTTGGAAGTATAGCTCTTATTTCTTTTATGACCTGTAATTTGTTTGGACCAGCATCCTTGAGTATAACTTTATATTTTTTCTCTGCTTTCTGCGCTTCTTCTGGCTGCGGTTGTGAAGGAGCTGCTCCAGCAGCTGGTGCTACCGCTGCTGCAACTGGAACCCCAGAAATTCCAAAAACTTTTTCCAAAGCTTTTACAAGCTGAACAAGTTCCATAACATTTAGAGATTTTATAGAATCAACTATATTCCTTACTTTCTCAGGAAGCTCCGCTTCAATTTCAGCCAAACTTTTTTCCTCTGCCATAGTATTTTCCCTCCTTTGAGTTCTTTCACTTTAAAAACAAAAATTTCCTTTTATGTAAAAAACAACAATTTTTCCTTTTTTCTACCTATTTTTTTATTTTGTTATTTTAGTTCACACTTGTTATTTTAGTTCACACGAGGATCGCGAGGTTTCAAAGGTCTATATAATTCAATAACTTTGAGGTAATTAATATCCTTTTCTATCTCCTGCAAAAATCTTTTTGCTCTTTCCTCCACATCATTTTCTTCAATAAGTTCAAGTTTCACACTGAACTTCATAGGATGTAAGAAAATAGCCCAGTTTACGACTTCCTCAAATTTCATCATACCTGCAACTTGCATTATCTCTTTTATTCTCACAGGGTCCTCTCCAAGTCTTGCGAGGAAAAAAGAAGCTTTTTCTATTATTTCTGTCTTCAACCTGTTTTGAATATGCTCAGGTGGTAAAATGTCAGGCAAGATCTCAAACTTCACCTTATCATAATGTTCTCCCTTTATTATATCTATAAACTTCATTCTGAATATCCCCTCTATAAGAATGCTATAAACATTTTCTCCCGCTTCTGTAAATGATATAACTTTTCCGGCACAGCCTACCGGGAAAAATTCAACATTTTCTGTCTTCGCTTTTAGAAACCTTGATTTTGGGAAAAATACTCCGACAATCCCAAATGATGTTACGGAATCAAAAACTACTTTCTTCTGCTTTTCATCAAAAATTAGGATAGAAGTCCTCGTTTTAGGAAATAGAACCATATTTGAAACAGGCAAAAGAGGAACAACATTCTCTTCGATTTTTCTTTCTTCTTTTTTCTCCTTATCCATTCCTATATAATAATTTTAGTAATTAGCAAGGGGAAATAGTAGAAATCAGGAAATATAAGAGGATAATGACAAGCTACTATATAACAGCAAAACTCAGAAGCAAATATTTATTGCTTTTGGCAGGCGCAGCTTCCTGAATTTAGGTTTTCTCCACAGTTTTTACACATTCCTTTACAATCTGGCTTGCAGAAAGAAACCTGAGGGATAAATAGTTCCGCAAGGTGAATCATGTAGTCATAAAAATCAATTTCCGGACTTTCAAAAAAATCCTCATCCAAATCTTCCATCTTTAACTCTATTTTTTCAGAATGAGGTAGAGAAGAGGCAGGTTTCAAAACTAAAAAAACTTCTTCCTCTGCACTAAATAGAAATTCATCAAGACATCTCGCACATTCCATTTTTTTTTCAATGAAAAATTTACCTAATATCTCAATCTCCTCACCTTTCCTTTTCACCTCACCATGAAAGATTGCTTTCAGTCCATCCTTAGAAAAAAGCTTTGATACTTTTATTCCCCTTTCAGTTATGTACCTTAAATTTATTACTCCCCCAAAAAGTTCCTCTTGAGATTGGATTAACATAACTAAAAGTTATAGTTTATCTCAAAAATACTAAATTTCCCTTCTTTCAAAATGAATATAGATATTTTGAAAAAACTAACCCCTATTTTTTGCAGCTGTAAAACTTTTTTTCCCATCTAAATTAAATTTATAAAAAATGAGAACTTCCTTACAAATAAAAGTAGATTGGCGAGAAAAGAACATTCAAACATTTGGAATAGATTTATCATTTTCGGATGTGCCAGAAAGTCAAAGAACCAAACATGTTCATAGATTGCATCCGTATCTTGGGAAATTTATCCCACAACTTGTAGAAACTTTTCTCAAAAAATTTTTCAAACCAGGACAGGTAATTTTAGATCCATTTGCCGGTTCTGGGACCACACTAATAGAGGCAAACTTATCGAATATACCATCCGTAGGTATAGAACTAAACGAATTCAGCTTTCTGATTGCAAAAGTAAAAACTCAAAAATATGATTTAGAGATTCTGGAAAAGGAGATAATGGACATTTTAAATAAAACGATAGCTTTTAGTAAAAAAATCTCTTCAATACAAGGTACATTATTTGAAAATCTCGATTACCACACAGATTTTGAACCATCGGAATACTTCAAAATATGGTATCATTCCGAGAGCTATTCAGGAGATATATTTTTATCGCAGTTTGATCGGGGACTACAAATATCAAGATGTGCTAAAGGTAATACTATCAAGAGCAGCAAGGTCAGCAAGGCAAATTCCTCACTACGATTTAGCAAGACCTAAAGGACCGGTAAAAGATAAATATTGGTGTATAAAACATAAAAGATTCTGCGAACCTATTGATAATGCAATAAAATTCATTATTCGTTATAGCTTTGATACTATAAAGAGAATTAAGCAATTTGATAAATTAAGAACAAACGCTCCTATATTTCTGTTTCATGGCGATTCGAGAGAGATAAAATTACCTTTTTCAAGAGAAATAGATGGCATATTTACCTCACCTCCATATTTGGGTCTAATAGACTACCATGAACAGCACAGATATGCTTTTGAACTATTTGGCTTTAATGAACATAAAGAGTCTGAAATAGGTTCTCCAAACGGAAATGACACGGTATCAAAGTACAAAAACGATATAGTAGCAGTTTTCAAAAATCTCCTTAACTATTTGAAACCATCAGCAAAAATTTTTGTTGTAGTTAATGATAAATATAACCTTTATCCAGAAATAGCAAAAGAATTGGGGTTCAAAATCGTTGATGTATTTCACAGACCTGTTTTGATGAGAACCGAAAGAGACA
>Ga0079997_141495_pt1 | contig 82213 bp, 67 predicted proteins | sample PerSpoCPS_CMetaG_FD_69200 | JGI IMG/M metagenome (GOLD analysis project Ga0079997, IMG submission 69200) | Archaeal communities from Yellowstone National Park, Wyoming, USA - Perpetual Spouter C (PS_C) MetaG (SPADES assembly) (version 2) | ecosystem: Environmental > Aquatic > Thermal springs >...
AGGAGTAGAATCATCAGGATTTACTATGAATATATCACCATTTTTTACAAATAGTATTTTTCCATCTGGTGTCCATGTTGGGAAGAACTCCGGCACGTCGGGGGAGTTGGTTAAGTTTCTCGGATTTGGGTTATTAAGGTCATCTATTACGTATATATCCCCATTCTTTAAAAATAATATTTTATCTCCATCTGGTGAGTACAATGCTGGCCATGAATCATCTATATCACCAAAACTGGTTAGCTGCCGTAGATTATAAGGCTGTTGAGATATATCTATTTCCCATACATCTACACGATCTCCAATATTTGGTCTTTTTAAAAATAGTATTCTATTACCATATGGAGAGAATATTGGAAGGAATTCATTTTCATTTGAAGTATTAGTTAAGTTAGTTATATTAACATTACCATTACTATCTGTTTCTCTTAAGAATATATCAAAACTGTTGGTTACTTGTGAAAACCCTGAATATGCTATTTCTCTGTTAATTGACCATGTAGCAAAAATTTCAGGAGTAGAGGAGTTGGTTAAATTTTGCTCATTGCTGCCATCTTCGTTTATTACATATATATCATTATTCTTTACAAATAATAATTGAGTGCTATCTGGTGACCAAAATGCAGGAGTACCACGGGAAACACCAGAATTGGTTATTTGATATTCATTAATACTATTACTATTTGGCTCTATTGTAATTGTAAATATATTAAATATATTACTACTTGTTTCTCTTAAAAATGATATTTTATATACGTTGTCTATAGATAATGATAAACACATTGGTCCATCTTCATTTTGAGGAGAATTAGTTAATCTCATGAGGTTTGTTCCATCTATATTCATTGTATATATTTCTGTTTGAGTTCCTACTTGTTTTAGAAATGCTATTTTATATTGCGGAGAATTGCCGCCGCCACCGTCGTTACCTGAGTCGCCATTGCCACCATTGTCACCATTATCTCCGACACCGATACCTCCACTTATTATGGTGCTTTTACCGCTACCTCCAAAGATGATACACCCTATACCTATCATTAAGGTTAGGGATATAAAGATTAATAGTATTAGCGGAGTTATTCTTTTCATTTTACTCACCTCCTTTGCCTTCAATCATTTTAATATTTCTATTTTTTTTTTTTTTTTTCCTCTAATAAATAGAGAATAGAAATAATTAAAAAAATGGACTTTTATAAATTTTTATTAACTTGATTTAATTTTATTAGATAAATTCATTAGAGGTATTTTAGTATATTTTGTATAAGAATAAAAAAGGGGGGAATAAGTTATGAAGGAAATAATATTTTATGGTAGAGGTGGACAAGGTGCTGTTACAGCAGCTAATTTGATAGTACAAGCTGCTTTTTTGGAAGGTAAATATGGTTCAGCTTACCCTTCTTTTGGAGCAGAAAGAAGAGGAGCAGTTGTTAATGGTTATGCTAGGATAGATGGTAAACCTATTAATATACACCAGCAAATATATGAGCCTGATATAGTAGTAGTTTTAGATAAAAAAATTTTACAAATGACAAATGTATTAGCTGGTTTAAAAGATAATGGATTTGTGATTTTAAATACTGATAAAGTAGTTGAGGATTTTGTAGTACCAAATGGAAGACTATTTATAGTAGATGCTACTAAAATATGTCAAGAATTGGGATTAATTATTTCTGGTTGGGCAGTTGTTAATACAGCTATATTGGGTGCTTTGTCTAAAGCTACTAATATCGTATCAATCGATTCTATTGTTAAGGCTATTAAAGACAATTGGAAAGAATCTATTGCTAAAAAAAACATTGAAGCTACTATTAGAGCATATAATGAAACATATGAAGTTATTCAAAAGCAATTGATTAAAAGTTAAATAAAATAATTTTAAGGAGTTGATTATATGAAAGTTTTAATACCAAAATCTAAACCAGCAAAAGGTGCGGTAGGTAAGACAGGGTTATGGAGAACGAGTAAACCTGTGGTTAATGAAAGTAAGTGTATAAAATGTGTTATTTGTTGGGCTTTTTGTCCGGAAACTACTATAATAAGGCATCAAGATAATAGTGTTTCAATTGATTATGAATATTGTAAAGGTTGTGGGGTTTGTGCTAATGAGTGCCCTACTAAAGCTATTGATATGGTTGATGATTAATTAAATTTTGTTTAAATAAATTTACTTTAAATCAATTTAAAAGGGGGTATTAAATGAGTATAATAGAGGATAGAAGAGAAACTAATTTAAAGAAGAATGTAAAAGTAGTTACTGCAAATGAAGCAGTAGCGTTAGCGGTAAAGTATGCTAAGGTTGATGTAGTAGGTGCTTATCCTATTAGTCCTCAAACAAGTATAATGGAATATTTAACTAAGTATCAGGAAACAGAGAACTTGGATTTACAAATAGTAAGAGTAGAGTCTGAACATAGTGCGATGGCGGTAGCTATGGGTGCTGCTGCGGTAGGAGCTCGTGCTTTTACTGCTACTGCTTCCCAAGGATTACTTTATATGGCTGAAATGGTTTATTGGGTTGCAGGTTCAAGATTACCTGTTGTTATGGTTATTACTTCCAGAGCTATGGGTGCTCCCTGGGTTTTAGGTAATGAACACACTGATATGCTATTACCTCGAGAGTGGGGATGGATGGTGTTAGTACCTGAACATAATCAGGAGGTATTTGATACTATTATACAAGCCTATAAGTTAGCAGATTCTACATTTATTCCTGTTATTGTAGGATTAGATGGTTATATTTTAAGTCATACAACTATGCCTATTGAATTACCTAATCAGGAGTTAGTGGATAGTTTCATTCCTAAAAATACTCCTAAACCATATGCCTTAGATACTAAAGATCCTTCTACTCATGGGAATGCTGTTTATCAACAGTTGTATCAGGAAATGAGGTGGGATATTTTTAGAACTATTCAAGAAGCGGAAGATTTAGTAGATGAAATTAATAGAGCTTGGGCTAAATTAACGGGTAGGGATTATGGAGGAGTTATAGAGGAGTATATGCTTGAAGATGCTGAAGTGGCATTAATTATAATGGGAGCATCTAGTGGGGATGCTAAAGAAGCTGCTAAATTAGTTAGAGAAAAATATAATATTAAAGCAGGAGTAATTAGATTAAGAAGTATTAGACCTTTCCCTATTAAAAGATTACATAAAATCTTTAATAACTATAACATAAAAGCAATAGGAGTTATTGATAGGAATATGTCTCCTGGATTAGGTGGTATGATTGCCACTGAAGTTAAATTTACTTTATATGAGTTACCTAAAAGACCAAAAATCCAATCTTATATAGGTGGGCTTGGAGGTAGAGATATTAAATTAAAGGATTTTGAAAATATATATCTTGAACTTGATGACATTGCTAATGGTAAAAAAGATGTTGAAATTTGTAAGTGGATAAATTTAGATTTAGAAGCTTATAATAAATTTGCTATTGAGGTTTAAGATTAATTGGAATTAGAAAAAAATAAAAAGAGGGGAGTGATGTTTATGGATAAGATAAATAAGAAACCAGATGAAATGCCATTTTTCCCATTTCCACCGAATAAGGAAACAAATGGATTAAATAAGAAACCAGATGAGAATCCATTTTTCCCATTTCCTCCAAATAAAGAAACAAATGAATTAAATAAAAAACCAGATGAAATGCCATTTTTCCCATTCCCTCCAAATAAGGAAACGGATAAAAAACAATTAGTAAATGAATCTTTAATAGAAGATAAAGTGACATTATCTACAGATAATATTAACAATGGTATAGATTTAAGTGAAATAAAGGATGTGTTTATAAAGAGTCAGTCTGTTATGTAGGGTAGTTTAGGTTATATATTAAAGAGGTGATTTTATGGCTACTTCAATTAAGAGTATTCCATATGAGGAATATTTTTTAGCAGGTAATGGTAGTTGTCCGGGTTGTGGTTTAACTATTGGTTTAAGGAATGTATTAAAAGCTTTGGGTAGTGAAGTTTATATGGTAGTACCTGCGTCGTGTTCAAGTGTAGTTCAAAGTCCATTTCCTAATTCTTCAGCTACTGTCCCTTTACTTAATACTCCATTTGCTGCTGCGGCTTCTGCTGCAACTGGTATGGTAAGGGCTTTAAGGAAGAATGGAAAAGATGCAGTAGTTATGGTGTGGGCAGGGGATGGAGGAACCTTTGATATTGGATTAGCTACTGTTAGTGGTGCTGCTGAAAGGAATGAAGATATACTATATATTTGTTATGATAATGAAGCGTATATGAATACTGGAGGTCATAGATCTAGTGCTACTCCTATTGGTACTTTTACTGGTACTACTCCGACCGGTAAAAGAGAGAACAAAAAAAATGTACCTTTTATTATTGCTGCTCATAATGTACCTTATGTAGCTACTGCTAGTGTAGCTTATGTAACTGATTTATATGACAAAATCCTAAAAGCTAAATCTATAAAAGGGTTTAAATATATTCAAGTATTAGCTCCATGTACCCCTGGGTGGTTGTTACCTACTGAAAAGAGTGTAGAATCAGCGAGATTAGGGGTTCAAACTGGGATGTATCATCTATTTGAAATAGAAAATGGTATATTTAAAGTTAGTCCTCCAAGTAAGGCTTATTTAAAGAAAGAAAAACGAAAACCTGTAATAGAATATCTTCAAATTCAAGGTAGATTTAAACATTTAAAAGAAGAAGATATCAAAAGAATAGAGGAATGGATTGATACTATATCAGAAGAATATGCTCAATTAGATGGTAAAAGAGTATTTTAAAAATTGTTTTTTATTAATTTAATCTTAAATCTTAATAATATTTAAGAATTTAAGATTTGTTTAGTATTAATAATCCAAAGAATTAAGTTGCTTTATTTGATGATTTGGATGATTTTATAATATTGACTTAAAGTGTAGATGTTATATTTAATTTTGGGAAATAATTATATAAATTTTTTTAATAGTGAGCATAATTTTTTGATTCCAGGTTATTATACTATTTTTAAAGATCAGTTAACTTATTTTGGCTCGTATTCTTTTTTACAATATATTTTATTTAATCAGTATTTAAAAAATTCAACTTTTAGTAACTCAGTTTCATTAAATGGAGTAGTTATAAAAAAGATTATTGATAATAATATTTTAGGTAATGAAAAAATTTTTTTTAAGATTATTAATTCTATTTTTAGCAAGGATTCCCTTTTTAGTAGTTTAGTTGAAATAGATTCTGAATATAAAAAAGACTACGAAGAATATAGAATTTATTATCCTGATTGGGAGTTATTAAATTATTATATAAAGTTTAGTCAAGAGTTTTTTTTTATTAAAAGATTTGATTTTGATAATTTTCAAACTAAAATTATTATTGACATTTTTAATTATTTTAATAAAAAGATAAAAATTATTAATTCTTGGGAATATTATTTTAAATTATTTAAAAATGAGATAAAGTATAATAGAGCTTATTTATTTTTTTATTTTGGGTTTTATAGTATTGAGTTATTTATTGTATCCTTTGGAAATTTGTTATATTCTTTAACCAATAGATATTATAATGTAAGTTATAAAAGTTTACTTAATAAATTATATTTTTATTTACATCAAAAAGGAATTTTTGTAAAATATATTGATTTAGTTAATTTATGTAATTTTTTACTAAAAGATATTGTTCATATTATACATAATGAGTTTGATAATAGAGTTTTAGAATTAATGTCAAAGGATGGTGATAATTTTATAAAAAAACAATTATTTATTCATCAATTTAAACCGATTTTATTTGAATTTTATAAATCTTTAAAAGATATGTTTATTGATATTTTTATTAATATAGATTTGCAGGTTATGGAGGATATATATGATGGAAATTTTAGGATTATTTCTAATTATGAAGTTAGAGATCTTTTTTTAGGTTTATTAAATGATATAATTTTGGAGATAAAGGTATAGGGGGAGATTTTTATGAAAGTGGGATATTTTACTACAGTTGCTATTGAAGCTGCATTAGCTGCGGGGGAATTTCTAAAAAATCTTTATAGAAAAGATATTGCTGTTGATTATAAGGGAGATCGGAATCCTGTGACATTTGCTGATATTGAATCTCAAAGGATAATAAAAGAAATAATATTAAGAAATTTTAAAAATAGTGTTTTTTTAGCTGAAGAAGATTTCAATGAATTAAATATAGAGTATTATAGGAATTATGAGGATTATTTGTGGATAATAGATCCTTTAGATGGTACGGTTAATTTTAGGAAGGGGTTTCCATTTTTTTGTGTTTCTATTGCTTTACAGTATAAAAAAGAGATAGTTTTAGGGGTTATTTATAGTCCTGTATTGAATGAGTTATTTATAGCGGAAAAAGGTAGTGGTGCTTATTTAAATGATGAAAGAATTTATGTATCAAAGACTAATGAATTAAAGAAGAGTGTATTAGCTACGGGGTTTTCTTATGCTTTAGCAACTAATCCTGAACCACATATCACTTTTTTTAAGGAATTATCTGTAAAAACAGAGGCTGTAAGGAGAGCAGGAAGTGCTGCCATTGATTTAGCTTATGTAGCTTCTGGTATCTTTGATGGGTTTTGGGAATTTGATTTAAAACCTTGGGATACTGCTGCTGGTTACTTATTGGTTTTGGAAGCTAATGGTAAAGTAACTACTTATCAAAATAAAAATTACTCTGTATATGATAAAACTATAGTCGCTTCTAATGGGTTAATACATGATTATATTATAGATGTTGTTAAAAATTATGAATATCAATAAGGTTACATAAATTACAGGATTTATTTTTATATAGAGATAATTACAACCAAAGATAAAAAAGTATAGAAGTGGTAAAGGATAAACAAGAGTGGAGTGGAAATGGGAAAATTGTTTTTTAGATTTTTTTAGATTTTTTTTTTGTTTTTTATAGGGGGGTGAGATTGCTGGGGAGTAAGCCCCAGCAAAAAACCCCAAAATTCCTTTTGGGGGTTTTTGAAATATGGGCTTGTTCTAATTAGCTATGATTTTTATTTATATAGTTTTTTTAAATAGTTGGTTTAGGTTTTTTATTTCTTGGGTTTTATCTACTTCTTCTTTTCTGGTAGCCCAAGAGGGGTAAGGGAATCTTATAACTATTGGTAGAGGGCAGTCAGGTTGAGAAAGTATCATATTACCAGGTTTTAGTATTATTGCTCGTTTTTTTAGTGCTTCATTTAAGAAAGAATAATAACTTTTAGAAATTTCAAATGAATCGGATCTACCTAATACTTTTATAGCACAGTTAGATAGGATTCTATTTTCTACTAAGGAAGCTGTTTGTTGAGCACCTATTAATATTATTCCTAAGCTTCTACCACGCTCTGAGATATCTATTAATACATCTTTAATAGGGGTATCTGCATTTGCTGGTGCATACTTGTTTAACTCATCTATTACAAAAAAGTATTTATTTAAGTCTTGTTCTTCTTCCTTTTTTTGATATATTAAATAAAGTATAGCAGATACTACAAAATTTTTAGCTTTTTCGGGTAGGTTATGAACATCTATTACCGTTAAGCTACTATTACTTATTTTTTCCATTATGTTAACTTTACTTTCAATAGATTTAGATACCAAGAAATTACAATCTTCTTTTATTTTTCTAAATCTTCTTAAAAAAGCAAATATAGTTCCTGTTGATTCATTTATTTCCCCTTTGTTTATTTTAAAATATTCTTCTAAATAATTATAAAGATCTTCTAAATTTTCTAATTGAAGTTTCTTATCTTTAATTTTAGCTACAAGTATTCCATTATCAGCTAATTCTTTATCTTGTTGTGTTGTATAATCTAAAAGGATGGATAAATGTTTTTCTATATATGAGATAATTCTTTCTAAGTTTTGGTAATCTTTTATTTCATCTACAAAGAAAAATTTAAATAAATTATTTTTAGCTATTTCTGTTAAGGTAAAATAGTATAAATATGAATTAATTGAAGTATCGGAGATATCTTTTTCTTTTATTATGGAATTTTTTTTAGGGGGTACTAATATTGATACATTCTTAAATTCTTCTAATTTCAAATCAAGCAGTTCGTATTCTTTTGCTATTTGTTCTTTAGTTGTATTTTTTAGGTTTTTAAAGTTATTTTTTTTATTAAGATATAATAAATCAGTTGATTTGACATTAAATATAATAGCTTTATATAAGTGCGATTGTGGAGATTTTTGGAATAATGAGAATAATAAGAAGGTAGCAAAAGTTGTTTTAGTAGCGATTCCTGACATCCCACTTATATTTACATGTGCTCCATTTGTACCATCTATAAAATCTAAATTTAAGTATGCTATATTATTATCTTTTAGAAAGCCGATAGGGATTTTATTTTCCATTTTATCAAAATATAGTGCTAATTCAGTTTCTGGTTTATTTGCTTTATATACTTCATTAGTTGGATTTGGGGGGATATATATTTCTGGTTCTATTCTTGTAACTAATACCTTAGCTACTGAGATATTTAAATATGGAATTTTATTATTATACATTAATTCTGTTTCAATTGCATAGCTACTTGCTTCTGTATATTTTGTTATCTCTGTTACTATCCCATAATGATAAATCTCTATATCTTTTATTATAGTTTTTGTATAAACTACTTCATCTAATTGAACTAAAGCATCATTTGATATTAAGAAATAAAATTCATATGGAGTATTTGGTTTATTCCCGAGTATTATCCCTACTTTTTCCATAAAGAAGATTTTATAAAAAGAAATTTAGATTTAAAAATTTATTTTTTTCTTTTATTAATATTATTTTACTTATTTTAGTTAATTACCTTTTAAAAAGGAAAAAATTAAAAAAATGGTTTTTGAAGATAATTATTGTTTATTTAGCAGGTTTTTTTTAGAATTATAGAATATTTTTATTAAACTATAAGCTATATTTATCAAGATTAACTTTTATGAAAATTAGCGAGTTTTTATTTTATATTATTAATAAGTATGGTCTTTATTTAAGGAAATATTCTTTAAAATCTAAAAGAAATTATAATTTTTTAAGAAAAAGTTTAATTAATAGGATTTTGCTAATTTTATCTTATTATTTTAATAAATCAAAGGAAGAGATTTTGATATCTGATATTTTATTAAATAAGGCTCAAAAAAAAGATTTAGAAAAGATTATAAAAAAAGTTATAGTAAATAAATATCCTTTAGAGTATATTTTAAGAAAGGTAAAATTTGGGGATTTAGAGTTGATTATAAATGAAGATTGTTTAGTACCTCGTCAGGAAACGGAAGAATTATTATTTTATTCTTTTGATTATCTAAAAAGTAAATACGATTTTAACAAGGATAGATTTTTATTTTTAGAGTTAGGTGTAGGATCTGGAAATATTATATTAAATTTTTTAAATTTTTTTAAAGCTTTTAGTGGAAATATATTTATAGGAAGTGATGTTAGCTTTAATGCTATTAAGTTAGCAAATATTAATTTTAAATTAAATTTTTCTAATTCTAACTTTAGTAATATCTTTTATTTGATAAATTCAGATAGATTTTTTTTTATTGATGTTTATAAATTATCAAGATTTTTGATTATTAATAATTTAAATTTAATAATTTTTAGTAATCCACCATATTTAAATAAAAAAGAGATAAAGAAATTATATGATCCCTTTATATCTTTATATTCTAAAAATAAAATTGAATTTTATTTATATATTTTTGAATTTTTAATTAATTTAGTAAGTAATTTTGATTTAGAATTACATAATTTAAAATTAAGAAAGATTTTAAAAATAGATGTTTTTTTAGAGATTGATAGATTAGCTTTTAAAAGATTATTCAATAAAAGAAGAAATAAATTTTTAAAAATGATAAAAATTATACAGAAAAATAAGCTTTTTAGAAATGTTTATTATTTTGTTTTAGAATATAGAAGGTATTTTTTTAGTATTAATTTTTATATAGTTTAGGTAGTATGAAATGTAAAAATGAAATTTTATTGACTTTTATCAATAAAAAAGTATATTTTTTTATTAATTTAATTTAAGGAGGATAAATAGGGGACATGTAAAATAAAACTAATAAGGGGGTAAAAAGGGAGAAAGCAGTAAGGGAAACGAAGGAAAAACTTATTGCTAATCCCTTATTTACCTCCTTAAAAAACAAAAAAAAAACAAAAAGGAGGTAAAGGGTTATGTGGCGATTGCTATTATTAGCAGCGCTACTATCAATGGTAGCGTTAACGACCACATTTGCTACACCGTTTCCTGATGTCCCAGAAAGTCACTGGGCATCAAGTGCAGTACAAACACTAAAAGCTAAAGGGGTATTAGAAGGGTACCCTGATGGTCTATACAGAGGAAAAAGAGCTGCATCAAGATATGAAATGGCAATGGCTTTATCAAGAGTCGTAGCTAAATTAGAACAAATGGAGTCTTCATTACCAGATTTTAGTCAATTTGTTACTAAGGATGATTTAGCAGCAGTTAAAAGAATGGTAGATGAAAACAGACAATATATTGAAGAATTAAACGTAAGAGTAGATGCATTAGAAAAGAAAGTAGGAGAGCTCGATAAAAGATTATCCAAATTAGAAAGATTAACAGTCCATGGTTGGTATGAAATGGCTTATGTTAATCAAAATGTAGAAGCAGATCAAGTAAATAATATAGTTGTAGGTAATACAACTACAGTTGGATGGCCAGCAATTACAAGAATATTTACATTTGAATCAACATTACCATATTCAACAGCATTAGTGGGATGGAATAATGAAGATATAAAGCCATGGAATAATTATTTATTTACAAGATCTTGGAATAATTTACCAATATCTACTGCAGAAGGTAGCTTGGATGTAGGATATCTAAAGCTAAAAGGGAAATTAAGTGAAGATTGGATGATAGATGCCTTATTAAGTGGAAATAATTTATTATTTATGGGCTTAGGTGGTAGGAATTATCCAGTTAGAGCTGTAAATGGATTAATAAGATTTACAGGTGAAGGAAATTGGATTGCTCCTACAACAGCAACTCAACAATTAGTAGCTGATAATAATTTAATAAGATTTGAAACAGTTAAATTATGGAATAAAGAAAAGAGTTTAATGATAACTTTAGGAGGATTTAATCCAAATTTAACAGAAGGGTTTGTATTTGTAGGAGGACCTAATCCATATCTATGGGATTCTAAACCACACTCTTCTGCATATGGGTTTAATATATATCATAAGCCAAATAAGTCATTATTTGGTGCAGAATTAGAACATGAATTATATACAGGAAAGGTTTCTCAGTTTGATATATTAGCTGGTTTACCATGGGGGGCTAGTATAACTCAAAGAATATTTGGATATGCTCTAAACTTTAAATTCCAAAAAGGATATTTTAAATTAATGTATAATGTTATAGAGGATTCACAAGAGGAATTTAATCGTGTCTTTGGTATAATGGCTATCCAAACGAGTTCATTTTTTGGTGCAGGATGGACTTGGTTAACTCCTAATAACCCAAGATTAAATGATCCAATGTTTGGTGGTATATATGGGGTAGCAGGTAATGCTACACTAGTAGGTCCTCAATATCAATCTACTATAGGAGCATCATTTAGATATAACATAAATGATAGATTTGCATTTAGTGGTAAGTTTGCATCTTCAAGATATTTACCAGTAAAAGAATTAGGATTAGATACAAGTGGCTCAATGTTTGCAGCAAAAATTTGTGGTTCTTGGGGTAATACTACATTAAAAGAATATGAAGAACAAGGTAAGCTAAATGCTAAAAGCGGATTATTTAATATAGAATACTTATCAGTAGATCCAGATTATAGTCCATTTATAGGAATAACTAATTTCTTTGCAGTTGCTAATCCATTTCCAGTTGGTCTAGGTGCTGGAGTAGGATATTATGATAATTTATATTGGGGACAATTACCATATCCCGTTTATCAACCAGTTTTAAATAGTGATCAATTAACATATACAGCACATGATGCAAAAGCTTATCCAAATAATAGACAAGGTGTAAGATTAAATGTACAATACAAATTCAGTGATGCATTCTTAGGATGGGCAATGTATGAAGGATTAACTCAAAAAGATGCTACAATGGATAATGATCCTAACATTGCTGGTACTCAAGTTAAGTGGGGGTTCTATGAACCTATATTCGGAACTACTGGTGATGTAACTGTTGCTACTGATGTATTTAAAAAAGGAACTATAAATACATTTAATATAGGATTTAATTATAAATTCCAAAGTGGAAAATATGATTTCACTGCACAATACTATAATACTGATGTACAAAGAAAAATCCCAAGTACTGCTACCAATGCAGGAGATAACATCGATTACAGTATAAAAGCATATGATGTATTATTTAGGTTCTTTGCAAATGAAAAATGGACATGGCACGTAGCTTATACCGCTGTAAATAGCAAAGGAAAATATGGAGTAGCTCAAGATACTGCTAACCTACAACAAGAAAATATGTCATATGATAGTAATGCATTAAGAGTAGGATTTGACTGGAAAGTATCAGAAGATGTTAATTTCTTTGCAAATTATAGATTCTTGAATTTTGATGGTAAGAATTTCCAAAATGATATCCAAAATAACCAAATTACTATAGATAATCCAGATTGGAAAGGTAATCAATTATGGGTAGGAGCAAGAGTTAAATTTGGACAAAAGTAGTAGCAATTAACGAAGACTAAGATCTAAATTAAAGGGGGCTTTTAATGCCCCCTTTTTTATTTTATCTATTTTTTTACTTTTTTCATAAAAGGGATTTTATTTTGATTTTCTAATTTATTTATTAGCTAAGCTATGATAAAATTAAACAAAATAAATTATTTATTTATAGTTTTTGAAATAGTTTATTTATTGTTTTTAATTAAAGATATTGTTATAGCCAATACAGTAAAAAAAGAGATTAGTATATTATTAGGTGGGGGATTAAGTGGATGGGATACTATAATAAAAGAATTTGAGAATAAAACAGGGATAAAGGTAAGGGTAGTAGTAGGACCACCTACTACTGATAGTAGGGAAATGATGTATTCTATTTCTTTTTTAACGAAAGAACAGAGTTATGATGTGGTTTATTTAGATGTGGTATGGTTAGGGAAATTCGCTAGTGCTAATTGGCTTGAAAACCTTAATTCTTTTGTTAATCCTAAGGAGTATTTTTTAAAGAATAATATATTTAAGAATTATGTAGATTCATTAGCTTATAAGGGACAATATTATGCGGTTCCTGTTAAAGCAGATGCTGGATTATTTTATTATAGAAAGGACTTGCTTTCTAAATATAAACTATCTCCTCCTAAAACTTATTATGAACTAAAAGAACAAGCTAAATATATCTTAAAAATGGAAAAAGAATTATATAATAATAATGATTTAGTAGGTTTTGTTTTTCAAGGGAAACAGTATGAAGGATTAGTGTGTAATTTTTATGAAGTATTAAGGGGATTTGGTTATGAATTAATTGATATAGATACTAATAATAGGTATTATGTAAAGGTAAAGGAGAATGAATTGAAAGAAGTTTTAGATTATTTAAAGAGTTTGATAGAGGAAGGTGTTACCCCTAAGAATGTGATTAATTATGAAGAGGAGGAGTCTAGGTTAGCTTTTTCAATGGGAAAAGTAATATTTGCAAGGAATTGGCCATATGCTATAAAATTACTTGAGGAAAATAAAGATATGAAGGGTAAGTATGGAGTAAGTGTATTACCTGGTAATCCTCCAGCTCCTACGGTAGGGGGGTGGGCTTTAGCTGTTTCAGCTTACTCTAAAAATAAAAAAGAAGCATTTGAGTTTATTGATTTTGTTGTTAATAATGGTATGAAAGAGTTATTTTTAAAAAGAGGGGATATACCTACTAAAGCAGATTTATTTAAAGATAATGAAATAAAAAATAGCTTTCCTTATAGTGATGTAGTTTTAAAATCTTTAGAATATTCAAAAAGTAGAACTGTACATCCACTTTATCCTAAAATATCTAATATTATTCAAATTTATGTAAGTGGAGTTTTAAGTTTTAAATATGATACAACTTATGCTTCTAAAGAAATAATAAAAAATATTCAAAAAATTTTAGATACTACTAATTTTTAAGAATAAAAATATTAAAAATTAGGGGATATTGCTTAAAGAAATATTAGAGTAGTATAGGTTTTTAAGGAGAATAGCATCTTCTTCTAAATTTGGGCTTTCTATTATTATTAACCCTTTTATATTTAAATCTTTTAAAACTTTTACAAAATCTACATAATTAAATTGAGATTCTTTTAGGTTTAGGTGATGAACTTCTCCTTTATCAGAATATTTTATTCCTGATATATGAATATGGATATTATTTAGAGCATCTTTACCTAATTTATGTTTAACATCATCAAAAATTTTGTAAAAATCATTATATGAATTAATTTTGCCTAAGCTTCTAGCATAAATATGTGCGAAATCTAAGCAAGGTAAAACTTTAGGGCCTAAATCTTGACTTAAATTTAATACCTCTTCTAAGGTACCAAATTGTGAGATTTTTCCCATTGTTTCTATCCTTAATATCACATCATAATCTGATATTAATTCTAAAACTTTTTTTAAATTGTTTTTAATGTTATTATAAGCGGTTAATTTATCCATATTATGATAGTATCCTGGATGTATAACTATATCTTTAGCAGCACAATAACTAGCGATTTCGCAGGTTTTAACAATCCTATTAATACTTGCTTCTATTTTTTCAGGATCTAAGGAATTTAAATTAATATAATATGGTGCATGAACACTTAAAAATATATTGTATTGCTTAGAAAATGTATTAATTTTATTAGCAGTAGTAGTAGAGATTTTAACTCCATGTACAAACTCTAATTCCATTACATCTAAATTTAATTCCTTTAATTTTTTGATACCAGAGAAAGTATCTAATTTAGGTGAGGAGTTAGGGATTCCTGCAGTCCCAAAATATAACCCATTTTTTGAATTTTTCATAAAGTACTTACCTCACTTCTCAATTTATCTATTATTTCATTAACAAAATCCTCTTTGAAATCCTCTATATTGATTTTAGTTAAGATTAATGGCTTTAAAAATTGTTTGATTAAATATATTACTAAAAATTGATTATTTTTTTCTTCTTTTATATCAAAAATTATTTTTAAATTGTTTCCGTTATAAATAGCATATTCCATTATATCTATTGTTTTTTTCAGATTAACTTCTCCTATTACTAACATCTTTAAATTATTATTTAAAATATTTTCTATTATTTCAAAGATTTCCGAAATTTTTTGTATTTTCATATAAAAATCTGTTATGTAATTAGTATTAAATTTAAAGTTGTTTTTTAGTAAATCTGTTTTTATATCATCTATAGATTGGTATCTTTTTTTGTAATCATATTCTACCATTTTATTAAGTATTTCTAATAATGAGTTAGAAATTTTTGAATTTAGGTTATTATTACATGTTTTTATATAGTTAGTATATTCTTTTTTTTCTTTTATATTTTCTGGAGGTTTTAAGTTTGACAATACTTCTAAGAAAGTAATTCCTAAAGAAAATATATCATTAGTTGGACAAGGTTGTAGATTTAATAATTGCTCAGGTGGTGAATATCCAGGACTGACAAAGACAATATCTTTTCTAATTGATTTTGAAATCCCGAAATCTATCATTTTTAATATATTATCATTAGTAATTAGTAAGTTAGATGGTTTTATATCTCTATGAATAATATTTTTTTTATGAATATAGTTTAATGCTTCTAAAGCTTGAAATAAAAAATTTATAGCTATTTCCTCTTTATTATCTTCCCGATTTAGATTATTGAAATAATCTTTTATATTTATCCCTTCTATATATTCCATTACATAAAAAAAATCATCGTTATAAAAAAAACTGTCGTAATATTTTATAATATTAGGGTGCTTTAGTGAAATTAATATGGATAATTCAGAAATAAAGCTTTCTATTAGAATCCTTTTATCAGTTATGTTTTCTAATATTTTTAATTGTTTTAGGGCAAAAAATTTATCTATTTTATTATGTTTTACTTTATAAACATTTCCCATTCCACCACTATTTATTAATTCTAATATTTCATAAGTATTTACTATAATTTCCCCCTTGTTATATATTTTTATACCTTTTGTCATTTTTTTCAATTAATTTTTTTTATTAATTATAAAGATTTTAATTCATTAATAACTTTTCTAAGAGTTTCTTTAGCATCACCGAATAACATTCTAGTTTTAGGATTAAAAAATAGTTCATTATCAACTCCAGCAAAACCAGGTCTTAAACTTCTTTTCATAAATATAATATTAGCTGCATCTTCTACCTCTAAAATTGGCATTCCATATAATGGGCTATTGGGATTATTTTTAGCTGCAGGATTAACTATATCATTTGCTCCTACTATTAATGCTACATCGGCAGTTTTAAATTCTGAATTAGCTTGTTCTAATTCATAAAGCTTAGAGTAATCTACTTGTGCTTCTGCTAATAATACGTTCATATGACCTGGCATTCTCCCAGCTACTGGATGAATAGCGTATATTACTTCTACCCCCCTTTTTGTTAATAATTCTTCTAACTCATGGACCTCATTTTGAGCATTGGCAACTGCCATCCCATAACCAGGCACTATTATCACTTTTTTAGAATAAGCTAATAAAATGGCAGTATCTTGAGGAGAAATCTCTTGGATATTTCCTTTCTTAGTAGTTTCAGTTAAACTGGTTTCTCCAAATCCCCCTATAATAACACTTAATAAGGTTCTATTCATAGCTTTTGCCATTAGTAAGGTTAATATAGTTCCTGAAGCTCCTACTAAAGTACCTGAAACTATCATAGCATTATTTTGGATAGCAAACCCCGCAATAGCTGCTGCTAACCCTGTAAATGCATTTAATAATGCTATAACTACTGGCATATCTGCACCACCTATTGGATATACCCCACTAAAACCTAAAATACCACCTATAATTATTAAAACTAAAAAAATAATCCTACTAAATTCTAAAGAATTATTATAATTAGCAATTAAATAGATTATACCTAAAATTAATAAAATAACTAATGATAAATTAAAGAATCTAAAGAAATTGGATTTTTTAGCACTTTCTAAATAACCCCAAAGTTTAGCCATTGCTAACATACTACCTACAAATGATATAGTTCCGATTACCCCACTAAATGAAGCACTAAAAACAAAAAATAGATTTCCTTCTTTTGCTTTAGTAAAATACTCTGAAAGTGAGATTAATGCAATTGTTAATCCTCCCATTCCATTAAAAAATGATACCATCTGAGGCATCTCTGTAAATTTAACTCTTAATGCTAAATAAGTTCCAACTACACTACCTAATATTATCCCTAATATTATAAACCATAAATTACTAACTATAAATTTTTCTTGAATAAAAGTAAGTGTAACTGCTAATGCCATACCTATAAATGAAATTAAGTTTCCTTTTTTAGCAGTTTCAGGATGCGTCATATATTTTATACCCAGTATAAATAAAAAAGCACTTATTAAATATCCTACTTCTCTTATTTGTATTAAATCTAAGCTCATAATGTAACCCCTTTGTATAAATATTTTTATATTCTATTTTGATTATTGATTATAATTTTTTATTTATTTTTTTTAAATTTTTCGAGCATTCTATTAGTAACTACATATCCACCTACTACATTTAAGGTACCTACAAAAACAGCTAAAAATGCGATAATTTTTAAAAATATATTATCAGCATTTACGGCTATTATAATTGCTCCAACAATAACTATTCCGTGGATAGCATTAGTAGCTGACATTAAAGGAGTATGTAAAATCGAAGGAACTTTACTTATCAACTCAAACCCTAATATTATTGCTAATAAAAATATATATGCTTGAGCTATTGGATGAAATTGTAATGATAATAAAAAAGAGAATAAAAAATTAAAAAAACTAAAAAAAACATTAAAATCCATCAATACTTTTTCCATATCCTTAATTCCTCCTATTGGTTTATATAATTATTAATTTACGTAATCAGTTTATATATTTATTGATTTTTAGTTAATAATGATTTTAGTTTTGGATTAATTATTTCTTTATTATAGGTTAGGGTTATCTCTTTATCTATTTCATCATTAAAATCTAGTTTTATTTCATTAGATTTTTTAGTTAGATGTTTAAATAGATTTAATAAGTTTCTTGAATATAGATTGCTAGCATCTAAAGGTAGTAAAGCAGGTAAATTAGTATAACCTATGATAGTTTTATTATTATAAGAGATTATTTCATCTGGTTTAGTTAATTCACAATTTCCGCCAGAAATTGCAGCTAAATCAACAATAACACTTCCTAATTTCATTTGATCTACTATATCCTTAGTTATTAATATTGGAGCTTTTTTACCTGGAATCATGGCACTACTAATTATTACATCAGCATTTATAACATACGGTTTTAATATTTCTCTTTCTTTTATTATTATATCTTCATCTACTTCTTTAGCATACCCTGATTTATCTTCAAAGTTTTCAAGAGAAAATTCTATATAATTTCCCCCAACACTTTTTATCTGATCTTTAGTAGCGGGTCTTGGATCAAAAGCATCTACAATTGCTCCAAGTTTTTTAGATATAGCAATAGCTTGTAATCCAGCAACCCCTGCTCCTATTACTAAAACTTTAGCTGGGGTTATGGTACCTGCTGCTGTCATTAATAACGGAAACATTTTAATAGAATAATTTGCTGCTAATAAGACAGCTTTATATCCTGCTATTGTGCTCATGGAGCTTAAAGCATCCATATTTTGAGCCCTACTTATTCTTGGTATAAGTTCTATACTAAATGAAGTTATATTGTTCTCTAAAAAATAACTTATTAAATCAAAACTGTTAAAAGGTTCTAAAAAACCTACTATATAAGAATTTGGTTTTATTAAATTTAATTCTTCATTTAATGGTTTTCTTACTTTAAATATAAAATTACAGTACTGATAAACATTATCTACTACTTTAGCTCCACTGTTTATGTAATCTTCGTTAGAATATCCACAATTTATACCAGCATCTTTTTCAACATATACCTCAAAATCAGAAGATAAAGCTTTAACATCTCTTGGTACTAAAGAAACTCTTGTTTCATTTGGATATTTCTCTTTTGGAATACCTATTATAATTTTATTATCCATACTTTTGCCCTTCCTTTATTTATAATATTCTAAAAAATATCCATAAAACCTTTAAAAAGTAATTAAATTAAAAAATACGAAGATGTTACTAAATTTTTAATTAATAATTTGTTTATTAAAAATGATTTTAAGGATTTATTTAGAATAAATAAAATATATGCTAAATCAGATTAAAATTTATCTTTTAAATTCAAAGGTAATTATTTTAATTTTGTCATTTGGTTTATTTTTATTAGCTTATGCTGCTTTAGTTATTTTACATCGAAAAATAAAGAAAAAAAAATTTTATAATATAGTTTTTATAAATAAGTTAGTAGATTCCTTAGATGGATGGATATTTTTTATTGCTTTTGATTTGTATTTATTATATATTTTTTCTTCTGTTTTTATTTATCCTAAGTTTTTTAAAGTATTAGTAATTATTTTAATTTTAATTTTAGGTTTTATAGTATCCAAGTTTTTGGGAAGAATATTACAATATTATGCTTCTAATATTGATAAAACCATTTCCACTTCTTTGATTATTAATTTAGTTAGAATAGTATTTTGGATAATCTTATTATTATTAGTACTGGATTATTTAGGTATAACAGTTATTCCAGTATTAACAAGTTTAGGGATAGCTGGTTTAGTATTAGGTTTAGCTTTACAATCTACTTTATCTAACTTGTTTGCAGGAATTCAAATAATCTCTAATAAGCAAATAAAAATAGGAGATTATATTCAATTGGAAAATGGGATATCCGGTTATGTAGAAGATATTAAATGGCATTCAACTATTATAAAAGAATTATCTAATAACATTCTTATTGTTCCAAACTCTGTTATAACTACTAAAATAGTTAGGAATTATAATTCTCCTTCTCCTGATTTTACTTTTCTATTAAAAATAAGTGTTTCTTATGATAGTGATTTAGAAATGGTTGAGAAAGTTACTATTGAAACAGCTAAAAAAGTAATAAATAAATTAAATCTAAAGGTAGATGATTTTGAACCGTTTATTAGGTATTTTTCTTTTGGGGAATATTCTATCGATTTTAACTTAATTCTTAAAGTTAATCAATATAATACTAAGAATTTATTGATACATGAATTAATTAAAGAAATTCATAAAGAATACAAAAAACATAATATAACTATTCCTTACCCTACAATCTATTACTTTCAATTTCCCTCTAAGTAAGCTAAATTTTTTAGATCAGCTCTATTACTTATTTTTCTCTATTACTTGTTATAGTATATTTGAAAATAAGGTTTAAGTTCTTTTGAAAGATTTTTATAATAAATATCATTATCTACTACTAATTTTAAATTATAAATATAGCTCAAATTGAATATAAACTTACAAAAATTATAAAAGTAGATCTTGTTGTTAAAATAATTATAAATTTCATTTGAATTAATTATAACTATTTTTTCTGAATTTAAATTCAATAAATTAAAGAAACCTTTATTAATTAGTAAATAAGAAATTAAGTTGGGATTTAAATTAAAAACAATGGTATTTGGAGCTTCTTTAAAATTTTCTGCTATTTTTAAAAGGTAATTATAATTTTCAATATCATCTAAATCTATATAAGCACTATTATACTTTTTATAAACATTTTTTAGCATATTAATTAACTCTTGATCATATACTTCTGAAATTATTAAAGACTTATAATAAGTGTATCTAAAATCTTTTATTAAAACTGGAGTTATTTTATTATTATAAATTAAATTATTATATATTAAACTATATGTATTTTCAAAAGAATTTAGTAAATTGTTATATAATTGATTTAGGTTTTCAAAAAATAGATATTTTTCATCTTTATGTTTTAAAATAAAATAAAGCTTTGAAATATTATTAAAACCCTTTTGATCTTTATTAGAATAAATTTCTTTATTAGAATAAATCTCTTTGTTAGAATAAATCTCCTTACTAAAATAAATTTGTTTTTGTAATTCTTGAATTATACTACTAAAATTTTTAGCTTTTTCTGAATTAGAAGGTAAGATATATACTAAATATTTTTTGTTATCATATTTTTCTTTAGTGTTATTAGTATTGTTATAAATTTTATTATTTACGTTATATATGTAATAATTTAAGTCGTTTGCTTGGTATATATCAAATGTAGTATAGTAGTTTATGTTAATATTTATATAAGGTGAATAAAGTTGTTTATTTATGAAGTATGAAGTTATTTTTTGATTTTCTTTTATGATGTTATTATATAATTCTGAAGCAGTTAGTAGTTTAAAATTATTTATTTCTAAATTATTTGATTCTTCATTTTTTTTTTGTTGGGCTTTTATAATAGATTTTACATTACCTTCCATTATTAGGGTTTCTGTTTTAGTATTGTAAGTTAGTTTATCGGTCCATATTTTTTGGTCATCTTTTTTGCCATAAACTTGCCCTTTTAAAATAATTAAATTATTTTTTACATTATATGTTAAAGTATTTGCATATAAGTATAAATTGGGTGATACTATTTTAACTTTATTGGGGATATAAACTATTTCATTCTCCCAATTATAAGTTAAACTATCTGTAAATATTTCAAAATATTTTATATTATTCTTATCTTTATCTTTAATGTTTTGATCATCTTTAATTTTTTGATTATCTTTAGTATTTTGGGGTTGTTTTGTAGATTTTTCTTCTTGATTTTTTATTTTTATATATACATTATTTTTAGCTACTAATTTTTTTATATTAAAATATAATTCTACAGTCTCTGATTTTATAAAAGTAGTTGGATTATATAAAGTGGGCTTACCACTAGCTATACCAAATTCTTTATCTTCATAGTATCTAAATAAATCACATTTAACTTTAGTATCTTCATAAAAAATTTCTACATTACCTATTAATTCAAATACTTTATTTTTACTATCATAAACTAATTTATCACTCCTATGATAGATATATTTTTGGGTATTTTCATTATTTTTATTTTTTTTATTATTTTCATTATTTGTGTTATTTATGTTATTTTCATTTTGTTTTTCTAATTTTTTTTCATTTTGAGTTTTTTTATCGTATAAATTTTCTTTTAAATTTTGTATATTATTTTCTAAGCTGTAAATTGGATTTAATTTTGTAATAATTAAGAAAAACAAAAATAAAGTAATTAAGAATAAATGAAAAATAATAAATTTGATTAAGATTTTTTTATTTGATTTATTTTTAGGTAGTTTTAATTTTTTATATAATTTCATAGTTTATAATGGTAATTTTATTTTTATACTGGTAATTTTATGGTGAAAGTAGTTCCTTTATTGGGGGTAGAATTTATTTCTAAATTACAGTCATGTTCTTTAAGAATATTTTTAGCTACGTAAAGCCCTAACCCTAATCCTGATTTACTGGAAAAAGTTTTAAAAGGTTCACCAATATTACTTGTATCCTCTATTCCTATCCCATTATCACTTATAATTATATTTATATAATTCTCGTTAGATTCATAAACAACCTTGAAATCAATATAATTTTCTTCTTTATCTAAATCTTGAAATTTTAAAGCATTATCTAAGATATTATTTATAGCTAAAGTAAATTTATCAATATCAATAAAAATTGGCGGTAAATTAGGTTGAATAAAATATTTAAAAAGTACATTCTTGGAATTAACTGTATTAAAATCAATTACTTTTGAATTAAAATTTTGGGCTATACTTAGAAAGTAATCATAAGAATTTATTCTTTGTCTATTTAAATTTAAAGTTTCTTTAAGTTTTAATATATTTAATATTAATTTAATTCCTTCTTTTGCTTCTTTATCTATTATAGAAATTAAGTTTTTAGATACTTCGGGATCTTTATAATAACCATCTAATAATAATGTTTCTGTAAAAGCTTTGGTTGTTGTTAAAACTTTATTAATTATACTTGCTAAAATTTCTATTTTTTTATTTAAAAAATCTATTTCTTTATTAAGTAAAATAATGTTATTAGTATTTTCAGTATCCATTGCTTTGGGAGAAATAAATATTGCTAAAAATAATTCTTTATTACTTAAAATTAATCTTATTAGTATTAGTTCAAAAATATTATTTTTATAAACTACATTTATAGATGTTAAGTTAGTTGTTTTTATTTCTAAAGCATTTAAGAGATTTAACAGGTTATATATGAATGGTTCTAAGAGATCTTTAGAGATATTTGCTAAAAAAGGAGACTTAGAAGGGTTATTTAAAAAAAACTGTATTTTTTCTTTGTTTTCTTGGGATTGAATAATATCTAATAAAATTATTTCTTTTTTTTCATTATTTTCGTTATCTAAGAATATGTTCTTAAAGATTGAATTAAATAAAGTTATATTAGACTTCTTATCTAAAACTACTGCTGGGAATTTTATTAATTCTACTAAATTGCTAATTATATCTATTATTTTTTTATGGATATTTGACATTTTTTTTAGTTTTACATTAAATTAATTATAGTGAAACTAATTATATTTATTATATTTATATAAATACTTAGCATTTTAAATTTTAGCTGGATTTTTATTCTTCTTCTTGTTCGCTTTCAACTACGAATTTATAACCCACCCCATGGACAGTCTTAATATATGTAGCATTTTTATCGTTATCTTCTATTTTTTGCCTTAATCTTCTTATATGTACATCAACTGTTCGAGTATCTCCTAAATAATCATATCCCCATATTTGTTCTAATAGGTATTGTCTAGTAAATACCCTGCCAGGGTTTGTTATAAATAATTTTAATAAATCAAATTCTTTAGGTTTTAGTTCTAAAAGTTTATCATTTTTATAAATTTCCCTTTTATTGACATTGATTTTAAAAGGACCTACTTGGATCTGATTAGTATCAATATTAGACGTTCTAGTCCTTTTAAGTACTGCTTTTATTCTTGCTAATAATTCCCTAGGACTAAAAGGCTTAGTTATATAATCATCTGCTCCAAGCTCAAATCCTAAAATTTTATCTATTTCTTCACCTTTCGCAGTTAGCATTATTATTGGTATTCTACTTTCTTTTCTTATAGTTTTACAAACTTCAAAACCTCCCATATCAGGTAACATAACATCTAATATTATTAAATCTGGTTTCTCTTTTCTATATAAATCTAAAGCATCTTTACCTTTATATGCCTCTATAACTCTATAATTCTCTTTTTTAAGATGAAACTTAATTAGCTCTACTATATTTTTTTCATCATCTACTATTAAAATTTTTGCTTCCATTTTAAGTATTTTTCACCTCCTAATTAAAAAAACTACTTTTTAAATTTACTTTCAGCTTCCTTTAATATTTTTCTTACTTCCTCTTTTTTTATTAAATTATAATAATTTTTTAAATCTTGTAGAGTTTTTTTAGCCTTGTCATATTCGTTTATTAATAAATAATAATCTATTGACTTTTTATAATATAAAGCAATTTGAACTAAGATATCTTCGTTTATCGTTTCTTGAATTTTCTCTTTTTTATATGTATCATTAACAAATGGAATATATTGAGTTTTATAGAATTCAAGTGAATATTTAGGATCTGTTGCATAAATTTTTTGTAATGTAGAAGCCATATTTAAATAATTACTAGCATATAAAGAATTTATTGTATCTATTTTTGATTTATCTTGAATTTTGGATAGAGAAATATTTAATTCATTTGAAAAAAATAAAACATCCTTAGAAATATTATAAAACTTTTCTTTATTATTTAATTTATCTAAGTATATTATGTAAGCTAAAGTTAAATACGAAATTGAATTAACATAATTTAGTGCACTGTATTTGAAATCTTTATTATAATAATAATTTTTAGCAATTTTGTAGTAATTATACCCTTTTTCTTCATAAATTTGAGCTTTATTTAATGAATCATCTTCTATAGCATATGTAAAAAATTTAAATATTATATTCCAAAATATTAGTATATTTAAATAAATGATTCCTTTAATTAAATTTTTTCTCATTTTTTTTATAGATCATTGTTTTTTAGTTTTAGCTTTTTATTTTTGTTTTTAGATTTTGGTTTTGTTTTTCTTTAGTTTTTGGAATTTAAAACTCTTTCAATAGCTTCAATAATTTCTTGAGGATCAAAAGGTTTTATTATATAGTCTTTAACCCCTAATAATGTAGATTGTTTAATAGTTTCATAAGTATCTGTAGCCGTTAGCATTAAGATATCTATATTGTTATATAGGGGATTTTGTCTAATTTTCTTTATGAATTCTAATCCATCCATTTCTGGCATCCTATAATCACAGATCATAATTTTTATATCTTTCCAATTTTTATCTAATATTTCTAAAGCTTCTTTTACTGTATTAGCTTTTAATGATTCATAACCCTCTAATTCTAATATACTACTTACTAAATTGGTTATATTAGGCTCATCATCTAATACCAATATTTTTATTTTTTTCTTTTCTTCTTTCATGTTAATTTTTTCACCTCTTAGAGTTTAATTTAATTATTTATTTTTATAATTTTTTTGTTAAATTACTTATTAAATTTACTTTATAGTAAACTTGATTTAATGTATTAGAAACTACTTCTTGAGCTTTTTTGGAACCTTCTATTAAAATATCCATTATTTCATCTTTATTTTTCTCTATTTGTTTTCTCTTTTCTCTTATTGGAGCTATGTAATTATTTATAATATTACATAATTTTAATTTACAATCTACACATCCTAATGTACCTTTTTTACAATTTTCTTCAATTTCTTTTAATTCAGGATTTTCAAAAGCTTTGTGTAAAGAAAATACATTACATATTTCTGGTCTACCTGGCGAATTTTTATATATTTTATTAGGATCAGTTATATATTTCATTATCTTTTCTTTTATATTTTTTTCATCATCATCTATATATATGGCATTATTATAACTTTTACTCATTTTTCTACCATCAAATCCTGGAATATATGGTGTATTTGTTAATAATTCTTTAGGTTCTGTGAAAGTAGGACCATATAAATAATTAAATCTTCTAGCTATTTCCCTAGTTAATTCTAAATGAGGTAATTGATCTTCTCCTACAGGTACAATAGAAGCATTAAATGCTAATATATCTGCACTCATTAATACAGGATACCCAAAAAAACCATATGTAGCTATATCTTTACCTAATTCTTTTATTTGATCTTTAAAAGACGGTACTCTTTCTAACCAACTAAGAGGTACTATCATTGATAATATTAAATGTAAAACAGCTACATCTTTTACCATTGATTGTAAGTATATAACAGCTTTATTAGGATCTATTCCAAAAGCTAGATAATCTATCATAACCTCTTTAATATGTTCTTGTAATTCTTGAGTTTTTTGGTAATTAGTGGTTAAAGCGTGCCAATCCACTATAATAAAATAACTTTTATATTTATCTTGGTATTCTTTCCAGTTTTTTAAAGCACCAAATATATGACCTATGTGTAGTTTTCCTGTGGGTCTCATCCCACTTACTAATATCTCCATACTCTTACCTCTTTGTTTTATTTATATTTATTTTTTATTTGATACTAATTCTCCATAAAATTCGTAATCTTTATTATTATAATCTGTAATTTTTACATCATAAAAATTACCTATTTTAATTTTTTTGTTATTTTTATTAATTTTTATTTTTATAATGCTATCAACTTCAGGTGCATCAAAATAAGCCCTACCTAAGAAGTAATCATTATCTTTTGCTTCTATTAATACTCTGTATTCTTTATTAATTTGTTTAATGGACCATTCTTTAAGGATTTCATTTTGAAGATTTACTGCTTCATTATATCGCTTTTGTTTTATTTTATAATTAACTTGTGGTAAAGAATAAGATAGAGTACCATATTCTCTGTAGTATTTAAAGAAGCCTGCTCGCTCTATTTTTACTTTTTCTAAAAATGATAATAATTCTTGAAAATCTTCTTCCTCTTCATAAGGATGTCCTACTATAAACGTTGATCTTATTACTACGTTATCTATATTTTCCCTTATTTTATTTAGTAGTTTTAAATAAAATTCTTTATGTCCTGGTCTTCTCATTGCTCTTAATACTTTTAAACTAACATGTTGTAAAGGGATATCTATATATTTAACAATTTTAGAATAGTTAGCTATTGTTTTTATAGCATCGGTATTTAAAGTAGTGGGATAAAGATAAAGCAACCTTATCCAAAAATCCCTATCTATTGTTGCTAATTTTTCTAATAATTCGTTTAATGCTAACTTTTTATATAAATCATACCCATAAAATGATGTATCTTGTGAAACTAATATTATTTCTTTTATTCCTAAATCTACTAATTTTTTAACTTCTTTATATATATCCTCTATTTCTCTTGATTTGTATTTACCTCTTATTTTGGGGATAAAACAAAATGAACAAGTATGATTACAACCTTCTGCTATCTTTACATATGAGTAATAACCAGTAGTTATAAATTTTGATAATTTATAAGAATAATCTATTGACTTAGTATATTCACTTAGATATACTATTTTTTCTCCTTTTAGTATTTTATCTATATCATAGGAGATATTATTAAAGGTTCCTGTATCATAAAAAGCATTAACTTCTTTAAAAATTTTAACTAATTTTTCTCTTTGCCTAGTTACTAAGCATCCAGTTACTATTACTTTTGTTTTTAAATTGTTTTCTTTGATTGTATTTATAACATTATTTATAGTTTGAGTTGATTGATTAATAGCTGGTTTAATAAATCCACAAGTGTTTATAATAACTATATCTGATTCTTGAATATTATTAGTATAATGATGTCCTTTATCAAGTAGTGAAGCTGATATTATTTCACTATCTACAGTGTTTTTAGAGCAACCTAAGGTTATTACAGTAAATTTAGCCATAATTTAATTATTTTTTTATAACTTAACCTCCTTTATTACTATTATACCATTTATTAACAATTCCTTTTAATTATAATAATTAATAAGTATTTAAAAGGAGGGATTAATTATAAAGGGAAAATAAATAATAGGGGCTGGGCGAGTAGCTCAGTGGTTAGAGCGCCTGTTTCACAAGCAGGAGGTCATAGGTTCAATTCCTATCTCGCCCATCCTTTTTTATATCCATCCCTTCTTTTTTTCTGTTAAAGGTTTTTTTTATACTTTATATAATATTTATATTGTAAAAAAAGTAGAAAAGTTTGAATTACAGCAAATAAGGGAGTGAATTTAATGGAGGTTAAAGTATTAACAAAAAGTGATATATTTAATCCTACGGAGGAACATAAGTTATTAAGACAAATGGTAAGGGAGTTTGTAATAAATGAAGTAGAACCTCAAGCTATGGAATATAATGAAAAAGAAAAATTTAATGTATCTTTATTTAGAAGATTAGGGGAATTAGGCTTATTAGGATTAACTGTTAGAATAGAAGACGGGGGAGCAGGGATGGATGCTGTTGCTTCTGTTATTGTTCATGAGGAATTAGCAGCTTCCGACCCTGGCTTTGCTTTAGCTTATTTAGCACATTCTATTCTATTTGTTAATAATTTCTATCAAAATGCATCTAATAATCTAAAAAAGAAGTATTTAGCTAAGATTATTAGTGGTGAATATATTGGTGGTATGTGTATGACTGAGCCTGATGCAGGTACTGATGTTTTAGCTATGAAAACTAAAGCTATTAAAAAAGGAGATTGCTATTATATAACTGGTAGAAAAACTTATATAACTAACGGTGCTATTGATAATAATACCTTAGGTGATATATTCTTTGTATATGCTAAAACAGAGGATAATAAAATAAGTTCTTTTGTAGTTGAAAAAGGTTTTAAGGGATTTTATTTAGGCCAAGTATTAAAACATAAATTAGGAATGAGATCATCCATGACTGCTGAATTGGTTTTTGATAACTGTGAGGTACCAGCTGAAAATTTAGTAGGTAATGAAGGAGATAGTTTAATACATATGATGAAAAATTTGGAGATAGAGAGATTAACATTAGCTGCTATTTCAGTAGGTATAGCTGGAAGAGCTTTAGAGATAATGATAAGATATTCTAATGAAAGGAAAGCTTTTAATAAATATATAAAAGACTTTGGGCAAATACAAAGATATATAGCGGATTCTTATGCTAAGTATATGGCAGCTAAAACTTACTTATATACAACTGCTGCTAATATAGATTTAAATAAACCAGGACATAGAATAGATACAGACGCTGTTAAATTATTTGCTTCTACTGTTGCTAAGGAAATAGCAGATAATGCTATTCAAGTTTTAGGAGGATATGGATATTTTGGAGAAGCAATAGTAGAAAGATTATGGAGAGATTCTAAATTAATAGAAATAGGGGGAGGTACTATTGAAGCTCATCAAAAAAATATTACTAAAGATCTTACTAAATTCAATATCCCTATTAGATAAAAAATTACCTGAATTTTTTATCTTAATATATTTTTTACAAAAAATTAACTATTTTTTAATATTTTTTTATAAAAAATTAATAAGAGAAGAATTAAGATGGGGGTAGATAGTATGCTTAGATTTGTATTTTTTATTATTACGTTTATTTTATTTTTTGTATTTTTAATGATGCTTACATTTTCTTTTACTATGGTAGGAGTTATCTATAAGAAAGATGATAATTATTTCTATTCTAAATTGTATTCTAATTTACCAAAAGATAGCATTTTAGAAGTTTATAGATCATCTAATAAAGTAGGGAAAGTTAAAATAGTTAGTTTAACAGATAATGTAGCTTTGCTTACAGTTTTAGAGGGTAATATCCAAGTAGGTGACTTATTATACTATGATCTAAAAACAAATAATGAAAATATTAATAATAATATTAATTCCAATAATTCTAATAAAGTTTCTAATAAAGTGCTTTATAATTCTAACTCTGAAAATTTACAGTATGAGAATTTACCATATGATAAATTGAATGATGGATTAAAGTATTATTCACAAGTTTTAGCTAATAAAACAAGGGTTATAAAATTTGGCCCTAATTCTGATTCTCCTGCTAAAAGAATAATAGTAGATCCTTTCCAAATTTTTTCACTATATAATCAATATGAATCTTATAAAGCTATATCAAGTTATTCTAATATCTCACCTGTTACCTCAAGTGTTTCTAATTTCTTTTTATTACAATTGATTTCTAATTTATGGAATACTTATCAAAATGTTAAGGGACCTACATTAAATGAATCTAATACGCCTTCTTCTTACGTGCAAATCGTTTATTTAGATGAGGATTTAGCTAAAGCAAGAACTATTTTACACGGTTATAAAGAAACTATTTATGATAAATCTTATTTATCTAGTTATTATAAAAATTTGCTATTATCAACTCAGCTAAACGATTTTGTTATCTTTGAAGTAACAATATTTAATGGGTTTAATCAGCCTATTAATTTATCTCCTTTTTCTTATAAAATGTATTTAATTGGTTCAAATGGATTAAGATATAAAGCTATAAAATATGATATAACTTTAGATACTAATTTAGCACCTGGTGGTACTGCTAATGGGTTTGTTTATTTTCCTAAATATGATATCCAGACAGGGGAAAATTTAACTTCTTCTAAAATAAAAATCTCCATAGAAGAAATAGGACCTTTAAAACAAGAAATAATATCTTTTTAAGCTATTATCTATAAAAAAGGAGGTTGTTTAAATGGATAAAATCGATAAAAATTTAATGAATGAGATCCAAAATAGTAATGAAAATACATTAAGAGTAATAGTACAATTAAATGAACCATTTAATGAGGAAGAGGACAAAAGAATAGTTAAGTCCTTAGGTGGGGAATTCCTATTTGATCTACCCATAATCAATTCTTATGTAGCTAAATTATCAAAAGGTGCGATAAAAATGCTTGCTCTTAATAAACGTGTTAAACGAATTTTCTTAGATGAAAAAATTAGTATTACCTAATAAAAAAAAGACGAAAATATATGGAAATAAATTATTAAATCTAGTGATTATATTAATCTAATCTGAAATTACAGATATACTAAGAGATAGAATAGATTGTAGAGATATTAATCAAGCTTTAGAAATCTATAGGTTTTATGATGAAAATTAGAGTTAATGTTAAGGATAAGGATAATAATATAGTTTATTATGAGGATTTTTTTATTAAAGATAGATCAGAAATTGCTCAAATATCTTCCATAGTTTCTGATAAAATTATAGAGTTAGAAAAAAGATATCCTTATCCTTATTATGAGGTTGAGCAAAACGTTAGATTTGAAATCTCAGCTAATCTTAATAAAAATGAATAAATAATTATGAATTATAAAATAAATTATAATATAAATGAGGGTATAGATTTAATAGAGGTATTATCTGCTTTAAGTCATGCATTAGATATAACAGAGGGGCAAAAAAGAGGGCATTCCTTTAGAACTGCTTTTTTAGCTATTGAATTAGGTAAAAAACTTAATTTAAATCAAAGTGATATTTTTGATTTATATTGTGCTGGTTTGTTAAAAGATTCTGGATGTTCTTCTAATGCTTCTAGAGTTTATAAAACTTTTGATGCTGATGATTTAACAAGTAAATATAAGGTTAAATTTATTGATTGGTCTAATTTTTATGAATCTTTTAAATTTGCTATAAAGAATACTAAGCCTTCTCAAAATTTATTTTATAAAATTTCACACCTATTAGTAGAAACTAAAGGTAATACTAAGTTAATGGATGAATTAACTAGTATTAGATGTAATAAGGGGTTTGAGATTGCTATTTCCTTAGGGTTCTCTTATAATATAGCAAATGCTATAAAATTTTTGGATGAGCATTGGGATGGTAATGGTTCTCCGTACAAGATTAAAGGAGAAAAAATCCCTTTATTTAGTAGAATCCTATGTTTATGTCAGACTTTTGAAGTATTTGCTTCTAATTTTGGTTTATCTGCTGCTTTTGATATTATTAACAAAAGAAAAGCTAAATGGTTTGATCCTTTTTTAGTTGATCTGTTTAACTCACTAAGAAATGACAATAATATATGGGAAAAATATTATAATTTTATAGAAAACTATAATATTGTAGATGTAGGAGAAGAAATAATAAAAAATAATAATAAATTAAATATAAGTACTAGGCAAATTGCTGAGACTTTTGCATTAATTATAGATGCTAAAACATCTTTTACTTATAATCATTCTAAGAGGGTAGCAGATTATTGTGCTTTAATATTACAGGATTTAAAAGCACCTTCTTATAGAATCGATTTTATGTATATTGCGGGACTATTACATGATATAGGTAAGTTAGGAGTGAGCAATAAGATATTAGAGAAACCGGGGAAATTAGATGATTCTGAATTTGAAATGATTAAGCTTCATCCTAAATATAGTTATGAAATTTTAAAAAACATAAAAGTTTTTGATTATTTAGCTATTGTAGCTGGTGCTCATCATGAGAGATTGGATGGTAAAGGATATTATCAGGCATTAGCAGGAGATGAACTAAATGAGGATATGAGGATATTAGCGGTTGCTGATGTTTTTGATGCTTTAAGAAGCGACAGACCTTATAGACCTGCCCTTGAATTAGATAAAGTTTTTAATATTATGGAAAACGATAAAGGATTAGATCAAAATTTTGTCTCTATCCTTAAATCAATATTCCTTTAAATTACAAAAATAAAAAATATGAAAATCTTTTAAAGGTTTAATTAAAAAAATTGGAATAAATAAGTATAAGTGATTTTAAGGTAATAAAAAAATTAATAAATTCAGGAGGTAAAGAATGAAAATAATATTAAAAATTAAGCACTTATTATCTGTGTTATTTATTTTTATTATGTTTTCTTTTATTTTTTTAAATGTATTATTAAGTAAGAATCAGGATTTTATATGGATAAATACTAAAATGAAAGGGTTAAATCAATTCTATATATATCCCTTTATTAATTTTGTATCAAATGATTCTTCAGTAGTAAGTGGATATATAGTATATAAAAGTAACTTATATTTTGCTTTTATTAATGAAAATAGTCAAATAAAACAATTGGAAGGTATAGGGGGATTAGAAAGTTGTATTTTAGATACTTCAGAGAATGGGATATATGTTGGTTGGGTAACTAATGAAGAAGGTTTATATATTCCTACTTACTGGACTAAGGAAGGTAAAATAAATATAATATCAAAAAATGAGGGAAAAGCTAATGTAATATCTCCCGATGGAAAATATATAGCTGGCTTTATTAAAAATTCAAATAATGATAATTCTTATAAAAATTTTATATATGATATAAATTCTAAGAAGCTAACTATATTAGATGACTTATTTTTTGCTAATTACAATAATTTTATATTTACTGATGTAAATAGTTCATATAATATGGTTGGATATATGTATAATGAATCTTCTACTTTACCGTTTATGTATATAAATAAAAAATTGAGAATACCTGAAGAAGCTATAAAAGAAGGGGAATTTAGAGGGATATCTGATAATAATGAAATAGTGGGATACATTGTTAATAAAAATAATCTTCAAAATGCAATTATATATAAAAATTCTAAAATAAACTATATATTTAGTCAAGATATAGGATCAGGAGCTAACTTTATATCAAAAGATGGTAAAGTTATAGGTGGGTATTTTTTTGATAAAAATGATAACAATTATCAAAAACCTTTTCTGTATATTAATAATAAAATCATAGATTTGGAAAAAGAATATAAAAAATATCTAAAAGAAGGTTCTTATTTAATAGATGTATATAATGTATCTAGTAATAATATTTATGTTATTGGTCTAGGATATAATTCAGAAAAACAAATTCAACAACCATTTGTTGTCAATATTTCCAATTTAATTAAATAAATTAGTTGCATTTTTTTATAAAGAGGGAATAAAAAGTATCAAAAAATTACCAAAATATAGATTTCTCAAAAGATATATTAAAAGAAAAAGACTATAAAAGAAGAGTAATTTTAGAATTAGAAAAAAACTATATTAACAATGAATTAGAATTTAAAAAAGAATTAGAAGAATTAGTTTAATATAAAAGTAAAGATAACTAATAAAAATGAGGTGAAAAAATGAGAAAAATGATGATATGGTGATATGGAAGTATAAGTAGGAAGTAGATTAAATAAAAGAAAGTGAAAGGTAAGAGGTAGTATTTAAACTATCCCTTTTTATTTTTTATTATTTTTTGTAAATATTAAAGTCTTTAGAAATAGGAAAGTAAAAATAAAAAATATAATACTAAATTAAGAAACTTATTGCTAAATTTAAATAAAATAGAGGTGTAAAAGGGATGAAAAGATTACCGATAGGAATAAGTGATTTTAAAAAACTAAGGGAAGAGAATTTCATATATGTGGATAAAACAGAGTATATATATAAATTGGTAAAAGAGGGAGGAGGATATTACTTTTTAAGTCGTCCAAGGCGTTTTGGAAAATCATTATTAATCTCTACTATTAGATATCTCTTTGAAGGGCAAAGAGATTTATTTAAAGATCTATATATCTACAATAAATGGAATTGGGAGGAAGTCTATCCAGTCCTAAGGATAAGTTTTGCTAAAGATATTAAAAATAAAGAAGATTTAAAAGATAAAATTTATCAAGAATTAGAAAAAAATTACCTAAAGTATTCTTTAGAAATACCCACAAAAATAAAGGATAACACCGATTTATTTGAAAAACTAATTATAAAACTAAGCGAAACAAAACATAAAAAAGTAGTAATATTAGTAGATGAATATGATAAGCCGATATTGGATGTAATAGAGGATAAAAAAGAAGCAGAAGTGGTAAGAAAAGAACTAAAAGCATTTTATTCGGTGTTAAAGGATTTGGATGAGTATATAGGGTTTGTATTAATAACGGGAGTAAGTAAATTTTCCAAGGTATCCCTTTTTAGTGGGTTAAATCAGTTAAAGGATATCTCATTAGATGTAAGATATGGTAATATATGTGGATATACACAAGAAGAGTTAGAGAAGAATTTTAAGGAGTATTTAGAAGGAGTGAATTTGGAAGAGGTAAAGGAATGGTATAATGGATATAACTTTTTAGGAGAGAGATTATACAATCCATTTGATATATTATTGTATTTAGATAGTAAGAAGTATAAGAATTATTGGTATAAAACGGGAACGCCAAGTTTTTTAATAAAACTAATAAAAAAGAGAAAATATGATATAACTAAATTAGAGAATATGGTAGTAAGAGAAGATATATTAGAAAAATTTGACATAGAAGAGATAAGAATAGAGGCATTAATGTATCAAACGGGATATTTAACAATAAAAGATGTGTATGAGAAGGAATATGGACAAGAGTATAGATTAGGATTTCCAAATAAAGAGGTAAGAATATCGTTTAATGAGGATATATTACCGTTAGTATTAAAAGATGACATAAGGGAAAATATAGCGGATAAGATAATAGAGATATTAAAAAAAGAAGAAATAGAGAAATTAAGAGAACAAGTAGAAATACTGATAAGCAATATAAGTTATCTACATTTTAAAGAAGAGTCAAGTTATGTAATAGCTGTATTTAGTATGTTATACTCTACTGGGTTAAATGTTATAACAGAAGATAATACATCAAAAGGAAGAATAGATTTAACAATATTGATAAATAGAAGTATAGTATATGTAATGGAATTTAAAGTTATTCAAGATGAAAAAGAAAAAGGTAAAGCAATAAAACAAATATTGGAAAAAGAGTATTATAAAAAATATTTAAATTATGAAAAAATCTATTTAATAGGAATAGAGCTTGATAAAACTAAAAAACAAATTGCTAACTTTGAATATCAAAAAATAAAATAGAAAAGGGCTATATTTTATTTAGAACCATCTTTAAATATTTTTTACCTAATTATTTTTTAAATCCCCTTAATTGTAGGAATTTTTTTTAATTTTTACTAAATAAAAAATAGAACCTTAAGTTTTATTTTATTTTTTTTAATTTTATTTTAATTTTTAGAATTTTAGAAATGAGTGAAAAAGATAAAAAGGATAAAAAAGATAGAATAGAAGAAAAAACTATAATAGAAAAAACAGAAATTATTAGTAATACTGACTTTCAAGCTAATCAAATAGACACCCTTAGCTTATTAAATATAACTAAATTTAAACAATACCAAATATTACAACATTTAGAAATATTCTCTAACTTTTCAGATTTATTCTTAACTAAAAAAGAAGATAAATACTATATTTTAAAGTTATATAGAATGGGAATAAAACTCGATGATTTAGTATTATCAAAAATAAAATCAATAAACTCAGAATTGATAGTTAATATAATTGATTATGGCTTTAATAATCAACTAAAGAGATATTATATAGTAGAAGAATTCTATAGCTTAGGCTCATTAAGTAATTTTATAAAAAATAACTACGAATTAATAAGAAACAATTACAAAGTAATAGATAGTATAATAAATCAATTAAACGAAGGGATATATTTGCTACATAAAAACGAGATATTACATAAGGATATAAAAAGTTCAAATATACTAATAAAAGAGATAATAAGGAATGACCAAGGAGATATAGAGGATATAAGAGTGGTAATATCAGATTTTAATATATCAAGTATTATCCCAACAGAGGCATCAAAGAAAATAACAGAAGGAGTAAAAGGAACAATATTGTATATGCCACCTGAGAACTTTTCTAAAGTAATAACTAAAAAATCAGATTACTGGTCCTTAGGAATGATATTATATGAATTATTATTTAGAAATTTACCATTTGAAAATATAGATACTAACGTAGTAATATATAAGATATTAACAGAAGATATACAGATAAGTAAAGAGATACCAATAAAATATCAGATTTTATTAAGAGGATTGTTTATAAGAAATCCAGAAAGGAGATTTTATTATGAAGAGGTAAAGAAAGTTTTAAATGCTAAAGATGTAAAGCAATTAGAAAAAATAGAAGAGGAGTTTTTGATTCCTTTATTTTCTCAAGGATTAAACAAAAAAGCAGAATTTAAAGCAGAATTTGATGATAAGGTAATAATCTATAATAATAAGCAGTATAAAAATATAGATGAATTAATAAAAGATAAAAGAAGTAGAAAATGATGCAAATATTTTTTATTCTATAGTAAAGATAATAGAAGATGGAAGTTATAAGGAATTATTTGACAAAGAGGATATAAAAAAAATTGACTATTATCTAAAAAAGTTAAATAACATAGAATTAGCAGTATCTTTGTTTATATCTGAAAAAAACGGAGAATTTAATTTATATGGGATTAAGCTAAATCAAAATAAATTAGTAGAAATATGTAAGAAATATTTAGATAGTAACGATTTAAACGAATTAACTGCTCAGGAATTGAATATAATTAAACTAATAAAAAATTACTATTTAAAGAAAATTGATGATTATAATATATTTGATGTTTATGAAATTAGCAAAGAAAAAGATATAGGATTAAATAAGATCTTTGAAATAATAAAAAGAATAGAATTGGATACTTCAAAAATAGATTATATATTTCCATTTATAATAAGTTTAGTAGAGGTAGATAGATTTTATAAGTTAATCTATGAAAGTAGGTTTATCTATAATAGAAATTCTATTGATCTTTTAGATAGTGTAGTTTTAGATATTATAGAGGTTATAATAAAAAATGGGAATGAAATATTTAAATATTGGGTTAAAGTTTTAGGTAAGGAAAAAATAAAAAATATTGTTTTATATTATACTATTAATCAAGAAACAATGAAATTTTTATTTTCGGAAGTTTTTAATAAAGAGGAAATAAGAAATATGTTGTATGAGTTAATACGAAATAACAAAGAAGAAATAATAGAATTTGTACTTTCTAAATATCAAGAATTAGCTTATATTACAGATGAAAATGGGAGAACTTTATTACATCATGCAGTTATAAATAATTCCCTTAGCTTGGTCGAATTTCTAATAAGTTTTTATATAAACTATAAAGAAAAATTATATATAATAAATTTAAAAGATAATTTTGGTTATACAGCTTTAGATTATGCAATAGAAAAAAATTATAATCGAATTGCACAATTTTTAACTAGATATGGTGCTTCTTCTTCTATTTTTAACTATAGATACGGTGCTTCTTCTTATAGAGTTACTTCTCAAAATACGATTAATTCATCTTTAGGATCAAATTGGGAACAATGGGAAAGAAATATAAATCGGATTGCTTTTATTATTAGCGGTTTTTTGGCTTTATTATTTTTTTTCGACTATTTAAACTCCTCAGTAGAGGATCCCAATAAAATAGCAACTGCTATCTTTTGTTCTTTTCTTGTCTTTGTAATTGGATATTTTATTAGTATATTTTTAGTAATGGTATGTGGGCCTGCTTTTTTGGCTTTGTATTGGTTAATCTTTAAAAAATAATTGCAGTAAAATAAGTTATTTAGGGGTGCTATGAAGGATTTTTATGATGAAGAAACTGATATTTATTATATTTCATTTAAAGAAGGAAAAGCCTATGATTCGGAAGAAATTTTAGAAGATGTTATCTTAGAATATGACGAAAATTATAATATTATCGGAATCCAAATAAATAACTATTCAAAATTGCCCAAAAAATAACATTAACAAATTTATTTAAATATCAATTGTAATCTCTAAAATTATCTATAGATTAAACTTTTTTCTTATTTTAGGCAGTTTTTAGTTTTAAAGGTTATTTATTTTTTTTTTAGAATATTATAAATAGTAATTAGAAGGATAATTTATTTATAAAAAAATGGAAAAAGAAATATTAGCAAAAGTTTATCCAAAAGCAAAAGAAATAGCAGATGAATTAAACCTAAAACTATGGGATATAAAATATTTTAGAAGAAATAAAGCAAAGGTTTTATTAATAACTATTTCAAGAGAAGGAGGAACCTCTATTAGGGATTGCGAAATGTTTAGCAAAAAAATAGAAAAATTCTTAGATGAAAATGATATAATAAATGAAAGATACTACTTAGAAGTACAATCCAAAGGTATTAAAATTTAGAAACTAATAAGTTAGTTTAGAAATTACTAATTTAAAGGATTTTAAGGGGGAAAATGAGATGCAAACAACTGCTTTGTTAAGTGCAATAAGACAATTAGCATATGAAAAAGGGATTCCTCAGGAAAAATTAATCGAAATCCTTAAGGAAGCTATATCTAATTCTTATAAAAAAAAATATAAAACAACCCCAGAAGTCCAAATCCAACTTTCTAAAGATAATATAAAAATATTAATCCAAAAAGAGGTAGTAAAAGATCCTGAAAATAATCCTTTAAAAATTCCTATTAAAAAAGCTCTGAAAATAAATAAAGAAGTAAAAGAAGGGGAAAAAATATTTGTGGAAATAGATGAAGATGACTTTGGTAGAACTGAAGCACTTATAGCTAGACAACTACTAATCCAAAAAATTAGAGAATTGGAAACTAAATTATCCTTAGATGAACTACAAGCTCACCTAAAAGATTTACTTCAAGGAACTATAAGAAAAAGAGATGAAAAAGGATTTGTATTAGTAGAATTTGAAAAATCTATTGGTATTTTACCTCCTAACCTACAAACTAAAGGTGAGGGATATTTCGTAGGTAGAAAAATGAAATTCTTAGTTCTAAATATTAGTACTGAAAAAGGAACGGTTTTGGGAATATTAAGCAGAAAGAGTCCATTACTTGTAAAGAGATTATTGGAAAAAGAATATAATGAGATAGCTGAAGGGAATATAGAGATATTAGATATAGCAAGACAAGCAGGTTATAAAACTAAGGTTTTAGTTAGGTCTAAAATCCCTTCTTTAGACCCTATCTCTACTATTTTAGGACCTAAAAATTATAGAATTCAACCTATTATTAATGAATTAAATGGTGAAAGAATTGATATAATTGTTTATTCAGATGATCCTAAAACTTTAATTATTCGTTCTTTAGGTAATGTAAGAATCTTAAATATAGAATTGGATACTACTAATAAGATAGCAAAAATTATAGTACCTGATGAACAGTTATCTCAAACTATTGGTAAAGAGGGAGCTAATGCTAGGTTAGCTGCTTCTATTACTAAATGGAAAATAGATATTAAACCTGAAAGTTATTTACGAAAGAAAACTCAAGAAGAAACTAGAAGCATTTTTGAAGCAACTACTACTGAAGAAGAAGAAAATATTAATATTAAAGACGTCGATTGGAAATTAATCGGAAATTTAAATAAAAATAATTGAATAAAAATAAAGTAATTGAGATAAAATGATCTAATTAATTTTTAGTAAGGGGGAATAATTATGTGGGAAACATTTACTGAAAGAGCTAAAAAAGTTATAATATATGCTCAAGATGAGGCAAGAAGTTTAGGATCTACTCATGTAGGTACTGAGCATTTGCTATTAGGAATAGTAGTAGAAGGTGAAAGTATTGCTGCTAAAGTATTACAAAAATATCAGATAACTTATCAAAGAATAAGAAAAGAGGTGGAGAATTTTTTAGGTAAGTCAGCATCCCCAGTTTCAAAAACAGTAGAATTAGAATTTTCACCAAGAGCTAAAAAAGCTATAGAAAACGCTTTCGATGAAGCTAGATCTATGAATCATAATTATATCGGACCTGAACATATTCTATTGGGTGTTCTAAATGAAACGGGGGGGGTAGGTTATAGAATATTACAAAAATTAGGTATCAATATAAATTCCTTAAAAGAAGAAATAATTAGGATAATGGGATTTGATTTTGTAAGAAAACAAAAAGAACATGAAATAAAAACTCCAACTTTAGATATGTATGGCAGGGATTTAACTAAACTAGCTAAGGAAGGAAAATTAGATCCTGTTATAGGTAGAACTAAGGAAATACAACGAGTTATTCAAATTTTATCAAGAAGAACTAAAAATAACCCTGTTTTAATAGGTGAGCCTGGAGTAGGGAAAACTGCAATTGTGGAAGGCTTAGCTCAGAAAATAGTAAAAAACGAAGTTCCTGATTTATTAAAAGGTAAAAGAGTAATAGCTATGGATCTACCTGGGTTAGTTGCAGGTACTAAGTACCGAGGAGAATTTGAGGAACGAATGAAAAGAGTTATGGAAGAAATAAAAGAGGCTGCAGGTAGTATTATTTTGTTTATAGATGAATTACATACAATAATAGGAGCAGGGGCGGCAGAAGGTGCTATTGATGCTTCTAATATCCTTAAGCCTGCTTTAGCTAGAGGAGAAATTCAAACTATAGGTGCTACTACTATTAATGAATACCGAAAATACATAGAGAAAGATGCAGCTTTAGAAAGAAGATTTCAAGCAGTTATGGTTGAAGAGCCTTCTATTGAGGAGACTATAGAAATTCTTAAAGGATTAAGAGATAGATATGAAGCTCACCATAAAGTTAAGATATCAGACGAAGCAATAGAAGCTTCTGCTAAGTTATCTTATAGATACATTAGTGATAGATATTTACCTGATAAAGCTATTGATTTAATAGATGAAGCTGCTGCTAAATTAAGATTGAAATTATACCAACCTCCTCAAGAATTAATTGAAATAGAAAATAGATTAAAAGAAATTCAAAGAGAAAAAGAATATTATTCGCATTCTGAAGATTTTGAGCAAGCGAGAAAATTAAAAAAGGAAGAAGAAAAATTAAAAGCTCAAAAAGAGGAAATAGAATTAAATTGGAGAATGAAGTTAGCTAATCCTGATAATGAAGAAGCTATTGTAAAAGAGGAGGATATAGCAGAAATTGTGTCTTCTTGGACAGGAATTCCAGTAACTCGATTAACTCAAAGCGAAAGCGAAAAATTAATAAAAATGGAAGAATATCTAAAAGAAAGAGTTGTTGGACAGGATGAAGTATTAAGTAGGATTGCAAAAAGTGTTAGAAGAGCAAGAGCAGGAATTAAGGATCCTAAAAGACCTGTTGGGGTTTTTATGTTTTTAGGACCTACTGGGGTAGGGAAAACTGAGACTGCTAAAGCTTTAGCTGAGTTTTTATTTGGTACTGAAGACGCTCTTATAAGAATAGATATGTCAGAATATATGGAAAAATTTGCAGTAACTAGGTTAATAGGTGCGCCTCCAGGGTATGTAGGATATGAAGAAGGAGGACAATTGACTGAAAAAGTTAGAAGAAGACCATTCAGTGTTGTTTTATTTGATGAAATAGAAAAAGCTCATCCTGATGTTTTTAATATTTTACTGCAATTATTTGAAGATGGTAGATTAACAGATAGTCAAGGGAGAACAGTTGATTTTAAAAATACTATTATTATAATGACCTCTAATGTAGGAACTCATGAAACTATTGCCACTAGGGAATTAGGGTTAAGAGCAGAAAAGAAGGAAGAAGATCCTGAAAAAGTTTATCAAAAAATGAAAAACAGAGTAATGGAAGAAGTTAAAAAACTTTTTAGACCAGAATTACTTAATAGAATAGATGATATTTTAGTATTTAGAATGCTTTCTTTTGAAGATTTAAAAAATATTGTTAATATTTTATTAAAGCCATTATTAAAGGAATTAAAAGATAGAAATATAGAATTAGAAATAGATGATAAAGTAAGGGAATTAATAGTAAAGAATGGATATAATCCTTCATATGGTGCAAGACCTTTAAGAAGAAGTATAATATCTTTACTTGAAGAACCATTAGCAGAAGAAATGATAAAAAATAATGTATTTGACAATGCTTATATACGTGTTACTGTTAAAGATGATAAAGTAGTTTTTGAGATAACTAAAAAAGAACCAGTTAAAGTTAATGTTATTGAGGAAAAAAATGATCAATAAATAAATTTTAATTATAATTTAAAGCTATATTTCTATAGAAAGCTGTATTATATATATAGAGAAAATTGTAGGATAATCTAGCAGAAAGTTAGAAAATAATAAAATTTAAATTATGTTTATTCCTTTTTTTTTGAAGTTTTTTCCACTTAAAGTTAATAATTTGTGGCTATATAAGCTTTATGAAAAATTTAATGATAAAGAATATTCTATTATTAAGGTTATCATAGAGGAAAAAATACCATTTGAAGATAAAATAATTTATATTTTTGGTTATTATTTAGATAATGAAGAATTAAAAAAGGAGTCTTATATTGTTAATAATGAAGGATTATTTTTATATGCAAGGAAATTAGAGGATAATCTTATAGTTTATGATCCATTAGTTAGTTTTTTACCTATTAATTTTGAGAATCAAAGTTGGTGGAGCTGGGAAGGAAAAGCTGGAATAATACCCTCTAAAATAAGATTTGAAAATAAGGGATTTGTTGAAGACGGGATTTTAAAGATTACCTATTTAGAGGAAAATAAGTTAGGAAAATCTAATTATAATTTATATTTAAAGAAAGATGTAGGTATGGTAAAAGAAGAATCTGATACTCCTTATTTTAGCTATATTTCTGAATTGATAGATTATAATGTAGATTTTGATGACTTTAGTATGATTTTATTTAAAGATTATAATCAAATTAATACTAATTATGAATATAATGAATATTCTAAAAAAGAAGAATATTTTGAAGGTTTTGAAGAATATCAAGAATATGAAAATAAAAATGAAGAAGAAAATATAGATCAAGAAGAATTTACTGAAAATGAATTTATTGAAAATGATAATATTGAATATAACGGGTGGGATCATTATCAAAATGAATTTGAAGAAGAAGATATATATATTGATGAGGATTATAATGAAGATTTTGAGGATAATTATAAGGAGAAAGATTAAATATGAGGTTTAATGGTAGAGATAATTTAGAATTTAGGGATATTGAATTTATTCCTAATTATTTATCTAATCCTTATAGTTCAGTTTTAGGTAAAGCAGGAAATACTATTATATTAATTGGAGTTAATTTAGCTGATAATTTACCAGATTTTTGTAAGAATTACAATCATGGTTGGATTACTGCTGAATATAGATTATTGCCTTCTTCTACTATTGGCAGAAACAATAATATAGTTAATGCTAGGGCTTTGGAAATTAAAAGATTTATTTCAAGAGCTTTAAGAAGTGCTGTTGATTTATATAAAATTCCAAATATATCTTTGATAGTTGATGTAGATGTTTTACAAGCTGATGGTGGAACTAGAGTCTTAGCGGTTAATTCTGCTTTTTTAGCCTTAGCTATTGCTTTTAAAAAAATGATATTAGAAGGAATTATAAAAGAAAACCCTATTAAAGAATTAATTGCTGCTATGAGTTTTGTTGTATTTAATAATCAAATTTTTCTTGATCCTGATTATCTTGAAGATAGTTCTGCTGATTGCGATATTAACATTGTTGTAAATCATAAAAACGAAATTAATGAATTTCAAGTTAGTTCAGAAAAAAATTCTATTAATAAAGATACCCTTGTTAAAATTATTGATTTAGCATTCAATAAAGCAGATTATATTTTCAATATTTTTAAAAATCATTTTAAAAAACTTGATATTAATTTGAATTTTAATTTAGGAAATATAATATGAAAACTATAAAACAGATTAAAGATTATTTTAATAAAGAGATTATTTTTGAAAATCTTAAGGATTTTAATGATAATATTCATTTAGAGTTGATTTTTTCTAATACAAAAAATATTAATTATATTAAGAATTATAACAGTTTTAATGAAAAGAAGTTGGAAAAATTAAATAAAGGTTTGATATTTAGCAATACTGGTAAAAATCCGTTTTTATTTTATAAAGATGAAATTTTATCTTTTAAGCCTACTTTGATTATTGTTGATAAACTTATTTATAATCAAATTATAAATAATGATAATTTAATTAATGAGCTTTCATCTTTAAAAATAAAATTATTGGTTATTGAAGATATAAAATTAGATAATTTTTTTAAGTTTTTTTATGATCTAAATATAAAAGATTTAAATATATACGGAGTCACTGGAACTAATGGAAAGACTTCTATAACTACTATTTTATATCATTTATCTACAGATTTAGCTAATTATAATGAGCTTTTTAAATCTTCTTTAATTGGGACAATTAAATATTGTGTAGGCAATAATATACTATCTAAATATGATGTAGATAACTCTTTATTAACTACTCCTGATACATCTTTGATTTATTATTTACTTTACTTATCTAAGATTAATAGAGTTAAAAATGTTTTTATGGAGGTTTCTTCTCATTCTTTAGATCAAAATAGACCGCAAGGATTGTATTTTAAAATTTCTTCTTTTACTAACTTAACTATTGATCACTTAGATTATCATAAAACTATTGAAAATTATTTTAATGCTAAAAGAAAGCTTTTTTTTGAATATCCAAATGATTTTATTGTTATAAATAAAAACTATAATAATTATGGCAAAATTCTGTATAATCAATTAAAGGATATTAATAAAAAAAATATTTTTACTTATGTTATTAAAGATTATCAATTTGAAATTAATAAAACTAACTTTGTGTTAAATATATATAAGGATAATGAATTGGTTGAAATTGAGAATTCAGGTGATATTAATTTTACTACTAATTTAATAGGTTTGTTTAATGTTAATAATTTAGCTATTGCTTTTATTAATTTTTATATAATGAATAAGGAAATTTTTGAAGTTGATTATGTTAAGTTTTTTAGAGAATATATAAAAAGTATTAATTTTTTAGAAGGTAGGTTAGAGCAAATTAGTAATGAGCCTATAGTTTTTATAGATTATGCTCATACTCCTGATGCTTTGGAAAATATTATTAAAACTCTAATTGAATATAAAAAAAGTTTGAATTTAGGAGATATTTATGTAGTATTTGGAGCTGGGGGAGATAGAGATAAATTAAAAAGACCACTTATGGGACAAATTGTTTCTTCTTTAGCTGATAAAGTAATTATTACTTCAGATAATCCAAGAAATGAAGATCCTTTAGATATAATTAGTGATATTTTAAAAGGAATAAAGGAAAAGAATAATGTTATAGTAGAACCTGATAGGGAAAAAGCCATTATTAAAGCTTTAAATAGTATGAAATTAAATGATATTTTGTTAATAGCAGGTAAAGGACATGAAAACTATCAAATTATAAAAGATAAAAGAATATTTTTTAGCGATAAAGAAGTAGTTAAAAATTATTTATCTAAAATTAAGCTAAATAAATAGGTAAGTATATTTGATTTAGGTAACTGTTAATTTATTTTTAAATTTATGGGATTGATTTTAAGAAGGGAAAAGTTAAATAAGGTAGAATAAAAAAAATGAGCCGAGGTAGCTCAGGTGGTAGAGCAGAGGACTGAAAATCCTTGTGTCCCCAGTTCGACTCTGGGCCTCGGCAATCCCTAAAATTCTAGCTCTAAAAACATATTAACATAACCAGAAAAATATATTAACTTATAAACTGCTAATTCCTATTGATTTTAAATTGATTTTGAAAGCTATTAATTTTAACGATTTTATAAGATTAATAAAAAACTTAAGAGGTGAGAAGGTGTGTATAAACTTACTAATACTAATAATACTGATCCATCCTTAATTAAAGAATCTCTTTTAAAAGAAGGATATAATTCAGTTTATAAGTGGGAAGATTTACCTGGTACTTTCTATGATTGGCATACTCATAGTAATTATGAAGTTAGATGGGTTTATGAGGGAGAAGTTACTATTGGAGTTAAAGTTAATAATGAAGTTATAGAGCTAAATTTAAAACCTGGTGATAAGTTGGAAATTCCACCTAATACTCTACATTTTGCTAAAACCCAAAGTGGTGTAAAATATATTTGTGCCTCTAAATAATCATTAAATGGATTTCTTTTTTACGTAAAGTATTTTATATAAGTTGTTAGTTGTTTAAATAGAATTAGGTAAGTAATTATCAAAAATGGAAATAAAGTAAAATTAAATGTTTTTGAGTTTTAATTGGTATAATATAAAAAAGGAATTTTTAATTCTTATTAAAAGTAATTTATTTTTGTTTTTATTATTAAGTATTTTTGTTTATGTGTTTTTTTATTATTTTGTATTTAATGTTAAGATAAAGATTTATCTACAAGCTGATCAAAAAATAAAAAAAACTATTTCAGCATTTTTAATAAATAAAAACGAAAATATAGTATTTATAGAGGATTTAAGTAAAAGTGATTTAAGTTTAATTATAAATAGTTCTGCTAAAATTTGGGAAGTTAATATAAAGGTTAATAATTTTTTTGCTATTAAACTTATTCCTGTTATTAACTACTTGCTTTTTAAAGCTTATTTTTCATTTTATAATCAGATAGAACCTATAAATTTTTATATAGATTTACCTAATAATTATATTTCAATGGATAATTTTAAAATGGATTCTATCTTTGCTATGATTAAAAATTTTATAATATGGACACTATTTAGTTATTTGTTCTTTGATATATATTCTGAAAAAAAGAATAAAACAATTCTTATTTACTTAGTTACAAATAATTTATTCAATTTCATATTTTCAAAGATAATAGTTTTAGTTATGGTTTTAGTGTTTATTTTAATAATTTTTAATAGCTTTATAAAAGCAGATTTAAATGCTGCTTATTCTTTAGCAATTATTTTAAACTTTATTTTAATTTCCTTTGTTTTAGCTATTTTAGCTTTAGTTATCCAAAATAAATACTATATAAATTTAATGAATATGTTTTTAGGTTTGTTTACTGTTTTATTTTCCATATTTAATCAAAGTAAATTAATTTATTTTTTTGTTGTTTTTTCAAGTAATTATTTTGCATTTAATATAAATTATATTGGATTAAGTTTGTTTTATATAATATTTGTTAGTTTAGTGATTTTGTTTTTTTATATATCGAGGAATTTTATTTTATTAAGGATTTTAAAAGAAGTAGATTAATTATGTAAATATTAAAAAATAAAAAAGAAGTAGTAAAGGAAATAAGGGGAAAAAAAATTATGAGTATAAAAGATATTAAAGAATTACAAAATGATAATGATTTATCGTTGAATTTATTTTATTTTTCTAAGGAAGATTTACTAGATATTGCTAAAACTTTAAAAATAAAGATTAATTCAAAAGCTTCTAAAGAACAGATTATTCAGGAGATATTGGATTATGAAGCAAAATTAATGGGATTTGAGAAAGTAGAGGGAGATCTTGATATCCTTGAAAATTATGCTTTCTTAAGATCAAATTATTATGTTCCTTCTTCAGATGATGTTTATGTTTCTTTAAATTTGGTAAAAAAATATAATTTAAGACAAGGGGATCATATTATTGGATATGCTAGACCTCCAAAAGATGGCGAAAAATATAAAAACTTACAAAGGATTTTTAAGATTTCTAATCTCACTCCTGATGAAGCTATTAAAAGAATTCCTTTTGAAAAATTAATTCCTATTTTTCCTAATCAGAAATTTAATTTAGAAATAAGTAATGATATTTCTCTAAGATTAATAGATTTATTTACACCAATAGGTAAAGGACAGAGAGCTTTAATAGTTGCACCACCAAGAGCTGGTAAAACTACTTTACTTAAAAAGATAGCACAAGCTATTAATAAAAACCATCCTGAAGTTTATGTTATTGCTTTGTTAGTAGATGAACGTCCTGAAGAGGTAACTGATATATCTAGATCTATAAATGCTGAAATAGTTAAATCTACTTTTGACGAAGTTCCTGAAAAACATCTAAAGGTAACTGAGTTAGCTGTTGAGAAAGCTAAAACTATGGTAGAAAATGGGAAAGACGTGTTAATTATTATGGATAGTTTAACTAGATTAACTAGAGCTTGTAATTTGGTTTTACCTCCTACTGGTAGAACCTTATCAGGGGGATTAGATACTTCTGCTATTTATAGACCTAAAAAATTCTTTGGGGCTGCGAGAAAAATAGAAAATGGAGGATCTTTAACCATTATTGCTACCGTACTAGTTGAAACTGGAAGTAAAATGGATGAAGTTATATTTGAAGAATTCAAAGGTACTGGTAATATGGAATTACATTTATCTAAGGTATTAAGTGAAAAGCGGATTTTTCCTGCTATTGATATTAATAAATCTGGTACTAGGCATGAAGAATTGCTATTGGATAGCAATACCCTTAATGTTGTTTGGACTTTAAGGAGATTAATTAGTAAATTGGATGTAGATGAAGCTACTCCTAAAATAATAGAATATCTTAGGAGAACTAAAAATAATGCAGAATTTATCGAATTAATGAAAAAACAAATAAGTAATATAGGAGGGATTTAAAAATGAATGAATCTTTAATCGAGAATACTAAGAAAAATGTAATAGATAATACTAATTTTGAATTTCCAAAATGGACAAAAGAAATCCTTAGGTTTATTAATGTAAAACCTCAAATAATATTAGAAGGTAATATATATGATGTTTATCCTATTGAAATTAATGTTAATGTTGGTTCTAATTTAAGTACTACTAAAGATTTAGTTAGTTCTAAGGATTCAATTAGTTCTAATCAAGTAATTAATTCTCAAACAATTTATCTTCAAGATACTAAGCAAGATACTAAAACAGTATCATCTCAGAATATTAACCAAAGTTCTAATAATATAACTAATGAAATTCCTGTTTCTAATCAAAATTTAAATAATCAAAGTTTAAATAACTTTAATCAAAAGATTATAACTACGATGAGATTAACAGATTATTTATCTACTATTTTGTATGATCAAGAGGGTTATGAGTTAGTTGTTTTATTTGAACCTGTTTTTGGTTTTAAAAAACTAAAAGGAAGCGATGAGGTATTTAAGAAGTACATAAAAGATAGTACTGATAAGGAAGGTTTTGTTAAAGCTGTTTTATTTAGAGCTTATGAAGCTATTGAAAATATGGTTAATTCTAAGGAAAATTATATTGCTATTATTATTAATTTTGCTTCAAGATTACCTGAAATTGCTCAAAATGATATTAATGAATTCTTATATAAGATGTTTAGGTTATCTTTTCTAAGTACTCCCAAAATTATTTCAAATAATCCTAATCCTAAGTATAATCCAGTTTTTATTTTAATAGATAAGGAAACAGATTTGCCTACATGGTACACTTTAGATAATCCCAAAGTAAAGATAATAACTGTTCCTAAACCTGATAATATTTCTAGAAAAATTGTTATAGAAACTTTAATAAAAAGACTTGATAAGTATAATGAATTAATTAGTGATGAAAAAAAATATAGAGAAATAGTTGATTTATTTATAGATCAAACTTATAAGATGTATAATAATGAAATAATTTCAATAGTTTCTTTAGCTAAAAAGGAAGGAATAGATGTATATAATATAAATGAGGCAATAAGGAGATATAAAGTAGGGGTAATAGATAATCCATGGGCTAAATTAAGTATAGATGATATCATTAATGCTGAAGAAATATTAAAAAGGAGAGTAAAAGGTCAAGATAAAGCTATTAAGAGAGCTGCTGAAATATTAAGAAGATCATTTTTTAATTTATCAGGTTCTCAATTTGGGATTAGTTCATCTAGGCCAAAGGGAGTTATGTTTTTTGCAGGACCTACTGGTGTTGGAAAAACTGAACTAGCTAAAGCTTTAACTGAATTAATCTTTGGTAGTGAAAGTAATTATATTAGATTTGACATGTCTGAATATTCTAAGGAACATACTGATCAAAGATTAATAGGAGCACCACCAGGTTATGTAGGATATGATGCAGGAGGACAGTTAACTAATGCTATTAAACAAAACCCATTCTCTATTGTTTTATTTGATGAAATAGAAAAAGCACATCCTAGAATTTTGGATATATTCTTACAAATATTAGATGAAGGAAGACTTACTTCTGGTAGAGGAGAAACTGTTTATTTTACTGAATGTATTATTATTTTTACTTCTAATTTAGGAATCTATGATATAGATAATTTAGGGAATAAAATAGTTAGAGTAGATCCATCTATGGATTATGAATTGGTTGAAAAACAAGTTAAAGATTTTATTATTGATTATTTTAAATTTAGAATAAATAGACCAGAAATTTTAAACAGAATTGGTGAAAATATTATAGTCTTTGATTTTATAAGATCTCATGCTGCTAATCTTATATTTGAAAAAATGGTTAATAATGTTATTACTAGATTAAAGGATAATAATAAAATAGAATTGACTTTAGAGCAAGATGTATATAATACTTTAAGAGATTACTGCACAAAAGATTTAACTATGGGAGGAAGAGGAATAGGTAATAGATTAGAAGTATCCTTTGTTAATCCTTTATCTACTTTATTATTTAAATTACAACCAAATGAAGGAGATACTATTGTTATTAATGAAATAAAAGAGTCTCAATTAGGATGGGAATTAAATGGATATATTAAAACTTAAAAAAAAACTTATAAAAGAATAAGCTAATGAGATTATAAAAGGTTATTTAATTTTTATATAGAAAATAAAAAAGGAAAAAATATTTATGGATTTTCAAGAAATAGATTTACCAGCAGTAGGTAAAAAATATATTATTAATTTAAATGATCTTGATATAGTAGTTATTCATCATAATACTGGAAAAAAAGAGTTATATTTTGTAAAAGATGATGAAGTTTTATATAATATAGAATTTTCTGAGAATGTTGCTAAAGATTTAGGGATGATTTTAACGGGGGCATTTTATCAAACTTTATCCCCTGATAAAGTAGATTTTATAATTAATCAAATGGTTATGGAATGGATAAAGATTAAGGATTACCCTAAACTACATAATAAAACTATAGCAGAGTTAGACATAAGGAGAAATACAGGCTGTACTGTTATTGCTGTTATTAGAGGTAAAGAATTCTTTATTAATCCTGATCCATATAATTTTAGATTTAATCCCCAAGATACTATTATTTTAGTAGCTAATAGGGAACAATTGAAAAAATTCTTTGAATATATCCGTTAATTTATTTACTTTATTGGGAGATTAATTTAAATTATAGCTATGGAATTTGAAAAAGTTAAAAAGCAACAAAGGAAAGAAGAATATAAATACAAAGCTTTAGAACCTAAAGAAGTATTCTGTAAAATATTAAATAAGAAAATAACTATTGTAGTAGAACATCTTGATTATAAGGGATATTATGTTAAATCCAAGATAGGTGAAATATTTTGTAGTAATATGCTGGAATGTTATTATGAAAATATAAAATGTAAATATAGTGGAATAAGTAAGTTTTATCCTGATCCTTTAGAAAAAAATTTTAACGATGAGTTCTATGAAAATTATGTAGGATCTGAAGAATTTGAAAGAATCTTAAAATTAAGACAAAAATATCTTAATAAAGAACAGCAAAATGAAAATAAAAATATAAATTTAAATGAAAATGAAAATAAAACTGAAACTGAATAGATTTTAATTTATGTCAAAGGATATATCTATAGTTATTCCTGCTTATAATGAGGAAAAATATATTCTTAATTCTTTAAGATCTTTATTAAATCAAAATTTAGTTAATACTATTAGTTATGAGATTATAATAGTAGATAATAACAGTACAGATAATACTTATAAAATTGTTAAAAATTTTATAGATAAATATAGAAAAAGTAATGATAAGATAAGTTTTGAATTAGTAAGAGAATATAGGAAAGGAGTAGCTTTTGCAAGACAAACCGGATTTAGTATGGCTAATTCTAAAATAATTGCTACTTTAGATGCAGATTGTATAGCTTCTCCTTTATGGGTTAGGACTATCTTTAATATATTTAACTATGATTATGATTATCTTTATAATCAGTTTTATAGGAATTTACCTTCTAAAATAATGGATAGTATAAAAAATACTATTAATAAGAAAATAGTGGCTGCTACTGGAATGATTAAATTTTATGATGCTGATACTCCTGAATTGAAATTTATTAATAATTTAATTCCATTATTTCTTAAGTTAGCTAATTTTTTTTATTTATTTCCTTCATTACATGGTTCTAATTTGGCTGTTCTTAAGGAAGCTTTTATTCAAGTTAACGGATTTAATCTAAATTTGAAAACAGGGGAAGATTTAGATTTGGGATTAAAGTTAGAAAAAATTGGAAGAATTGTTTATTTACCTGCTATTGTATATGCTTCTTCTAGAAGATTTAAAAAAAATATTATAAAAGCTATTTTAATATATACAGTTGCTAATTTTTTATTCCATAAAATTACTGGAAAACCATTAATTAATGAACTAGATACCCCTAGAGGTGAAAAAGATAAATTATTCGAGTATTTTAAATTAGATAACTTCAATCTATTAAATAAAGATAATCTCCTTAAAGATAATAATTTAATTGAAAATTTATTAACTAATTTGTACTTTAACAATAAAGGCAATAGTGAAGTTAAGTTTAATATAAAAGAGATAATTAACGAATTTTTTGAAAAATTAAAGTTAAAAAAGTAATTAATTTATTAAATTCAGAGAAAATAGATATATGAAGAAAGGGAGGTATTTTTATGGAATTAAAAAAATTAAAAGGTACTGATTTTAATTATGTGGATATAACTAATATTAAAAATATAGAAAAATTTCCATTCTCTATTAGAATTTTATTAGAAAATATTTTAAGAAACTATGATGGATTTAAAGTTAATGATGAACATGTTAATTTAATAATGAATTATGATTCTAAGAATGTACTTGATAAAGAGATTCCGTTTGTTGTTAATAGGATATTAATGCAGGATTTTACTGGAGTACCTGCTATTGTTGATTTAGCATCTTTTAGAAAGGCATTTAGTAAATATGGAGATCCTAAATTAGTTAATCCTTTAATTCCTGTTGATTTAGTTATAGATCATTCTGTTGTAGTTGAATATTTTGGTACTTATTATTCATTTTATAAAAATGTGGAATTAGAGTATGAGCAAAATAGGGAAAGATATTCTTTTTTAAAGTGGGCTCAAAAGTATTTTAATAACTTTAGATTGGTACCTCCTGGAACTGGTATATGTCATCAAGTTAATTTAGAGTATCTTTCTAAGGTTGTATATACTAAGGATAATTTAGTTTTTCCGGATACTGTTTTAGGTACTGATTCTCATACTCCTATGGTTAATGGAATAGGTGTAGTCGGGTGGGGTGTTGGAGGAATCGAAGCTGAAGCTGTTATGCTAGGACAACCACTGTATATGACTTTACCTGAAGTTATCGGAGTTAAATTAATAAATGAGTTACCATATAATGCTACTGCTACTGATTTAGTTTTAACTATTACTGAAAGACTTAGGAAATATGGAGTAGTAGGGAAGTTTGTAGAAGTATTTGGGCCTGCATTGGATTATTTAACTGTGCCTGATAGAGCTACTATTTCTAATATGTCCCCTGAGTTTGGATCTACTATTACTTATTTCCCAATTGATAATCAAACACTTAATTATTTAAAACTAACTAATAGACCTAAAGAATTAATAGATTTAGTTGAAAGGTATGCTAAAGAAAATATGTTATTTAGGGAAAATGAAAATAAAATAGAATATAAAGATGTTATAGAGATAGATTTATCAAAAGTGGAAGTGAGTGTATCTGGTCCAAGAAGACCCCAAGATAGAATTAATTTAAAAGATGTTAAATCTAAATTTATTGATTTGTTATCTACTTATAAGTCAAGTAGTATTCAAAGTGATTCTTCAGTTTTAGTTAAAGAAAAGGTAATAAATAAAGTATCAATAAGGGAAGATTTGGAGACTTATGAATTGATGGATGGAAGTGTGGTCATAGCAGCTATAACAAGTTGTACTAACACTTCTAATCCTTATGTAATGTTAGCAGCTGGGATTTTAGCTAGAAATGCAGTTAAAAGAGGATTAACTACTAAGAAATGGGTAAAAACTACATTAGCTCCTGGTTCTAAAGTAGTAACTTCTTATTTAGAAAAAGCAGGATTATTACCATATTTAGAAGCTCTCAGATTTTTTGTTAGTGGATATGGTTGTACTACATGTATAGGTAATTCAGGAACTCTGCCTAAAGTTATATTAGAAGCCATAAATAATAATGATTTAGTAGTAGCTGCTGTTTTATCAGGTAATAGGAATTTTGAAGCTAGGATTAATCCTAATGTTAAGATGAACTTTTTAGCTTCTCCTGTACTTGTAGTAGCTTATGCTTTAGCAGGAAGAATAGATATTGATTTTGAAAATGAACCTTTAGGTTATGATCCTAATGGAAATCCTGTTTATCTAAAAGATATTTATCCAAAAAGAGAGGAAATATTAGAATTAATTAATAAAGTTGTTGATCCTAAGGATTTTGAAAAAGTATATTCTGAAATTTTTGAAGGGGATGAATATTGGAAAAACTTAGAATTTTATGATAATGAAGTATATGAATTTGATGAAAATTCAACATATATTAAGGAAGCCCCATTTTTTAATGATGAGTTCCTTAATTTTGAAGTAAAAAATATAGAACAAGCTAGAGTATTATTGCTATTAGGAGATAGTATTACTACAGATCATATTTCACCAGCAGGTAGCATCAAACCTGACTCTCCAGCTGGTAAATACTTACTATCTAAGGGGGTATCTATAAAAGATTTTAATTCATATGGTAGTAGGCGAGGAAACCATGAAGTTATGATAAGGGGAACTTTTGCTAATGTTAGATTAAAGAATTTATTGGTTAATGTTGAAGGAGGATATACTTTGTATATTGATGATGAAACTAATCAGGAGCAAATAATGACAGTATATGAAGCGGCTATGAAATATAAGGAAAAAAATAAAGATCTAATTATTATTGCTGGTAAAGAATATGGTAGTGGATCTTCTAGGGATTGGGCTGCTAAAGGAACTAGATTGCTAAATGTTAAAGCTGTTATTGCTAAAAGCTTTGAAAGAATCCATAGAAGTAATTTAGTAGGTATGGGTGTTTTACCTCTTCAATTTTTAGAAGGTCAAGATTATAAAACTCTTAATTTAACTGGTAAAGAATTATATACTATATTAATACCTTCTGAACTTGAACCTAAACAATTAATTGAGGTTTTAGTTTATAATAATGATAAAACCCTAAAAACTAAATTTAATGTCATTCTAAGATTAGATTCTAAAGTTGAAATAGAGTATTACAAAAATGGAGGTATTTTACAATATGTCTTTAAAGAATATCTAAAAAAATATTCAAAATAAAAAAAGAATTTAAACATTTATATATAAATATGTATAACTTATGTATAATGGGAGGAATTAAAATGAAATATGAACTTACTACTCTTGATAAAAGCATAGTAATATGTAGAATAGATAAGGATCAAGAGATAATAAGTGTTTTAAAAGAAATAGTAAAAAATCAAAATATATATGGTGGTTTTTTTAAAGGGATTGGTGCTACTAAAGATGTGGTATTATCTTATTATGATTTAATTTCTAAGCAATATATTGATAAAGAATTTAAGGGTGAGTACGAAATAGTGAGTTTATTAGGTAATATAAGTTATATTTATGCTACTGATGAGGTAGTAGTTCATGCTCATATGGCTATAAGTGATAAAAATTTTGTAGTTTATGGAGGTCATCTTAAAAAGGCTATTGTAAGCGTAACTTGTGAATTATTTATTTTAACTGTTAATGATAAATTGGAAAGAGTTTTTAATGAAGAAATAGGACTTTATTTACTTAAACCCTAAATATTTTTTATGTTAATTAAAATAAAAGAATTCAAGTTTATAATTTTATAATAAGTAATTGGTTAAAAATATATTTATGGGTTATTAGAGTTATTTTTAGAAATTAGTTCTTTTATAATAGAAGCTATGGGAATGCTTATAAACATGCCCATTATCCCAAATATTTTATATCCTATTAACAAGGAAAGCAAAACTGTAATTACTGAGATATTTAGAATTTTCCCTATTACATTGGGATATATTACTTTTGCTAATAATTGATAAAAGAAAGTTATAAGTATTAAAAAGATTATTACTTTATGTATTCCTAAAGGTAAAACAAATATAATAGATAAAAAGAAGCCTATAAAAGCTCCTATAAAGGGTATTAACTCAAATATTCCTGCTATTAATGCTATTAAAAAAAAATTCTTTGCTTTTAAAAAATATAAAATAAAAAATATAACTATGAAAATATATAAAGCAGCAAATAATTGTCCTAAAATAAATTTCCCTATTGTATCTTCTATTTTTTTTAGTAATTCTTTTATTTCTTCTTTATTTTCTTTTTTTTTACTTAGGATATTTATATAAAAATCTTTGATTTTATTATAATCTCTTGTGAAATAGAAAGTTAAAACACTAATTAATATTGCTTTTCCTATTATACTTGTACTATTTAATACGATATTTACTATAAAGTTTGCTATGTTAGGTATGTTGTTATTTAATTCATTTAAGAAGGTTTTATATACGTCTTCTATATTTAAGTTTTGAATATTTAGTTTTTCTATTATTATGTAAAAATATTTTTCTGCTAATAATTTAAAAGCATCTATGGTATATACTATGTTTTCGGTTGTTTCTTTTATATATATATTTATTGATGGGATTATAATTAATAAAATACTAATTAAAACTAAAAGAAAAGAGATTATTATTAATAGTATTATAAAATCTCTTGAAAAAAGAGATAGTATTTTAGAAAATGGATTTCTGTAATTTTTTAGCTTTTCTATGTAATCAGATATATATTTAACTGCTATAGAAAAAAAGAAAGTTAAAACCACTATATTAACAATATTTTTAAAAAACAATAATAAATTGTAAATAATAAAGAGGATTAAAATGATTAATAGAAATTTAATTATTTTTAATATTCTGAGTAAATTTTCTTGTAATTCTTTAGACATTTAATTATATTTTCAATTTACATTTGATCAAAAAAATGAAATATTATTATTATTTGATGTGTGAGTTATAATGGAGTTTTCTAAGTATGAGTTATTTATTGTATTATTAGGCCAGATTATTGAATTGGATATATAACCAGATACTTTAGAATTTTTACCTATTATAGCAAATCCATTAACTACTGTATTTGAATTTATCTCTACATTTTCATCAAGAACTAAAGTACTATTTAGGGTTTTAATTATTCTTGATTTTATAAATGGGTGTTTTAGTTCTATTAGTTTTTTATTGGCTTCAAAGTAGGTTTTAATATTTCCTATATCTACCCAAAAGGAGTATTTTAGATTAAATGGTTTGTTTGTAATATTTATCCCTTGGAATTTAGCTTTATCTTGAAGTAGGTTATAAAAAACTTGAGTTCCAAAATCATAGTAATCCTCAGATAAAATATAATCAAATATTTTAGGGCTAAAAATATATACTCCTGTATTAGCTAAATAGGAAATTGGATTTTCTTTTGGTTTCTCTTGAAAATTAATAATATTGTTATTATCATCAATTACAGCTACTCCGAATTGGGAAGGATCATCTACTTTATATAACGCAATTGTTGCTATATTTTCATTTTTTATATGAGATTCTATTAAATAGTTTAAATCAAAATCAAAAATATCATCGCAACCTATTACTATGAAATTATCATCTTTAAAGAAATCTTTTAGTTTTTTTACAGGTCCAGCTGTACCCGATAAATTCTTTTCTTTTAATATATATAAACTACAATCTTTGAACTCTTTTTTAAATCTTGTTTGCACATATTCTTCCATTAATTCTGCTTTATAGCTAATATTAATAGCAAATTCCTTTATTCCAAAATCATATAAGAATTTTATAATATATTCAATAGATGGTCTATTAACTACATAAACTAAGGGTTTTGGTAGTATATAAGTTAGTGGTCTTAATCTTGTGCCTTCTCCTCCTGCTAATATCATTGCTTTTTTTATTTTATTATTTAATAAGTTATTTGAGTTACTCATAATTAACTCCCTATATATTTATCTTTGTTTATATTAATATATTTTGCTTTATTTTTATATCTTTTAATATATTTTTTATTTTTATTAATTCTTCCTTTTCATTATTATTTAGAATGTTATTAGCTTTATCGAAGTCTTGTAAGTAGTTTATTATATCTCTTTCATTTTCTAGAATATCAACATTTAAATATGATAATATTTTAAAAATTACGCCTAATCTTTTATGTCCTATTCCTTTTATTTTAGCTAATATGGAATAATTTGGATTACAACCAAATATTAAACTTAAGATATATCTTTTTAAAAAAAATATTTCATTAACTTTGTTATTGTAATATTTAATGATTTTATTTAGAATCCAAGTTAAGTAATTAGCTTCTAAGTATAAATTAGAGTATTCTCCAATAGGTTTGGTAAATGAGCTATCTGAAGTTATAATTGAAGATACCCAGAAAAGATATTCCCATATCCCCTTTTCTATTCTCTCTTTATTTTTGGGATCTAATTCAAATAATGATAAATATTCTAATACTTGAAATACTATTTTAATTACTTCATTTGTTGAAAAATTATAGTATTTAAAAAAGTTAGTTTTATAATCTTCAATTTTTTCATATAAATCATTAAAAGAATTAAAATTTTTATTATATAATAGTAATCTTAAAGCTAGAATCTTATTTATATTAAAGTAATTATTTGTTTTGCTACTTTCTGAATAGTATATATCTAAAAATCCTTGAAGATAATGTGGAGGTAGATTAGTTAATAAAGATAGATTACCTTTAAAAGTTAAATCATTATCTTTATTCACAAATTCCCATTTTTTTAGTAAATCTATTAAATAATATGCTATTTCATTTAAATCCTGTTTTAAGTATTTATAGAAGATTGATTTATAAATTAATCTTTCATCTTTAAATATTTTAAACGAACTTAAAAGTAGTAAAAATATATTACTATAAATAACGGAATTATCGAGGTATTTTTTTATAAATAACTTAGAATCAAAATTATCTATATAATAGTCAATATTTTTTTTTATATTATAAGGTAAAGACCAGGTGGTTCTGAAGGAGAAGCCTTCTTCTTTAAGTCCAAATCTCCCAACTCTTCCTTCTTCTTGGATTATATCTAAATTAGAAGGTAATAAATTTATATTGAAATTACTATCGTAAAATGCTTTTATATTAATAAAAGCAGTATCTGCAGGTAAATTCACTCCTAAAGCTAAGGTCTGAGTAGAAATTAATATCCTTAAATTACTCTCTTCTTTTCTAAATTCTTCTTCTATTTCTTTTCTTTCTTCATAAGGTAAATCTGCATTATGAAATGCTATTTCTATTTGATTTGATTTATTTTCATTATTATTTTGATTATTTTCTATCTCAAAATTTAATGTTTTATTAAATATTCTTAGATTTAATAAACTTGAATATTTTAAGAATTGCCATCCTAATTTTTTTGACCATACAAATATAATTACTTTCTCTCTTAATAATGCTCTATTATATGCTTGACTTAATATATATAAAATATAAATATCGTTAGCTTTGGTTATGTTAAGCTCTTTCATTTTTTTTAAAAAATTTCTCTCTATACTGTCTTTAGTTAAATGTATATAATATTTGTTTAGTTTAACAGGTCTGAAATTACTTATTATATTTAGATTACTTTTTATATAATCTTTTAGATCATTAATTATGGGTAAAGTAGCAGATAATAATATTAAAGGAATATTCCTTTCTAAGGATATTGCTAATATTTCGGGAATAAATTTTCCCATACTATTTATAAAACTATGAACTTCATCTATTATTATTAGATTTCTATCTTTAACCCAATCTAAATTATTTCTTAATGCTATTGCTAAACTATCAAATGTTGAAGTTATTAATAAACTATCCTTGTCTACTTTTTTGGTAAAGTAATCACCTGTTTTGATATCTACATATTTTTTATCATCTTTGAAAAGATTTTTAAAATATAAGGAAAATTCATTATATTTTTCTTCAATTAATGCTTTGGTTGGAGCAGTATATATGAATTTAAAATCTTTATTTAAGCAATAGTTTTTATAAAAACTAATGTAAATTATACCAGTTTTACCTGAAGAAGTTGGGGTTGATATTATACAATTTCCCGATTCATAATATTTTAAAAATATAGTTTGTATTGGATTTAGATATTCATAAGGTATAAAAGGCTTTAAATCATCTTCTATTTTTATACACTTATCTTTTTTTATTTCATTTTCTATTTTATAATAAATATCAAATTGATTCTTAGTAATATTAAAGGATGAATTTTCTAAAATATATATATCCATTTTTTAGTTAAAGTTTAATTATCTTAGCATTAGTAGATTGAATAATAGCACTTTTTATATATGTATTCATGTATGGATATATAATGGTTTTTGAATCACTTGTTTGAGTATTTATATCTATTACATTTGATATATTAGTTTGTATTTTAGTGTTTGATATTATCATTTTATAGGGACTATCATTTACATAAAAGAAAATAGTTATATTTTCTATATTTTTAGTAATTGATAGATTGGAAGGGTTGATATTAACTGATCCTATTCCATATATGTATCCTTCGTTAAATCTTACATTTCCTAAATCTTTAAAAACGGTTAATATTTGCTGCTTGTTTATATCTATTATTTTTTTTATTAATTCTTTTTCTTTAGGGTTTAGATTATCTTTAGAAAGTAAATGTTTAAATTTGAAATCACTACTATGGTAAGATAGATATTGAGTTAGATCTACCTTTTTAGCTGTTACGTATATTGTAGTAGCAGTATTATAACCATATAAATTAAAATCTATGTAATATTTAAATGTACTTAAATTATTTGTAGAGTACAATTTATAAAGCATGTATATATTTACTAAAGGTGCTGTTAGGGGGGTATAAAAAGTTTCACTATTTTTATAAACTTCATATAATCCTTCTTGGTTATATATTAAAGAAGTATAATAAAATTCTTGTATCGCTTTTTTTAGTAAGTAATCTAGGATATCTTTCTTTTTTTGGGGATATATAGCTTTTAAGTAATTTTCTCTTTCTCCTTTAGCATATATAACATATCTCTTATTTATTAAGTAAAGAATAATTATAATAGTAAACGAGAATAATAAAACAAAAAGAGCTAATAATAAAACACTACCTTTTATATTGTACTTTTTTACTTGTTTTTTTAGATTTTTTATTCTTTCGCTTAAATTCATATTTATCATTAAAATTATAAAATAATGTATTAAAAGAATATTAAAATTTTCTAAATAAAATGTTAAAAATTATGGTTAAAATAATAGATAAAATAATACTTATTAAAATAGAAGTAGCAATAGGAAAATAAAATGTAAAATTATCTTTTTTTATTATTATATCTGCCTTTGATAAAAAATTAAAAAAATTTGGAAATAAGTTTATAAATTTGGAAAATAGAAATATAATTACGCCTATAATTATTAATATTATTCCTATAGTTTCTAAATATCTCAAATTAGAATCTATTTTTTGTATTTTTTTATTTATATTTCCTAATATTTAATTTTCTATTAATTTTATTGTTCCTTTATATTGATAAAGGTTTTATATTAATAAAAAATAAAGGGGAGTATTATCCCCCCCTTAACTTTATTATTAATATTTTATTTTTTAATATTTTATCTTTTTTGTAGTTTTTAAGCTTTATTAAGCTTTATTAAGCTTTTCTAACATTTCATCCCAAGAAGTGTCTTTAGCAAATTGAATATTTTTGTATTTAGAATCAACGTTTCCATAAGAGGGTAATTCTATACTTACTCCATAAGCATTTTGATATTTGTCATTACTGAATTCATTGACTATATATTTATTTAGGGCATCCATAATTTCTTTAGCTTTATTTCGTAAGTCTTGGGAAATAGACTTATCTTCATAAATTAATTTAGCAAAATGATAAAGATCTCTAAAAGAGCCTACAGCAAAGCTTTGAGTTTTTCTTATTTTTTCTTTTAATTTTTGTATATCTTGTTGATTTGAAGAAATAACAAGTTTGGCGAATTCATCTAATTTAGAAACTAGATCGTTAACTTTATCTAAATCTACAGCAGATATAGTTTCAATATCATCACTATATTCCTTAGCGGATTCTACAATAATTTTAGCAAATTCTTCAGGATCTACATTAACTTTAAATAAAGCAGCTTGTTGTATTTTTGAAACAGCATCTTTTATAGCTTTACTGAAAATGATATTATAACTATAACCGCTACCTGATTCTGTTTCTTCAGAAGCAACTAAATATTTAACAGCATTTTTAAGTTCATAACCTACTTCAGCCATTGCCATTAAACAAGCATCAAAGGCTAAAACATCTATTCTTTTACCAGTTTTTTTATAGATTTCTTCTAATGCTTCCCTTATTTCAGGTAATGACATAAATTTATGGTTGCCTTCATCTTCAATAGCTCCGTGCCAACCTGAACCGTGATCTCCTATAATAATAGCAATATGTTCAGCTGGAAACTTTTTTATTATTTCAGCAATAGAAGAAGCCATAAATTTAGGATCTGCTGTATTGACTTGTCCTAAATTCTTTAATAATGGAGAATTTATCTTACTCATATCATTATCTTTTTTAAGGTAAAAAACCTTAGCTCCTTTAAAAGCAGCATTCAACTGCTTACCTTGATCTGCTATTGTAACTATGTGGGTATTTTCATCTGAACCTACACTTTCTAATTCATTTATGTCTTCATGCAAAAATGAAGCTAAATTATTATCACCCGCGCTATACAAAATAACAAGCCATTTTTTCTTTTGTCCCTCTTCTGGAACCTTTTCTTCATTTATATAATTATCTTCTATTTCTTTTTTGGTATTTATAGGTAAATAGCTATCTGATGATCCAAAATCGTATACTAACTTTTGATTTGTTAAATTTACTTTATTTATGTTCATATTTTTTCCTCCTTTCAGTTTTTTATTTTACAATTTTAACATACTAAAAAAATATAGAAAAATAATATTTATATGTAAAAAAAATGTTAAAAAAAATATATTTGAAGGTAAGATCTGAAAGTAAGGATTTTAGATTAATCCTTTAAACTAACTAAAAATGGGTTAAAATTAGTGTTATAATCATAATAATCTTCGTTTTCTAATTGCTTTATTTTTTTTATTACTTTTATAGTGATTGGAGACATTATAGCTTCTACTGCTACTTTATAAAAATAACCTGTTACTATATAGTTTATCATAGCATTGTTATCAATAATTCCATAAAAAGCTATAAGACAAAATAGAGTAGTATCTGCCGCTTGACCAAATATAGTTGATACTATAACTCTTAAAAATAGAAATTTTCCTTTAGATAATATTTTCATCTTAGCTAAAACATAAGAGTTAATAAATTCTCCAAAAAAATAACCTACTATCCCAGCTATTGCTATTCTATAACTAAAATTAAATACTTTTTCAAAATTTTCTTGTCCTACTGAACTATTCCAAGAACTTTCTGGGGGAAGTAAGATAGTTATGTATAATAAAATGTTATAAATTATTAAAAAAATAAAGCCTAACCAAATTATTTTCCTACTTTTTTTATAACCATAAACTTCAGTAAAAATGTCAGCAAATATATAACTTAACGGGAATATAAGAGCCCCTCCGTCAAAAACTAGCTCTTTATTTATAATCGGTAATTTTATTACAAAAACTTTTAATGTAACTATATTTGATATAATTAAAACTGCTATAAAACTACTTAAAATAATATCGTAAATTTTATATTCCTTTATATTATTCATTTTTTTTAAACTTAAAGTGTAAATATCAGCAAAATGCTAATAATATAAATAATCAAAAATAATGAAAAAAGATTTTTTAGTAAAATATTTTTTCTTATATTCATTTATTAAGAAGTTTCTATCTTTTTTATATATAGAAAATGGTCTATTATTAACATCTGGGGCATAAAAATAAAAATATATTTTAAATCTTTGTAATTGATAAAGTCTTCTATTTACATGTGATATTTTATAACTGCTGTTTAAATTATTTACTGATGGATTATAAAAAGCATGGTTTGCTGTATAGTAATTTTTATTATTCTTATATAGTGTTTCTTCTATTTTCCAAAATGTTTCTTCTGGTAAATATAAAACATTTGTAAGACTATTATCTATACTATTTTTTTTATAGTAATGTATTATAACTTTTCTGTAGTATTTATTATTTATTTTAGTAGGATTTATAAAAATTTTAGCTATTGGTTTTTTTTGAGTTTCATAAGTTGTATATATATCATCACTAATTCTATTTGGATCATTATAAATAACTCTTTCAACGTATAAAAATTGAGTAGAAAAATATATATTATTTTTTAGATTATATATAGCTCTTTCTATTTTTAGTCCAACTTCTTTAGTTTTTATATCTGAATCGGATAAGTAGGTTGCTCTTTTATTTAATTTTGAAAAAATTAGCATTATTTGAACCATTATTAAAGTAAGCAACGATATAATTGTTATACTGACTAAAGCTTCTACTAAAGTTAAAGATTTTAATTTTAAAAATTTTTTATTAATTATTTTACTGTTTAATTTAGGCTCCATATTTTTGTAATCTTTTTGAATAGGCTAACATTAATGACATGTTATATTTCAGTTCAAATGTTCCTAATTCTCCTTTTAAGCATTCTAATTCATTAAAATCTTCGTTTATATCAAGATTAGCATTTAAAACATCTTGATTTTTAGAGTATATCATATATGGGGTTCCTTGGAATGAATGAGATTTGTAAATACAAGGTGTGCTATGATCTCCGGTTATTACCATAACATCAGGATCAAATTCTAAGAATACTCCTACTATTTTATCTGCTTCTTCTATCGATTTTACTTTTAATTCAAAATTCCCATCTTCTCCAGCCATATCCGTATATTTATAATGAAAAAATATAAAATCATAATTGTTTATATTTTCTTTAATAATATTTCTAATGTTTTCTAAATTTTGGTAATCTTCAAGCTTGACTGTATTGAATCCAAAGAGCTTAGCTATTCCTAAATACATTGGGTATTTAGCTATTGCTAATGGCTTTAGTTTATAAACTTCTTCAAAATTAGGTAATAAAGCAATATCTGTTATACCTCTAAATAATATATAATTAGCTCTTTCATTTTCTAATAGATTATAAATTTTATTATTTAATTCACTAAGTAAATTAGATAATGTATTATTTTTAGTAAAGTTTTTAACATAAGTGTTTTCTTTTTGAGGATCATTGTCTCCTATTTGGATATCTTCAAAATTATAATTAATAGGGGTAATCACTATTCCCAAGCGATGCTCTAAACCTGCTTTAATATTTAGTTTAACATTATATTTTTCGTTAATCTCGTTGATAATAGGGGTAATTAGATTAAGTAGTTTAATGTTTTCTTGGGTAGGTAATCTTCCTGCTCTTCTATCTAATACTAAGTAATTATTATCATCTTTTTTTACTTTAGCCCAATTACCTCTAATAGCTACTGAATTTTTAGACACTTCCATATCCATTCCTAAAACTTCTAATATCCCTCGTTTTATTTGATATACAATAGGATCGAATCCAAATAGAGCAGTATGTCCAGGGCCACTACCTGGGGTTATACCTCTAAATACTGGTATCCCTAAACCTAATGCACTTTTATTTAAAATCTTTTTTATATTATCTTTCTTAGCTACCATTAATGGTGTTTTATATGAGTAATTTATATTAACCATATCTCCTAATCCATCCATTACAAATAATATTAATTTGGTATTATTTTTTATTGCTAATTCTTTTATAATGTTTTCTATCAAAAATAAATTATTAAATTTATTATTTTCCATCTTGTTTTCCTCCTTAATAAATTAATTTTTTTTGTAAATTATTTTTTCATAATTTGTTATTAACTTTTCAAAAAATACAATAATTTTATTAATATTTTCTAAATGTTGGAAAGTATTTATTGATTTTTTTAGTTTAATTAAGTATTCTCTTAGTGTTAAATTAGATTCATAGGGTATAAAGATTTTAAGGTAATTAAAAAATGAACTAAATATTTTAGATAATTCTTTTTTATCAAGTTTTTCAATATCTTCTAAATTATAATTATTTACAAAGTTGTTTACGAGATTCTTTAGTTTAATAAAATTATATACTTTTAAAGAAATTATAATTAAATAAATGATAAAGCTTATAATGAAAATATTTATGAATATTTTAAAAATAAGGGAGATAATTTTAAGGTTTTCTTTATCAAAGCCGAGGTTTTTAAATACTCCAAATAGCTTAGGGGATTGAAGATAGTTTAGGGTATTCATATCGATATTTTGAGGTGAGGGATCAAAAGGTAGCCATCCATAAGGAGTTAGTACTTCTACCCAAGCATGGGCATCATCAGCATAAACATTTATAAAACCAGTTAATATATCTTTTTTATCTGGAGCGTAACCTATAACTAATCTCGAAGGAATACCTACTGATCTTAACATAATTGTCATAGCACTAGCAAATTGCTCGCAATATCCTTCTTTTTTTATAAATAAAAAATCATAAACTGCATCTTCTGCTTCCAATTCTTTTATGAATAAATTATATTTATAATTTTGCTCTAAATATTCTTTTATTTTATTTACTTTTTGGATAAAATATACTTCATTTTTTGTTAAGTTTAGAGTTAATTCTTTAACTTGATTTGGAGTAGTTTCTGGAATCTGTAAATTTTTATATAATTCTTTCTTATTTTTTTGGTATATATAATTTAAAAAATCTTGATATTCTTTAATTGTAAAATTATTTAAAACATTATAATCAATTTTAGGAAGTTTGGAGATAACGGTGTAAGTTATACCTTTAACTAATGGATAATCATTAAAGAAATTATAATCTTTAGTTAAGAGATTTTCACTTGGAATATAAACTTGAGATGGAATAGGTATATGATATAATATATCTGGCATGTCTTGTTGGATAATAAAATATACAGTTATTTCATTGTAATTACTAACTAAATAGATATCATTAAAAGCTTCTATATCAAAAATTGAATTTTCATAAGAAGTTATGTAAGATTCTTTATTTTCTGTGTATTTCCATTTTTTTCCATCATAATAACTATAATGTACCCCTTTTATATATGTTAGAACAGGGGATTTAACTTTCATTAAAAGTATATGTGGTAATAATCCTCTATTATTTAGATCTACTTCTCCTTTGAAAGCTTTATATGTGTATTCTTTATTTAGTATTTGATTATTTAGTTTATTAGATTCTTCTTTTTTTTCAAATAAATTTTTATTTTCTTTTTGTGTTAAATCTTTGGGTGCTAAAACTGTTTTAAAGTAATATCCAGCTTGGGGTTTAGGTAATATAAAATAAAATAATAACGAAGCTAAAAAAAATATAACCCCTAATACCGTATTAATATTAAAATTAAATAAAAATTTTGGAATATCTTTGATATTTAAATTAATTGAATTTATTGAAATAAAAGTTAATACAGTTATCCCTAAAACGAGGATAATAAATATTGGATTAGTGCTTATAACTGATAGGCTTATAAATACAATAATAGATGATAATAAAGAATATAATAGATCTCGTTTTCTTGGTAAATCATAGCTATGAATTACTAATAGTGTAATTAGTAAGTTAGCTAATGGGATTCTTGGGTCATATAAATTTGATGATAGATCTTTAAAGAAATTAAACATGAATATTACCATTAATAAAGCTAATAAAAACTTTAAAAAATATTGTTTACTTTTTCTATAAAAGTAACTCCATATATATCCTACTGTTATGAAAAACAGATATATAAATGAATTAACTAAAAATACTGGTTCATTTAATTCATTATATATTAAAAAACCATAAGATATTATGGTATATATGCAAACTAAATAAACTGAGAATCTAACTAAAATGGATTCTTCTATTTGATTTTCAATATCTAACTTACTACTAAAAAAAGAGAATCTATTTATTTTTAAATTATTTATTTCTTGTATCATAGGGATTATCGGATATATTGGATTTATAGACTAATTCGTGTCTTCCCCAAATATCTATATAATAAATTTGATAATACATTTTATTAAGTGAATCAAAGAAAATTAAAGAAGTAAAAGCTCCTTTTTTATAAGGAGCAAAATATACATCCCTTAACTCTTTTTCTAATACATTTTCACTACTTAAGAAGCCTCCAAATAATTCCTGCCCTTTATCTGTTGAATAAATCTTCCAGTAGATATTCCCTTGTTTTTTATATATAATAAATAGTGCATATCTAAATACATAGCCCCAATATTCTTTTACTCCTTTTGATACTCTTATTATGTTATTTTCCCATGTCTCAGATAAATTTTTTATATATAAACTTTTTTCTTCTTCCCTCATATACAATCTAAAACTTAAACTTATCCCTTCGTATTCGTAAGTTAAATCAACATAATTATTTAAATCCCCATATTTAGCTTTTTCGTATTCTAAAGTTTTATACAATTTTTTATATAAATCTTTATAATCTATTGAGCTTTGATTAGAATATTGATTTGAATTTTGGGATTCAGCATAATTGTTTATAAAAATAAAAAATAAAAATAAATAAAATAAAAATATTAAATTTAAACTTTTTAAGGATCTTAGATTTTTTATCATATCTCTTTTATTTATTTCTACTTTAAGATTTATAAAACCTCCACATTAATTTAATTTAGAAATCAATTTAAAGGTTAGCTAAATATTTAAAATATTCTACTTAATGTCGTATAGGAAGATAAGGAAAAAAAATATAATACTAAAATGAGAAACTTATTTCTAAATTTAAATAAAATAGAGGTGTAAAAAGAATGAAGAAATTACCAATAGGAATAAGTGATTTTAAAAAACTAATAGAAGGAAATTATATATATGTAGATAAAACAGAGTATATATACAAATTAATACAAGAGGGAGGAAATTATTATTTTCTAAGTAGGCCTAGGCGCTTTGGAAAATCTTTATTAATTTCTACAATTGAGTATTTATTTAAAGGAGAAAGGGAGTTATATAAGGGTTTGTATATAGAAGATAAATGGAATTGGGAACAAAAGTATCCGGTAGTAAGGATAGATTTTGTCAAAACGCAGGTAAGAGATGAAAAGGAATTAGAAAAAGAGTTAAAAGCAACAATAGTAGAAACAGGCAGGGGATATAGGTATAAATACAATAAAGAATATACAATAAATAGAAATTTTGAACTACTACTAGAGAGGATATATGAGGAAAGAAAGAAGCAGGTGGTAATATTAATAGATGAGTATGATAAGCCGATATTGGATAATATAGAAAAAAGAGAAAAAGTGGGTAGGATAAGGGAAGTATTAAAAGGATTTTATACAACATTAAAGGGGTTAGATAGGTATATCAAATTTGTATTAGTAACGGGAGTGAGTAAATTTGCTAAAGTATCTCTATTTAGTGGATTAAATCAGTTAAAAGATATCTCACTAAATGAAATATATGGCAATATATGTGGATATACTCAACAAGAATTAGAAATTTATTTTAAAGATTATTTAAAAGATCTAAATTTAGAAGAAATAAAAGAATGGTATAATGGATATAATTTTTTGGGAGAAAAGGTGTATAATCCGTTTGATATATTGTTATATTTAGATAGTAAGAAGTTTAAGAATTATTGGTATGAAACAGGAAAAACAGAATTTTTATTTAAGCTACTTAAAATTAGAAACTATGTGCTTCCTTATTTAAATAAGTTATATTATACAAGTGAAATATTGGATAAATTTGATATAGAATATATAAGTATAGAAGCATTAATGTTTCAGACTGGGTATTTAACAATAAAAGAAGTAAAAAACATAGAATCAGAAGAGATGTATATTTTGGATTATCCAAATAAAGAAGTAAGACAATCGTTTAACAGAGATTTAGTATTCTATATAACCAAAAGCTATCATACAGATAAAATCTATAATTTAAAAATAGCAATTATAAATGAGGAAATAGAAAAAATAAAGGAGCAAATAGAAATTTTTATTAATTCAATTAGTTATAATATACTTAAAAATGAGTATGTATATCAAGCTGCTATTTATGGATTAATATATTCTACTGGTTTTAATATTATAATAGAAGATAACACTTCAAAAGGAAGAATAGATTTAACGATCTTAGTAAATAAAAGCATAGTATATATAATAGAATTTAAAGTTATTCAAAATGAGCAAGATAAAGGTAAAGCAATAAATCAAATTCTACAAAAAGAATATTATAAAAAATATTTAAATTATGATAAAGTTTATATACTGGGGATAGAACTTGATAAAATTAAAAGACAAATTGTTAATTTTGAATATCAACAAATTAAATAAAGAAAAAAAATATTTAAGGAATTTAAGCTTAAAAGAATTTTAAAACCATTTTTGTCCTAGTTTACAGATATTAAAATTAAAGAAATTTTAGTAGGATTTTTTTTTTCTTTTCTAAAATAATATATTAATCAATCTAAAAAGGAGTTGAAAAAATGAGAAAATGGATATTATGGATAATAGTAGTATCTATAATGATATCAATAATGACAGGATGTATCGGAGGAAGTGGCGGATCTGGAGGAAGTGATGGATCTGGAGGAAGTGGTGGATCTGGTGGAGTATTAGATACTTCATTTAATGGTACAGGATTTGTAGTCCATGATAACGCAACGGGCCCTGATTCTGAGGATTATGGTAATTCAATCTATGTAGATAGTAATGGTAAGATATATGTAACTGGTTTTAGTTGGAATAGTAGTCGTAAGGATGACATGGTGATATGGAGGTATAATAGTGATGGTAGTTTAGATAATACATTTGGAAATAATGGAATAGTAGTCCATCATAACGCAGCGGGCGGTAATGCTCGTGATCAAGGTAATTCAATCTATGTAGATAGTAATGGTAAGATATATGTAACTGGTTTTAGTGAAAATAGTAGTGGTAATTATGATATGGTAATATGGAAGTATAAGTAGGAAGTAGATTAAATAAAAAAAAAGAAAAAGGTATTAGGGGGGGTAGTATTTAAACTACCCCCTTTTTTATTTTTTATTAATTTTTTATTTTTTATTAATTTTGTTTTATTAATATTCAAAGTGTTTAAAAATTTTGAAAAAATTTAAAAGGTTATTTATAATTAAAAATTGAAAATTATAATATAAAATGGATAATAAACATAATTTTAATTTAAGGAGGTATGGATGGGTAGTAGTAATAAATTTAAGTATAGTTAGTTTTTTAGCAGATTTTATTTATGAAGGTAGTAGATCTATTTTAGGGCAATACTTTTTATTATTAAATATCCCTGTTTTTTATTTAGGATTAGTTGCTGGTTTTTCTGAATTCATTGGGTATTCTGTTAGATATTTTATTGGATATTTTGTTGATAAATTTAGGAAAGCAAAATTTTTAGTAATATATTTAGGGTATTTTTTAAATCTTATTAGTGTCCCATTGTTATATTTTGCTAATAGTTATTATTTTGTTTGGTTTTTAGTGTTTTTAGAAAGATTTGGTAAAGGATTAAGAATTCCACCTAGAGATTCTGTTTTTTTTATTGTTTCTAATAAATGTAATATAGAAAGTAATAAAATATTTGGGATACATCATTTAATGGATCAATTAGGAGCTTTTATTGGACCTTTGATTTTATCCTTTTTCTTTTTTTATTTTAAATTTAAAGATATTTATCATTATAAATTAGCTTTTCTTATGTTAGGGATACCTATTTTATTAGTTTTTTTACATCTATTTTTAGCTAACATCTACTTTAATAAAATAACTGAAAATGAAATTAAAAATAATATTAACGATCATAAAAAAGATACAGAAATTGAAATAAAGGATAAATTTAATACTAAAGAAAATAAAATTGGATTTAAGCTAAATCATTATTATATTATGGTAATTTTTAGTATGATAATAGCTTTTGGATATATTGATTTTCCTATTATTTTGTATTATTTTAAAGGAAGTTTTAATTTTGATTATTTGGGGATTATTTTATATTCTATAGCAATGGTAAGTAGTGCAGTTGGTGGACTTATGAGTTCTATTTTTTTTAAAAAATATCCTACTTTTGTTATTATTTTTTCTTTAGCTTTGGTTGTTTTTTATCCTGTATTATTATTTTTTATAAAAAATGTATTAATATTTATTATTGTTTCATTGTTTTGGGGATGGGCTTTGGGTTCATTAGAAACTATTTTTAAAGTAATAGTATCTTTAAAAAGTGAGGAAGAAAATGTCGGTAAAAGATTTGGATTATTCCATACTTTTTTTGGCTTAAGTTGGTTTGTTGGTAGCTTATTTTTAGGTTTGATTTATCAAAAATTAGGCTTTGATTATATGCTCTTATTTAGTTTTTCTATTCAATTGATTTCTATTTTGTTTTTCTTTTTATTTAGAAACCAAATTTTATTTTATCAAAAGAATTAATTAATACTTTCTTAATTTACTTGAAAATATCGTAAGTAAGTTATTTATTTATTATTTAGTTTATTTATTGGTTAGTATTTATTTTTCTTATTTTTTCTTCTAAGTCAAGTAAATTATTCATATGTTCTTCAAAATTATAAATATCTGTAGTTAAAGTTGAGATATATTCTATTAAAGAAAATTCTTTATTTTCAAGGGAACAAAAATATTTAGGATTAAATATCCTTTCTAATTCTAATAAATTAAAAATAATGTTTAGTTCTTTTATAATAAACGGAAATTCTAAGAAATAGTAATCAAATATAATTATATTTGAAAAGTTATTTTTTAATGTTTCTCTTAATTTGATTAAATAGATATCGTAATAAAATGAAAATATTTTTTGATAATCTATTTTGTTTAATTTTATTTTGAGTTCATTTTGAATGTGATTAATATATTTTTGAGGATCAAATATTTTTATTTTCCAATTAAAAGAATCACAATGCTGACAATTAAATATATCGTATTTTAATCCGCAATTTTTACATTCTAATACTAAGTTATTTATCATTTGTTCAATATTTATTTTTTTATATTTTAATTTAGTGTATAGTATATTAAAAATTCTTTTATTTATTTTGAGATTTATTTTTTCTTTTATAATAGAATTGCAATTTTCACAATAAGGCTTGTTTAAACAATTACTACAATAGATATAATAAAATTTATTATGTTGTGTAAAATACCACCAGTTAAAATTATTATTAATGTTAATAAACTCATTATCTATATTTGAATTATTTTTAATAGCTGTTATTAATGTATTATAAGAATGTAATTTTTCTTTTATTTTATTTAGTTTTTCATAAATTAGTTTTATATGATCTTTATTATTTTTAATTATAAGATAGTTTAGAAAGATTTTGTTTATGTTTTTATTAAAATTTAATAACTTGTTTAATAATTTATTTTTTTTGAAGGTATAACTATCAAATATTAAAATATAATCAAAATAATCATAAATTAAAAATCCTGTAAAGGATGAAATAAAAAATATTATATCTTGATTCTCTAAAATAATATATTTTTTATCTTTTATTATTTGTTCTATATTTCTTATAAAAACAAAAACGATTATTTTTTTGGTATGTAATTTATTTGTATTGGTTTCATTTATGAAGTTTTTATCTAATTTATAAAGAATATCTTTAAAGTTATTTAAAAAATCATTTAAATTGTAGTTTGGGAATATTGTATGGTTATATTTGTATTTTAAAGTTTTTTTGTTATTTTTTAAAATGAAAAAAATTTTATATAGTTCTTCGTAATTTTCATTTAAATTAAATTCATAATCTATTTGATTATTTTTTATATATTTTAAAGGAATTTGTAAGATTTTTGAAATTTTTTTTAATTCTTTTTTTATATCTTTTTGAGTATTTGATTTTAATATTATTTTTAGTATTATTTCATTATCTTTTATATCATCTTTAAAGATTTCTAAATTATATTTTTTTTTTAAATCTTCGATATACTTATTGGCTTTAGTATGTGTTTTATTAGTTAATTTTACTTTAAGTGCTAAATTAAATTTTATTATTTTTTTTATTAAAGATTCTAGGACTTTTAATAAATTTAGGTTAGTTTCCTTTAAAATATTTATTAAATTATTTTGAATCTTTTTTAGTAATGGTAATTTAAGTTGATCAATTATATTTATTTTATTAAGTTTAATTATTAATGGATTGTGGTTTTTATAAATATTTAATAAATCTTTAGATTCTAAAAAAAAACCATATAGGTAATTGTTTTTTAATTTTATTAAGTAAATATGATTAAAAGTATCTTGATTTATGGTTTTTTCTTTTATTTTTATTCCAAAATTCTTAGATATTACAAAAAATATTAATTCCTGCATATAATAAATTAAATTTACTAATAAAATAATAAATTCATTAATAAAATAAAAAGTTAATAAAGATTAATGATAATTTGACAACCTATATAATAGTTATTTACATTGCTTTTTATTTTTCCAGTATTTGGAATCCCATCATCTAAATTAGCATCTATATCTAACATTACCTTTAAAGGGATATAGTTTTTATCAGCAATTGTTTCTATTATAAAGTTATTATTTTGAAAGTAGCAAGGAGTATTAAAAGCATTTATAAATATTATTTTATCATCTCTTATATAATACTGCTTAAATAAAACACTAAAATTTGTTAAGAATTCTTTACTAAAAGAAATATCATTAAAGTTATAATTTCTTAAGTTGAGTTTAAAATCAAGTGATAAGTTTAAAACCTGCTTTACTTGTAAATAAAAATCTTGATATTTTCTATCACTTGATAATGGACTATAAAGAATAAATAATTTAAAAGCTAAAATAAAAATTACTAAAAATATTACGATATTTTTTATTAAGAAATCAAAGAACAAACCTTTCTTATTTTTATTCTTAAATTCTTTATTTTTAAATTTTTTATGATTTGAATTTTTTTTATAATTCATAAATTTATAACCTTTCTTTTTATTATTTTATACTTTTTATACAGGTAATCCTCATAAAATTAGCAAAATAAAATTAGCAAATCTAAAATAGATATTTTTAATTATATTATGGAAATTTTTAGTGCGGTAACGATTTTTTGGTATATTGAATTTCTTGTTATTTTGTATTATTTTAAAGGGAATTTTGATTTTGATTTTTAAATTTTTACTAAAAATTAACAAATATTTTACTTATTTAAAAGGAATAAAATTAATATACAAAATATGGAAGTAAATTTAAAAAAAATAAGCAGTTTTTTTAAAAATATTTACAAAAAAATAAAGAATAACAAGAAAGAAGAATTATCTATTTTATCATTACAGGATTTCTATTTAAATTCTTCTGATTTATACAGCACTTTTATATTTGCTAAAAACAATTATAATTATTCATTTTATAATTCCAATCTTTATAAGGCTATAAATGAAAACTTAGAAAATATTATTCAAGATAATAAATTAATAAACAACCAGATAGGTTTAGCTAAAATTTTAGAACCTTTTTATAATTTATTTAGTCTTTCATTATTAAAAAACTTTAATTATTTAGTATCTATTTCATCTTATATAGCGTTCTTAGTTTCTAATAAAGGATCTTATAATTATACTGATGTTCTTAGTAAAGTAGAGAATTTAATGAAGGAAAATAACGATAATATATTATCAGAGTATCAGAAATCTTCAAATTTACCAATTTTCTCAGAAGCTAATACCTTTATTTTAAATAACATAAAAACTATATTACCTACTTTAAATCCTATAAATTTTAATCCAAATTATTATGATAAAGTTTTTGAATTATACTTTAAAGCTAAAACTTTATCCTTTGTTTTATCTAATCTTAATTACCTAACTAAAGATATGTATTTAAATCTAGATTCTTTTATTAATGAATGTTTTGAATTAATTAAACCTTTAAAAGATTCTTTTAAATCTTTTTATGATAATAATAAACAAATTTTGGATATTAATTTTTATAGAGTTTTTGTAGATTTACTAAGTAGCTATTTTAATGTGTCTTATAAAACTAATGAAAAAGAAGTCAGTAAATTGATTAATTTTATCTATAATTTAAATTTAGCTAAATCTGTAAATCCTGATTTACTAAATAATTCCATAATAACTCCCAATCAAGATAATATAATAAAAAATATAGTTAATAATATAGATTTTGATAAAAAAGAGCTAAAAAAAAATATAGCAAATAATTTAAGTACATTATATATTAATTCTGTATCATCTTATTTAGTTAATTCTATTAAATCTGGACAAAATAATAATGGAGATTCTTTAGATTATTTATACTTGTTTTTATTAACTTCTGTAATGATTAGCTATTTAAATACTAATCAAATTGATACTAATTTTAAAGCCATGTTATCTAATTTAAGAAACTTTTTTATCAATAAACCTGCATTCCAATCAATTTTTGATATAACTTTTTCAAGTGATAAAAATCAGATAATGGCTTTATTAGATATGTTAAATAAAATCTCATTAAGAGTTTTTTTATCTACTTTTAATAATATGCCTAAATCAAGTGAATTTTATTTTAAATTAACTTTGCTTACTAAACTTTCTACTAAATTAAATAAATCTGATCCTAATTACCAAAAATATATAAGCATTATAAAATCTAAAATTTTGGATTTATTTAAATCATATCCAGACTCTAACTATCTTTACCAAAAAGCTTTTTCAAAAATATTTAATAATTCTATATATCCTACTGATTCATTTTTAAAATCCTTTGATGATGTATTAACTAGAATTATTCCAAGATTTGCTACTTCTTATGATTCTAAATTTTTATTAAATCAAACATTGTTATTATCCTTTTTACAAAATTTAGAATCCCTAAATTCTAATAATGTTGTTGATAACTTGAAATCCAAGTATTTAAATATAATTATTAATAATACAATACTTGATAAAAATTTAAATTTCATCTTAAAGGATTATTATGAATTATTACAAATATTTCCTGAAAACCTAATTAAAGATACTTTAACTGATATTATTTATAATTACTATGTTTCTTCTTTAAGTTTTATTGAAATTAAAAACTAATGAAGTTAAAATTGAATAATCTAAAGCAGTAACGAAGAAAGGAGAAGAGTTATTATGAATGACTTTAATATAATTAGCAAGGATATCATAAATTCTCTAAATAAAACTAAAAGGGATAGAAGATTAAGAAAAAATAAAAATATTATAAAATTGGTATCTGAAGTTAATTTAAGTATTAATAATTTTATTTATCCCTTGTTTATTAAGAGATTTGGAGAAAATGAAGAGATTTCATCAATGAAAGGAATATTTAGAATATCTACTGATAATTTATTAAAAGAAGTTAATGAATGTTTAAACTTAGGGATAAGGAATTTTATATTATTTGGCGTAGAAGATAGGAAGGATAAATTTGGGAAATATGCTTATGATCAAGATAGTATCGTTGTTAAATCTATAGATTTATTAAAAAAAGAGTTTAAAGATGATATTTTATTATTTGCTGATGTTTGTTTATGTGAATATACTGATAGTGGGCATTGTGGGGTAGTGGATATAAATAATTATGTTGATAACGATTTAACTTTGGAATTATTAGGTAAGGCTTCAATAGCTTATGCTCAAGCGGGGGTGGATTTTGTTGCTCCTAGCTCTAATATGGATTTTCAAGTAGCTTATATAAGAAAACTGTTAGATAAATTAGGATATTATAATGTAGGAATAATGGCTTATTCTGCTAAATTTAATTCAGTATTTTATTCTCCTTTTAGAGAGGCAGCTGATTCTACTCCTAAATTCGGAGATAGATCCTCTTATCAAATAAGCCCTTTATCCCCTAAGCAAGCAATAAACAGAATCTTAAAGGATATAGAAGAAGGTGCTGATATAGTAATGGTAAAACCTGCATTAGCTTACTTAGATATAATATATCAAGCAAAGCAATTAATTAACACACCTTTAGCTGCTTATAATGTTTCAGGAGAATACGCAATGATTAAAAATGTTTCGAACTTTATAGATGAAGAAAAATTAATATTAGAAATATTACTGTCTATTAAACGCTCTGGTGCTGATATTATTATCTCCTATTTTACTAAATCTTTACCATATCTAATTCAAAAATACTTATAAACTTTCAATTCCCCTTCTTTCAATTCCATTAGGGGTAAGCTAAACTAAGGAGAATGTATATTTACTCCAATATAGGAATTAGGTAATAAAGATAAAAAAATCCTTCATAATAAAAAAAACTGTTAATGTTAAATAGGTTAGTTTTTCTACTTTTTTTCATATAAAGGTTTTTTTTAAGCTTTATATAATATTTATATTGTAAAAATAAATGTAAGTATAAATGAATAGGTTTTAAGCTAAAAATTTATTAATTAAAAATAAAGAAAGGGGTTAGATTTTATGAAGGTTTTTATAGATGGGAAATTATATCCAAAAGAAGAAGCAAAAATATCTGTATGGGATCATGGTTTCCTTTATGGTGATGGTGTTTTTGAGGGAATTAGAGTTTATAATAAAAAAATTTTTAAATTAAATGAACACTTAGAGAGATTGTATTATTCTGCTAATGTTATTGATTTAAATATACCCTATGATTACCAGGAATTAAAAGGTATTGTTAAAGAAGTGGTGAGAATAAATTTAGAGGAAGAGAATTGGGAAAATGCTTATATTAGGTTAGTAGTTAGTAGGGGAGTAGGGGATTTAGGTTTAGATCCTAGAAAATGTTCAAAACCTACGGTAGTTATTATAGTCGATAAAATTCAGCTTTATCCAAAAGAATATTATGAAAAAGGTTTAAAAGTTATTATCTCATCTTTTAGAAGACCTTCTGCTGATATATTATCCCCTAGAATTAAATCACTTAATTATTTAAATAATATATTAGCAAAAATAGAAGCAAATTATAGTAATTGTCAAGAAGCAGTTATGCTTAATTCTCAGGGGTATATAACTGAATGTACTGCTGATAATATATTTATTGTAAAAAATGATGTAGTTATTACACCTCCTCCTTATGTGGGGATTCTTGAAGGTATTACCAGAGCAAGTGTAATTGATATCTGTAGGGAACTAAATATAAAAGTAAAAGAAGATATAATAGATATAAAAGATTTAATTAATGCTGATGAGGTGTTTTTAACGGGTACGGGAGCAGAAATTATCCCAGTTAGTGAGATTAACGGAAAAAAGGTAAGATATTGCCCAGGAGATATCACTACTAAGATAAGGGAATATTTCCCGAAATATGTTTCATTTTGGTCTACTCCTGTTTATGATGAAGAAATCTCTCAATTCCCCTATGGGTAAGCTAAAGAAGGAGTAGGTTTTTTTATTTTTTTTTTGTTTTATATCAACTTTGAATTTTCTGGGAGGTAATCTACACTTATCTCTCTTATCTATACTTACCTTATCTCTTAACTTATCTCTTTACTTTCAATTCCATTAAGGGTAAGCTAAACGATTATAAACATTAATATCCTCTTTTCAATTATATCACTTTCAATTCCCCTATGGGTAAGCTAAACTGTAATAAAGAAAAGAATTTTTACTTTAATTAGAGAACTTTCAATTCCCCTATGGGTAAGCTAAACTCGTATGCTATATATCTGCTCCAATATAATAATTAGCTAAAAAAATGGAAAATCCTTCATATAAATTTTTAATAAAAAATATCCGTCGATGTGCAGTAGGGTAATTTTCCTGGGGGGATCGACAGATTCAGTATTACCAAGCAAAAAGCATAATTTATAAACAAAAAATAAAAATTCAATATTGACTTTTGTCAATTTTTTTGAATACCCAAAAACTGATCGACAGAAATTAAAAAAATAAAAAAATAAAAAAAAAATTAAAAAGTAAAAAAGTAAAAAATTTTTTGGATATACTCTTGAAATATACAAATATAGTCTTTATAAGCAATAAGGTAAAATAAGATTGAGTTGTATCAATAGGTACCGATTGTATCTATATGTTTTGCATCATTTACTAAATTTGGGTTTTTTTTCTCCTCCAAGCTACTATTTCCTAATAATAAAAGTTAGAAATAATATTATTTTAATTATTTTAATTTATTAAATAAAAAATAAAAGAGGGAATCTAATACCCCCTTATTTAGTTTCTGATATTACCTTAGAGATTAATATTTGCCTATTTTATCTTCTTCTTCTACCTCCCGTTAAATTATCTAATTCCTCATTATTTCCACCATTTCTATTATTCAAAATATTAGGTGCTGGATTTAGACAGCCTACAAATGTACTTATATTCTTTTCTACCAAGGTATAATCTGTTGCAGGTATTTCGTTTATAGTTACATTATTTAATGTTAAATTAGTTGTACTTATTGTATATGTAGAGGATGCTAATGCCGTTATATTTGGATTAGTAACATTGAATACACAATTATTATTATCTATATTAAGATCGCTTGGCCCTTTTAATATATATCCAACACCTCCATTATTTATAAATCTACTAATAACAAATCCCCCATCAGGTAATGGCATTATGTTAAGAAGTCCCCCTAACTGACTACTACCTCCACCTTTTGTACTCAATTTAACTTGATTCATTATACTAAAATCATGCTTATTTATCTTTAATAATATTATATTCCTTGGACTTTCATTTGTTGTTATTCCTAATATTATATTCCCATCTAAGGAAAAACCTATTTGATGAAAACTTGATATACTATTCCAATTATATTCCTTAACCATCTCTTGCGTTGGATTACTTAGATTATTTATATCTACTTTTGCTAACACTAAATTATCACTACCTGAGTATTCGTTTTTATCTATATAGTATAATTTATTATTATTATCTACTAAAGCAGCACTTACAATATACATAGAATGACGAAATCTAACTGCATTATTTAAATTCTTATCTATAACTACTACCCCACGTTCACTATCACTATATGTAGTTGTAATTAAATAATTATTTGATATTGATATACTAACAAGTTCTGAAGCACTTACTTGTTTAGAACTAACAATATTATAATTATTATCAAGCTTTAAAACATATCCTTCAAAGCTTACTCCGTATATATTGTTTTCATCGCTAATACAGAATAAAAGATCAGTATTTTGAAAAATCTTTTTTAAAGTAATTTGACCTGTATTTTTATTAACTTCTCCTATTATTCCATTATTGCTTATATTGCTTATCCATCCACCTACATAAAATGTACTATTATCTTTATACCATAAATTGCTTAAACCTACATCTGGTAAAGTATTATTAGAACTATCTTTGACTTCATAATATTTAGAGTAATTAAGAGTTAAGTCAGGATTTATACTTATTAATGCTAATTTATTTGTAGTATTT